>MAAB01028896.1_pt1 | contig 187483 bp, 168 predicted proteins | sample 1115991 | NCBI WGS metagenome assembly MAAB01 (sample SAMN04961124, study PRJNA320927) | seawater metagenome | isolation source: sample BD02T18 sea water enriched with oil for 18 days | place: USA:Gulf of Mexico | collected 2013-07-27 | reverse complement strand
GCGCAATTGTTGGCGTACAACCTTTTGGTGGTCGTGGACTTTCTGGCACAGGTCCTAAAGCAGGTGGACCAAATTACTTATTGCGCTTAGTTAAAGAAAAAGCAACACCTAATGCTGATCTGTTTGATATGTTACCTTCACAGGCTGATGCTTTAGAGGGTGATGAAAAGTCGCAAAAAGAAGCCGTATTGTTTATGAAAACAGCTAATGAAGCAGAGAAAAACTGGCGCTTAACCGAGTTAAATACCCGTATTTCTTGTGTTCGTCAGTTGCTAGCCAAAATTGCCCATGTTGATATTGTTGAAGATTTAGCCGACGATTTAAATTACACCTTAACAGCAGCTCGCTCGCAATTAATTGATATTGAAAAACGTTTGAAAAAACCTGAGGTATTACCGGGGCCAACAGGCGAGTCTAATATTATTTATTTGGAAAACCGCGGTAATATAGTTTGCTTTGCGGATGCAAATGTTAGTTTTCACTTTTGGGTGCTCTCTATTGTTACGGCATTAGCAACGGGTAATACCGTTATTTCGGTGGTCTCTGATCTGTATTACGATGAAGCATTAGCCTTTAGAGATAAGTTTATTGACACTGGTGCAGATAAAGGTGTTTTTCAAGTGGCAAGGTTACGCCACTTATCAACAATGTTGGCAGAACCTTCGTTATCAGGTGTTGTTGTTGATAGTCATTGTGACCGTAAACATTATATCAGTGAGAAATTAGCAGCACGTCAAGGCGCGATATTACCGGTGATCAGTTCAGAATACTTTGACCATTTAATTCAACGTTTATTGACAGAAAAAACGATCAGCATTGATACCACAGCTTCAGGTGGTAATACTTCGCTCATGACCTTAGTTGAAGAAGATTAGTAGCAATTGAACGATAGTATAAAATGAAAATGGGTATCATAAGGTGCCTATTTCGTTGGTAAATCCTATGGTTCATCGTACATCACTAGACAATGACTAATAATCAACAATATTCTAAATGCACAGGAAAAAAAACATGACAGTGATCAATGACACATCTAACCACGATATTAATGAAGAAGTGGAATATTCAAATGTATCAATAGCGAAAAAAATGATCGCAGAAAAAAGCGGCATGAGCAACGAACTAGAGGAAGAGGCGTACCTTTGTTTTGTATTGGGTTATAACTAATAATGGAGGGCTCATTACCAACCCTATTAGATTACTATATTGAATCAAAGGGAGATTAATAGTTGAATATAAAACAACAATTTTAATTTCTCTCCCGTGTTTAGCTAACTTTAGCACCGTTTGCTGTTATACAAATAAAGCAGACAGTTAGCTCTAACTCGAAATGGAGTGAATTACTTCACTTCACTTCACTTCACTTCACTCCATTTTATTTTAATTCAGCCTAGCCCCACCACGTTTTTATTTATGTTTTGTTCTGCCAACAGGCTAATTGAAATGATAAGTCAGTTGCACTAGCGTTGTTCTTCCGGGCATTGGTAAGTCAAAAGGGACATTAACCACAGGGCCATTATTGATTGTTGGCTCTCTGGCGTCGCTATCAAAAACATTTTTAACCAATAGAGCCATTGAAAAGTCAGCATTTTCTGGTTGCCAAGTTAGTGATAAGTCAGTTAAGTTATAGTCATCAATTGGCGCTCTTAAATCATCTGCCGCTCTTACTCTGTCCATGACCCAATTGGTTTTAATACCCAAGTTCACTTCATCATTAACTTCATAATAGGCCTGTAAATACAATTGTTGCTCTGGTACATAGCTAGTATCAAGATTATTACCATCTTCGGCATGCAACCAAGCATAATTGCCTGACACTTCTAGTGAGGTTAAAGGTGTCCATTCAAACTCTACTTCAAAACCGTACCCTTGCTGCTCGCCTATGTTTTTCGCCGTTCTTGTGGTTGCCCCTTCATCGGGTACATATTGAACAATATCTTGCCAATCATAAGTAAAAAAACTCACGCCATAATTTAAACTATCATAGGCATGATAGTTAAATGCTAATTCATAAGTATCGATGGTTTCGGGGGTTAAATTTGAATTACCTAAATTAGCGGGATTATTAGTAACTCTCATTTCAGCAAAATTGGGCGCTCTAAAGGCACTGCCATAGAGGAATTTAGTGGTTAAATTTAAACTTGTTGTCCAAACTAAGGCTACTCTAGGGTTAACCGTTGAACCAAAATCAGAATAATCATCGTAACGAATGCCTGTAGTTAACTCCCAATCTTTGGCAATTTGCCAGATATCTTGTACTAATAAATAACCATTTTTTCTGTCTCCCTCAGAAATGAATACGAAAGGTGTATCTGTTACATCGACAACAGGGCTACCCGGTGGTAAATATTCTCCATTAGGGCCAAATGCAAAGTTTTTTGATTCTTGAGCTTTGTAAAGATCTGAAATGTCATAACCAATACCGATAGTAACGTTATGATCATCAAGGGCAGTATAGTTGGCATTGATACCTGTTCTGTAGTGTTTCTCAAAAACTTCAGGATTACCAATTACGCCATCAGGGAAGGAACCACCAAGCCCTATATCGCTACCGGGAGGGAAAATAATTAAATTGGTATCTAGTTCTTGGCTTGCATGAAAATATGAGAATTTTGCCTTCATTTCCCAATCATCAAAAAGATTCTTGGTTGTATAAGTAATATCGGCATTCCAACGCTCACTTGACTCCTCTGTGCCAGGGGTAAGTGCTTCAGCTAGACCTAGACCCACACCTATTATTCTTTTTTGATAGCCCATATTAAAAACGAGTTGCTTATAATCAAGCCTTAAGCGAAATTCATCGCTTTTTCTTGGGTGCGGCGCTAAACCCGGTGCCAGAGAGGCATTTGTTCCAAATACACTATCTAGAAAGGTTTGAGAATCGGTTTCAATAAATTGCTCGAAACCATCGGTTTCATGGCGTTCATAACTGATAAAACCGCCTAAATCGCCAGCAGTCCAAGCATGATTAAACCAATAATCTTGTGTGGAAAAGCTGCCGGCACGGTAACCTATATGACTACCGCTTGATGTTTGTGAGGATTTAGTAATAATATTAATGACGCCTGCGGAAGCATCAGCACCAAAAAGCGCTGAGCCTGGCCCTCTAATAACTTCAATACGAGCAACTGCCTCGAGTGTCATGCCACCCCAAATTTGATTGCGATTTCCGGTGAATATATTGGTGATTGGTACACCATTAATGAGCATTAATACCTGCGCGTTAAATGAGCTATAAATGCCTCGAAAAGTATAGATAGGCAGATGATTCTCAGGTTTGTAAGAGACATGAAGCCCTGCAACTGACTCTAGTACTTCATCAATATTAACCGCGCCCATGCGTTTTATTTCTGCTTCAGTAATAACGGTTGCTGTTGAGGGGGCTTTTGATATTAATTGCTTGGTGCCGGTGGCAATTGAAACGAAATCCTCATCACCATAAAAATCTTCTAAAGAACCATCAATTTCATCGCTGTAGTGCTCATTGTCACTAGGGTAGGGAACATCATTAACATCAGGGCTGGCTAATAATAAAGGGGAATTAATGGCCAAAGTGACCATGAATAATAACGTGAAAAAATTTCGATTAAATGACATAAAAAATTCCTTAGTAAAGCATTAATTACTTGTTTATATATATTTTATATTAGAAATCTTCATTTAGCGGCAATTGCACGCTAAATACTGAACCAACCCCTAATTCGCTGCTAACGCTTAATGTTCCGCCCATGAGTTGGCAAAAGTTTTGGGTAATTGCCATACCTAAACCTGTACCTTCAAACTTTCTGGTTTGGCTACCATCTACTTGAGTGAACTGATCGAATATAAAGTTTAGCTGCTCATTGGCAATGCCAACACCGGTATCGGTAACGGAGCAGTATAAATAATTTTTATCATTAGAAATTTCAAAAGTAATGACGCCATTGTTGGTGAATTTACAGGCGTTACTGAGTAGGTTCAAAAATATTTGCATTAGCTTTTGCCGATCAAAAGTTAATATTGATGTTAACGTACCAATGTTAATAATGAGTTCATTATTATTAGCTCTTGCCATGGGTTGTACGGTATCAATAGTTTCATTGACCAAATTTTTAATATTGATGGCCTTTAGGTATAAGTCCATACGACCCGCTTCTATTTTTGCTAGATCAAGAATATTATTAATTAAGGCGAGCAGGGTATGGGCGCTACGAATACTTTTTTCTAAATCTTCTACTTGTGCATCCATACATTCTAATGCCAAGTCTTCTTTTACTAGGTCGGTATAACCAATAATGGCTTGTAAAGGCGTACGTAATTCGTGGCTGATGTTGGCTAAAAATTCAGACTTATGACGACTAGCGGTTAAAGCGCTGTCTCTTGCTACCACAAGCTCTTGCGTTCTAACTTCTACTTCAGACTCCAAAGTATCACGGTTTTTCTCTAGGGTGATATTTTGTTGCTCAAGGGTCGACATCATTTGATTGTAAATCTGTGCCATTTGCCTAATTTCTAAGGTGCCATTTACCGGAGCTTTTTGATAAACACCTGAGTCTCTTGCGGTTTCCATCGTATGAGATAAGGAGAGTAATGGCTCTATCATTCGGTTAATCACTAGTCGTATGACTAACGCCAAAATAAAGGCGACTATTATTCCGATAGACAAATTATTAATAAAAATAGTACGCTGAATTTGATGCAAGGCACTTTTATTATATTTAATCACTACATAGCCTAGTGTTTGCTGTTCAGTCACTTCATCATCGGGATCGATCATGTCTACATCATAAATATCTGCCACAAAAGTGACAGCAGCGCGAAAGACCCAAACCGCATTGTTTTCTGATAATAACTGCTTTTGCGTTACTAAATGTTGAGTGTTTACTTGAACATTAGCCGGTAACAATTCGGTTGATGATATTAGCTTTTCGCCGTTATTTTTATAAATAGCAACGCCAATAACCGAGGGAAATCCTAATGTTTGCTTTATTGCCTCTTGAGCATTTTCTTCACTGGCGGTGAGCAATGCTAATACGGCTTGTTCGGCAAAATTATTGGTAATTTGTATATTATTATCTATGGTGGTTTCTCTGAAGGTTTGGCTTGATTGCCAAGCGGTAAGAGTAGAGGTTGCTAAAGTTAAAAAGATGATACTAATAACAAAAATAGCTAATAGCTGTCGTTTAAAACTAACTTTTGGAGTAATAACGTACTGTTCAGACGGCATCAACATTATTTTCATAACTACTGTGGAAAGGTTAATTTAAAGAGCTGTTGCTGCTCAGAGCTATATTTTAGCCCTAGGTGAGCAGCAGTACGTAAATTTACTGCTAATAAGGTTGATTTTAACGCGGCAAAGTTTTTTTGTTCGGGTTGTTGTGCAAGCTCCTGTACCATTTTGAACAAGTGTGCGCCTAAAGCAAAGTTGTCTGGGTAGGTAGAAAAAAGTGCTCCGCGCTTAGCATGAGAGGGTTTACTGGAAAATACCACGATTTCTTTAGCCCATGCTTTTTCTAAAATAAGCGGCAAAGTAATCTTGTCGTGTGATGAGATACGATCAAATGGCAGCCATATTGCGTCTTTATTTGAGACACCAGAAGCAAACACTTGTTGATAAAAGGTGATTGCCTCAGCAGTATCGATAACTTGTTGCAGGTTCAAAGTTAAGCCCTTTGCTTGTGCGGCATTTTTGGCAAGTGCTATTAACCAAGCATTTTTTTTACTGTAAGCAGCATGAATTTTTTTAACATTTGGAGCAACTTGTTGTAAATAATGAAATAAATACGCAGGATCAGTAATTAAGCTTATACCAGAGACACCGTTAGGGTTAATTGGCAAAGCCCCTGAAACCACTTGGAATTTGTTTGTTTGATTATCTAGGGTGAATTTGGACAACTGCTTAGCTAGTTTCCAGCCTGAGCGGCCTAAGACAATAACTTTATTGATGTGTTTTTGTTCGAGGTTTTTAGCAATACCTTCAACATTGAAATTCTTCTTGATGATAAATTTTTCAATGTTTATTTTATTATTATTGGCGGCCTCAATACTGCCGGCAATAATGTTTTGATAGATAGAATTGTAGGGCTCTTTGGCTTGAGGGTAAAAAATGGCAATCTTGTTTGCATACTTATTGGTCTTATTTTCGGCATACGCATAGCCCCCTAGCAATAGGCTAGTAACTAAAAATACTAAGAAAAATAATTTATTTGCTAAACAAGCATTCAACAAGCAGCACCTTTAAATTAGTAACTGAATGTTAAGTATACCTTTATTTTGATAAAAGACGAGACTATGTGAGATAAAGTTTTGCGAAGTTTAACTTGTAGGAGCAGCTTTAACCGCGAAGTTATCGAGGATACTTTTGTTAAAAAATAAGCTCTCCTACAATAGGCTTTCAAATCAATAAATAGCTTATATGACAACAACTAATGGTCTACATCACCATTAGAAGTTATAAATTAAGGTCATTGAGGTTTCAGTATTGGTATTCTCAAACTCAGGTTCTACTTCAGTGTCGTAGTCGATACGTAAAGCAAATTTTAGTTGTAAGGCATCAATTAATTGAGCGGTAACGGACGTTTCAGATTTATAAACGCTATTTTCACCAGATTCAGTGGCTTGTTTAGCAACAAGGTATTGTTTAAATTCAACATAGTCATTGAACTTATGCGTATAAAGAGCCTGTGCTTGAATGATAAAGCTAGTGCTGCTTGTTGACGCTTCAGTCTCTGTTGCACGGGTAACATCATATTTGACACCGGGACCGACATCAGCAAATAAAGAGGAGGTTTCAGTTTCATACCAGTGACGACCCCATCCAGCAGAAAAAGAGCTTTGTGACTCAAAACCACTGAATTTATCTTGCTCATAAGCAAGGTTGCCATAAAGGTAGTTTTTATCCGCTTTACCTATGGTGTAGTTGGTTTGGGTGAGAATATCCCACTTATTATCTGTGGTGACAAACTCTTTTTCACCACTATCATCTTCTTCTTCAATTTTTTTAGCTAAAATATTGAAAGCAACCATCGAGCGCCATTTGTCTTTTTCATGTTTTAAGTTAAAGCCAGCTTTGATATCACCACTTTTAGTATTACCGGTTTTGAATAAAAATCCGAGCTCAGCTGAGGCGGTAAATTCTGGTTTTTCCTTAACTTTCTCGGTAGCTTCTTCTGCTAGTGTGGCGAATGAAGCTAAAGGCAATAAGCATAATGAGGCTAGTGTGAGTTTACGATCCATGATTTTCCCTTGTGGTAGTGTTTCTTAGTAATGTTTTTTAGTGATTGTTTTTAGTAATTGTTTTTAGATATATTTTGGCTATTTTTTACTTAGCGGCTAATAAAAGTTTGCCATAAAGAAGAAATTATAACAGCTGTTAAATTATTGTTAAATGCATAGCACGAAGAAAACTAATGGCGAGGGGGTTAAAAACTATACACTAAAGTGACCGCTGTTTGAGTGTCCATATTCTCTTTATCGTCTTCGACATCCGTGTTGTAATCTACTGTGAAGGTAAACTTCAGTTGTAAGGTTGAAATAAGCTTAGTGGTGATGCTTGTTTCGGCTTTGTAAATGCTATTGTCGGCAAAACTTAAGGACTGTTTTGCACTTAAAAGTTGTTTGAATTCAACATGGTCACCTAATTTTCTGATGTACAAAGCTTGCAGTTGTATAATCCATGAGTCTTCCGTTCTTTCTGGCTCTGTCTCCGTTTCTTTAAAAAGATCCCGCTTGTAACCTGGCCCTATATCAGCCCAAAGTGAGGCTTGTTCACTTTTATACCAATGACGCCCCCAGCCTGTCGAAATAGAGCTTTGGCTGACAAAGCTATTGAATTCACTGTCTTCATACCAAACATTGCCAAAAACGTAATTTTTTTCGCCGCTGCCCAAGCTATAGTTGGTTTGCGAGGTAAATGTCCATTTTTGATCCGTGGTTTCAAAGTGGTTATTACCGTTGTCATCTTCAACATCGGCTTTCTTTATCAGTAAATCGACATTTAAAAGGCTTCGCCAGCGGCCGTTTTCAAAGTGTAAATCAACGCCACTTTTCATATCGGCACTATTGCTGTTACCAGTTTTATAGAGAAAACCTAGCTCAGCAGAGCCGGTTAATAAAGGTACTAATGCACTAGGCTGTGATTGTTCGGCTTTTTTTAAGCTTGTTAAAATATCAGCCGCCGTTGCTTGGGTGTTAGTGCTTTCTTTACTAGTCTGAGCTTCACTTACCTGAGCTTGACTATTATTGTTCTGAGCGTTATTTCCTTGTGCATTGCTTCCTTGTGAATAAGCATTGATAGACAAGAAAAAAAAGGCAGTAAAGGTTAAATGGCGGATCATTTTTTTCTCGGTTAATGGCACAAAATATTCACTAAGGGTATTAGCTGGATTTAAAAGCAAGAGTACAAATGAAATAGCCAAGGGTAAATCACAATGTTAAGGGCAAACATTATAAAGAAGTTATGTTTATTTTAAAGTAATTAATTAGCGGGCTAAATTAACGATGCTATTACCTGTAATAAAAAGGAGAGTAACGGTTCACCACCGAGTCGCGACGCTTCACAGAGGGCTCTTCGAGCCTACACAGAGACTTTGTTATTCTCGGTGCTCTTTGTGGTAAATATTTCTCAGCTGAATAAATACAAAGGAGATAAGGAAAAGGGGGTAATAAAAAGGGCCTAAGCCCTTTAAATTAAAGATAAAGTATTACTTTATCAATGCCGCTAATTTACCTGCTTGATAAAGGTCAAACATGCTATCAAGGCTAATTGGTTTTATTTTACTGGCATTACCTGCGGTATTGAATGCTTCATAACGGGCAATACAAATTTCAGACATGGCTTTAGTTGTTTCAGCTAAAAATTTACGCGGATCAAATTCACTAGGATTTTGTGCCAAAAAGCGTCTTGTTGCGCCCGTTGAAGCTAAGCGTAAGTCAGTATCAATATTTACTTTGCGAACACCGTTTTTAATGCCTTCTTGAATTTGTTCAACCGGTACGCCATAAGTTTCTGGGATATTACCGCCAAACTCATTGATAACTTTTAACCACTCTTGCGGTACAGACGATGAGCCATGCATAACTAAATGTGTATTTGGAATACGGCTATGAATTGCTTTAATACGGTCTATCGCTAAAATATCACTTGTTGGTGGTCGGGTAAATTTGTAAGCACCGTGAGAAGTGCCACAAGCAATAGCTAAGGCATCTACCTGTGTTTTGCTAACAAAATCGGCGGCTTCTTCTGGGTCTGTTAGCATTTGCTCCATCGTTAACTTACCTACAGCGCCAATACCATCTTCTTCACCCGCTTCACCTGTTTCTAATGAGCCCAAACAGCCTAATTCGCCTTCAACAGACACGCCACAAGCATGAGCCATTTCAACCGTTCGTTGAGTAACTTCAACATTATATTCATAACTGCTGGGCGTTTTACCATCGCTCATTAAAGAGCCATCCATCATCACTGATGAAAAGCCTAATTGAATTGAACGCTGACAAACGCTGGGTGAAGTACCATGATCTTGATGCATTACCACAGGAATATGAGGGAATTCTTCAATGGCGGCTAAAATCAAATGACGTAAAAATGGTGCTCCAGCATACTTACGAGCACCAGCAGAGCCTTGTAAAATTACCGGACTATCTGTTTTATCTGCGGCAATCATAATAGCGCGCACTTGCTCTAAATTATTAACATTAAATGCCGGAATGCCATACTCAAACTCTGCTGCATGATCAAGCATTTGACGCATTGAAATTAAAGCCATTGATTGCTCCTAAATTTTTTATGGGTAGTTGGTTGAATTTTATATTTTGTTGCTTTGCATGAAAGCTTTCTTTTCTTGGGGCAAAATTATATCAGAAGTTAAGCTATTCAGGCACTAAAAATTGCCTTTTTGACGGTTTGATATTGAAAGTGGCTATTTTGTATTAAACTTACAAAAAAACCTGCTAAAAAGTGGTTGTTTTTAGCAGGTTTTCGTTAATATGTTTGAAAGTTAACCACATCGTTTTACATGGTTTGACTTAAAATACTGGCGTTGTAATTACTAGGTTTTTGAGGCAATAAAAATACTGTCAATAGTAGCATCTAAAACGTTAGTAAACTCTTCATCTGATTGTTTAGCACTCAGCCCCTGGGTTAAAGCACGCGAAAAGCTAGCAATCATACCGTGGTTAGCATTTACCTTTTGGTTTGCTTGTTCCCTATTATAACCCCCTGATAGTGCTACCACTTTAATAACGTTTTTATGCTTGATGCATTCAGCATAAAAATTGTCAGTTTCAGGTAAGGTTAGTTTTAGCATGACTTTTTGTTCGCTAGATAATTGCTCTAATGCTTTTAGTAAAGCTGACTTAAGCAAGGCTTCAGTAGCCGATTTTTCAGCACTGTTAATATCAATTTCGGGTTCAATTATCGGCACTAATCCTTTCGCTAATATTTGTTTGGCCAGGTCAAATTGCTGGGCAACAATGTCATTAATGCCTTGTTGGTTAGCTAACTTAATGACAGAGCGCATTTTTGTACCAAATACATGTTGAGCAACGGCTTTGTCAAGCAATGAGTCGAGTTCTGGCATTGTTTTCATTAATTGCACATCATTGCTTGCTTCACAAAGTCCTTTATCAACTTTGAGAAAAGGCACAACATGCTTTTCTTGCCATAAATATTGTGCCGCAGACTTGCCTTCAAACTCTCTGTCTAAGGTGTTTTCAAATAAAATAGCCCCTAAGATCCGTTCACCCGTAAAAGCAGCATTTGTGACAATACGAGTACGCATTTGGTGCACTAACCCATACATTTGTTCATCGTTATCAAATTCACTTGCATTGATACCGTATAAAGCAAGCGCTTTTGGGGTGCTACCACCACTTTGATCCAGTGCAGCAATAAATCCATTTTCAGTGGTTACTTTCTCTAGCATTAATGCCATAGCCTCTGATGCTGTAGACATAATATTCTCCTTTAGATTGAACGCTTTAGCATTCAATTAGTTTGGGTGCGATAACTTACTCATATTTTTGAGTATAGTTCTATTTTGCTTGTTATATTTTCGAAACTCGAAACTCGAAACTCGATATTTGTTACTGCTCTTTTGCTCTTTGCTCTAAAATTTCTACGGCAGGTAGTTTTTTGCCTTCTAAAAATTCTAAGAAAGCACCGCCACCGGTGGAAATATAAGATACTTTATCTTTAATGTTATATTTGTCTACTGCGGCCAATGTGTCGCCACCGCCGGCAATTGAAAAGGCGTTTGAATCAGCAATTGCCTTAGCGATAATTTCAGTGCCTTGACCAAACTGATCAAACTCAAACACGCCAACAGGGCCATTCCAAACAACAGTGCCGGCATTTTTGATAATATCGGCTAGATCTTTTGCTGATTCAGGGCCAATATCAAAAATCATTTCATCGTCATTGACTTCATGCACTTTTTTTAGTGTTGCTTGCGCGGTAGGGGAAAATTCATTGGCAACGACAACATCGCTAGGCACAGGAATATCACCATTATTAGCTTGTGCTTGTTGGGTTAAGCGTTGAGCTTCGGCTACTAAATCAGCTTCAAATAACGATTTTCCGACGTTATGCTTAGCCGCTGCGATAAAAGTATTAGCAATACCGCCACCGACAATAAGTTGATCAACAATACCCGATAAAGACTCTAATACCGTTAGTTTAGTTGATACTTTTGAACCACCCACAATCGCAACTAATGGGCGAGCAGGGTTGTCGAGTGCTTTACCTAACGCATCTAATTCGCCTACAAGTAACGGACCAGCACAGGCAATAGTCGCAAATTTTGCCACACCGTGCGTACTTGCCTGAGCGCGATGAGCCGTGCCGAAAGCGTCCATAACAAAGACATCGCAAAGGCTAGCAAGTTGCTTGGCTAAGGCGTCATCATTTTTCTTCTCGCCTTGATTAAAGCGAACGTTTTCAAGCACAACTAGCTCACCAACCTTAACTTCAGTACCCGATAAATAGTCAGTCACTAAACGTACTGGATAATTGAGGGCAGCCGCTAAATAATCGGCTACTGGCTGAAGCGAATATTCAGCACAGTATTCTCCTTCTGTAGGACGACCAAGGTGAGACATCACCATGACTTTAGCGCCGGATTCTAGAGCTTGTTTTATTGTTGGCAATGCTGCTTGTAGACGGGCATCAGAAGTTATTTTTCCGTCTTGAACCGGCACGTTTAAATCTTCACGAATTAAAACGCGCTTATTGGCTAAATCTAGGTCAGCCATTTTGATAATTTTCATGTTTGATTCCAAATAAATAATAATTCGTTTTTAACTAATCTTTTTCTAAACAATCGGTTGTTTTTAATGAAAATTCAGCCAGTAAATCATGAATAAAGCGATTTAATTCGCCTGCCATTAAGGCAAAGTCAGCATCAAGCCTGGCAATGACATCATCGCTGTCAATGTCTTCATTTTGATCTTGTATCACATCAAAGAATTTAATGCGTTTAATCGATAAATCATCACAAAGCATGAAAGATAAAGACTCGTCCCATTCAAGGGCAACTTTAACCATGTATTTATCGGCATCTAAATGAGACTTGATTTCTTCACTTTCCAAGTCTTGGTTCTTCACTCTAATAACAGCACCGTCATCACCTAGGGCGTTAAACTCTGCTTCCATACCTAGTTGAAATTTAGCGCCTAAATCTTTTTTCACTAACCAGTCGGTCATGGTTTCATCAGCTTGCACATCAGGCTCTAAACTGGTCACCGGTAAAGTGCCTAATACTTTGCGCAGTAATGCTAATAAGTCTTCTGCTTTACCCCGAGCGCTGGCGTTGATGACAATAATATTATCTTTGGGGCTTATATAAGCGTGGGTATCAGAAATACGTGAAAAAGCGCGCGGCAGTAATTCAAAAATAATATCTTCTTTAAACTGTTCTTTTTCTTTTTTAGTGGCACCACGGCCTTGCTCTTGCTCAAGCAAATTTACTTTTTCTTCAATCATATCCTTAATAACGGGCGCAGGTAGTATTTTTTCTTCTTTACGTGCGCAGACTAAAAAACTGCCATTAGCACTGTGAATGCATGACTGTCCGTGCTTGCCTAGCGCGTTAACCCAACCAAAGTGAGCAAGCTCTGTAGAGCCACAAGGTGTGAAAAGGTGCTCTGATAAGTGTTTTTCTAAATCTTGCTCTGAATGTTCAAATGGGCGAGTGAAAGCGAAAAAATATAAGTTTTTAAACCACATAAATAAGGTCCTAGGCTAGTGGTATAACATACCATTTTTTGAGAAAGCCATATTACCTGAAAACAATAGTTGAAAATAGTGCTGAAAAGAAACAAATAGGAAGTCAGTATTCATCCAAGTTAAAAGTTTTTACTACAAAGAGTGCAGGGGGCGTCGCACTACACAGCGGATCTCAAATGCTCTGGGTGGGCTCGAAGAAGCTTCTATGAAACGAGCGGTTCGATGGTATATATTCACATGATCATTAACTACGCATATCTGGAATAATGATGTTATAGCTTAAACCTTGTTCTTCTACACTGCTGGCTTCAATGGTGCCATTAAGGGTATCAATCACTAAATTACTGACAATATGTGTGCCTAGCCCCGTGCCGCCTTTATCTGCATTAGTGGTGTAGAAGGGGTCAAATAAATGTTCCAACGCTTGTGCAGAAAGGCCGTGACCGTTGTCTTGATAATGTAAATATAGTTTTTGTTGAGTGAAATGAAGATCAATATTGATTTCACCACGATTAATACCTTCAAAGCCATGTATGATGGAGTTAATAATTAAATTAATCATTATTTGCGCAATAGCACCAGGATGTGAGTATATTTCAATGCTTTTATCACAATGTACTTTAACGCAGTGGTTGGTTTGTTTTAATTTAGGGTGTAGAGAATGAATTATTTCATCGAGGTATTTGGCGACATTAATTAGCCTTATTTTGTCGCTAATTTGATCAACCGCCACGTGTTTAAAGCTGGTGATTAATTCAGACGCTCTATGCAAATTAGTGGTTAATAAGTTAGCACTTTGATTAGCATTGTCGATAAATCTTTCAATAGTTTGTTTTGATAGCTTGTTTTGATTTAAGTTTTTTTGTAAGTGAGTGATAGTGTCTAACAGGTAACTTACTGAGGTGATACTAATACCAATGGGAGTATTAATTTCATGAGAAACTTCAGCCGATAGCACCCCTAATGAGGCCATTTTTTCGGCTTCTAACAAGCGTTCTTTCGCTTTGTTTAGCTCAATAATAGAGCTTTTCAATTCTTTATTGGTCGTTAGTAATGTTTGCTCGGTGTTACTGCGTCGAATATTTTCTTCTTTAAGGGTTTGTTGGTGAGTCAATAATTTTTGCTGTTGTACTTTCATTTCTAACATTGTATTACTTAAGTAAGATGTTTTTTTAGCCACCTCTTGTTCTAACTGTATATTTTGTTCATCCAACTTTTCATTAGCTAAACTGGTTTCTTGCTGTGACAAGGCCAGCTTATCTTTAAATTCAACTAGTTCATTAATAAGGTTGTTATAGGCGTCTTCTAATACATTGAGCTCATTTTTTTCATAATTCATAGAATGCAGCATAGAAGCTTCTGGATCGTCTAAATCTACTTGCTTAATTTGTTCGGTAAGTTCTTGTAACGGGGAGGTGAGCAATTTATTGAAAGCTAAAGTGAACAATAAAACTAGAAAGGCAGTTTTAACAATAGCATTGCCAATAAGAAAATAAATCCCCACTTCAATACGGCTAAAAATAACGGCATTGCTTGATAATAAGGTCACCCTGCCAACAGAAGTCGTTCGCCCTGAAAATTCAAAAATAAGTGGAAAAGAGTGGCCGAACAAGCCGTCGCTGATAGAGTTGACACCCTGAGCCTCACCACTTAAGTTTTCTTCGTTATCTATGCTTAAGGTTGCGGGGGCAATAACGTCACCCAATTGGGTAATAATATTATTGGCTTCATCGGTGACTGTAATGCCTTTGATCATTGGAATGGCGACTAAGCCTTCTGAAATATCAATTGCTTGCTGAGTATTCAACTCCCAAACTGCGCGAGTTAAGCTGCCGCTGATGGTTTTCTCTAGCGTTAATAGTTCACTATTGATATGGTTTTTGGTATTAAAATATTCAGCAATAATTTGAATACCGGTTACGCTCACCGTTAAAATAAAATAAAAGGAGAGTACTCGAGTAAGTAATTTTCGTGAAATGCTGGTAACTTTCATATAATCGTTTTCATATAATCGTTTTCATATAATTATCTAATCGGTATTTTTCATACAGTGAAAAAATGGTAAGCACAGCATTGATTTTAGCTAGTTTTTATCTTTCTATAAAACTTTTTATGGTAGTTTTTGATGATTTTTTAAAATAGCGCTCATTGCTTGCAATTAATGTATAGGCTCTACTAGAGGATGTTTGAATTTTTGTCATATATCGATAGTCTTGTCATATTTCGTTCATATTTCAGTTATGTTTCAGTCGCCTTGTCATATTTATGTAATAAAATGGTAATACTATAATGAAAAAATTTCTAGCAGCTGCTACGAATGAAATATTAAATTTAAAGTAAATTAAGGTAAAAACATGAAACTAGTAAAAACTACCATAGCGTTAGCGACCTGTTCTGTTCTGTCATTGTCTGCAATGGCTGCTGAAGTACCCAGTGTTGATATTTATGGTCGAGCTGATTTGTCTTTTCAATCATCAGACAATGGTGAAGGTAGCTTTACTGAAATAAAAAGTAACGCCTCTCGTCTTGGTTTTAAAGGTGATTATAAAATAAATGATGACCTGCAAGTTATCTATAAAGCTGAGTTTGAAGTAGATTTAGACGGTGATGGCGACGTTTGGAAAGCGCGTAACCAATACGTAGGTTTAAAAGGTGGTTTTGGTGAAGTGTTGCTGGGTAAAAATGATACTATGCTAAAACAGTCACAAGGTAAAACTGATCTTTTTAGTGATTTAAATGGTGATATTAAATACCTTTGGGTGGGTGAGAACCGTTTGAGCGATACACTTAGTTATAAATCACCAAAATTCAGTGGCTTTCAGTTTGGAGCTACCTATGTTGCTGAAGATGAAGTTGATGGTAAAGATGCTATTTCTGTTGCTGCTTTTTATGGTGACAAGAAATTAAAAAAATCTAAAATTTTTGCCTCAATAGCAATGGACTCAGAAGTTAAAGGTAAGTCGAGCGATGGTAGCGTAAGTGGTTACTTCGATACCGTTAGAGCGACGGTACAAGGCAAAATTTCAGGTGTTACTTTAGGTTTGATGGTACAAAACCAAGAAGACATTGATACGGGTGCTGAAATGGATGGTGTTATGGTGTCAGCTAAATATACCGTGGGTGCCGCGACATTAAAAGGGCAGTATCAGTTAGCGGATCATAAAGAGGGTGATGATCGTAGTGGTATTACCGCAGGTGTTGATTACAAACTTGCTAAAGGCATTAAGTTATATGCTTTTTATACTAGCTTTGATATGGATACTGGCAACGATGAAGATTATTTAGCCGCAGGTATTCAGTACAAATTTTAGTTAATTTTATTCTCTAATAAAGGAAGCCGTTTTTACGGCTTTTTTTATTGACAAAAATTAACGAAAACTCGTGCTATTGTTTAGACTTACAATTATTTAACGGCTTGTCACAAAAATGTCACGTTAATTGTGCACAATAGCATAACAAAAAATTACATGTAGTAATGTTCTTTACTAGAAAAGGCGTATGTATGAGTGGATACATTTTAGTTGTTGAAGATGAAACTCCTATTAGAGAGATGATCACTTTTGTTTTAGAGCAAAATGGTTTTAATTCGGTAGAAGCGAGCGATATTAAGCAAGCAATGGATAATATTGTTGAGCCTTACCCTGATTTGATCTTGCTTGATTGGATGTTACCGGGTGGCACAGGAGTAAAGCTTGCTCAATCTTTAAAGCAAAATGAATTTACCCGCAATATTCCCATTATTATGTTAACAGCACGCGCTGATGAAGATGACAAAGTAAAAGGACTAGATGCTGGCGTTGATGATTATGTTACCAAACCTTTTTCACCCAAAGAACTTATTGCTCGCATAAAGGCCGTTATTCGCCGTGTTTCACCAACGCTATTGGCTGAAAAAGTTGAATTTCATGGTTTGAAATTAGATCCCGTATCTCACCATGTGACTATTCATAACGACGCATTAGAGCTAGGGCCGACAGAGTTTAGATTACTGCACTTTTTTATGACTCATACTGAACGTGTGTATTCTAGAGAGCAATTGCTTGATAACGTTTGGGGCACTAATGTTTATGTTGAAGACAGAACGGTTGATGTGCATATCAGACGATTACGAAAAGCAATATCGGGTGCTGGACATGACGAATTTATTCAAACGGTACGCGGTGCTGGATATCGTTTTTCTGGCAAAGTAAAAAAACACATAGCGTAGTTATTAAGCGCGCCTTTATTTTTACTTTTATTTTTACAGGTAGCTTATCTTTAAAAATATCTTTATCAAGAATGTGAACAACAGATGTCAAATCAAGCCATTTCAAACACGGTAAACGCAATCACTGAGGCACGGAGAAGTGTAAATCTAGATAAGCAAGATTTTCGCTTTCATTCGGGTATTGAAGCTTTACCTGATGCCGCATTGGTGTTATCGCCAGAGCTTATTATTATAGCAGGCAATAAAAAAGCACAGCGTTTATTAGGGGTACGATTTCCCGAAAATGTTGGTCAACATATAACGGAATTATTAGTCGCTCCAGAATTTGCTGAGTTTTTGCAACAAGACAATTTTGACACGCCATTATCGGTTGTGTCGCCATTAAATGATGAATTGCAGTTAGAAATTTCAGTGATGGCTTTTGGCTGTGAGCAAGTTGTTTTGATGGCTCGCGCTATTGCAAAATATCATCGCTTAAAAAGAATGCGTAGAGAGTTTGTAGCGAACGTTTCTCATGAGTTAAAAACGCCATTAACGGTAGTGCGCGGTTATGTGGAAATGATCCAAGAAACAGATCATGCTTTAGATCCCCATTGGCAAAAAGTTTTCAGTACCATTGAAGGTCAAGTAAGCCGTATGGAGCGTTTGGTTGAGCAACTACTGAGTTTGTCAAAAGTTGAAAACAACCGTGATGATATCGATATGGATCAAGTCAATATGCCATTTGTGGTTAGGAACTTGGTTGAAGATGCTAAATGGTTAAACCAAGAAAAAAATCATAAAATACGCGCTAATATTGCTTCAGATTTTGGTGTCTATGGTATTGAAACTGAGCTGAAAAGTGCTTGTGCCAATTTAATATCTAATGCCATTGCCTACACCACAACTAAAGGCATAATAGATGTTAGCTGGCAACGTAATGGCGATAAAATGGTTTTTAGTGTCAGAGATAATGGCGACGGCATAAAGGCTGAACATGTTAATCGATTAACTGAGCGTTTTTATCGTATTGACAAGTCACGCTCTCGTGATACAGGAGGCTCGGGTTTAGGTTTAGCCATTGTTAAACATGTATTATTACACCATAAAGCCGAGCTGGTGATTACCAGCGAATGGGGTAAGGGTAGTGAGTTTTCCATCTATTTTGATGAAGCGGTCGCCCTTTAACAGTTGCTGTTAACTAGCATTTTACAAATTTAACGCTTAGCGACTGATATCTACCATTAAATCATCGGCAATATGCTCTAGGGCAGCAACTAAATCATCTAGGTCTGATTCATTCATGGCAATCTGCACTTTGGCATTAAACATCAGTTGACCGGTGTGAGGCGCGCTTGCTTGTGAGCTGACTAGCTTAATTAAGTTGCCGCCTTGTTGATGGATCACTGAAGATATTTCTTGTATGATTCCTGCTCTATCATTCGCGGTTAACTCTAATTGTAAGCTAGTACTTACTTGCGGTGAATCTTGCTCGGCTAATTCTATTTGGCAATTCAATCCTGAGATTGCTTGTAACGCCGCTATTAAATCCTGGCAATGACTTTCATCAACAGCCACTTCAATAACACCAGCAAAAAAACCTGATAAGTGGTGCAAGCTACTGACTTGCCAGTTTCCTTGATGGTCGCTGATTATTTTTGATAATGAGTCAACTAGACCTGTTTTATCAGGGCCAATACAAGAAATAACAAGGTGATTCATAACGCTTCCTTTAGTAGTAAAATTGAATGGTGGTATAATTGCATAGTGATAAACTGCATCGTGGGTAAGTCGAAAAATTAGACTAGTCGGGAAAGTTGACTAAGTTCTTTATTGAGTTGGTCGCTATCGCCTAAATTTAGCTCAACTAAACGACGAAGGTGAGTAACGCTGTCTATATCAATGGCATTACACTGCAACCCTGTTTCGTCTTCATGCTCGTGAACAACAGCAATATGCATGGTAACTTCAGACTCATTATCTGAAAGGAAAAAGCTTAAGGTGCCAAACTTGCCTTTTAATGCTTGCTCTGAATTCACCGCGGTCACGAGTGCACCATTAAGTGAAATGTCATGAATGGAAACGGGGTAGCTGTTATCTTCAATTGTTAGCTCGGCCTGAATTGAAAATAATATGCGCGTAAATTGTCGTCTGTTCTCTATCAAAATAGGCCTACTGAAGTAAATTATTGATAAAACATGTTCTTAGCATAGACTGGTTTTTAACTAATTGGTATCGAAAAAGACCGTTAAAAATGAATATTTTAACGGTCTTTTTAGCGCTAAAGTTATTGGCTAAGTAAACTAACCAATTTTCTTATACTTAATACGATGCGGCTCAATTGCTGCGGCGCCTAAGGTTTTTTTCATCCAAGCTTCATATTCAGTGAAATTACCTTCGAAGAAGTTAATTTTTCCTTCATCACGGTAGTCCAAAATATGGGTGGCGATACGGTCTAAAAACCAGCGATCATGAGAAATTACCATGGCACAACCCGGAAACTCTAAAATAGCTTCTTCAAGTGCACGTAAGGTTTCTACATCTAAATCATTGGTGGGCTCATCAAGTAGTAATAAGTTACCACCCGTTTGCACTAACTTAGCTAAATGGACACGATTGCGTTCACCACCAGAAAGGTCTTTAATGAATTTTTGTTGATCATTACCTTTAAAGTTGAAACGTGAACAATAGGCTCTACTTGGAATTTGGTAGTTACCAATTTCTAAAATATCAAGGCCTTGTGATATTTCTTGGTAGACAGTGTTGCTATCATTCATATCATTGCGAAATTGATCAACGCTGGCGAGTTTAACCGTATCACCTAGTTCAATGGTGCCTGAGTCTTGTTGCTCTGTCCCCGACATCATTTTGAATAGTGTTGATTTACCCGCACCATTGGCACCAATAATGCCGACAATAGCACCTTTAGGTACACTAAAGGTTAAATCATCAATGAGCACTCTATTATCGAATGATTTTTTAAGGTTAGTTACCTCAAGTACCTTATCACCTAAGCGTGGTCCTGGTGGAATATACAGTTCGTTGGTTTCATTACGTTTTTGGTTTTCTTGACTGCTAAGCTCTTCAAAACGCGCCATACGCGCTTTACTTTTTGCTTGTCGCGCTTTGGGATTAGAGCGCACCCACTCTAGTTCTTGTTTAATGGTTTTTTGTAAGGCGTTTTCACTTTTGCTTTCTTGCGTTAAACGAGCATCTTTTTGTTCAAGCCATGAAGAGTAGTTGCCTTCCCACGGAATACCTTCACCTCTGTCTAGCTCTAAAATCCAACCGGCGACATTATCAAGGAAATATCTATCATGGGTAATTGCCACAACGGTGCCTGGGTAATCATGTAAGAAGCGCTCTAACCAAGCAACCGACTCTGCATCTAAATGGTTGGTTGGCTCATCGAGCAATAACATATCAGGTTTTTGTAATAATAAATGACATAAGGCGACACGGCGACGTTCACCACCACTGAGTACTGCAATTTTCTGTTCCCAAGGCGGTAGACGTAAAGCATCGGCAGCGCGCTCTAGTACGTTATCAATATTATGACCGTCTTGGGTGTTAATAATATCTTCTAACTGGCCTTGTTCTTTGGCAAGCGCATCAAAGTCTGCCCCTTCTTCTGCGTATTCGTTATAGACTTCATCAAGGCGTTTTAAGGCATTTTTAACCGTTGAAACGGCATCTTCAACCACTTCTCTAACGGTTTTGCTTTCATCTAATTCAGGCTCTTGAGGTAAATAACCTATCTTAGTGCCTGCAAGTGCGCTAGCTTCGCCTTCAAATTCACTGTCAATGCCCGCCATAATGCGTAGCAATGTTGACTTACCCGAGCCATTCAAACCTAGTACACCAATTTTAGCGCCGGGGAAAAATGACAATGAAATGTTTTTGAGGATAGTGCGTTTAGGAGGTACAACTTTACTAACGCGGTTCATCGAGAAAATAAATTTATCTGGTAATGCCATAACAAGCCTGAAATATGAGTAATGTAGATTATTGAGTATTTTAGGTAACTAACGTGTGCTTAGCAAGATAATAGACTCATTTGAATTAGCATGAACAGGCTATTTTTTGTCTACTAAGAGAGAAAAAGCAAAACAAGGCTAGCTATAAGGAAATTTCACCTATTATAGATAACCTTGATTATGATCTTGACTGGCAAAAGATACTGAACAAATATTAATCTTGAGCTATTTCATCGGACAATGTGGTTAATAAATTTACCACTTCAACGCTGGCACTTTCCATCACCGATAAATCTTTCACGGCTTGTGCCATGTCGTCATTTTTCATGGCCTTTAGAGCCTTTATACCATAAGTATGTACTTGTGCATGTGGCGCATCAAGGCGTTTAAAGGCATTATATGCAGAGTATTTTTCAGCACCCTCACCTTGAGAGTACCACTGTCCTAGCCTACACATAGTATGATCAGCAAAATCGTCAATATTTTTATCAGACATGCCTAACATGACTTGATAGACATCCATTTTCCATACCACATGATCCATTTTTACTGTTTGTAAAAAGGCATCGGCCGTTGAATGACTAATCACTGAATACATTTTTTTCGAGACCGAAACAATATCATTAGCGGTATTTTCAATGGTGGCAGTACTATCGCTGATGTCGCTACTTTTTTCACCAACATGAGCAATACCAGCAATAACTTGCTCCATTTGCTGGTTAACTTGTTCAATTAAGTTTGAAATCTCATTTGATGCTTCAGCAGAGCGTTGTGCTAAGGTTCTTACTTCATCAGCAACTACCGCAAAGCCTCGTCCTTGTTCACCTGCACGAGCCGCTTCAATGGCGGCATTTAATGCTAATAAGTTAGTTTGATCTGAAATGCCTTTGATAATGTTTACAAAGTCATTGATACCGGCAGTGGCCGATTTTAAATTATCTACCGAGGTAGAAGCGTTTTGACTATCACTACTAATTTTTGAGGTAGCCGTTATTGTTGAGGCTAACATTGAAAGGATATTATCGAATAGTGTTTGGGAAGATTGGAAATCATCGCGGTGGGTTATTAAGTCGCTAGACGAGGCAGCAAGGCCTTCACGTATGTTGTTAACTAGCTCTGCTGAACCAAGCCATAAGCTGTTGATTTCTTCTTGATGGCGATAACGGTTGGTATTGTCTGACATATCTTGTGCTAACTGCTGACTTTCATCGTTGGCATTAGCAACTTCAGCTTCAAGTGCTAAAACTTGTTGTTTTAGTTGTTGGTTCTCTTTTTCTAGCGTGGTGAGTTGTTCTTTTTTGACAAAACCAAACATATAATAAATACCCTAGATTATTGATGACTTTACTTATAGCACTGGCTATTACTGTCTCTATTCAATATTGATGGACACGACTTCGTCTAAAAAAACGACGAAATAATAGTTCTCTCTAAGTAAGAAGTCATGAATATAGAGATGAATAGCTAACGAGTGTTATAAATTACGTTAATTATCATTATAACCAAAAGTACTCTTTTCTCAACTAATTAGCTTATTTCTACCTTGCTCTTTTAGAGCTAGTTATAAAAAGGGGGTTTTGCTTACCAAAACGTGGTGAATTAGCTTAGCAGTAAAATTAGTCGCTGTTGGCATAACGTTGTTATCTTTTTTGAGTTAGCACTTCTTTGGGTTATCGCCTTATTTAAGTTATCGGCTAATTGTTATGACAAAGTTGCTCTTGCAATACTTCCAGCAAGTATTTGATTTTTGGATTAGAAATTTTATAGTAAATAGTCTGTGACTCACGCCTAGTAGTGACTATGTTACCTTCTCTTAATTTCGCTAGGTGTTGAGATAAGGCCGACTGTGATAAGTCAATCTGCTCGTTTAAATCACCGACGGTTAACTCACCATTGGTGATGCAGCATAAAATCATTAAACGATGCGGATTAGAAAGTTGCTTCAAAATGGCGGCAACCTGTTGGGCATTTTCTGCTAATTTATCTTTGTCCATAACCATACTGAGCCCATATATTTAATATTAATTTTGATAAAGTTTACTATTGAAGTTTAAATTAGTAAAGGCTAATATAAAGTTAAATTAGCAAAAGCTAATGTTTGTTTTATATTAATCGAGAGTGATCGCTTGAAGGCGCTAGGCTTAATACAAAGGAATACTCATGTTAAAAACTATCCCAGAAATTATTGCTAAAGCAAGAGAGTCATTAAATACTATTACCGCGGCCGATGCAGTGGTGAAGTGTAAACATGACAAGGGTATTGTTATTGATGTGCGAGAGTCTGCTGAATTTAATGAAAAATCAGCAGGCGGCGCAATTAACATGCCACGAGGTTTATTAGAAATGAAAATGTTGCAACTGCACCCGAATGAAGATTTAGCTATTTTCATTCACTGTGCTACCGGGGCTAGAGCCACTTTGTCAGCAGAGCAATTACAACGTGTTGGTTATAAAAATGTTTGGGTTATTACTTGTATGTTAGACGATGTTTGTTGTGTATTTTAGTTAAGCGCATTAAACCCAGCCGACAATTATAACCAGTTTGGTACTGAATCAGCGTTAATTACTGCTTCGTAAGTAGGGCGTTGACGTACAATGGCAAATTCACTCCCCTTAACCATCACTTCCGGCGCTAACATGCGAGTATTATAGGTTGACGCCATAACCGCCCCGTAGGCACCACAACTCATAATGGCAAGTAAGTCACCTGATGTAGATTCATTGATTTGTCGAGCTTTGGCAAAGGTATCACCCGTTTCACAAACAGGGCCAACAATATCGTAGGTTTTAAGTGCGGTACTTACTTTCTTAACGGCTAGCACTTCATGATAAGCCTCGTACATACTTGGACGAATAAGATCATTCATACCAGCATCTAATATCAAAAACTGACGTTCTTCGCCTGTTTTTACAAAAACGACACCGGTGACTAATATGCCAGCATTACCCAGTAAAGAGCGGCCTGGTTCAATCACTATTTTACAGTTCAAATGACCTAATTGCGCTTTAGCAACCGCGGCATAAGCTTGTTTCGATGGAATGTTTTCATCACGGTAGGTAATGCCTAAACCACCACCAATATCTATCACGCTAATATCATGACCATCTTCTCTCAAGTCAACGACTAGCTGAGCAATGCGCTGGTAGGCTTCTTCAAATGGCGCAAGTTGGGTAAGTTGTGAGCCAATATGAACATCAACCCCTTGTACTTTTATATTCGGCAGCGCAGCAGCTTGTTTATAAGCTAGGCGCGCTTTACTAATAGGTACACCAAACTTATTCTCAGACTTACCTGTTGATATTTTTGCATGAGTGTTAGCACAAACATCGGGGTTGATACGAAAAGATATTGCGGCAGTTTTATTTAACTTGGTGGCTATTTGGCTGATTAATTCAACTTCTGGCTCAGACTCAACATTGAATTGAAAAATACCTTCATTGAGTGCGTATGCAATTTCCTCACCCGTTTTAGCAACGCCAGAATAAACTATTTTTTCAGCAGGAATACCCGCAGCACGGGCACGAAGAATTTCACCCATTGATACCACATCGGCACCTGAGCCTAATTTTGCTAGGGTAGATAATACCGCTTGGTTGCCATTGGCTTTTACAGCGTAACAAATCAAGGTGTCTTGATCTGAGAAAGCTTGTTGATAATCTTGATAATTTTGTTTGATAGCGGTATTTGAATAACAATAAAATGGCGTGCCAACTTGCTTAGCAATATCGCTAAGGGCAACATTTTCAGCAAACATATTATTATCTACATAGGGAAAGTGTTTTTGTATTGTCATGAGTTTTTTCGCTTTTTTAATAAAGTGGTGAGGCTAAATTAATAAGCCGCTTAGAATGATGAATAATTTTTTTAAGAGAGGCTATATTATTACATAGTTTAATTGTTTGACCACTAATACCAATTGAAATAACTTATGACCAATTTATCGTTGTATTAGCTCTATATTCGCGGCCACTAGCGATTCAAATGTATTTTATGACTGATTATTTTGGCTAACGCCATGAGCACGAATACGATTTACGTTTAAGTTTATTAAATGGCGAAATAGATAACGAAAAAGCAGTTTTTTAACGCCTGAAAAGTTACTGCCGTGGCTAGCGTAAAAGTCATCTGGTTGGCTATATACGCCAAAATCATCGGCAATGCCGTCACTTTGTATGTAAGTGTCTTCTCCTTGCCAGTCAACATTTGGGGTGGCAAGACATTTAGTGGCAATACCAAAACCTGAGAATTGTTGACATTGATCAGCAAAATTGCGCTGAACTTGCTTTAAAAAGGCTTGGTCGATGATATAACCTTCTAAATTTATCCAACGATCATTTTGATAAATTTCTACCCAACTATGAATAATGCGTTTCGGCGCTACAACAAACAAATAATCAGGAATGGCGCCACGCTGTAATTCATTGTAAATAGTAAAACCATGCAGCCGTGTTGATATGCCAACCGCGCGTAGTAGTGCCATTAACAAGGTACCTTTAGTATTACATTGTCCATAACCATCTTTAAGCACTTGGCTTGCTGAGAGGCGGTCATCAGCGTTATAGCCAAAACGAATTTCATCGCGTACATAATGATAAATTGCGCCAATGGCATCAAATTGTGACAAGTTTCGCCAATGTCTTTGTGATATTAAGGCTTGAATTTTTGGGTGCTTAAAGTTCAACATCTTGGTTTATAAAAGAAAATCCTGTGATAATTTAGTCATGGGTAACACCTGTTTTGAATTGATCATGGCTTCGTTGCTTTATAACGACGGCCAATAAAGAAAGCCCTGATAATAAAAATACGGGGTGTAAAATAAAGCCATGGAATATGGATATCTCGGCAGTATTGCCATGTATTAAAGTCACTAACACGATTATTAGCGCGACAATGGCTAACATCGAACGATTAAATTTCTGCTTCATGGGTTATTCCTACTCAATGATTGTAGGAATATCATAATCAACCCCTCTAAAGATAACTTGAATAAACTAGCTAACTTTTTTCAAAAAGAGTACGGGCTTGCCTTATGGTCATACCAAAGGCGTTTTTAAAAGTGCGGCTTAAATGGGCGCTGTCTGAAAACCCTGCCAGATGAGCCGCCTCAGTAGCAGAGCTGTTGTTTACCATGGCTTGAATCGCGCACATCATCCGTCGCCATAATAAATAGGGTCGCCAAGCAATGCCGAGTTCTTCACTAAATAAGTGCAAAAAACGACTTTCAGATAAGGCCAATTGCTTAGCGACTTCACTGGCTCGCCAATTTGATGGTTTGATGCAGTCACCGTGTAAACATTGACCTAATTGAGTTAATAACTGTTGAATGCGTTTATCAACTACCGTGTCGTTGTTAATAAGTAATAACTGGTTTGTGAGTTTTAATGTGCTAAACAAAGGAGTTAAAAGCACCGTTAAGTCTTCGGTTTGTGTTGGTGTTTTCATCGTAGTAGAAAAAGGTGAACTAAATGTTTTGAGTGATTGACCCGCGAGTTTATTAGACAGCTCTTGTCCTAAATTGCTTTTGGGCTCAACAAGTAATATCCAGCCGGCTGACATTTGTAGTTGATGCTCAATTTTTGAGTCAATAATGACTAGCTCTGCTATATCGTTTTCATTTAATTTACAAAGCGAATTACGTTGAGGCCATATCACTTGTATCGCATGGTGGTTGTGGGGAGCGGCATCAAAACTGGCACCATAGATAATGACCATGCCAGCTTGAATCCAAACAGTAGGTTTAATCACGCAATATGCCTTTAAGTAAAATATCTTGGATATATGTTGTCATAAGAAACAAATATTGGCAAAAAATGACGATAGCAATAGGCAATTGAATATTATTGCCTATTCAAAAGCAACTTTATTCAATTGCTTTTGTTTTTGCAATCATATATGGTTGCTTTAATGGTGTTGTAATAGGTATATTCGAATGATTGCCGTACTGACAGGAGATCTTGTTAATTCAACAAAGATGTCCAACGAAACATACTCAAACGTTATAGATAGTCTTAAAGGTTTTCTTGATGAGGCAAATGTAAAATTTAATGCCATTGGGGAAATATATAGGGGAGATGAATTTCAAATTCAGTATCCTGAGCCAATTTATGCACTTAAAAGTACTTTGTTGATTAAACTCGCGTTGCATTTATCAAAATTTTCACCAAAACCCATACAATGTACATTATCGCTAGCTTATGGCGCTCATGAAATTTACGCTAAAAGGCCAAATACTTCTTCAGGCCCGGTATTCATACAATCAGGACGTGGCTTAGAAAATAACCAGCGAGGTGAATTATCAATACATTGGCAGCAGCAAGCGAGTAATCATGAGATTATTCTCTTAACACAGTTTTTAAATCATTTACTCAATAAGTTGACTAAAACACAAGCTGAATTATTGTACCAATACATCGAGAGCAGCTTTGCCGAACATAAGAAAATCGCTGATATTACTGGCACAACACGGCAAAATATTAGTAATAGACTGAGTAACATTGGTGCGTTCTTAGTGCGGGATTATATGGAAATAATAAACAACAAAGTTGCGTTACTCAAAAGGTAACTGTTCACCACCGAGCTGGGATGCTCCACAGAGGTTTTGTTACCCTTGGTGACCTCGGTGATCTCTGTGGTAAATATTTTTAAGCTGAATAAATGCATTAAAAGGGAAAACTAATGGAACTATTATTACTCTTACTAACCGCTCATTTTATTGGAGATTTTTATCTACAACCTGCTGGTTGGGTTGAGTGTCGAAACAGTAATCACATTAAATCAAAAGGACTTTGGATGCATTTTATGGTGCATACATTGCTCAATAGCATAGTTTTTTTAATCGCTACTTTCTCGATGTTTCAAGCATTAGCTGCCATTGTCATTATTTCAGTATCACACTTAGTGACAGACTATTGGAAATCTTATCGAAAAAAGAATTTGACATACTTCTTAGTAGATCAAATGATCCATCTTTTAATTATTAGTATCGTTTGGACGTATCTGTCAGGCTTTACATTGGAGCAAGTGCTCATTTTTGCAAAAACCTTGTTAACGCCAAAAAATATGATCATTGCTATTTCATACCTTTTAGTGTGTAAGCCAGCTTCGGTAATTATTTCGCTAGCGTTAAAAAACTATACTGACCGTTTGATCACGGATAAAAAATGTTCTCAAGAAAAAACTGCCGCAGTATTGGGTAATGTCGGTCTCGTTTCTGCTGGCTCTTGGATTGGTTATATTGAGCGATGTTTAGCTATTTCTTTTGTATTTATGGGACAATTTGCCGGTATTGGTTTCTTAGTCGCCACAAAAACCATCTTTAGATTTGGTGATTTAACAAAAAATAAGGATATGAAACTGACTGAATATATGATGTTAGGCACTTTATTGAGCTACGCCATTGCGCTATTTGTTGGCTGGAATGCCTTGTACTTTTACAAGATTATTATCTAGGTTAATGAAAGAGAACACCTGCTGTTCGTTGTCTTTATTGAGTACCTATTCAGTAGCTACTCAATACCAATTCCCCGTAGCGTGGTATCAACCACATATTCTAAATCAGTAATAGCTACGCCAGAGCGCGCCATAGATGCGGTGCCTGTTAATGTGGTATATAAACTCAAAACATTACCGTCAGCATTCTGGTTTAGCTTTAGTGTAATCGCTTCTGGGTCTTCTTTAAATATAGCGGTGAGTCGCTGTTTGGGAATATTGCCAGCCTCTTGCAGAAAGCGAGCGGCAGCCTCTGGAATGTCCCCGCCCAATGTCTCAGATTGACATAACACCAGAAAACAGCCTTTGGGTTGCTCAGATTCACATTGGGTGGCAATTATTGACATCATATAGTTTTTTAAGCGTTGCGCTAGTGGTGTGTTAGGCTCATTCAATACCTTGAGGTGGACTTTCACCGCTGATTCTATATAGAGTTTAGTGGCCTTGATAAATAATGCTTCTTTATTGCCGAAGGCACTATATAAGCTGGGCTTATTGATCCCCATACTTAGAGTAAGGTCTGTTAATGAAGCACCCACGTATCCTTTTAGCCAGAAAACTTCCATTGCGGCACGCAGTGCTTCTTTTTCATCAAATGCTTTTTTCCGACCGCTAGCCACAAATTTCTCAAATTAACATATATAAATAATTGACATATTGTACCTAACGGTATAATTTAAGTCAAAACGTACCGTTAGGTACAAAATGATTTAATAACATTAGAGGTAAACTCATGATTGAACTGTATACCGCAGCCACACCTAATGGTCATAAAATATCGATAGCTTTAGAAGAAATGGGGCTTGAATATACAGTCCACCATGTTGATTTAATGGCGTCAGAGCAAAAAAAACCAGAGTTTTTAGCCATTAATCCCAATGGCCGTATTCCAGCAATTATTGATCGTGATAATGATGACTTTGCTGTTTTTGAGTCTGGGGCAATATTACTGTATTTGGCAGAAAAGACGGGCAGGTTTATTCCCAGCGACCCCAAAAAATATTCCCAAGTGATGCAATGGCTAATGTTTCAAATGGGAGGCGTTGGTCCAATGATGGGTCAAGCCAATGTGTTTTACCGTTACTTCCCTGAAAAAATACCTGCTGCTATAGATCGTTATCAAAATGAAGGGCGTAGATTATTTGAAGTGTTAGATGCTCAACTTGCCAACAATCAATATATTGCAGGAAATGAATACAGCATTGCTGACATGTCGACTTGGCCTTGGGTGCGGATACATGAATGGAGCGGCATAAGTATTGATGGCTTGAGTCACTTAACACGATGGTTAGATGAACTTGCTATGCGCCCAGCGTGCCAAATAGGTATTATTACTCCGCAGCCTGCAGAAATGTCAGATGAAGAGCGTGCCAAGCAGATAAGTCAAATGGTGACAAGCTAGCGTTACTAGTATTAGGTGAATTTGGACAGTTTAGCCATATTTTTAACTATTCAGCGACGTATACTTAGCAGCATATTCCTAAATCACTGAAGCAGCTATTATATGTCTACATTTGTTAATAAAATGATGTTATCGATTGCTTTAATCGTAGCAAGTACAATTTCTCAGGCCTCATTAATTACTAATGGTAGTTTCGAGCAAACGACATTTGCTGATTATTCAACGTCTGTAGGAGCAGTGTTTAACACCGATTTGCATGCTTATGAGAATAAAAGCCGTGCTTGGGATGTATTTTATCGTTTACCAGGCTGGGTAACCACGCATGGTAATGGCATAGAGTTGCAAAAGAATGTTGTAACTCGCTCGCAAGATGGCTCTCATCATGTTGAGTTAGACTCTCACCCTCGTGGGGCATCAAATGCGGTGATGACACAAACATTAAATTCATTAACTGTTGGCGCAGATTACCTTTTAGAGTTTTATTACAAGCCTCGTACCAATGGTAAAAATGACAATGGCATTAATGTATTCTGGTATGACGCAGCAACGACTTTTGATTTGGATATGCAAGCGGTTTTAGCTAGCGATAGCAGACGCCGCTTAACGCCAAACTGGGTACTACAGTCAGTTTCATTTACCGCACAAGCCCAATCAATGAATTTAAGCTTTGCCGCCTTTGGTAGACAAAACTCTTTAGGTGGTTTAATCGACAATGTCTCTTTAGAGCAAGTAACTACAGTGCCTGAACCATCAATGTTTATCTTTTTTATAATGGCAGTGGCGGCATTAGTGATGCGCCAACAGAAAAAAGTGCATGGATAAAGGCTAAGTTTTTATGGCTTTCTCGGTCTATAGCAAGCCCCCTTTTACTACTGGCTGAGAAGGTTCATAATCCCACTTACTTCGTTTTCAGTGGATAGTTTTAAAGCGTTAGTTTTATAAGGATAGGCTCATGGCTCTTGTTTGTCAGGGGCACTATTATGAATGCAACAATTGCATTTTTATTTCAGCAAAATCGCTAATATTTAATAATGCTGCTTTTTGCTCTAAGGCACTAAAATCTGCATGACCCGCGGCAGAAAAATACAAACACGACAACATAAACAATACCAATTCATCTTGCTCGCTGCTCTTGGCTCGTAACTGAGTTACTTTATCTAAATGATTAAGCTGTTTAACGAGGTTGGCATCAATATGCCATAGCGACAACATCAGTGATGATGACGAGTAAACGCTGATCCCCATTGACTCCCTAATATGATGATTAAGTGAGTGCAAATCATCGATCCCTTGTAATGAATACAACATGAATTTGTGTTTATAAGCACTTTTATGGCTAAGTAAAAATACACCTAGTAAGGCAAACACCAGTACTTGCTCGGTTAAAGCATTATCAAACTTAATATCGGCAGCTAACGATTTACGAATGCGTTGAAAAAGCTTAGGGGCAAGTAAAAAAGCTTCGCTGTATTGATTAATAATTACTTGCTCAACACTATCTTGTAGCGCATCTTTCATGGCGTAAACAATCGCGAAATTAACAACCGCACCAACACCTAAGTTTCGACTAATGGCTTCTTGTAGGCTCTTCGGCGTTCTACCATAGATGGCTTTACTGGCTTGTCCCATAATGCGAGCCGAAAAAATAGCATCTTTACTGATAATTTCAACCACGCGCTGTAGATCAAGACTATTTTGCTCTTTTTCATTAAGCAACTGCCGACAACTACCCGGCATCGGCGGCATGTTTTGAGCAATTTCGATAAGTTTTTTATGGCTACTATGATCATTGCCAATCATTGACAATTCACGAAACTGCGCAGGTGTTATAGCGAACTTTTGGCGAAATGCCCGCTCAAATGTGGCTCTTTCAGAGTAGCCCAACTTAATGGCAAGCTCATCAATTTTAATATCTTTGATTAACAATGCCGTGACACATAATTCATTTAAAAACTTACTTTGAATGAGTTTATAGCTACTTTCTTCTTGGGCAAGTTTACGGCGAAAAGAAGTCATACTCATCGCTAGTGAAGTAGCACATTGCTCTATAGTCAATGACGCGGGTAAATCACATTGACTGAGTAAGTCATTGGTGGCTTCTGTTAATGTTAAGGAGCGTTGCAGATGATTCATTTCAAAAGTGTTTTTCCATAAGCAGGATACAAATAATTATAAACACATACCACAATAACTTATAGCGATTTAGTTAAATATTTAACATTTATGCAACAACTCACTAGCAATGAGTTTTAATAAAAAAGTTTCACGCTCAATTGAAAGCCCTTTCTTTTTGCTATTAGCCATGGTGTGTTCATTATGGCTGATAGCTTGATGAATGTTCATCCAAATGGGGTGCATACCATTATCTATTTCATGCGACTCAAGCTCAGGGGTTAATAACTCTTCATCTATGGTGCACACATAGCAATAAGACTGCATATAAACAATATCAAAACCACTTTTATGCCAAGGCCTAAACTCTTCATATAAACCAAATTCTTGGATGTTTTGGACATTATGCGCACCTGTTTCTTCTTTTAATTCACGAATTAGGCCACCAATATTGCTTTCTCCTTCATCAATGCCACCACCGGGTAAGCTATAGTCGTGATAACGCTTGGTATAAAGCAAAAGAATATTTTCCCCATTTAGCACAATCGCGCGAGTCGCTTTTCGAGTAAAAATTTTTACAGACATATCAGTAATATCAGCATGGATGGTAGATTTTAATAAACGCATAAAGGAATAGGTAAGATTAACAGAGTAGATAATATGCTTGAATTTTAACAAATTAACTAAGCTAGCCATAGATAAAAATACTATCGCGCATTAGCATAAATAAGAACTGGCATTGAGGTATTTCTGATATAATTAATAATATATTCACTGAAAATACAAGTGATTAGTTGAAAAGCTAAGTTTAAATTCTCATTAATCGCTTATCGTAAGGATTCAACGTGCGCTTTATAAAACTGACCTTAATCCTCATATTAGGAGCTATTCTCTTAGTCAGCGTCGTTTTTTTTGCTCGCAAGCAAATTGTTACTTATAGCATCAATGACTTTTTATTAGCACATAAGGCACAACTAAGCTGTGTAGAGTTTAACTTAACGCCTTCTTTTGACATTGTTATTAGTAAAATGTGTATTCATTCCCCGCAAGCCGATATAGAGCTTGAGAATGTCCGTTTACAATTACAACTCTCTTCAACCTTGCCGGTAAGCGCTATCCATGTTGCAGCAATGAGCATTCAAGGTAAAGCAAAGTTACTAGAGCAAAGTGATGATAATCAGCAAGTCTTTGCTGAAAATAGTGTTAAGCATTACTTAGCAACAATAGCGCAATTTACTGTACCGCTACCGATAACAATTAAAAAGTTTACTTACCTTCCTTTCACTCAAGTGGATAATGCCGACAAAGCTGTTTTTTACGGACAGCTTGTCGCCAATAAAAGTAATATTAAGCTGGCATTAAAAGACATTGAACAAGCCAATATTCTCTCGGTTAATCTCAAACCTGAAGGAAAAAGTTTTACCGCCAAGCTCAACGCCGACTTAGCACCATTAAAGCAATTTTTAGCTGTTCATCAGCTAATATTACCGGCGAAACACGATAAAAACCTAATAATAGCCGGTAAATTCTCAACTCAGTTGCAATGGTATAAAGAAACATTCACCGCCACTAGTCAGCTTAATAACGTTGCAATCGACAGCATTATTCGCATAGAAAAAAGTGATATAGCAAAAAGTGGTAAAGAAAAAAGTGACATAGCTCAAACTGGCCTAGAGAAAAGTGACTCATTCAATATTAACGGCATGCTTTCATGGCAAACACGTATAAGCGCTGACCAAGCCTTGTTTACTCTTGATGAGCAAAGCGTTGTGAATACTAACTTCAATGAGCAAAAACTGCGTGAGCTTTTAGTTAGAAAAAACATAGCTGCTGATGTTATTAATATCATTAAAGATAACCCTAGTAACGGTTTGATCATCAAGCCACAAGGAAAGATAGAAATTGACTTTGCCAAACAGCAAGTTTTTATTGCCAGTGTTGAATTAACGTCAAACAATAAAGAAAATCCCTTACAAGTAACTTTTACAGATACTTCTTTGGTTTATGAAAAAAATAAAACTCTTAATCTCACCTTAAAGCAGAGCAACTATGCGGCGCAGGCAAAGCTGCTAATTAGTCGTTTAAATAACATAAGCAAGCAAGCCGTTAACATTGCCTCAACAGGCACAGTAAAACAAAATAGTTTAGGTTGGCAAGTTACTTTTAGCCCTACTACAACGCTTGAATTGTCAATGCTAAAATTATCAAAATCACCCCTAAACTCAACAAAAATAAATAGCACGGCTAACACAATTAATAAACATGCTCTGAGCATAAAAAAAATAATCGTCAATGGTCAGGGGACTATTCATATTGATAATCAAGGACGAACAGAGTTATCTTTACAGCTTAATAGTCAGGCTGCACAGCTAAAAATAACGAATATCGCTCAAATAGCACAAGTTGCATTGCAGGCTGACATTAGCGGTTCGTTGCAAGATATCAGCATTACCGCAAACATAAGCGCAAACATAAGTGCCGATAAGCAGTCACTAGCAAACGTAAAGCTTAATGGTGTTATCACTGAACCTCAGTTAGAAATTTTTGCGAAAAATTTACATCTTACCGAATTGCTAACGTTAAAACACAACTTACCTATTGAATTATCACTCATTGATGGCAGTGTTAGTTATCATTTATCGGGGCAGTTAACAGATACAGATAATTGGTTAAATAATAGCGCAAGGCTTGATATTTCAATACACGATGTTAGCGGTGAAATTGCAGGAACTTGGCTACAAGAGCTTAATTGGCAGCAAAAATTTATTCTATCTGACGGTTATATTAAATCTGGTGGCGTCGATAAAAAGTCGATAAATAACTTAACTATTGCCAAGGTAGAAACAGCACCACTGTTAACTGAACTCTCTGCACAAACAACCTTTAGCTTTAAAAACAAAACGCTGAGTATCACCGCAACACAGGTTAATGCCAAAACCCTTGGCGGCAGCGTTAACATTGCCCAAGCTCATTGGCCTTTTGACATTAGCCGTTCAGTTAATGTTCAGCTAACTAGTATAGACTTAGAGGAACTACTTAAGCTAGATCCAAAACAAGGCATTATAGTGACAGGAAAAATTTCGGGTAGCTTGCCTATCATGCTAAATGATAAACAATTTACCATTGCTGGCGGTGAGCTGCATAATGTTGGTAATGGTATTATTAAAGTGGCTAATAACCCGACGGTTGAACAGTTAAAAGCAAGTGATTTACAGTTGAAATTGGCATTTGATGCCATGCAAAACATACACTATCATCAATTGTCTTCTGATGTTTCTATGGCTAATGATGGCTATATGCTGTTTGACACTATCATCAAGGGGAGAAACCCGGATCTTGATAATGATGTTAATCTCAATCTAAACCTTAGCTATGACTTATTAGGGTTATTGAAATCAATAAATATTAGCGAGCATTTAGAGCAATCTATTATTGACAATTTACAAAAAAACTAAGGAGCATTTATGGATAAAGTACTCGTAATGGCATTAGCTATTTTTCTATTTTCTGGTTGTACACACAAAGTAGAAGTTAGCGCGAAAGAGCCTATTACCATTAATTTAAATTTAAAGATTGATCACGAAATACGGGTAAAAGTAGATAAAGAGCTTGATAGTATTTTTAGTGAAGATAGTGAAATTTTTTAGGGAAAAACTATGCACAAACTAACGCACAAATTAATGTATAAATTAATGAAAAAACTCGGTTTAACTATTGTTGCCTTCACCATTACCTTTTCTGCTTGGGCAGTGTCACTAGAGCAAGCAAAACAGCAAGGTTTAGTGGGCGAAATGGCCAATGGTTATTTAGGGATTGTTGTCACTAGCCCAGAAACAACTAGTTTAGTAGCCGAGATAAATAAAAAACGTAAAAACATTTACCTTGATATCGCCCGTAAAAATAAACTCACCATGAAGCAAGTTACCGCCTTGGCAGGAGAAAAAGCTATCGCTAAAACGCGCTCTGGCCATTTAATTAAAATGACCTCAGGCGGTTGGATTAAAAAATAGCGTTAAATGCGTTGACAGTTTTTAATTAAAGATCAGTAGCTTTGCTGCTGATTTTTTTTGCGCGCTTGGCTGGGGATAATACATATAACTAATAAACAGCCTTGGTTAAAGTGTTAACATACCTGTAAGTTGATTTTGTCCTAGATAAATAGCAAAGATTATGTATCCAATAAACTACATTGAACCCGTATTTCGTCCACCTAGCGAATGGAAAAGCCTAATATTACAAGTCACCAATGGTTGCTCATGGAATAAGTGCACCTTTTGCGATATGTATACTAGCGAAGATAAAAAATTCAGACCCAAGAAAGTGGATCAGATTGAGCAAGAAATTATTAAAGTAGCTGAGTCTGGCATAGCAACAAGACGAGTATTTCTTGCTGATGGTGACGCAATGATGTTGCCATTTAAACGCTTAAAAGAAATTCTAGCGTTAATAAAGCTGCATTTACCTCAGGTCAGCAGAATATCTAGTTACTGTTTACCTCGAAACTTGGGCAATAAAACGGTGGAGCAGTTAGCCGAGTTAAAAGCCTTAGGCCTGACACTCATGTATATTGGCTGTGAAAGTGGCGATGATGAAGTACTGGCTCTCATTGAGAAAGGCGAGACTTATCAAAGTTCATTAATCGCCCTCAACAAAATCAAGCAAGCAGGGATGAAAAGCTCGGTGATGATTTTAAACGGCCTTGGTGGCCCTGAATTATCTCGCCAACATGCCATTAATTCAGCGAAATTGATGAATGAAGCCCAGCCTAATTATTTATCAACGCTGGTGGTTAGTTTTCCATTAGGCGAAGAGCGCTTTGCGAGTAAATTTACCCAAGCATCATTGCAACCCTTTAGGCAATTAACACAGCAAGAGTTATTTACTGAAATGGAAATACTACTCTCTGAGCTAGAGTTAGAGAAAACAATTTTCCGCTCTGATCATGCTTCAAACTACTTAGTGCTCAAGGGTGTATTAGGGAGTGATAAAGAGGCGTTACTAAACCAAGTTAGGTTAGCCTTGCATCAACCGAATGATGTTAATTTAAGGCAAGAGTGGCAACGGGGCTTATAGTCTATCGCAGCAACAAAAAAGGCGACTCATTGCTGAATCGCCTTATCTTATAATAAGTAATAAGTAATAAGAGATTATTTCCTACTACCTACTGATAAAATATTTACTCGTCTATTTCATTAGCTTCGGCTATACGTTGTAGGCGATCTTGCTCTTCAGCAAAAGCGGCTTTTATTTCTTCTATAACGTTATCAACATCGGCAGCAATATCACTTTCTTTAAATAGTCCAGTGAGTTTTGTTTCGAAAGTTAACTCGCCATTTTCATACAAGGCCCACATTTCTTGAGCATACTTACTTAACAGTAATTCAGGTGCAAATTGACCATAGTAATGAGTCATATTATCAACATCACGAATTAACATCGCTTTAGCATTATTATTGGCAGAAGCGTCTACGGCTTGAGGTAAGTCGATAATAACTGGACCATATTCGTCAACAAGCACATTAAATTCTGATAAATCACCATGGACAACACCCGCGCATAACATGCGGACAATATAGTTCATGACTAGTTGGTGGTCTTCAATGGCTTGTTCTTTTGACATCACCACATCGTTTAACCGTGGTGCAACATCGCCAGCTTCGTCGGTAATTAACTCCATCAGCAAAACGCCGCTAAAACAGCCGAAAGGGTGGGGTACTCGAACGCCCGCTTCGGCAAGGGTATAGAGTGCATCCACTTCAGCATTTTGCCATGCTTCTTCTTGTTGATTACGACCATACTTAGAGCCTTTTTCCATGGCTCTAGCACGTCGGCTATTACGACTTTTTCTGCCTTCTTGGTATTGAGCGGCTTTTTTAAAGCTACGTTTATTGGCTTCTTTATAAACCTTAGCACAGCGAATTTCATCGCCGCAGCGAACCATAAAAACAGTGGCCTCTTTGCCACTCATTAGTTGACAGATCACTTCGTCAACTAGGCCATCATCTACGAGCGGTTGAATACGTTTTGGAATTTTCATAGCGCCGTTATACAGCAATTTGCTTGATGATGGAATACTTAAGCGATATTTGCTTTATTGCCAATGAATGGGATCAACTTGGTAGTACTGTTTTAATTGACGGTAAAGCATTGGATATTCAAAACATAACGGTTGCGCTTGTTCAAAAAACACTTCGCTAGCCACCGCAAAAAATTCAGCTGGGTTGGTGGCGCCATAATAATCAAATAATGACGGTGCTGCTGTTTTTGCTTGAATTTTCAGTTGTTCAAATTGCGCGGAAAAGACGGCTGACCAGCATTGATAACTTTGCCCTTTATCTAAGAGCGGAGCACCGTTAGCTTGACCATTTTCTTGATCTAATTGATGGGCAAACTCATGGATCACCACATTACGGCCGTCATCTGGAATTTTCGCCCCTGCTATAGTGTCTTGCCAAGATAAAACTACTTTGCCAAAATCCCATGATTCACCCGCTAAAGCCATTTTTTGACTATGTTGAACGCCGTCTGCATTGATACTTTGTTGCTCTTTAATAAAGGCGCGAGGGTAAATGAGTATGGTGCGCAATTTAGGATAATAATCAGTTTTGCGATTAAGTAATAAAAGGCACGCTTGTGCAGCGACAGTTATGCGTATTTCATCGCTTATTTTAACGCCGTTACAACCGATAAACGTTTTTTCGGCTAAAAATACCTGAATATGTTGCTTTAACTGTAGCTGTAAGTCTGCGGGCATTTGCCTAAAATAAGGTATTCTTTGCTGAATAATTTTACGCCACTCTTTTTTAAAAGGCTGGCTTTTAATTTTATCGCGTTGATACTTGCGCCAATATGGTTTGCCAGCAGAGTAACCTATGAGTACAACGCCAATCAATATTGGTAATAAATAAGACAACATAATGAACTTTAATTGCTAAGCTTTATTATGAAGTAGGTACGGTGAGGTTAAATATCAAGCTCACAATGTCTTATTCTTTTAGCCTGCAAGGTGATAAGCATTACTGATTAGGTGTTTTTAGAATATAATAACTAGGTAAATAGTCATATTTTGAGGGCTTAAATGCTGAATTTTTTTGTATTGGTTTTAATTTTTTGGGTTAGTTTATTTAGTCGCAGTGTTTTTGCACAAGATAAAGAAACTATCCGTTGGTTAATTTGGGATCAGGTGCCCAATTTTATTATCGACGGAGAGTATCAAGGTCAAGGTGCAGGGGATACTTTTACGGCAATGATCCAGTCGCATTTACCTCAATATCACCATGAAAACGTACTCAGTAATACCCGAAGGTACCATGCCTTAATTCGCCAAGAAAATGTTTGTGTTGCATGGGCATGGATTGTGCCCGGTAGTAAAGATTTTCGAGTACATAGCAAAGCCATTTCGCTTGCTCCTCGATCTGGCATTCATATCTTAAAATCTAAGCAGAATTTATTCGGAAAACCTGGAAAGAGCTTATCTCTAGCAAAACTTTTGGAAAATACCGATCTAAAACTGGGTTATTTGGAAGACATGTCATACTCTAAAAAAGTTCATGAACTGATTGAAAAAAATAGAGACAAAGGCAACATATATTTTTCTTCAGTCAGTAAAGTTGAGCTTGATCTTAAAATGTTAGATAACGGCCATGTCGATTATTTTTTCGGTTTTTCTGCACAATCTATTTTTGAAGCCAAAGAAAATAAGATTGCCAATAAGTACCAGTTTTATAATATTGATGAAATGGATATGTACACCAGTATGCATACACATTGTTCTAAAACGCCCTTTGGTTATAAGGCTATGGCAGCAATAAATCAAATTATAACCGATGATGCCTTGATGGCGCATCTTAAGGTCATTGAAAAGTGGTATGGTAAAAATAAAGACTATAGAAGCGTGTTTATTGACTATGTGATTAATCAGCAAGCTAATGAATTGGTGATGGATCCTGGTCAGTGATCACAGTTTGCTAATCATTCATCGTTGAATGATGACGACATATTTAAACTTAAACCTCGACATTAAAATAATAACAATGGAAGCCTAATTGTGAAAACGTACCCACTAATTTTTCTTTATCTCGTTACAACCTTGTCATTTAGTAGCAATGCAGCTGAACTTAAACAGTCCGTTGCAGATGATATTCCAGCTTTAGAAAAAATTTATCACCATTTACACCAAACGCCAGAACTCTCAAAGTTTGAATTTAACACCGCCAATTTTTTAGCAAAAAAGTTAGAGCATTACGGCTTTGACGTTACTGAGGGCATAGCTAAAACCGGTGTCGTGGCAATTTTAAAAAATGGTGACGGGCCGACGGTAATGCTAAGAGCCGACACGGATGCACTGCCAGTATTAGAAAAAACGGGCTTAGCTTATGCGAGCACCGTCACTACGGTAAATGGAGCGGGTAAATCTGTACCGGTAATGCATGCTTGTGGTCATGATATGCACATGACGGTATTGCTTGGTACGGCAAAACAAATGGTTAAATACAAAGACCATTGGCAAGGTACGTTAATGCTGATCGCGCAGCCGGGTGAAGAGATTGGTTATGGTGCCAAACAGATGTTAGCAGAAGGGTTATTTAAAAAATTCCCTCTGCCTGATTATAATGTCGCCATGCATGTTTCGGCAGATTTAGCGGCTGGTAAGGTCGGCTATGTTAAAGGTTATGCTATGGCGAATGTTGACTCGGTTGATATGTTAATAAAAGGTATTGGCGGTCATGGCGCTTATCCACATAACACTAAAGACCCGGTAGTGATGGCGGCAGAAATAATATTAAAGCTGCAAACGATTGTTAGTCGTGAAATATCACCCCTTGAATCGGCGGTGATAACCGTTGGCTCAATACACGGCGGTACTAAACACAATATCATTGGTAATGAAGTTAAACTGCAGTTAACCGTACGTTCTTACTCAGATAAAGCACGTGATTTTTTATTGCAACGTATCAAGCAAATTAGCCATGGTGTCGCAAAAACCGCGGGTATGCCAGACAAGCTGCTCCCTGAGGTTGTTGTTAAGCAAGAATATACGCCTGCTGTTTATAATCAGCCTGAGTTTACCCAACAAGTTGTTGATAATATTTCACAAGCGATAGGGAAAGCGAATGTTGTCGTAGTCGATCCTGTTATGGCAGGAGAGGACTTTTCTCGTTATGGTCGCACTAAAGACAAAATTCCAAGTACCTTATTATGGCTAGGAGCCGTAAACCCACAACAATATAAATTTGCTAAAGAAAATAACCAAGGGCTACCTTCTCTTCATTCTGAGAAGTTTGCCCCCGATGCTAGGCTTACTATTTTAACGGGCGTTAATAGTATGACGGCCAATGCCATTAACTTAATGCAGAAGTGAGTTTATTCCTTTAAAAACTGTAACGGTTCACCACCGAGTTGCGGTGCTTTCTGTGGTAAATATTGCTAAGCTGAATAAATACTAAAAACTTATGTTATAAACCAGTACGTTATAAGCCAGTATGTTACAAACCGGTATGATATTGACTAACCGTTGATGCTGGCACTAAGTTATTGATAATTTCTACCACCTCATCTTGACCATTGAGTAATTGCTCAAACTGCTTGATCAACTTTACTTTATCGGGTGATGGTTTATCACCGGCACCAATATTGGTTAAATCAATCATAAAGCCGTCAAATAAGTCGCTGAGATCGTTAATGATCTCCATGTTCAAAAATTGATCGGGGTTATAAATGCTTGGGTAACCTGCCTTTTGTTTATCAATAGCAAAGTTATCGCCTTTAAGATTGGTAATAGTGGTCGATTTATCGCATGACAGCATACAGCCATTGTCAATTCTTGGTTTTTCACAACCAACGCTTTGTTGGAAAAAGCATTGTCTACTGGTCATCAGCAAAATAGGGTGATAGATACTATAGAAAAGCTTAAAGTTTTCGGGTCTGGCAATATTTTTTATTTGCTGTTTATTGATCTCATTTGAAATAAAGGCGCCATGACAGTCAAACTCTTCTTTAAATGCCATTAATGCATAAGAGTTGGTGGTATTTAAAAATGGTCCCGCTATCCATTTAATGCCCAGTCTATAGGCTTCATAAGCGATACCAGTATTATTGGTAACGATTAATTTGGGCTTAACTTGCTGCAAAATAGTTAAAGCGGCATCGTAATCTTTACCAATTAATACCGAGGGAAACCACGGAATTAATTGCGGGTTTGCTTGGAAAAAAGTGACGTATTTAGTACAGCCGCGTTTGTAGGCATCGGGTAACTTAAAGTAAATATCGGCATTAGTTACTGCTGACAAGTTAATATCAGTGTCATCACAAATTAACAGTGACAATTTAGCTTTACTGCCTGCTGGTTTAGCGTGTTGCTTAAGCTTGGGCAGCTGCACTGCTGGCAGTACGGCTTTATTATCATTCAATAATAACGCCAGTTGCTTTTTCAGCGCGGTTAATTCTTTAAAAGGGATGCTGAGCCCAGCGGCTAAATTATCGGTGTTGAGCTCAGATAAATTATAATGGCTATTGTTAAAGCTTTTGAAACGTTTTTCGATAACATTAACATCGATGCTCGACTGTTCACTTTTAATCAATAAACTACTTGATTGCACCGTGAATGTTTGGCTGTCCTTTTCAGTTGCAGAGCCATTATTCACCAGCGTGGCCATTATAGCGAACGGCTCATTTTCTACGCCTGAAAAGCTTAAGGTGAGTGGTAACTTATCAATAGTTAAGCATTTTATTTTATCAAATACCGTGGCTTTAATAGCTTTATTTTGCTGATGAAGCTCTTGCTCTACCTCATGTATTTGTACAACGGATATCGCTTGGTTTTTATCGACAGCGTGTTTAGTAGAATTGTCACGCGGATTATCAATAAACATAGATTGATTTAAGTCACCACGTAAAAAACCATTAGAAAAATCGCGATTAAATACTTGATATAAACGCTCGCCATCTTGGGTTAACTCACCCGTATTCACAAAGCCATCAATCTGTTTACGAAAACTATCTACCACCGTGTGTACATAGTTAGCACCTTTTATACGGCCTTCAATTTTAAATGAGTGGACGCCAGCATCAATTAAGGCAGGTAAATCAAAAAAAGCGGAGTTATCTTTTATATTTAACGGGAAGTTATTGCCTGAGGGAGTGGTTTCATATTCTTCACGACATGCTTGGCTACAACGACCTCTGTTGCCTGAATTACCCACGCTTGCTGAGGTTGAATAACACAAACCAGAGAAGGCAACGCATAATGAACCATGAACAAACACCTCCACTAAGGTCTCGTGCTCTTGCGCGGCTTGCGTGATGGCGGTGATTTCTTTTAAATTTAACTCTCTTGATAAATTAACTCGTGAAGCGCCTAATTTTTTCAGGAAAGGAATTTGTCCGACATTATGGGTAGTTAATTGAGTTGAGGCATGAATATCTAAGCTGGGAAAATACTTTTTAATCAAGTTGAACATGCCAATATCTTGCACGATCACGCCATCTAACGTGGTATTCACCAATTTGCTTAATAAGGTTGCTAACGATTTAAATTCACGCTCTAAAATAACAATATTCAACGTCAGAAAAATTTTGCATTGATATTGATGCGCTAATCGAATGATACCCACTAATTCATCAAAGGAAATATTAGAGGCTCGGTTGCGAGCATTAAACGTGTCTAGGCCACAATAAACCGCATCGGCACCCGCAATAATCGCCGCTTTAATGGCATCGACATCACCGCCCGGCGCTAATAACTCAATTTCAGAATTCATTGTTACAACCTATTTCTACAACTTTAATGGGGCAAAACTTAAAAGAGGGGGATTTTACCCGTATAATCACTCAATGAATAGCGCTAAAGTGCTTTCTTAATCACAGAAATATCTTTTCAGTAACTAAACAAGTAACTAAACAAGTAACTAAACAATTATTGTAACTATATCACCACCGAGCCGCGATGCTGCACCGAGGGCTCTTCGAGCCTACACAGAGACGTTGTTATGCTCAGTGCTCTCTGTGGTAAATATTGCTAAGCCGAATAAATAGCAATTACTAAACAATAACACGAGTGAAAAAATGACTGAGCAAAAAATTTACCCCGTACTTTATTCACTGAGAAATTGTCCTTATGCAATGCGAGCGAGAATAGCCATATTCTATGCTCAGCAGCCGGTAATATTGCGTGATGTTGTTTTGACTAACAAGCCTGCGGCTATGCTGTTGGCATCACCTAAAGGCACAGTACCTATACTTGTGCTAGCCGATAAACAAATTATTGATGAAAGCTTAGAGGTGATGCTGTGGGCATTGAAAGCAAGCGATGCCAATGATTTTCTGCAAAAAAATGATGATGATTCTTTGACTGAAATGCTTAAGCTCATTGCCCTCTTTGATACTGAGTTTAAAGCTTGTTTAGAAGCCTACAAATGCGCTAAACGTTATCATGAAAATACTCTCACTGATTGTCGGCAAGCATGTGAAGTGTATATTAACGATTTAGAGCAACGTTTATCTCAACATGATTATTTTATGTCATCAAAAGCAAGCTTGGCAGATATTGCACTATTACCTTTTATTCGTCAGTTTGCACGTGTAGAGCGGCAATGGTACTTGCAGTCGCCTTATCCTAAATTAAGACAATGGCTTAACCGCTATCTTCAAAGCCCAATGTTTACGCAAGTGATGGCGAAACGTCCATTGTGGACTGTACATGATAAAACGGTTTATTTTGCCGAAATAAACCAAGGGAGAAAATAGCTATTTCAATTGGCTAAACCTCATCTATACTCAGATAAAATATAAGCTTTTAATAACGTCGTTTTAAAAGTTTTTTACAGGTTATTTCATCTGCTTAGCGTAAGGGGCGTCAGTATTTTTATGGATAAAAATAATCACCAGCCGTCATTAGAAATGTTTCAAGCCGTTATTGATGCTTTACCTTTTTGTATTTTTTGGAAAGATAAAAATAGTGTTGGCTTAGGATGCAATCAAGCGCTTGCTGACGTTGCTGGCCTTAATTCACCCGAAGACTATATTGGCAAAACAGATTACGACATGCCTTGGACAAAGGAAGAAGCCGATTTTTTCCGTGAATGTGATCAACGCGTCATCAAGTCGAATAAAGCCGAATTAAATATCATTGAAAGTCAAATGCAGGCTGATGGTCATGTTGCTTGGTTAGAAACCAGTAAAATCCCTTTAATTGGTAGCAGTGGCGACGTTATTGGCATACTCGGTGCTTTTCATGATATTACCGAAAGAAAAAAAGTGGAAGATGCCAATATCGCCAATCAAAAACTTGAGACACTAGCGACCCTTTCGGCAGGTTTAGCACATGATTTTAATAATATTCTATCAATGATATTGGGCTCTTCTCAACTTGCGGCCATGAAAATAGACAAGGGCTGTGATGCCAGTGAAGTGCTTAAGTATTTAGATCGTATTGAAAAAGCAACCGAAAGAGCTGCTAAACTAACCGGAAAGTTTATGAGCTATTCTAAACAAGGAGACGTGACTAAAAGCGTTTTTAATAATTCAGAAATGATCGAAGATGTTATTTCATTTATACAGCCTAGTATTAAATCTCCTCTTATGCACAAAACCTCTGATGTTAACAGTCTGTTATATGCTGATATAAATCAGCTTCATCAAGTGCTTAGCAATCTAATTATTAATGCCTCACATGCTTCTGTTAATAATGAAGTGATTATAGTCAATGTCAGTTACTGCAATATCGAATTGGCCGATCACCGTAATTTAACGCCGGGATCTTATATCGCTATTTCAGTTAAAGATAAAGGCATAGGTATGAGTGAAGAATGCCAAAAATCAATATTTAAGCCTTATTTCACCACCAAAGATGATGGCAACGGCCTTGGTTTGAGTTCTTGTTTGTCAATTATTGAAAACCATAATGGCTGCATAGAAGTCGCTTCAACCTTGGGAGTTGGCTCTACATTTACTATTTATTTGCCTACTTCGACAATAGATGGACAAAATGCCATACATCAAGGTTTTTCAGAGGAAGTGATCCACGGCTCGGCCAACATTCTTTATATTGAAGATGATTTTAATACTCAGGTTGCTATGTTGGATATGTTACAAAGTATAGGTTACAGCGTAACAGCCTATACTTCACAAACCGCCGCGCTTGAATATATAAATAATAATCCCGACAGCTTTGATCTCGTCCTTACCGATTATATATTAGGTGCTGCAGAGTCAGGTGGCGAAACTATATTAAACGGTGTCTATAAAGTTCGCCCTGATTGCCCAGTAATACTGATAACAGGTTATTTTGAACGGCTGAAAGCCAGTGCCGAAAGTGAGAGTAAGTTTTCGTATATAGTGCAAAAACCCGTTGCGATTGCCCAAATTAGCCAAATAATAAATAGGTTCCGTTGAATGAACATTACCTAGTGGGGTCTATGGTACAATGAACATAGAATACTTTGTTTAAATACACGCGTTATGCCTACTTTAGAAAACTGTTTTACTCTATTCAAGCAATCCATTGCTGACTACGACTTACCCAAACGTTTCACCTTTCCATTTTGCTATGAGCCACATCCACTGTGCTTATTAGCCGCGCACGAATTGCAGCAACAGTTGCAGCAACAGCTTAGTCATCATCAAAAATTATCAGCAGAGTTTGCCCAAACGGGAAAAATGTTTGGCGTGCTTTTGGTGGCAACAGAGCAGGGTGATATAGGTTATCTTGCCGCTTTTTCTGGAAAACTGTTTGCTGACACTCCTGCGGATACTCTTGTTAATAAAAACAGCATTAATTTTGTGCCAGCCGTGGTTGATATAGAAGCGCAAACTGATTTTTTTAATGCCGAAAGTAAAATAATCAACCAGCTTAATAGCGAGTTAGAAAAATTGCTGCTCAATCCTCAGTTAGTAGAATATCAGCAAGCCCTCACAATCATGTTTAATCATCAAGATGAGCAGCTTGCTCTGCATCAAAGTCAAATGAGCCTGAATAGGCAAGTAAGAAAAGTTAAACGTGTCCAAGCAAAAGCGTCTTTAAGCGACGATGAGTTAGCAGCATGTTTTCAGCAATTAGCAAAAGAAAGCGTGTTTGACAAAAATCAGTTACGAGATTTAAAGCAATATTGGCGCGATTTAATCGCTCAAGAGCAGCAAAAGCTGACGGTTCTAACCGATGAAATTAACGCCATTAAAAACAAACGTAAAAAGCTGTCAACAAGATTGCAAAAAAAACTCTTTAAAGAATATCGTTTGTTAAATAGTGCCGGTGTTGAAAAAGATGTGATGGCATTGTTTCAACAGGCTCCTTACCCAATTCCCCCCGCAGGCACGGGTGATTGTGCTGCACCCAAATTATTACAATATGCTTTTCGGCATAAGTTGAAACCGTTAGCCATGGCTGAATTTTGGTGGGGACCAGCCCCTAAGTCTGAAATACGGCAACATAAAAAGTTTTATGGCGCCTGCTCTGGTAAGTGTCAGCCTATTTTAAAGCACATGCTAGAGGGCATAACCCTTGATGATAATCCTTTATTGGTGAATCCTGCCTTGGGTAAAATCCTTGAAATTGTTTATCAAGACAATGACATGGTCGTGGTTAATAAGCCGAGCGAATTTTTATCGGTGCCAGGGAAGAGCATTGAAGACTCCGTTTATTTACGTATCAAACAACAATTTCCTCAAGCAACGGGCTCGCTTATTGTGCACCGATTAGACATGTCTACTTCGGGTTTGATGGTGTTGGCCTTAACGAAGCGAGCGCAAAAAAATCTGCAACAACAATTTATCAATCGCACCATTAAAAAGCGTTATGAAGCAATTTTAGAGGGAGATATTAAAGAAATACTTAAATTAGAAGCAGAGCAGGGCGAAATTAATTTACCGTTACGTGGCGACCTTGAAGACAGACCAAGACAATTAGTGTGTTTTGAACATGGCAAACACGCCAAAACGCAATGGCAAGTTATTGATATTATAGATGGTAAAACGAAACTGTATTTGCAGCCGGTCACCGGGCGTACTCATCAATTACGGATGCATTGTGCCCATCCTCAGGGGTTAAATATGCCAATACTGGGCGATGACTTATATGGACATAATTGTGTTGATAGCCATAGCAGTGATAACAATACGCAACGTTTATATTTACATGCCCAAAGGCTAACCTTGCACCACCCCGTGACCAAAAACATCATGACCTTTGAGGTCGCCGCTGATTTTTAATGAGTGATCATCAATTTTGCGCACTTTTTTGAAAATTGGCGTGTTTTACTTTCATGACTATAATTAACGGTTGATGAATTTATCCAGCAAAGGGATTTTGATATGAAAGTACTTGTAGTTGACGACATGCTCTCTATGCGGCAGGTGACGATACAGATGTTACGTAGCTTAGGTTATAACAATCTAGATGAAGCGGTAAGTGGCCTTGAAGCGTTAAAAAAGCTCAGAGAGCAAGATTATGATTTATTGATCACCGACTTACACATACCCAACTTAGATGGTAAACAACTATTGGAAAAAGTTCGACATGATAATAATTTAGCCAATTTACCGGTATTAATGGTTTCGAGTGAATATGATAAAAAGCAGGTTACCGATTTAATTGCAGCAAAAGTGTCGGGGTTTATTGTTAAGCCTTTTAACAGCAATATTTTAAGGAAACACTTAGACTGGATTAAAGCAGAAATACCAACAGTGTGAAATCGTAAAAAACACTAAGCCCATCACAGGAATGGGCTTAGTGTTAAATGAGTTATTAATGATTACTCGTATTTATTCAGCTTAGAAATATTTACCACAGAGAGCACCGAGGCAGGTTATATGCTCCATGCATAACCTAAGTGAACTACATCCATGTAGGGCTTGCTATGCACTACACTGAGAATAACAAAGTCTCCGTGTAGGCTCGAAGAGCCCTCTGTGAAGCATCGCGACTCGATGGTGAACAGTTACGATTAATCTTTTATTTCAGCATTATGATAAACGTTTTGTACATCATCACAATCGTCTAGCATAGCAATGAACTTTTCAAAGTTAGCCAGATCTTCTTCACCTTCAATATCAATATAAGTTTGCGGAACCCAAGTGATTTCTTCAACTTCTAATTCAAACTCAGGCATAGAGTTAGCAAATTCAGTTTTTATTTTAAAAAACTCAGTATGTGGTGCATAAACGGTAATAATGCCGTCTTCTAGCTCAACGTCACTAACATCAATATCGGCCATCATTAGGTTTTCTAAAACGACTTCATCATCTTCACCTTTAAAGGCGAATACCGCTTGGTGATCAAACATGTGTGATACTGTGCCAGACGAGCCAATTTTTGAATGGGTTTTAGTGAAACATTGACGGATATCTTTAATGGTACGATTGCCGTTATCGGTTAAGCAGTCAATAATTACCATGCAGTTACCTGGGCCAAAACCTTCGTAGCGTGCGTCAACAAAGTCTTCACCACCGGCACCCGATGCTTTTTTAAGAGCATTGTCAATAACATGGGTAGGTACTTGGTCTTTCTTTGCTTTATCAATTAAGCCACGCAAGGCAAGGTTACCATCGGGATCTAGGCCACCATTTTTAGCACATACATAAATGGCTTTACCATATTTTGAATATACTTTGGTCTTTGCTCCAGCGGTTTTTGCCATGGATAATTTTCGGTTTTGGTAAGCTCTGCCCATTGATCTGCGTCTCATTTTGTCTAAAAAATAATGGTTTAGATTCTAGCAGGGAGGATAGGCGGTTGACTAGAGGAAAACGGCAGTAATTGGCTAAAATTTGATATGAATCGATAAATAAAATACTTGATAAATCATGCAGATTTTTATACTTTATTTGCTGACATAATAATAAAAATATAATCAGGGAAGTAATCAATATGCAATACGATGAATACAAAGTGGTTTATGTAACGGAAGGTGGTTGCGGCACGGTATTGTTAGGCTCAAGCGGTTTACCATTGAAGCGTTTAGAAGCAACATTAAATCAAGAAGCAGCAGACGGGTGGCAGCTGGCCTTTCAAGTTATTGAACAAAAGCGTTTTTGGTTGTTTTGGTCACGCGAAGCGGTTATTTTAACTTTGGGTCGCAGCCGTGGCTGATATGCCTGTGCTGACTAATTTAGTACTTAAAGCTATTGTACGTTATCAGCAAAGTGGTGGCTCTATTAAACACTTTGCCACCTCGTGCAATTTCACCCCGACATGTTCCCATTATACTTATCAAGCTATTGAGCACTTTGGCTTATTAAAAGGGCTTCGTTTGGGGATTGGACGAATAAGGCGCTGTAGTGATCCTGATTGCGTGGTCATACGCAAAGATCCCATTCCAGAAAAATAAATATTAACAGATAAAGTTTCGTATTAATTTAGTATTAATTTAGTATTTATTCAGCGTAAAAAAGTATTACCACCGAGAATAATAAAACCTCGCTGTAGGCTCGAAGAGCCCTCGGCGAAGCATAGCGGCTCGGTGATGAACCGTTAGTTTAGCTACTTATGATAAGGATGTTAAGATGAATAACGAAGACTTAAAACAAGAAGAAAATCAATTAAGGCAACAAATCTCGTCGCTCTCTTTGGCGCAAAAAAGACAATATTATTCTCAAGAATTACAACAGATTAAAGATCCCGACACCTACGCCGCTTTAAATTGGGCATTTGTAGCTGGCTTACATCATTTTTATTTAGGAAAGTGGCAGCGAGGCTTGGCTAATGTTTTGTTTATGTTTGTTGGCATTATTTTTTATTTTAGTAATATTTTCTCTCCACTTGGCTTAGCACTGATTTTAGTGGTTTTTGCTGTTGAATTACCGCAATTATTTAATAGCCAAAAGATAATTTACCATTATAACAACCAGATAATGCGTCGACTATTACAACAATTTGATCATTAATAGAAGTGCACTACACAGAGAATAATCAATTCTCTGTGTAGGCTCGAAGAGCCCTCTGTGAAGCATTGCGGCTCGGTGGTAACCGTTACGTTTTACTTAGTCTTTCGGTGAGTACTTAGTCTTTCTATGAGTACTTATTCTTTCGATAAATAATTAGGCGACTATTTTCGGAGATGAAAATGAACAAGCTTATTTTTTGTTTTGATGGCACCTGTAATTCCCCTCAAGATTCTGATGATTATTTTGCTGATAGCAGTATTAGCAATGTTTTGAAATTGCATATCTTTTTTGGGGGAAAATTAAGCCCTCTTAACGGGGGAAATGCGAGTACGCCAAATCAACATAGCTTTTATTACAGCGGTGTTGGTACGCGCGGCAACTGGCTAACCCGAAAGTTCAATGCCTTGTTTGCTCCCCCTTATGGCGATATGGAAGACATATTGGCACAAGCCAATGACGATTTAAGTCATAATTTCGCGCCCAATGATGAGATTTATATTTTTGGTTTTAGCCGAGGTGCGGCTATTGCCCGCATGTTTGCTGCGCATTTACCCCAAAAAGTAAAGTTTTTAGGCGTTTTTGATACAGTTGCTGCCACACGAGGATCATTAGATTTAAATCCTGATACTTTTCCTGCCAGTGGTATTGTTTTTGAAAATGGCACTTTAGGGAAACATATTGAAAAAGCGGTTCACTTAGTGTCTTTAGATGAAAAACGCATTGTTTTTCAGCCTACTTTATTTAACCATGATGCACGAGTGATGGAGTTATGGTTCGCAGGTGTGCATGCTGATATTGGTGGCAGTTATTGGTTTGATGGCTTGTCTGATATAACGCTGCAATACATGCTTAAATGTGTTGAGAGTGAATTGACTATAATCGACGTGAAAGACATTGATTATGAAGGGCTTAAAATAATGGGTGCTCAAGATGCTATCTGTGTTGATGACCTAAATATAAAACCATTACCTGCTGGAAAACTACATAGCCAAATTCGAACTAAAGCTAATTCAGTTACCTTATCTCCGCGTTTAGTACGGGTAAATGTCAACGATGTTATATCGAGCCATGCACCTATTATTCACCACAGTGTTGCTCAACGGTTTGCATTGGTGAGTGGCTATCGTCCTTATGCTTTAAGAGATGTGCACTTTAAAATTTTCAATGAGCAAGGGGTGACCACAACTATTCAGCATGGCATCAGTAGTTTGAATTAGTTAAAACGTTTAATTCGCTTAGTAGTAGTTTAGCATTGTGAATTTGCTTGGTATAATACGGCTTTACTTACGCATCGCTTTCGGAAAACTATTATTTCATGAATAACTCTACCGCTAACCAAAATAAAGTTCCTGATATCTCAATCGTTATTGAATTTTTTAAAAAATTACAAGATCAAATCTGCCAAGCATTAGCACAGGCTGATGGCAGTGGTAAGTTTATTGAAGATAATTGGACACGTAAAGAAGGCGGTGGCGGTCGCACCCGTGTGATGACCAATGGTGATGTAGTCGAACAAGGTGGTGTTAATTTTTCAGTTGTTTCAGGTGATAAATTACCCCCGTCAGCAACAGCACATAGACCAGAATTGGCAGGTCGTACATGGCAGGCTTGTGGCGTCTCTTTAGTTATTCATCCGAACAACCCTCATATTCCTACTTCGCATGCCAATGTACGTTTTTTTATTGCGGAAAAAGAAGGTGAAGAGCCTGTGTGGTGGTTTGGCGGTGGTTTTGATTTAACGCCTTTTTATCCTGTCGATGAAGATGTTATTCATTGGCATCAAGTGGCGCATGATTTATGTTCTCCTTTTGGTGAACAAGTTTACAGTGATTATAAAAAATGGTGTGATGAGTATTTTTACTTAAAGCATCGAGATGAAACGCGTGGTGTTGGTGGCTTATTTTTTGATGATTTGAACAAGTGGGATTTTGATACGTGTTTACAATATATCAAAGCCGTGGGCCAAGGTTATATTGATGCTTATGTTCCCATAATGAATCGCCGTAAAAATGAACAATACACCGAGCAACAGCGACAATTTCAATTATATCGCCGTGGTCGATATGTTGAGTTTAATTTGGTCTTTGATCGCGGTACTTTATTTGGATTACAGTCAGGCGGAAGAACAGAGTCTATTTTAATGTCAATGCCGCCATTAGCGCGGTGGGAATATAACTACCAACCCGAAGAAAATAGCGATGAAGCCAAACTTAGCCACTATTTGGTACCGCGTGATTGGTTATAAACTCTAAATAAAGAATTATTTAGGCCATTTGGAAATGATCACTTAGTTAGTGCCATTGGTATTACTTTTCTATAGGGAATTTTAACGTGAAGCAAGCGCCAGATAAACGTTGCTGATTACTTGTGGTTATTGTCCCTTGATGCCAATCCACCACTTTAGCGCAAATGGCTAAGCCTAAGCCAAAGTGGCCTTGTTCACGAGAGCGATCAGCGTCTAGCTTAACAAAAGGGGTAAAAATAACAGCAAGCTTGTCCGCCGCTACGCCCTTGCCGTCATCTTCAACGGTGATGAGCAGTTGCTTATTTTTAGTGGTTAAGGTTAATAACACTTGGCTGTTGGCATAGCCAATAGCGTTACTAATTAAGTTAACTAAGGCACGATAGCTCCAGTGATAGTCAAGCTGGTAGTGAATATGTTGACTAGTGGCGGTCAGTTTAACCGACAATTTTTTTTGCTCAGCGAGCATTTGGCAATCGTTAATGGCTGAGTTGATCAGCTCACTAACATTGACGGTTTGTTTTTTAAGGTGTAATGCTTGACGCTCCATGGAAGCGTATTCGAGAAAAGCACTGGTCATTTCTTCCATATTAGTAAGCTCACTATCCATGCGAGTAAGATAACTATTTTTTTTCTCCGCTGTTTTGCTATCAATGGCGGCCTCTAAACCAAAGCGAAGGCAAGCAATTGGCGTGCGTATATCATGAGATAAACTACGGGCTAAAATTTTATTATCGGCAACGAGTTTTTCAATTTGGCTAGCCATGTTGTTGAAACTGTTTTCTAACATTTTTATATAAGAGAATTTGCTAGGGATGATACGAACATTAAGCTGGCCTTCACCAATTTTTGCTGCGGCATTATTGAGTAAAAATAATCTTCTACTTAACGGAAATACCCATAAAATAAGAATGCCGCAAATGCTTAAATAGAGGGCTAATGTTAAAATGAAGTTAAAGGGGTTACTTTCTTCTTGCTGTAAAGGAAAATTAAGTTGTAGTAAATAGGTGGGATGTTGGTTGAGTTTGTTTAATAAATATTGATCATTTTGAGAAGCTAGCAATAGCCCACCGTCGTGCTCTAACTGAGCGTGCAAAGAGCTAGGTAAGGCGACATCGTTACTTAACACTAAATGAGTGATTATTTTATATTGCTGTTGAAATTGTTGTACTGTGCTAATGAGTACTTGCTCAGGCAGTTGGTTTAACTGTTGGGCTAGCCCATCGGCTAACTGGCGGTATAAAGCAGTGCTTTGACTTTCTTGAGGGTTTTGTTGCTCCGAGCTGGTATGCTCGGCTAGTTTATCTAAGCCCCAACCGATAAAAAACAGCGATCCTAAGACGGTAAAAATAATACTAACATATAGGCCTCGCATGGCTAATTGTTGTCCTGATTTTTATCGGGAATTTTAACTGGTTGCATGTCTAATTTATCACCTAGCTGATTATCTTTTCCCCAAGCGTCACTAACAAACAAATAGCCTTTCCCCCAGACTGTTTTAAATTTTTTCGGTTTTTGTGGATCGTCATTAAATATTTTTCTTAAAGTGGACAGCATTACATCAAAACGTCTATCTTGACCATCATAATCACGCTTTTTTAAGGCTCTAAAAACAGAGTCTCGATCAACAACACGGCCTGCCTGTTCAGCTAAGAAGGTTAAAAAGGCAAATAAACTTGAAGACAGCTCTATTTCTTGTTCAAAATAAGTGACCCGTTTGGCTTCTTGATTAATGGTTAATTCACCAAAGGTCAGAATATTATTGCTAGGTGATTCTTGCTGCGAAGTTGATAATTGTCTATTTATTCTCGCTAATAATGCTCTCGGTCTAACAGGCTTGATAACATAATCATTAGCACCCGCTTCAAGGCCTATCACCTCGTCAAATTCATCAGCTCGGGCGGTTAGCATAATTATTGGCACTTGGCAGTGTTGACGAATAAGGCGGCACACTTCTATGCCATTTAAGCCGGGTAGCATGACATCGAGTAGCACTAAATCGATGATATTCTCTTTTATTTTAGCTAAGACCCGATCGCCACGTTCGACATGAATAACATGAAAGTTTTGCTCACTTAGGTACTCGCATACCCAGTTAGCTAAACTAATATCATCTTCAACCAATAAAATAGTCTTCATATTTATTACCTTTGATTTAATACTTACTTTTGACTTAGCGATTTTTACTTACCAGCTAGAACAAGCGCCATCGACGTCTGCGAGTGGTGTTTTTATGTAACCAACTTACCACTATTTCTGTTTCTGCCAGTAAGTGATCATCTTTTATTGAGCGTAGTTGATAGATTATGTTGCCGCTAGACTCAAACGCTATGCTTATTTGGCCTTGGCGGCTTTTTTGCCAGCATTTTACTTGTTGTTTGCTATCACTCTGCTGGTTGATTTGGTACAGGCATAAAGACAGCTCAGTTGATTTTTGCCATTGCAGGTTAATGGTTGCAAAACAGTCTCGTCCTTGACGTAAAGTGACACATTGCTGAGGCTGTACGCTAAACGCTATGTTAGTTGATAAAGTGGTTTTATCTTGTGCATCGGCTGCTGAAATTAAACCATTAACAGAGATGAAAATAAGCAGAGCAACTCCTTTGCTAACGCTAGAATACATAATGCACTCCTATCATTAGGTCGGTTAGCTTATTTTTATCCACTAAGGGACTTTGTTTAATATTATTAGAATAGAAGCTTTGAGTGATGCCAACATTAAAAGACCAGCTTGCTGATAATGGGTATTGTGCGTAGATTTCAAATTGCGCCCTAAAACTGCTATCGGCGTTATATAAAGGTCGGTTGTTGGTTACTTCATCAGCATTAATACCAATGTAGTAATCAATCAGGGCTTGATCATAATAAGTGAGACCGGCGCCAAGGTAAATATCCCAATTACGGTAGGGGATTAAATGACTATAAAAACTGTCTATTATCATGCCTGTGGCATTGTCGCTTTGGTCATTGTCAAGCGCACGGGCAGTGGCGATATCAATATAAAAAATAGCATGGTCAAAAAAGTATGAATAACGTAGTGCCAGGCCACCGGTAAATTCACGTTCATCAAGGCCAGATAACTGCGGAATGTCTTGCTCCTTGAGAATTTCAACCGGATCATAGCCATATAGGTAAGCTTTTAAAATAACATCAAGCTGCCAATTATCTTGCACAGTAAGTTGATAACCCAATTCACCGCCACCAATGGCTATCGAAGAACGTCTCGAGTTTGTTTGTAAAAAAAAGCCCTTATAGGAAATATCGAGTAAAAGTCCAAGTTGGAAATAATCCCAAGGCTGGGTTTGTTCTACATCGGCTAGTATCATAGATGTTTTAGCCAGTGAAAGATCCGCTATAAACTGCCATTCAAAAGCATCTTTCGCTATGGGGGCGTTGCTACTGCTGGCTATATATTCAACTTTTTCTTCTGCATAACTAATTGATGTTGCTGTAAAATAAAAAGCAAAAACTAAATAGGGCAATAAGTGTTTTAAAGTGAAATGGTTAAGTTTTTGGGGCAACATAGTGAGCAATAAACGTAAGTTACAAAGGGGTAATATGTTATCACAATGTAACTAGGCTTTTATTGGCTCATCGGCAGGAAAGTGTTTAAAAAGTGTAAGAAAAACGCCACTGTTCACCACTGAGCTACGATGCAGCAAGGCCTACATGGATGTAGGTCACTTAGGTTATGCATGGAGCATATAACCTGCCTCGGCTCGCTTGGTGGTAAAATTTTTTAAGCGGAATAAAGGCAGAAAAGCTAACGTTGCTTGTCTATTCTCACGGTGTTATTGGCTAAATAAATCATTCTGACTTTGTCATTTGAGTGAAATACCATCTGCTTATCATAGTCTTGGATCACCATGAATTGCTCGCCGCCTTCTACTTTGATCATTAATTCAACTAAACGAATGACTACTTTCTTAGGTTGATTATGACGATTGTTCGCCACTGAACCGCCGATAATTGCGCCTAATATGGTGGCGACATCTTTGCCGCTACCACCGCCAAATTGATTACCAATAACACCACCCATCAGCGCACCGCCAAAGGTATGCCAGCCATTATTTTTATCTTTAATTAGCTCTTCTTGATTAATATTACGTACCGATATAACCGCGCCAAATAAAACTTTTTCAACGGGCACCGCTTTGTTTCTATCGTAGTCAGCAAAAGCATTGCTTGAAAATAAAAATAAGGTAAGTAATGTCAATATTATTGGTGATATTACGGGCAATAATATTGGCGATACTGTGGGTGACATTTGTGGTGTTATTAGTTTCATTTTATGCCCTACCAGCTAACAAATTCTTTTTCTTTAGTTTTACGAATTTCAGTCTCGTCAGCCCACTCGATTAAACCACTTTTTAAGTCCATTAAACGTAAGGTGAATTTATAATAAACGTCAGACTGGTCTTTATTAGATTTAACAATACTCGCTAAGTTCCCGTATAGCATATACTGTGCGCCAACTTGTTGGCCAAAGGCGACTGCTTTGCTGGTATCTACCAGGCCGCTGCTTTGTTGAAATTCAAGCTGCTCACGTACCGCAGCAACTCGACCCATATCAACAAAGCGGAATTTACCTGAGCGCAATAATTTAGTTGAAATAGAGTCAGTGATTGATTCTGTGTCTATATGCTCGCTGGTTTTATTTTTAATGCTTTCAACAAATAAAATGGGGCGAGAATTGGCTGTTAACGTGCCAACAACCGGTGATAGTAGTAAAGAGTCAGTCATTTGGCCGGCGACTTTTTGTAAATCGGTTGAGCCAAAGCTAATGTTGGTGGTTTCTACTGCGGTGGCGTCGCCATAACGAACTACTGACTTGTTGGTACAGCCGCCTAGTGCAACGAGGGCGATACTTAGGGTGGTTGCTAAAATTATTTTATTCATTATTTTTTCCTTTGTAATTTGTAATTTGTAATTTCAATTAATACTTAAAAAATTTCTCGGGTACTTCACGCACATAAAGACTAAATGTTGATACCTTGGTTGACGGGGCTAAGCCGGCCACTGTGGCTGTTTGCATACCGTGTAACTCAAGTGCTTGCCAAGGACTTTTTCCTGCTTCAATGGCAAAACCATCTTGGTCAAACCATTGAAATTGATATTGCAGTTGCAATGACTTTTTATAACGACTAGTCAGCGTTAAATTAAGCTGTAAAAAATCATTATTGCTGCGTGATTTAATGTCGCTTATATAAAGCTTGGCTGCGAGTTGCTTATTGTCTATCTGCAGGTGCTTGCTATATTGTTGTCCGGGCGCTATTTGGCTGCTACCAATGCCAGAGGTTACCGGTGGTACATTTTTACATGCACTAATGAAAAAGCCTGTAACAATGAGTACTAGCATAACAGGGTATTTATTGTTCATGATAAAACTCCTAAGTTGTACTGTTTACTGGTTATTAATTGCTGGTTATTAATTGCTGGTTATTAATTGCTGGTTATTAATTGCTGGTTATTAATTGCTGGTTATAAATTATTAGTTATAACTCATAAGTTTGGTATTGATTATAAGTGCCGATAGCCGCGAGTTTAACTAACGTGGTTTTATTTGCTCTAACGGATACTTTTACCGGTTGATTTGTGCCATTTATATTGAGCATAAGTTGATGCTCTCCTGCGGGTAGATTTAATTGCAAGATATGAATACTGTCTGGCAGAGTACTCCAACTTCGAGTATCTGCTTTTTCTGTGGCAATGTTATAAATGTTGGCAAAAATATTGCCAAGCTGCCCGTTTTTACGCTCTAGTTGTTGTCTTATTTCTTCTTTAGCGAGTAAGCGCACGACTTGCCTTGTTACTATCAAGGGTAATTGATCTTTTAATTGCTTGGCGGCTAAAGATTGTAAACGGACAATTTCTTCAGACTGATAGCTTTTGCTCTGATAATTTACCCTTAATGGCGAATACGTTTTTAAATTATTCTGGTAGCTAGGTAAAGCAACGCTGTAAAAACGTATATTATCGTGACTAGTGAAAATAGGCAGACTGATGGCTATTTCTTGCTTGGCCGCCACTATGCCGTTTTCAACAATAAAGGTAACTTGCCCTTGGTTTGTATGCTCATTTTTATTCGTGACAGCTGGCGGTAAACTCGCTTTTAATAAGGTAATGTCATCGCTCATATATAAGCTGTTTGCTAAGCGCCATACATCTTGTTGTAAGTAGCTGTTGTCAGGATAAATCTCTAAGGCTTTTTTATAGTCAATATAGGCATCATTGCTTTGACCAGCGGCTTCGTAAAGTAACGCCGACAAATAAAAAGTATAAGCATTTTGAAAGCCATTTTTAATATCGCCAATGGTATTATCCATAGCAGGGTATTGGCGAGAAAAATCAGCCATGTTTACCCCTTGCGCGGCCATTTTTTCTTGATAACGATAAATACTGTTGGCATTGGTTGTTAATGCTCGTTCTTGAACTAAATTAGCACGGCGTACCTCAACCAATGCGCCAGATAAATCTTGCTGGGTGAGGTAATTTAGTGCTTGGTAACTATGCAACATACTTTGCTCATACAAAGGAATATCATAGCGAATAGCGTTGTCATTGCTCACTACCGCGGCAACATTTTCAACGCCTCTGCTTAGTTCTACCTTGGCGGCAAGTTGAGCTTCTTGCACTAATTGATACACTTGAGCAAAGTCTACTTGGCTTTGTTTATTGTCGTTAGCTAAGTAGGCTAAACGGGCTTTTTCTAACAGGCTTAAATTGTAACTACTGTTATTGCTATTACGGGTTGGAATTAAGCTAAGGGCTTGGTGAAAATTACCTTGTTGTTGTGCTTGTCTCACCTCACGCATTTGCTGATTGTAGTTGTTAAAAAAGTCAGTAAATGATGTTGTGCTACAAGCACTTAGCATGGTCATAACCAGTATGAGTAAGCTGTTTTTTGTAAATTTTTTATGCATGCGAGTAGCTTAGCGTTTCCATTAGATATAGCAAGTTAGTTTTTGTATAAAAAATGTAAAGTATTAGCAAGCACTTTATGATGGTAATACCCTTCATTTAGGCTTCAGGTTCATAAATTTAATATGCACTTGTCGCTTGATATATATTCCGTTAACTCGACAGGCTACGCTATACGTATGTAATCTATGTGACAGTGTTAGTTTTTAAAAAGTCATTTTTAAGCCTATATGGTGATTCCCGTCGTTTTTGCTTGTTACAATTTAGTTGCGTTTATTGTGAGAATTTATTGTGAGAATTAATTGTGTTCAAATCAGTAACTGAAATGTGCAAAAACTGTCGGGATTTGTCTGAAAGTGTAAGTTGTAAAGATAAGAAAAGTTGCTGAACGCTTGTTCATGTCTTTAGCGATATGTAGAGGAAGGGCAATAATCAAAGTCACTATTCACCACCGAGCCGCTGTGCTTCACAGAGGGCTCTTCGAGCCTACACAGAAGCTTTGTTATGCTCGTGTAGTGCGCAGCAAGGCATACATGGAGGGTTCATATATGTAGTTTGCTTAGGTTCTGCATGGGCATATAACCTGCCTCGGTGATCTCTGTGGTAAATATTTTTAAGTCGAATAAATATTAATCAAAAACGATTATTTTGTAAATCACTATAGGCTTGTATTATTTCTGCTTTGCTATTCATTACAAAAGGACCGCTGCGAGCTAAGGGTTCGTTCAATGGCATGGCTGAAACAAGTAGAAAGCTTGTCGCTGTGTTGGTGACAACTTTAACGCTAGTGCCCTCTGTTAATATACCTAGCTGATTTTTATCTAATTTTTCAGTGCTATCTCCTATACAAAGATGACCAGAAATCATATAGATAAAAGTGTTGTCTGCTTTTGCTATATTCTGCTCAAAGCTTGCATTGGCAGGTAAGGTAACGTGCAAATACGTTGGTTTTACATAGTTATTAACGACAGCCCCTGTGGCATTGTTGTTGGTACTACCAGATATCACCCTGATTTCACCACCATCGCTGCGTTTTTCAACAGTAATTTTATCTGCTGCAAATTCTTGATAATGAGGTGTGGTCATTTTATGTTTTTTAGGCAAGTTGACCCAAAGTTGAAAGCCCTTTAATAAGCCTGACTCTTGCTCTGGCATTTCAGAATGAATTATACCGCGCCCAGCGGTCATCCATTGCACACCATTGGCTGATATTACTCCTTCATTACCGGCATTGTCTTTATGACGCATACGACCGGCGAGCATATAAGTGACCGTTTCAAAGCCTCGATGTGGATGACTCGGAAAACCACCGCTATAATCTTGTGGTTTATCCGATTGAAAAACATCAAGCAGCAAAAAAGGATCCAACATAGATAACTCACTGTTGCCTATCAAGCGGGTGAGTTTAACGCCTGCGCCGTCAGAGCTAAGCTGACCTGATGTAACTAAGGCCAGTTTTCTATAGTTATTGGCTTGCGGTGCGCTGTTCGTCATATACCAACCCTTTTGTCAGTAAAAATATTACTGCTTTATGCCTTCAATATGTAAGTCTAATTGCACATGAGTAGAGGCAGGTCCTAAATTCATTTTGATGGCAAAATCAGTTAGCGCAATAGTCGTTGTGCCACTAAAACCGGCACGGTAACCGCCCCAAGGGTCTTTTCCTTCACCAACGGCTTGGGCATCGATGATGATATCTTTGCTAACACCGTGCAGAGTTAATACCCCGGCAACGGCTAATTTTCCGCCTGCTTTTTCAGTCACCGAAGTACTGACGAATTTAGCATTAGCAAAAGCGCTAACGTCAAGAAAATCATTACCTTTTAAATGTTTATCACGCTCAGCATGGTTTGAGTTTATGCTGCTGGTATCAATGTTTACTTCAATTTTTGACGCAGATACATTGGCAGGATCGTAATTAAATTTGCCACCAAATGTGTCAAAACGACCCGTTAACCAGCTATAACCTAAATGCTTAATTTTAAAATTGATTGAGGCGTGTGCGCCTTTGTCATCAATAACATAGTCGGCAGCATTTGCTACCGGCATAAGTAAAGTCGTGGCAAATGCTGATGCTATGGCTAGTTTAGCGATATGTTTTTTCATTGTTCTTGCTCCGTTATTATCTAATATTGTTAGTGTTTTGGCGTTTGCCAATCATTCTGTTTAAGGTGTTATCTTTATCAATAAAGTGATGCTTAAGTGCTGCTAGGGCATGTAACAAGGCTAAAGCGACTAACACATAAGCCAACCATTTATGAATAAGGCCAGCTAAGTCTTCTTGGTTTTCAATAAAAGCGCCAAAGCCGGGTATCACAAATAATTCGAATACCTCAATTCCTCGACCATCAGCGGTTGAAATTAAGTAACCGGCGCTCATAATGATGAATATCATTGCGTAGAGTACAGTGTGAATTAATTTTCCGGCCTTACGTTCAAGTGTGCTATGGCTGGCTAAATGCTCTGGTGTTACTTGTTTATAACGCCAAATAAGCCTAATGAGCATTAAAGCAAAAAGCACGATACCAACACTTTTGTGCAGTTCAGGTGCTGTTTTATACCAAGTATGGTAGTAGGTTAAATCGACCATGTAATAGCCCAAAGCAAACAAAGCAAAAATGCTCAGTGCAGCTAGCCAGTGAAAAAATATACTGATATAGCCGTAATTTGTTTGAGTATTATTCATTACCTTGCCTCATAAAAACGTGTTCATTCAATGTTATTTGTAATCGATGAGGGCTAGTATGACGGATAGTATTTAAATAAATATTGAAGCTTTGTTTAGAAGTTGTTAAGTTTTACTTAACATGTGGTGAGACTCCTATCAGCCTCAATATCACTATCAATAAATAAGGGTTATGTTGATGACGCTTGAACAACTTAAAATGCTGCAACAAGTTGCTGAATTAGGCAGCCTTAAAAGTGCTAGCGAAGTACTTTTTAAAACCCAACCCGCGATTAGTCAGGGCATAAAACAGCTAGAAGCTCAGTTAAATTTGCAGCTCTTTAATCGACAAGGTTACCGCTTGTCACTGACCAGCAATGGCCAACAAATTTATCAACATGCCTTACGCTTGCTCAACGAAGCCGAACAGTTGAAACAGCTAGCAACCTTTTTAACCGCAGGTAATGAAGCCAGTATTACCTTAGCCATTGAAGCTTCGTATGACTTAAAAAAAATATTGCCGGTGTTGGAAATGACGCAGAATGAATTTCCGCACACGCAAATCATTTTAAAACAGGAATACATTAATGGCGCATTAGAAGCGGTGATGTCAGAGCAGGCTGATCTTGCGCTAACCGCTATTGACAACTCGGCGTTGGAATCAGGGAAATTTGAAGCCAATAAGCTGTACCAAGGCTATTTGTGTAACGTTGCTGCGCCACGCTTTGTTGAGCGTCATCCTAAGCTACAGTCAGTAGCTGAATTAAAAGATGAATACCAAATAGTAGTGCAAGACTCAGGACAAAGCAGCCAAGGCATAAATTATAGCGTGCAAACAGGGCAACGATGTTGGTATGCGAATGATTTTAATACCAAAAAAACCTTGATCATGAGTGGTATTGGTTGGGGGCGTTTACCCGATTACATGATTAAAAATGAATTAGAGCAAAATACATTACTCGCTTTGGTCATAGATGACTTTGACACAGAAATAGCCTTGAATTATCAAGCGATAAAACTAAAGTCACGATTATTAGGCCCTGTAGCCACTAGGCTTTGGCAGAATTTAGAGCTGATGCATGTGAGTGAGTAGGGCTTTAGGACATGATTTTTAGGTTATAACCTTTGGGACATGATTTTTGAAAAAATGGTCCATTAGCTTCTAATAAATTTTCTTGGTAGGTTCTAATATTACGTAGTACCGACCATTGAGCGATGAATGGTACGACATAACCCATTGATTGCCGTACGTTGTTTAATTACTTAGTTTATTGTGCGGGGGGCGTCTGAATTGCTGTTTTAAGGTATCACTTAATGTTAAATGGCCTCAGCTAATAAGATATAGCCAGCTCCGCGAACTGTTTTAATTTTCTGGCCATCAACAAACATAGATATTTTTTTCCTTATATTGCTGATATGCATATCAATACTGCGATCATTGTAAGGTACGGCTCTTCCATGAACATATTCTCCTATGCTGTCTTTGCTGACTACTTTACCTGCATTTAAAATTAAAAAGTGTAGTACTCCAAATTCATAGCCAGTTAATTTTAATAGCTTATCCTGACAATGAACTTCTCTGGTCGACAAGCACAAAGAAATATCATTAATATTAAAAACTTTATTGACTTGCAAGCGATCTGCCGCCTGTGTTCGACGGGTGATAGCGTTTATTCTAGCCAATAATTCTCTATTGTTAACCGGCTTAGTTAAATAATCATCAGCCCCTATTTCTAAAGCATAAACTTTATCGAAAATGTCATCACGGGATGACAATATCATCGCTGGTGTTTTATTATTGGCACGCAAATTTTTCAGTAGTTCAAAGCCATTTAAATTAGGTATAACTATATCGAGTAATATCAATTGATACTCTATTCTATTCACCTCTTGCAAAGCTCTTACACCGTCACTGCAAATGGTGACTTCAAATCCCTCGTTTGTTAGCAAGGCTTCGATAGGTTGAATAAATTCTCTATCGCTATCAACAAGCAATATTTTTTTATTGCTCAGTGAGTTAAATTTAAAAGCTGTATATGTTGATTGTTTATCAGATATATAAGGAGTTAAACTATTCATTAAAGTTGTTTCTTAGTTTTTGTTATTTGACTTATGAAACTGGGGATTCATTTTTCATGCATCGTGGTAATCATCTGCCTCAGTAGCTGGCAATTTATTGCCGCCTGCGGAACTACTTTTTCTTTTCACTATCAGATCATCAACTTGTATATTATCCTAACGATTTAGAGTCACTGGAAAATAGCGAGCTAAACATTTCAAAAACACTGTTGCTACCCGTGTTTGTTGTCGCTTGTGCCGCAACGTCAGCGTATGCTGAAATACTTGGTGGTTTTACCTGTTCAGTGGGCGAGCTGGTGGTATTTTTTATTGGCTTTGCAGACATTATGTCCAGTGCATCTGCGCTGGCAAGATTAAGTTGACTCGCTAAGTTATTGAAAGCTTCGGGAGCATTGCTAATACTTGTCGCTATATCAAAGTTTCCATTGGCTTTTTCTTCACGGACGGACTGCATATATTCTTTTATTTCTTGCTGCTCTGCTTCAGGTAAGCTGGCAATATAGGAGCCAACTTGTCCCGCTCGGCTAATATTTATTTCGCCTCCATTAGTCTTAACTCCTTTTTCTAATGCTCCGTTTTTATGTATGTTTTGCTCTGACTCTACGGCTAGTAAACTTTGTATTTGATTAGTATGTTGGCTATTTGTTGTATTGATATTCATTTTATGATCCTGATGTTGAGACATTAATGTTCAAGATAAGTAAGTTAATAAATAATGCAATAAACAGGCAAACGAATGTCAAGATACGTAAAGAATTGTAAAGTAAGTAAAATATCAGCTCCTATCTCTTATAGCGCTATCAATGTGTTGACTTTTATTGATAAAAAACACGAAACTTTTTTTGAATATTCGGCAGATTGCTAACTTTAGCCCACTCAGTAAATCACGCTCTTTGTTGTACCTATTTTTAAGGAAGCAACCTTTAATAAGAGATGTGGTTTGAGTAAGAATCGCTCAGATATCCTGAAACTCGTACCTTGAGGACATGTGGATATATAGCTAGCAGCGGTTGTTAAATTGACAGTGCCTTATAGCTGCTTTTTTTAGTAAAACGCAGATATTAAAGAGCTACTTTTTTGGTGCTTACGCTAAATGAATAGTGAGCTAGTTTAATGGTACAAGGCAATCTTATAAGGGTAATGTCCTAGCTAATCTAAGTGAGCATGACAACTAAACGGTAATACAGAACTTATATCAAAGAATTTACAGGTTTGTTAACGGGTTAGTGCACAACCCTCTATTTATTGAATTTTAGATAAAAAAAAAGACGCTAGGACGCGTCTTAATCTTTGTTATTGGTGGAGCGGGGGGGAATCGAACCCCCGTCCAAAAAGCCTACATCCTCGGTACTACATGCTTAGTCGCTTATTTATTTAACCAATTAGACGCCAAGCGACAGGCTTCGTCATGGTGAGCTTAATACTATTTCGCGGTTCAGCCTTAAGCGTGCTTCCCTCGCTATCCTATTTGGGGTGACCATCAATCCTCGAAACAACAGGACAATTTATGAGGTGATGGCTAGCCTTAAGCGGCTAGTGCGAACGTATCGTCGTTAGCAATTATAGTTTTACGGCTTTTTACCAGGCAAACCGCCCCTGGGCATGCACCTTGGGTTTCATGAATCTTGTCGAATCCTAGATCCGCCCCAAAGTTTTACTTTTTTTACTGTTTACTTTTCTACTCTTTACATTTCAATTATAGGCTAAAAACGCCTATGCTTCGAATTATACAACGCTTAACTTGAATAGACAACGTGGTAATTTTTAACCACTTATCTAACCGATTAACGATCCAAATTTTTATTTTTCATTAAACGCCCTTTATCAACAGCCCATTCTCTGTCTTTTATGTCAGAACGTTTGTCATGATCTTTTTTACCTTTACCCAGATAAAATTCGAGTTTTACCCAACAGGCTTTCCAGTACATAGCAGTTGCAATCAAAGAGTAACCGTCACGTTCAACGGCGGCAATGATTTTTTCTAGCTCTCTACGGTTAAGTAATAATTTTCTATCACGATTTGGATCACAGACAACATGACTAGAAGCGGCATTAAGCGGCGTTATTTCAGCGCCTAATAAATAGGCTTCTTGGTCTTTAATATGTACATAACAGTCAGAAATATTTACTTTACCACTTCTAATGCTTTTAATTTCCCAACCTTGTAAGCTCATTCCGCCTTCAAACTTGTCGGTTAAGCTATAGTTGTGCCTCGCTTTTTTATTTAAAGCGATAGTATTGCTGTTAGATTTGCTCTTTGATTTTTTCTTTGACATTATCTTTTCCATTATTGCTCGCGGCTATTATACGGGTAAAATTATGCTTTTAAATGAGAAATTTATCTTTTCTTGGATAATGCGCTTTTTATTAGGGTTTGTTATGATGGCGCGGTAAAATAATTAGAGGTAAAAAACTAAAAATGCCAGCGATAAATCGTAGCGCACTTGTTATGTACAGTGCCGAACAAATGTATCAATTAATTAATGATGTATTAGCTTACCCAAGTTTTTTACCTGATTGTAGTGATAGTAAGATTATCAGCCAAACTGAAAACTCAGTAACTGCCGCTTTATTGGTGTCTAAAGGTGGTTTGAAAAAATGGTTCACTACTAAAAATACTTTAGTTTCAAATGAAGAAGTGCAATTAACCCTTATTGATGGCCCTTTTAAAAAGTTAGAGGGCAGTTGGACGTTACTACCCCTGTCAGAAGAGGCTTGTAAAGTGAGTTTAGCGCTTGAGTATGAGTTTGCTAATAAGATGTTTGATCTCGCGTTTGGCCGTGTATTCAATCACTTAACTAATAATATGGTGCAAGCCTTTACTCAAAGAGCTAAAGAAGTATATGGAGTGAATAGCTAATATGGAATCAGAGTCAATTTCTCAATCTAGCACGACAAGCCTAACGCAAGATAATATTCAAATAGAAGTGGTTTACGGATTAGCCCATAAACAAAAGCTATTGTCTATACCTGTATGTAAAGGTATTACTGTTGAGCAGGCTATTATTGAGTCAGGCATTATCAACTTATTTCCTGAAATTGATTTAGCCGTTAATAAAGTAGGTATTTGGAATAAAGCAGTTAAGCTAAGCCAAATAGTCGAAGACTTAGACAGAATTGAAGTTTATCGTCCGTTGATTGCAGATCCTAAAGAAGTGAGAAAGCGCCGAGCTGAAAAAGCTAAGTTAGAAGGGCGGGCAGATAAAACAACAGGCGGACGGGTTAATCCCTTGTCTAAAAAAGATTAAAAAAGATTAAAATATAAAAGATGAAGCTGCCTTTTTATGAATATCAGTATTTAAACAACGCAATACAAGATAAAACAAGACAACACTACACAACAAAAAACGGCCAAAAAGCCGTTTTATAAGAAACTAAATGCGGTTGAGTTATTTACTTTCTTGTTTTTGAAACTTTTGATTTGCATCATCTTTAGCCTCTGTTTTTTCAACAGGAGCGTTAAATGGCACATTGAAGTTTTCTGATAATTCAAAATCACCTTCGGCAGAAATTAATTTGTCATCCTCAAACTTCACCATAAAAGCTTTCTGCAGATCTAAATCTTTACTGCGACCTGATTTAAATCGGTAGACATAGTTCCATGTGTCGTTATCAAAAGAGTCAATTAGCACTGGGCTACCTAGAACAAATTTTACTTGCTCTTTGGTCATACCCACTTGAATTTTATCGATATTTTTTTGCTCTAAATAATTTCCTTGAGGAATGTCAATACGATAAACCCAACTTGAACAAGCAGAAAGTGATAGTGCAATAGTTATTATAGAAACACGAAGCAACATGAAATTTTACTTACCTTAAATATAAATTAATACAATTAGAAATTAACGCTTAAAGTGCGAGCAAGGATGATAACTAAGCAAGGCTTTAGATACAAAGCTATTTTTCATAAATTTTCTCTTACGATCAGATTAGCTCGTTAATAATTCTTGTGCATTAGCTAAGCTGTGCTCTGATATTTTATCACCTGCGAGTAAACGCGCTATCTCTTGGACGCGACTTTGTTCACTAAGTTCCGTTACTTTTGTTTCTGTATGCTCTCCATCGGTTAGTTTGCTAACAAATAGTTGCTGGTGCCCTTTACAAGCGACTTGTGGTAAATGGGTAACACAAATCACTTGCGTGTTTTTTGCAAGTTGTTGCAGTTTAGTGCCAACCATTGCGGCAGTAGGGCCACTAATACCCACATCAACTTCGTCAAATATCAGGGTGGGGGTGATAACTTTGTCAGCTAAAATAACTTGCATAGCTAAACTTATTCTTGAAAGCTCGCCACCTGAAGCGACTTTGTTCATTGCTTCTAATGCTTGTCCGGGATTTATACTGACTTGAAAGTCAATTTTGTCTAAGCCATTAATCGCTAGGGTAGCGCTCTTATGGTTATGGTTATGGTTATGGCCACTTTTTTCAGCAACTATTAGCTGTTCAATGGCAATAAAAAATTGACCATCGGGCATATTCAGCTCACGCATGCTTTTAGTAATTAAAGCACTGAGCGTTTCAGCGGCTTGATTCCTAGAGGTTGATAATGCCAAAGCTGCTTCTTGATAATACTGTTCAGTTTTATGTAACTCTTCTATGACAATATCTATTCTGGAGCCGTCATGGCATATTTCAGCTAATTCTTGTTTGAGGGTTTGGTGAAATTTAGCTAAATCCTCGGGGGCTAAATTATGCTTTTTTGCTAGTTGTACCGTGGTGGAATAGCGTTCTTCAATCATGGCGTAAGCTTGTGGGTCAAGCTCAAGTTGTTGGTAATAGTGTTTCAGATCCTCGCCAGCATCTTCAAGCTGAATTACACTGCTGCTCAGTATTTCGGCGACATTGTTAAGCGTGTTATCTATAGCGGCCAGTGAAGCAATATTTTCACTGCATTGTCTTAAAGAGTCGATGACATTGAAGTTTTCATTCTCAACAAGTGTTTGTAAGGATTGTAAGGTAGTATCGAGTAAATCTTGTGCGTTAGCGTGGCGCTTATAGTCACTTTCTAAGGTTTCAAATTCACCTTGCTGTGGTGAAAATTCATCAAGTTCATTGACTTGATATTGAATTAACTGTTGCTGTGCTTCACGTTGTATTTTGTTTTCTTGTAGTTGTGTGAGTTCTTTGTTGAGTTTGTGCCACTGCTTTGCATAATGTTTTACCGCGTCGAGTAGAGTAGGGTGATCTGCATATTCGTCTAGTAATTTACATTGCTGGCTTGATTTTACAATAAGTTGGTGGTCATGCTGACCGTGAATATTAATCAGTAATTGGCCTATTTCTTTTAGCTGCGCCAGGGGAACTTGGCTGCCATTAATATAAGCTTTAGAACGACCTTCACTTGAAATAACTCTACGTAAGATACATTCGCTTTCAGACTCTAAAATTAAATCGTGCTGTGTTAACCATTGTTGCGCGCTAAGGTTATTTTTTGTTTCAAAAATAGCAGCAAGTTCGGCTTTTTTGCAGTTGGGTCTAACGACATTGGTGGTGGCTCGATCGCCTAAACACAAGCCTAAGGCATCTATTGCTATTGATTTTCCTGCACCCGTTTCACCGGTGATGGTCGTCATGCCTGCTTGCCAATCTATGTCGAGGGATTTAACAATGGCAAAATTTTGAATGTTTAGTTGTAAAAGCATAATGTCGAACGCTCAATCTACTGTATAAATACTTAGGTGTAAATTTATACAGTAAACTGTTTTTTTGCAAGTAATATATCAAGTAATTGTTGATTTATTACTCGCCACTCGAAATTACCACTGGTCGCTCGTCGTTAGTTAGCTATTAATAAAGCTTATTACCCCAGCTGAGCTTACTTCGTAAAACATTAAAGTAGTCATGATCTAAGGGGTGTACCAAACGTATTGTGTAGTCGCTCTTTTTGATAATTACTTCATCGCCAGGCATAACGGCTAAAATAACATGGCCGTCGCAACTGACCTGTAAACTTTCTTGGTTTTCATTGGCTAGTACAAGTTTAATTTCACTGTCGCCATCAACCACAATAGGACGGCTAGTTAGTGTGTGTGGAAACATTGGCACTAAGGACAAGGCATTTAAGTTTGGTGTTAATATGGGGCCGCCCGCTGACATTGAATACGCTGTAGAGCCTGTTGGCGTAGAAATAATCAAGCCGTCAGAGCGTTGGCTAAACATAAAGCTGCCATCTATGTAAACTTCAAACTCTATCATGCTGGCTACTTTACCCGCATGAAGCACAGCTTCGTTAACGGCACTATTAGAGCTTTTTAATTTACCATGACGATACACTTCTGCTTCAATAATGAAGCGCTGCTCTGAGCGAGACTCTCCCGCTAAAATTTTTGCTAAAGGTTCAATTATTTCATCGGGTGATAGGTCGGTTAAAAAACCTAAATTACCACGATTTACACCAATAACACCTATATCAAAACAGGCTAAAACCCTTGCCGCTCCTAACATATAGCCATCACCACCGACCACAATGGCAAGGTCTGCTTGCTCGCCAATTTCGGTCAGCGAACAAATACTGACATCGTCAGCTATTACTAGATTAGCGGTTGAACTAGCGACTGAATTTTCTATTAATACGGTATATTTATGTTCTAGCAAGTAGTTGTGCAAGGCTGATATTGTTGCACTTGCCCCTTGATGATTAGGTTTTCCGATAAGTCCGATGGTTTTATAGTGTTGAGCCATAACAATTATTTCGTGATTTTAATCTCTTTGATGGAAGTTTCCCCCTATTTGCATGGCTTGTAAAGTTCACTTTTGATAAAATGTTTTTTATTTTATTGGTAGCAGGGCTTGAATAGCACAAGCTTGACCCCATAAATAGCAGCATTGCGTTTATATTGCGTTTTATTATTGTAAAATTATTAAGATTTAATTGGAGTTTTTCATGACTACAGAGTCAACCACAGATCAAAATTCACCCAATGCAGAGTTAACGCCAGAGCAGTTAGCGGATGACATTGTTAAAGAAGCTGAAGAGCAAGTAGAAGAGCAGCATGAACATGCTCATGAAGTGATTAGCGCAGAGCAAGAGCGTATTAATGAATTAGAATTAGCATTAGCGACAGCCCAATCAACGGTTAGTGATCAAAAAGATTCAGTTATTCGTGCTAAGGCTGAAGTAGATAATATTCGCCGCCGCGCCGCACAAGATGTGGAAAAAGCGCGTAAATTTGCTTTAGAAAAATTTGCAGGCGAAATGATAACCGTCGTTGATAATTTAGAACGCGGTTTAGCAACGATTGATGCTGAAGCAGAAGAGCAAAAATCAATATTTGAAGGCGTTAATTTAACGCTGCAAGGTTTATTGTCTGGCCTTGAAAAATTTGGCGTAAAAGCAGTTGACCCACAAGATCAAGCGTTTAACCCTGAATTACATCAAGCTATGTCAATGCAAGAAGTACCTGATGTTGCGCCAAATACGGTTATTGCGGTAATGCAAAAAGGTTATGAGCTAAACAGTCGCTTGATTCGTCCAGCCATGGTGATGGTATCTAAAGCTGCACCTGCTGCACCTGTAGTAGATACTCAAGCTTAATATTGGTAAGTGATTAAAATTTCGTTTACGAGTAAATAATGTCGGCGGCTTATTTTGAGATAAAGTAATTGCACTGGTATTATTTAATAAAGTTTGAGCTTTAAAATAAAAATCCGTTAATGACAATTAACGGATTTTTTAGTTTTTAAATAGGCTTTTATCAATATAAACACCTTTTTTTACCTTTTCTTACCTTTTTTTAGTGTAAATAGTTGAAAAGTCATTTGCTGACCCCACTTACTATTTCAACATCAAATTAGATTAAATTTTTTACTGACGCTAACTATTAATGGCACAGTAATAATAATGAATAGGAGCTCCCATCATGGGCAAAATAATCGGTATTGACCTAGGAACAACTAACTCATGTGTAGCTGTTCTAGACGGCGACAGTGTACGTGTAATTGAAAATGCAGAAGGCGATCGTACTACTCCTTCAATCATTGCTTACACTGAAGAAGGCGAAACGTTAGTAGGTCAACCTGCTAAACGCCAATCAGTAACTAACCCAACCAACACTTTATATGCTATTAAGCGTTTAATTGGTCGTCGTTTTGAAGATAAAGAAGTTCAACGCGATATTGGCATTATGCCATTTGGCATTGTTAAAGCTGACAATGGTGATGCTTGGGTTACTGCTCGTGATAAAAACGTTGCACCACCACAAGTATCAGCTGAAGTTTTAGCTAAAATGAAAAAAACAGCTGAAGACTACTTGGGTGAAACAGTTTCTGAGGCTGTAATTACTGTTCCTGCTTATTTCAACGATTCACAACGCCAAGCAACTAAAGATGCTGGCCGTATTGCAGGTCTTGATGTTAAACGTATTATCAACGAACCAACGGCTGCTGCCCTTGCTTACGGCATGGACAAGCAAGAGGGTGATAAAGTTGTTGCGGTATACGATTTAGGTGGCGGTACTTTCGATATTTCAATTATTGAAATTGATGAAGTTGAAGGCGAGCACACTTTTGAAGTATTAGCGACTAACGGTGACACTCACTTAGGCGGTGAAGATTTTGATAACCGTTTAATCAACTATCTTGTAGCAGAATTCAAAAAAGACCAAGGCATGGATTTAACCTCTGATCCGCTTGCCATGCAACGTTTGAAAGAAGCCGCTGAAAAAGCCAAATGTGAGCTTTCTTCTGCACAACAAACTGATGTTAACTTACCTTACATCACAGCAGATGGCAGCGGTCCTAAGCACATGAACATTAAAGTGACACGTGCCAAATTAGAATCTTTAGTTGAAGACATGGTTAAAGCGACTTTAGAGCCATTAAAAACAGCTCTTAAAGATGCTGACTTATCAGTAAGTGACGTTGATGACGTTATTTTAGTTGGTGGTCAATCACGTATGCCGCTGGTACAAAAAGCGGTTACTGATTTCTTCGGTAAAGAGCCACGTAAAGATGTTAATCCTGATGAAGCAGTAGCTTCTGGTGCAGCAATTCAAGCGGGTGTTCTTTCTGGTGATGTAACTGACGTACTTCTTCTTGATGTTACGCCATTGTCATTAGGTATTGAAACCATGGGCGGTGTGATGACTGCTGTTATTGAGAAAAATACCACTATTCCAACGAAGCAATCACAAACTTTCTCAACGGCTGATGATAATCAGTCGGCTGTTACCGTGCATGTTGTTCAAGGTGAGCGTAAGCAAGCTAGCGCTAACAAATCTTTAGGTCAATTCAACCTTGAAGGTATTCCAGCTGCGCCACGTGGACAGCCACAAATTGAAGTAACGTTTGATATTGATGCTGATGGTATCTTGCACGTAACGGCTAAAGATAAAAACACGGGTAAAGAGCAAAAAATTACCATTAAAGCCTCTTCAGGATTATCTGATGAAGAAGTAGAGCAAATGGTACGTGACGCTGAAGCTAACGCTGATGCCGATGCTAAATTTGAAGAATTAGTGACTGCTCGTAACCAAGCTGATGGCATGGTTCACTCTACTCGTAAGCAAGTTGAAGAAGCGGGCGAAGAGTTACCAGCGGAAGATAAAGAAAAAATTGAAGCGGCCATTGTTGAACTTGAAGAAGCGATTAAAGGCGATGACAAAGAAGCGATTGATGCAAAAACTCAAGCGTTAATGGAAGCATCAGCTAAATTAATGGAAATTGCTCAAGCTAAGCAACAAGCTCAAGGCGCACCAGAAGGCGCGGCTCAAGAAGACGGCGCTGCACCAGCAGATGACGTAGTTGATGCTGAGTTTGAAGAGGTTAAGGACGACAAGTAGGCGGGATTTTAATCGCGCTTTGTAGGGAGGAATTTATTCCTAAGCTCCTTACCCTAGGATGCTCGCGGCTAAAGCCGCTCCTACACTGTCATTCATAAATAAAGCGTCGATTATTATCGGCGCTTCTTACGTTATAGCTTTCGTGAAGTGAAGTGGTCAAATAAAAGAAGTCATCTATGTCAAAACGCGATTATTATGAAGTGCTTGGTGTTTCAAAAAGCGCTGAAGAGAGAGAAATCAAAAAATCCTATAAAAAGTTAGCGATGAAGTATCATCCTGACCGAACTCAGGGTGATAAAGTAAAAGAAGAAACGTTTAAAGAAATCAAAGAAGCGTATGAAATCTTAAAAGACGATCAGAAACGTGCTGCTTATGATCAATATGGTCATGCTGCCTTTGAACAAGGAGGTCATGGTGGTGGCGGAGGTCATGGTGACTTTGGCGATGCTTTTGGTGATATTTTTGGTGATATTTTTGGTGGCGGTCGTGGTCGCGGTGGTCGTCAATCACGCGCACAACGAGGTTCTGATTTACGCTACAATGTAGAATTAAACCTTGAAGATGCGGTTAAAGGTAAAAGCTTAGAAATTAAAGTACCGACCTTTGTTAGCTGTGATCCATGTAATGGCTCGGGCGCTAAAAAAGGCACTTCGGCTAAAACTTGTGCAACTTGTCATGGTCATGGTCAAGTACAAATGCGTCAAGGTTTATTCGCAGTACAACAAACCTGTCCTACTTGTAGTGGTAAAGGTAAAGTTATTTCTGATCCCTGTACTTCATGTCGTGGTCAAGGGCGCGTTGAGAAAACGAAAACCCTATCTGTTAAAATTCCACCAGGTGTTGATACCGGTGACAGAATTCGCTTATCTGGCGAAGGAGAAGCAGGTGAGTATGGCGCACCAGCGGGTGATTTATACGTGCAAGTGAATGTGCGAGATCATGAAATTTTTGTTCGTGATGAAAATCACTTATATTGTGAAGTGCCAATTAGCTTTGTTACTGCAGCCTTAGGTGGTGAGATTGAAGTACCAACCTTAGGTGGTAAAGTTAAACTTAAAGTACCAAAAGAAACGCAAACGGGGAAAATGTTCCGCTTACGTGGTAAAGGCGTTAAGTCAGTTCGTAGTTCTTCTACCGGTGATTTAATGTGTAAAGTGGTACTTGAAACCCCTATTAACTTGTCGGGCGATCAAGCAGACTTATTACGCCAATTAGAAGAAAAAATGGGTAAGAGCAGTAAAAAGCATAGCCCGAAAGAAACAGGTTTTTTTGAGGGTGTGAAAAACTTCTTTGATGACTTAAAAAGCTAAAATTATGTTTAGCTAGGTATTTCTCTTAGTCAACGCCGAGTAAAAAACCACAAAAAGGTCATTCTTTTTGTGGTTTTTTGTTTTATTGAGCTTGAAGCATTCTGCTTTTAAAGCGGATAAGTAAAGTGCCTAGTAAAAACAGTATTAGCATCGACATGCTACCGCCTTCGCTAACCGTAACCACTTCAACATAAGGCTCATCGTAGTCTGCGCTTTCTAAGGGAAGGGCGTATAAGGCATTACTATCATCTGAGCTGTAAGTTGCGACAACATCGCTATAGCCCACTTGATATAAGTCTATTAATACATCGTAATGATCACTGGCATAGCCAGATAAAAAAGTCGTAATCACTTCATATTCATCTAAATCCGTATCACCCTCAATAATAAAACTATCGGTGGTAAAGTAGTGACTCCAAGGCCCGCCATTTTTGCTGATATACAATAGGGCATACACTTCACCGAATTGATTATCACTATAAATATCAGCATCAAAAGTAACACTAAAGGTTTGGTAAAAACCATCACCGTCATAATCGTTTAGTAAAAAACTTGCGGCATTATAAATAGTAAAATCAGCATAATAATCTCGGTTTAAAGTTAATTGCCTCAAACTTAACTGACTGTCACGTTGAACAGCTGAGGCATTCTTTGCGCTTTTGATTATTTTATTTTGACTCGCTAACATTACCACTCTTGTTTTTGTTGTTGCTTTACCGTTAAGTTGATCGGGTACTTCGGTCTGTTTATTTGCCTCGATAATTATCTGGCGTTGTTGTTCGTTTAAATCTTTTTTAGTCATGCCTTGTGAAACTGAATATTGCTTGCTTGTTAATTTACTGGCAGCAATTTCGTTGGCAGTAAGCTCGTTAGCAGCAAGTTCGTTGGTAATAAGATCAGTAAAGGCAAGTAAACACACAGTGCATACTAGCAATAGTTTTTTCAGTGAGCTTAGGTTGGTTGTGCTGGCATTGTTATTGGTTTTGAACATAGTATTTCCTTACTCGCTTTGTTTAATGTTGCTATTAAAGCGCAGTCAAGATGAATGCAAGCTGAACATTTTTATGCACTCACTATATTCAACCATGTTCAGCTTATATTCAGTTGCGAAGGGCTATGATTTTAAATAAGCTATAGCGACTAATACCTCTAACGCGCGAGTACTTGGAATAACAATGAAACTTGCTTTATCTTTGATTTTTATTTTTGCCATCACGGTTTCTATGAGTACTATTGCTCAAGGAAGCTTTTTCTCTGCCAGCAATACCATTAAAAGTAATCAACAAGCTAAGCAGAATGCTAAACCACAACTGAGTGTTAGAAGCGGTAAACAAGCCGCTCAAATGGCTAAAGGTCGTTATGGCGGCAAAGTGCTTAAAGTGCAAAAGAAAAAATCAGGTTATCGGGTTAAGCTCATTAAAACCGATGGTCATATAGTGTCGGTTTATGTTGATGCTAAAACAGGCCGAATTAGTGGAGGTCAATAATTATGCGCTTGTTACTCATTGAGGATGATCTCGCTTTACAGCAAAACTTACACAAGCACTTACTCGGGGCTAATTATTTAGTGGACTTAGCCAGTGACGGTGAAACAGGTTTATTTCAAGGACAAGAATACCCGTATGATGCGGCTATTATTGATGTCGGTTTACCTATTATTGACGGTATCAGTGTTATTAGGTTGTTACGTGAGAAAAATATCGACTTTCCTATTCTAGTGTTAACAGCAAGAAATAGCTGGCAGGATAAGGTTGCTGGTTTAGATGCAGGCGCTGATGATTATTTAACTAAACCTTTTCAAGCCGAAGAATTACTGGCTCGCTTAAATGCACTCATTAGGCGTTCGGCAGGGCAAGCAAGTCCACTAATAAAGAATGGCTTGTTAACGCTTAATACCAAAAGCCTACAAGTTGAGGTAAATAATCAAACAATAAAACTTAGCAGCTCTGAATATAAGTTACTTGAGTACATGATGCATCATCTTGACGAAGTTACCTCAAAAGCGACGTTAACTGAGCATATTTATGATCAAGACTTTGATCTTGACTCGAATGTTATTGAAGTTTTTATTCGGCGTTTAAGAAAAAAACTAGACCCCAATAATGAATACGATTTTATTGAAACATTGCGTGGTCATGGTTATAAATTAAAGCGACTGAATAGCGGATGAATTCCTTAAAAGTAAGGTTATTATTAAGTACATTTATTATGACAGTAGTGATGTTGCCTATCATAGGTTTAACCTTAAGTAATGCCTTTGAGCGGCAATTAAGCCAAGCGGTAAAAAATGAGTTGAAAGCTTATAGCTATTCAATTTTTACCGTTGCCGAAGTTGAGAATAAACAGTTATTAATGCCGAATTTTTTATTAGAAAATCAGTTTAATGTCAGTAAGTCAGGTTTATATGCAGTTATTACATCTTTGTCTCAAGCGCCACAAAAAAATATACCACTGTGGCAATCACCATCTTTACTCACTTTAGCCTTACCGGCCTTGTTACCATCGCCTGATGTTGGGCAAACTCAATTTTCAAAAATCAATCTCGCTGGTAGTCGTCATTTACTTTATAGCTTTAGTGCTAGTTTTTCTGATAATGGCCAAGCTTTTCCTATCACCCTTCATCTTATTAAAGATCAGCAACAACTCTTAAGTGCGCTCAGTGATTTTAGACAGCAGCTTTGGACATGGTTATTGGCATTGATGGCGGTGTTTATTTTTGTGCAAATTATCTGGTTATTATGGACATTAAAGCCGTTAACCGTATTAACTGACGAGCTTGAGAATATAGAGAAAGGTCAAAAGAAAGCATTAACTGCTAAATATCCGCTTGAATTACAACAGGTAACTCAGCAATTAAATATATTATTGATGACAGAAGAAAATCAGCGTACACGTTATCGTAATGCTTTATCTGATCTCGCTCACAGTCTGAAAAATCCTTTGGCAGTTATTCAAAGTCAGACAGATATTTCGGTTAGCGCGAGTGAGCAGTTACAGTTAATAAATCAGATCATTGAGCATCAGCTAAAAAGAGCGCAAAGTGCCGGGCAGTCACCATGGCATTTAGGTGTTCAGGTACAACAAGTTATTGATAAATTACTTATCACTTTAGCTAAAATCTACCAAGATAAGGATTTGGCTTTCATTATTGATGTTGACTCAAATGCTATTTTTAAAGGTGATGAAACTGATTTAATGGAGATTTTAGGCAATGTTTTAGACAACGCCTGTAAAGCCGCTAAACACAAAGTTGCGGTCAATGTTGCTAGCACAGCTAAAAAACTAACCATTGAAATTACTGATGATGGTGCAGGGTTAGATGAGTCACAACAAGCTATTATTCTTTCTCGGGGAGGTCGAGCTGATACTTACCAAGCAGGCCATGGTATTGGTTTAGCCATTGTCAGTGATTTGGTCGCTAGTTACCAAGGGCAGCTATTCGTTGATAAACCAGCTATTGATAAGTCAGCAACACTGCCGGGGGCTTGTTTTACCATCGTTTTTGACTTTTCTAGCTAAGCGTCTAGATAATAGCCTAAATAAGAATCGAATTAATAGTCGAGTTAATAGTAAAGCCAATAACCTATGTAGTCTATTTTTAGGGCATGTTCGGCTATGTTTAGGGCACGTTCAGTCTATGTTTAGGTCATGTTCAGGCTATGTTCAGTTTAGTGTTGTTATTCTTATTACCTAGCATTGGTGATAAGGATTATAACGATGAAAAACTTTATTTTTTTATTCAGCTTAGTAGTAACGACATTAATGAGTTTTACTGTCGTTTCAGTACAAGCGTTTACACAACAAGATCAAACCCCTCAACGACAATCTCAGCAACAAGTGTCGGTAGAAAAACAGTTGTTTAGCGAAGCTGAACTAGCACAAATGCTAGCCCCTATTGCTTTATACCCCGATAGCTTATTAACGCATATATTAATTGCGGCAACTTACCCTATTGAAATTGTAGAAGCTCATCGTTGGCTTAAAAAGCATGAAAAACTTAATTCTGAGCAAGCAGCTCAGTCGGTAAAAAACTTTGACTGGGACGCTAGCGTTAAAGCATTAATTCCGTTTGAGCGGATTCTGAGCCGGCTAAGTGAAGATTTAAGTTGGACACAGCAACTTGGCGATGCTTTTTTACAAGATGAAGCAAGGCTGTTAGAGAGTATTCAAACGCTTAGAGAGCAAGCCAAGCTTGCCGGTAATCTTGATAAAATGGGCAACATGGCTGTCAGCTATGAAGGCAGCAATATCATTATTGAAGCACGTGAAAAAGAAATAGTTTATGTACCTTATTATGATACACGCATGATATATGGTGCTTGGCATTGGTCGTCATATCCGCCTGTGTATTGGCGACCTTATCGCAGCGTTTATGTGAGCCACCACAACCCTTTTTATTGGCATTCGGGTATTCACATTTCGTTCAACTATTTTTTCAGTGCTTTTCATTGGCATAATCGCCATGTTGTTGTGGTTAATCCGTACCGTGCTCATCACCGTTATTATCATCAACGTCCGCGTCATTTAATCGCCCACGGTGGTTATGCTAAGCGTTGGGCGCACCAGCCAGCGCATAGAAAAGGCGTTGCTTATCGAAGCAAGCATACCAGTAAAAAATACCATAGCAATAGAGTAAAAGCTCATAACAGCAATAAGTCGCTGCACTTTGGTAAGCAAAGTAAAATGCATACTAAGCCCGCTATTAAACGGTATTCAGCCAATGTTAGGCCTAAAGAGCATAGAGCTAAAGAACTTAGAGGTAAAACGTATCGAACTAAAGAGCTTAGCCCTAAAAAGCAGTATCGCACTAATGTTAATGTGAAAAAGAATGTTAACGTGCAAAAGGCAAACATGGCAAAGGCAAGTTCGCAGCAAATGAGAGCGAAAACGTATAAAAAAAGTGTGAATAAACATAATGCTAAACGCGGCAATACACCGGTGAAAAAGCAGCGGCACAACACAAGCCGAAAACAAAATCACCAGAAGATGTTAGCAAAAAGTCATCGCTCAAAAGCGAGCAAGGTTCGCTATAAGTAATTAAACAGTGCTAATTATTCTTCTTGAAAGTTAGGAAGCACACCGCTACGGCTGTGTTCAAATACCAGCGAGGTTTCAACTGTGGTTACTTCATCACGGGAGGTGATATTTTTAAAAACAAATTGACGTAAGTGCTCACTGTCTTGTACCGACATGTGTATGTAGTAATCATAACTACCGCCCATGTGATAAAGGTTTAATATTTCAGGGTATTGTAATAAGTCGTCACGAAATTGATTAACAATTTGTTCAGAATAAGGCTGTAAACGAATAGCGGCTATGGCTTCAATATTACCGCCGATAGTATTTAAATTGACATCAATATGAGCGCCTTTGATAACACCGCTCTGCTTTAAACGTTTTACTCGCTCTAAACAGGTGGAAGGCGCAATACCTATTTTAGCGGCCAATTCTTTATTGGTAATATCCGCATCATTGTATAAAAGCGTTAAAATACGAAGATCTATATTATCGAGCTTTTTCATTGTTTACCTATAAAATTATTTTTAATGTCAAATTCCTTTCAGCGATATTACACTTTATTCGTCTGTTTAGGCTAGCCCGTATCGATAATATTTGTATTTATTTCGATAATATTAACTATATCCGAATTTTTAGCGAGTTTTGAAAATGTAAAATTGTTGGGTTACATTCAATTGCAATAAACTAGTTGCCTTGATTATTATCATTGACATATTATGTCTCTAGTTTTGATTTATTCGAATAAAAAAGGAAAAAAATGGCTATTGCAACCATAGAGGCGTTTTTAAAGAAGGAATCAGCTAGCGGCATCATATTAATGTTTGCTGCTGTGTTGGCGATGATATTTGCTAACTCCCCTTGGGTGAGTTGGTATAACTTATTACTTGATGTGCCTGTTGTGGTCGCAGTAGGAAGTTTTGAAATAGCAAAGCCATTGTTATTATGGATCAATGACGGCTTGATGGCGCTGTTTTTCTTTTTAGTGGGTCTGGAGTTAAAGCGAGAGTTTATAGAAGGTGATTTATCAAAGCCAGGGCAAGTCACTCTACCAGCTATTGGTGCTGTTGGTGGTATGCTGATACCCGCCGCTATTTATGTCGCGTTCAATTATAATAACCCCAATGAAATAAATGGCTGGGCGATCCCAACAGCAACAGATATTGCTTTTGCTTTAGGTATTTTAGCCATTATTGGCTCAAAAGTGCCGCTACAGTTAAAGGTGTTTTTAACCTCTTTAGCTATCTTTGATGATTTAGGGGCAATTATTATCATTGCGCTATTTTATACAGAACAGTTATCTATGCTATCGCTTGTGGTTGCGGCAAGTATGTTGTCAATCTTATTTGTCCTTAATAGAAAAAATGTCACCAGTACTTCTCCTTATATCTTTATTGGTTTAGTGTTGTGGGTGGCAGTATTAAAATCAGGCGTACATGCCACGCTAGCGGGAGTTATTTTAGCTTTTTTCATTCCTATGTATGGCAAAAAAGAGCAAGGTAAGGAAGATGAACCATCACCGCTAAAGTCATTAGAGCATAACTTGCACGAAACGGTCGCCTTTATCGTACTGCCTATTTTTGCTTTTGCTAATGCTGGTATCAGTTTTGTTGACGTTGGTATTGAGCAAGTTATGTCGCCCGTACCACTAGGTATTATTTTAGGTTTGTTTTTGGGTAAACAACTCGGCGTGTTTGGCTTTTGCTTTATTGCCATTAAATTAGGTTTTGCCAAATTACCAGAAAATGTTAATTGGACCTTACTCTATGGTGTCGCCTTGCTATGTGGTGTCGGTTTTACCATGAGTTTATTCATTGGTTCACTAGCGTTTGAACAAAGTGCTAATAGCCCAATTTACCAAGATAGACTTGGTATTGTCGTTGGTTCATTAATCTCAGGTATATTGGGTTATTTAGTGATTAAAGGTGCTTTGAAAAAATCGCCTTAAAGCACGACTTATAACAATAATTTATGGCCACATGCCAATAAAAGTAATGACCGCTGTTTTGCCTATTAGTTAGGTGAAATAGCGGTCATTTTTCGTTACAATAGCGAAAATTTTTATTCTTCGTATATTTTTATATGCAGCACAATTACCAAGATCTTATACAACTGTTCAGTGATACTTTTTTTAAGCACTATAATACCCGCTTAATAAAAGGAGGCGATGAACCCTTATACTTGCCTGCCAATGAAGATTGTTCTTACCATCAAATTATTTTTGCTCGCGGTTACTATGCCAGTGCCTTTCATGAAGTTGCTCACTGGTGTCAAGCAGGTGAAGCAAGGCGTTTGTTGGAAGATTTTGGCTATTGGTATATGCCTGATGGTAGAAACGAGCAACAGCAACACACATTTGAGCTGGCTGAAATTATTCCACAAGCGATAGAGTGGGCATTCAATATAGCAGCGCAAAAGAAATTTCATGTCTCCTCAGATAACCTAAATGGTTTTCAAGCGGATACTGATGGTTTTAAAAAGAAAGTTTTTGAGCAAGTGCAAATATTCATTCAGCAAGGTTTTCCCAGTAGAGCACATCAGTTTATTGAAGCCTTGGCTCAATTTTACCATACGCCATTGCCGTTAACGCTTGAACACTTTACTAACACAGAAGAACCTGCATGTTTAAACTAGGTCTGATTATTAACCCTGTTGCAGGTCTTGGCGGCAGTGTTGCCTTAAAAGGTAGCGATGATATGACATTGCATGCACTGGCTTTAGGCGCTGAGCCCAAAGCGAATATTCGTGCACAAACAGCTTTAAAGGTTTTACTCGCTTATAAAGAAAACATCACTATTTATACCGTAAATGGTCAAATGGGCGAGCAAAGCGCATTAGCATTAGGCTTTGAGGTAGCGCTTAGTTATCAAACGCAAAATGAGCAAACTCAAGCCAATGATACCGAACAAGCAGTAGCGGCTTTGTTAACACAGCAAGTCGATATTATTTTATTTGCTGGTGGTGATGGTACAGCACGTAATATTGCTAAAGCCGTTGAACGCTTCGCGTTAAAAAATGCTAGTCAACAGCTGCCGGTTTTAGGTATTCCAGCAGGGTGTAAAATTCACTCGGGCGTTTATGCCATTACGCCAATTGCGGCGGGTCGCATCGTTGAAATGATGGTGACCAAGCAGCTGGTTACTTTAACCGAGGGGGATGTCATGGACATTGACGAGTCTTTATTTCGCCAAGGTATTGTGAAAGCCAAACGTTTTGGTGAAATGCAAATCCCTAGTGAATTACGTTATGTGCAAGCGGTTAAATCGGGTGGTAAAGAGTCGGATGAATTAGTGTTGCAAGATATCGCCGAAGATATTATTGATAAAATGCGTGAACATCATGATGACTTATTTATTATTGGCTCGGGGTCAACCACTGCCTTTTTAATGGCTGAATTAAGCGTAAAAAACACCTTGCTTGGTGTCGATTTAGTGCAAGATGAAGCGCTAGTCGCTAATGATGTTAGCGAGTCACAAGTATGGCAGCAATTGCTGCAAGCTAAGCAAATCGAGCAAACTGTGCGGTTAGTGATAACGTTAATTGGCGGACAAGGGCATATTTTTGGTCGTGGTAATCAGCAATTAAGCCCGCGGGTACTTCGTTATATTATTGCTCAACGGGGCGGTAAAGAAAATATCAGCATTATTGCCACTAAAGCCAAGTTAACCGCACTAGAAAATAGACCATTGATTAGCGATACAGGAGATAGTCAATTAGATCAAGTCTTGTCTGGATTTATGGCGGTAGTGACAGGCTATAAAGATCAGGTATTATACCCTGTTTCCAGCCCTCAATAAAAAGTTAGTAGTCTCTAGTAAGGAGCTTCTAGCATGGAGTAATAGAATAAATGTCTAACCTCGTAGTGCCATTTATAAAGACCGTGGCTGAACTTTATCAGTATTTAGATAACTTATTTGATCAAGATGTTGATAGTAATACTTTGTTTGCTAGTGGTTACTTACGCGGTTTTATCTCCCTGTCTGCCACCGAGTTTGGTGATGAACAGCAAGCTATTTGTCCAGCATTGTTGGTAGCAATAAGCGAGCAGTTAAGTCAGGCTAAAGCTGAACTTAGCCCACAAGATAACGTGATAGTGCAGAACTTTTGGTTAGCTTTACAAAAATTGGTCTAATATCCGTTGTTCTTCTAAATTTGATTAACGTACCAACTTGCTTAACTCACAAGGTTATAACGGGAAAGGTTATATTTTCCGTCTAACAATATCTCGAATAACAAAACGATTCGGACTTAAGTTAAACAGCATTTCGTTATCAACAGGATAGGGCGTACCACACAAATCGGCAGCAAGAATGTCCGCTGCGAGAGGTGCAGAGCAAAAACCGCGGGCGCCAAATCCCATCATGACATATAAATTATCAACAACAGGAGCCGTTTGGCTATATTGCCAATTTTTGTCTTTGGCTAAATGTGGGTAAGTTTCAATATGCTTTTGAAGATCAGGCATGGCGCCAACCATAGGCAAATGATCCGGTGTCATGCAGCGTAATCTGGACTTACTCATGCTGATGTCTTCTGTTGTCCAATCAATATTGGCAGTTAGCTCAGGCAAACAAGTGGCTAACATATTGATGTTAAATTGATCTTCTTCAGGCTTTGCCGTGGTACGAGTACTATTTTTATTAAAGGTAGCGCCGATACAATGTACTTGTTTATGGCTTGGGGTTAAATAACCTTTATGGCAAATAACTGTGGCAAGCTTACTGATGTTTTCATTGGTTTTCATACTCGTTACTTGTCCTTGCACCGAAGTAAAGGGCAATTGATTTATCCAGTCTAAATTTATCGCTTCTGCGCCACCACAAAAAACAACAACGCTCGCATCAAACGCACCTTTATTAGTGATTAACTGCCAATTTTTTTGATGACTATCATTAGCATCGCTCGTTTGCTTTTGTTTGATTTCGGCCACTAAAGTATTGTTTTCAACTCGAAGTAGCCCTGTTGCTTTAGCGGCATTAATGATTTGCTTAACAGCATCTTGTGGTGATAACCAACCAGCATTTGGCATAAACAAGCCGCCATAAGTTAAATGAATATTAGCTAATTCACTCGCTTTACTGGCATCAACGGCATGAATTAAGTCTTTTGGCCAAGTGGACAGTTCGTTAAATTTTTGCTGTCGCTTCACAAGTGATTTCTTATAGGCAAGCTCTAACAAACCACACCATTGGTGGGGAAATGAATAACCTTGCTCAATAACGTTGTTATAAACAGCTTTAGCTCGCCAAAAGGCTTGTTGATAAAATAAACTAATGTCATCTGCTTGTTGGTGTAGCAAAGGATATAAAGCGGCAATGGCATTACTTGACCCGCCTTGAGCTAAGGAATTATCTTTACAATACAGTGTTACTTTTATGCCTTGCTTGGTTAATGCTAAAGCAGCACAAGCAGAAGCTATGCCGCCGCCAATAATACTGACATGCTGAGGCTTGGTTATTATTGGGCGAAGTTGATAACCTTTGGTTGAGGTTGAGTTTACGTTTAAATTTGGATTCTGCTGAAAAAACCCAGATAACATTTGTTTTTTATTGCCTAAGTTTGGTTTTTTCTCTACGCGAAATCCTATCTGTTGCAAATGTCTTTTGACAAAACCTGCCACGGTAAATGTCGTTATGCTCGCCTGAGGCTTACTTAATCGGCCAATTTGAGTAAATAGCCGTTCATTCCACATATCAGGGTTTTTAATCGGTGAAAAACCATCCAAATACCAAGCATTGACTAAGCCTGAATGACCAGCTTTTAATGTTGAAAAACTCTCGGCGGCATCGCCAAAAATAACCGTTAAGTTGACCTGACCATTAAAAAAGCTAGCCTGAAATTCTGCGATATTATTAATATTTGGGTATTGTGCGAGCAGCAGCTCAGCAAAGGTATTTAACTGTGGCAGAGCATGCAGCGATTTAACTAACTGTGCTTTTGATAAAGGGGATTTTTCCACACTAATAAAATTGAGTTTAGCTAATTTTTTCTGTGCTAAACCTTGCTTGGCAGCAAGCTCGTTGTAGTCATCATAACCCTGCTGTATTTTTTGGTACGCCTGTAAGGTCAATAACAAATTTAAGCCGGTACCAAAACTTGTTTCAGCAATAGTGAAAGTCTCTTTTGCAGCCATTAATCTTGCCGGAATATCGTTACCGTTAACAAAGATTTCTTTACTTTGCTGATAGCCAAATTCACTAGCAAAATAAATATCATTAAATTGCTCTGGATAGGGGGAACCATCTTGTTGAAAGCTTAATTTAGCTATGGTGCTGGAGTGTTTAGTCAAGAGCAAGGCTACTTTTTGTATAACAGACGTTAAGAGCAGTTATTTTACGTTATTTTTTGTTTTAGATCAGGGTAATTTCTTTAATGTTGATAAAAGAGCATAGAAGTTTTAGACTTAATAACATAGTATAGTGTACAGGTGTACGCTGAAGTTTGGCGATAGGTTACTGACCAGCTGGTTTAAGGCCAAGTTTATCGCTAAATAATATTAGCGGCAAACTAGTAATACCAGTTAGTGGTGGTAATGCTTGTATAATGCCCCGATTTTCAAAATTATGTATTTAATTTTTAATAAATTTAATTCTTAACAAAGTAATGGTTATTCAAATGAAACGTGTAGTGATCACCGGTATCGGTATAGTCTCAAGCATTGGTAACAATGCAACTGAAGTTTTAGCTTCATTAAAGTCAGGTAAGTCAGGTATTACTCGCTCTGAAAGTTTTGCTGAGCAAGGTTTACGTAGTCAAGTTTGGGGAAAACCTAATATTGATACTAAAGAACATATTGATCGTAAAGCAATACGTTTTATGGGAGATGCAGCAGGCTATTCCTACATTGCTATGGAACAAGCCATTAACGATGCTAAATTAACTGACGAGCAAGTCTCCAATTTTAGAACCGGCATTGTGGCAGGATCTGGTGGTGCATCATCGGCCAATATTGTTGCCTCAACGGATACTTTGCGTAACCGTGGTATTCGTCGTGTTGGCCCTTATGCAGTTCCAAAAACTATGTCTAGTACAGTGTCTGCCTGTTTAGCGACACCATTTAAAGTTAAAGGTGTTAACTATTCTATTAGTTCTGCCTGTGCAACCAGTGCTCACTGTATTGGTAATGCGATGGAGTTAATTCAACTTGGTAAACAAGATATTGTTTTTGCGGGTGGCGGTGAAGAAGTTGATTGGTCACTGGCGATGATGTTTGACGGCATGGGAGCATTATCTGCAGGCCGTAATGATACGCCAGAGCAAGCTTCACGTACGTATGATGCTGACCGTGATGGTTTTGTTATTTCTGGCGGCGGAGGTATGGTTGTGGTTGAAGAACTAGAGCATGCCCTTGCTCGTGGCGCACACATTTATGCTGAAATTGTCGGCTATGGCGCAACTTCTGACGGTTATGACATGGTAGCGCCAAGTGGCGAAGGTGCAGTACGTTGTATGCAACAAGCTATGGAAGGTGTTGAAGGAACCGTTGATTATTTAAACACTCATGGTACATCGACGCCGGTAGGCGACGTTAAAGAATTGGGCGCTATTCAAGAATTGTTTGGTGAAAATTCACCGGCTATTAGCGCCACAAAAGCCATGACAGGTCATGCATTAGGCGCTGCCGGAGTGCATGAAGCTATTTATTCTATTTTAATGATGGAAAACAACTTTGTTGCGCCATCAATCAATGTTGATAACCTTGATGAAAAAGCACAAGGTTTAGATATTGTTACTGAAAAACGTGATGTAGAGCTTAATTTAGTGATGTCAAACAGTTTTGGTTTTGGTGGCACTAACGCAACGTTAGTTATGCAGAAATATAAAAGCTAAGTTGTAGAAGGGAGTTTATCCCCGGTTTTTCTATATTTAAATAAGCTCAAAAGCCACAGTAAGTATTTTACTTGCTGTGGCTTTTATGTATATATAGGAAATACGGTATGTCATGGTGACAGGATGTCAAAGAATGACTTTTTTCTAGCGGTTCAGGTATAAATTATTCTATAATCACGCTATTAAATTTTAGAGTTATTCCTCACTTAAATGAAAATACTTTTTGATGAAAATATGCCCTACGCTAAAGAGTTTTTTAGTGAGTTTTGTACGGCAGATGCGCTTATACCTTTTTCAGGGCGTGATTTAACGGCCCTGCAAGTTAGTGATGCTGACGTGCTGTTAGTACGGTCAATTACTCAGGTGAATGAAGCTTTATTAGCAAAAAACAACAAGCTTTGTTTTGTTGGCACGGCAACCATTGGCATGGATCATATTGATCAACACTATCTTGCTAAGCGTAATGTTGCTTTTCATTCTGCCTCTGGTTGTAATGCTATTTCGGTCGCTGAATATGTGTTAAGTAGCATGGTGGTTTTAGCTGAGCGCTATCTGCTTGATTTACCTAAACTTAGCGTTGGCATTGTTGGCGGGGGTAATACGGGTACACGTTTAAGTGAAAAGTTAATGGCGTTAGGCATTACTCATAAAATTTGTGATCCGCTGCTTGAGCAAAGTGATCATGATCACAGAGCGTTTGTTTCTTTAGATGAAGTGCTTAAATGTGATGTGATTTCACTGCATGTACCTAAAACGACCACAGGTAAACATGCCACATATCACTTACTCAATGCTGAGCGATTAAGTCAATTAAGTGATAAACAAATACTCATCAGTGCCTGTCGTGGTGAAGTTATTGATAACAAAGCCTTGTTAGCATTAAAACAACAAGGTCATGGTTTAAAGGTTGTGCTTGATGTTTGGGAAGGCGAACCCGAGGTCTTAACGCCTTTAATTGACTATACCGACATAGCGACCGCACATATTGCTGGTTATAGCTTAGAAGGAAAAGCTCGTGGTACAGAAATGCTTTATCAGGCACTATGTCAAGAATTAGGTAAACTGCCTTCATTGCAATTAACGCACTTGCTGCCTAAAGCGAGTATTTCTGCGATAACCATTAATGAAAAAATAGATCTAAGCCTAGTCAATAAACTGGTGAAAATAGTTTATGATGTTAGACGTGATGATGGAATTTTCAGACAGCAATTAGTCAGTGAAGGGTTTGACTCCTTAAGAAAGAACTATCCAGTTCGTCGAGAGTTTTCGTCCGTTACTGTTACCTTATCATCCAATGCCTATAGCGATGTGCCACATCGTTTAGGTTTTAAAACAGCTCAATGAGAGCATAAGCCCAACTAATAGAGAGAGGATCATGGCACAGAAATTTGATGTATGCGTACTTGGCGCAACAGGTTTGGTTGGCAAAACCATCATGGAAATTTTAGAACAAAGAGATTTCCCTATCAATAAACTTTACCCGCTAGCAAGTGCTCGCTCAGCTGGTGAATTTATTGAATTTAATGGCGAAAGCATTGAAGTGCTTGATGCGGATCATTTTGATTGGAGCCAAGCGCAAATTGGCTTCTTTTCAGCAGGTGGCGCAACATCAGCTAAATATGCACCTCTTGCTGGTGATGCGGGTTGTATTGTTATTGATAATACCTCTGAATTTCGTTACGACGATGATATTCCATTAGTCGTGCCTGAAGTAAACCCAGAAGCATTAGCTGAATATCGTAATCGCAATATTATCGCTAACCCAAATTGCTCAACCATTCAAATGATGGTGGCATTAAAACCAATTTATGATGCCGTTGGTATTAGTCGTGTTAACGTTAGTACTTACCAATCGGTTTCTGGTGGCGGCAAAGCTGCTATGGATGAGTTAGCAAAGCAAACGGCTGACTTATTAAGTGGTAAGCCTGTAGAAACAAAAAACTTCTCTCGTCAAATCGCTTTTAATGTTATTCCACAAATTGATGTCTTTCTTGACAATGGTTACACCAAAGAAGAAATGAAAATGGTGTGGGAAACTAAGAAAATTTTAGCTGATGATAACGTACTCGTTAACCCTACTGCGGTTCGTGTGCCGGTATTTTTTGGTCATGGTGAAGCACTGCATATTGAAACCAGCTCACCTATTTCAGCAGAAGAAGTTAAAGAATTGTTAGCAAAGGCACCGGGTTTAGTTGTTTGTCATAATGATGAAGACTTTCCGACACAAATTAGTGATGCTAGCGGCAAAGACGACACCTATGTTGGCCGTATCCGTGAAGATATTAGCCATAACTGTGGTATTAATATGTGGATTGTTGCTGATAATGTTCGCAAAGGTGCTGCAACGAATAGTGTTCAAATAGCTGAGTTATTAGTAAAAGATCACTTAAGCTAAGTAATTAGTCTAACTTTATAAAAGTTAAAGAATATTTAAAGCTCGCCGTTAACATTATAGATAATGTTAACGGCGAGCTTTTTTGTTTTATTGATCAAAAAACATTAAGTATTTATGACTGAATTTGATATTATCTAATGAGATACAGTTATTGCATCTATTATTGATGGAATGAATTTTGCTTTGTTTTTTTTGTGTCTGATAATGTCAATGTGTTGACATTATGCCCGTTTCATTAATTAGCTGATCTATTCTAACCCGTAGAAATGATCACCTCATTGGTGAGATTGGTAATAACTCATTTTTGAAAAAAATAATAACTAGGAAAGTCTCGATGCAAAAATTATTACGCCTGTGCCTATGGCAGGTTGTTCTTAGCATACTCACCGTGAGTACTCTTTCTGTTAGTTTACCTGTTTTTTCACAGGGAATAGGAGCAGAAGAAGAGCGCGGTATTCGGATGCGCGGCCCTAAAAGCAGTGATGTTTTTCCTTATGATAGATACGGCCCTATTACTAAAAGAGATACGCTATGGAAAATAGCGCTCACAGTCAGGCCTGATAACCGCTTAACTGTGTACCAAGTGATGCAGGCATTATATCAAGCCAATCCTCAAGCATTTGCGGGCAGCAACTTTAACCATTTAGTTGAAGGTCAATATTTAAAAATTCCGTCATTTAACCAAATGATGGCGGTTAACTCTGCCGTGGCACAGCAAAAATCAGGTCGAGATGACAAAACCTGGCAAAAGAAGCAACCCGTAGCGGCTAAAAAAGTGGTTAGTAAGCCCGAAGAGCCTGTTGCTAATAAAAAAGACTTAGACACGGTTAAAGTTGAAATTAACAATCAACTACAAAAAATAGACACAGAGCAACAGCAGCGATTAGAAAGTATACAAAATGATGTTTTAGACTCTATTGATGGTTTACAAGCGATATTGAAAGAAAATGAAGCGCTACGCCAACGTTTATCGACATTTAATAATCAACTCAACACCATGCAAAAAGAGGTGGCAAAAAGCAAAGAAATTAAACTGCAAATGAACGATATGATCACCTTGCAGCAAGCGTTACTGGCCAAAGCACAGGCACGAGAGCAAGAGTTATTATTAGAGAAGCAGCAAGCGGAACTAGAAAAGGGTAATATTTTTTCAAGCTTATGGTTTATTGTTTTGATGGCGACATTGCCTGCTATTCTCATTCTTATTGTTGTGGCGCTGATTTTTAAACGCCGAAAAGCTGAACCAGCGTCAACAAAAGAAAAACCAGCAAAAAAATCTAAAAAAGAGCCTGAAAAAATAACAGAAAATGAGCTTGAAGAAACAGATATCGCCGATGACTTATCGCTTGATGACGAGTTGTCGTTAGACGATGAACTCTCACTTGATGATGACTTATCGGTTGAATTACTGGAAACAGACGACAGTGCTGCTGAAGATGATGCTATCCATTTAGATGATGACGACAATGATGAGTTAGACGATCTTGATGATTTGGAGGATATCTTACTCGATGATGACAGTGATCTTGAAGAAAAAGCTAATGATGAGTTAGATCAAAGTGATTTAGATTCTTTATTAGACAAGCCTGAAGTTGAAGATGAAGCTCTTTCAGAAGAAAAAGAGGCAGAAGAAGAAGCGCTTGAAGATAATCAGCTTGATCAAAATGATCTTGATGATTTATTAGGAAGCCTTGATGAAGAGCTTTCTGTTGAAGAGCCTTCAGCAGAAACAGAGCCTTCAGCAGAAACAGAGCCTTCAGCAGAAGAAGAAATTAATATTGATGATGTTTTAGCTGATGTTGATGGTGAACCTGCAGAAATTATTGAAGAAGAATTATCAACTGAGACCGATACTGAAAGCGACGATGGACAAGCCGAAATCACCGATCCCGATGATATTGACGCCTTACTTGACTCAATGGATATTGAAGAGCCTTCGGCAGAGAAAGAGCCATCGGCGGATGAAAAACCAGACGCTGAAAGCGACGATGGACAAGCCGAAATCACCGATCCCGATGATATTGACGCCTTACTTGACTCAATGGATATTGAAGAGCCTTCGGCAGAGAAAGAGCCTTCGGCGGATGAAAAACCAGACGCTGAAAGCGACGATGGACAAGCCGAAATCACCGATCCCGATGACATTGACGCCTTACTTGATTCAATGGCTGTTGACGAGCCTTCGGCAGATGAAAAGCCTTCGGCAGAGAAAGAACCAGACGCTGAAAGCGAAGAAGCGCAAGCCGAAATTACCGATCCCGATGACATTGACGCCTTACTTGATTCAATGGCTGTTGACGAGCCTTCGGCGGATGAAAAACCAGACGCTGAAAGCGACGACGGGCAAGCAGAAATCACCGATCCCGATGATATTGACGCCTTACTTGATTCCTTAGATATTGAAGAGCCCTCAGCACAGAAAGAGCCAGACGCTGAAAGCGACGATGGACAAGCAGAAATCACCGATCCCGATGATATTGACGCCTTACTTGATTCCTTAGATATTGAAGAGCCTTCAGCAGAGAAAGAGCCAGACGCTGAAAGCGACGATGGACAAGCAGAAATCACCGATCCCGATGATATTGACGCCTTACTTGATTCCTTAGATATTGAAGAGCCTTCAGCAGAGAAAGAACCAGACGCTGAAAGCGACGATGGACAAGCAGAAATCACCGATCCCGATGATATCGATGCTTTACTTGATGCAATGGCTATTGAAGAGCCATCAGCGGATGAAAAACCTTCGGCAGAAAAAGAACCAGACGCTGACAGCGAAAATGGACAAGCCGAAATCACCGATCCCGATGACATTGATGCTTTACTTGAATCAATGGGCACAGGTGAATCTACAACCAACGAAAGTATCGATTCAGCAGCAACGGATGACATACCTGACTCAATGGCTGTTGCAGAAACTGAGCAAGCAGCAGATAATATTGCTACCGATGAAGAAAACGTAAATAAAGCAAAAATAGAAAACTTGACGGAAGAGTATGTTGCGCCACTTTTAGCCGTGGACTTTAGTGATATTATCAATGACGCTGCAGATAACAATGCTGTTATTGCTGAAGAGGATGATATAGCTAGTGAGGAAACTGCAGAGGAAGAGTTTGATATTGACGCACTTATTGCTGATGTTGAAAATGAAAGTGCAAAAGAAAAATTATCACAATCAGCTCAAGAAGAGCCACTTGATATTGGTGATGATTTAGCCGATGAGCAATCGGGTGCATTTGATGAAGAGACGCTTGCTGAATTATTAAATGATAAAGCTGCTGAGCAAACTATTGAGCTAACCCCTGATTTTTCTGATCAAAATGTCTTGGCTGATTTACTGAACGATAGTGATGAAAGTAATGACCATACTATTTCAGAAGCGACAGAAATAAATGATATTCAAGAGTTAGACAACTTAGAATTTGATGAGTTATTAGCTAACATTGAAGAAGAATCAAGTGTCACTAATCAACCCGCTGACTTTAATCAAAGTGATGACTTTGACTCCCCGATTTCATTAGATGATTTTGATGATCCTAATAGCGGTTTAGGCGCTGTTGATGCTGAAGATAGTGATGATAAGGAACAAGACTTTGTTTCTGTCGACTCTTTATTGTCAGCAAGTTTAGACGAAAAAACCTTAGATGAACCCTACAATGAAGCTAATATTGATGTTGGTTTAAATGAGTATCCAGAGTTTACTGATGATGTGAACCCCATTGATGTTGATGATGATGAAAACGGTATGGCTGCTAAGCTTGATTTGGCTAAAGTCTATGTAGAAATTGGCGATCAAGATAACGCACAGGTTATTTTGCAAGAAATTATCAAACAGGGTAATAACCAACAACAACTCGAAGCTCAGGACTTATTAGATAATTTGTAATAGCCATTTTGTTGGCATAGCAAAGTAAAATAATAGATAATGCGCCACTTTAAATGTTTATGCTAATTGGTATAACAAAGTAGCATATTAAGAGGTTTGCATGCGTTATGCTTTAGGCATCGAATACGATGGCAAAAATTACTGTGGTTGGCAGCGACAAAAAAGCGTGGTTAGTGTTCAACAATCATTAGAGCGTGCTTTGTCAAAAATTGCTAATGAGCCGATTGAAGTCATCTGTGCCGGTCGTACCGATACTGGAGTCAATGCAACTAACCAAGTGGTGCATTTCGACACCAATAGCATACGAAAAGACGTTGCTTGGACATTAGGTGTAAATACTCACTTACCTAGTGATATAGCGGTTACTTGGGTTAAGGCAGTAAGTGAAGAGTTTCATGCTCGTTTTAGCGCAACGGCTAGACGCTACCGTTATATTATTTACAATAACAGGTTGCGCTCAGCTATTTTAAGTTATGGTATTAGTCATTTTCATTATCCACTGGATGAAAAGCTAATGCATCAAGGGGCTCAGCATCTTGTTGGCCAACATGACTTCACCTCGTTTCGTACGGTACATTGTCAATCGCATTCACCTACTCGAACTATTAAACATTGTCATGTTAGTCGTCAAGGTGAATATATTATTGTTGATATTAAAGCTAATGCTTTTTTACATCACATGGTGCGTAATGTGGTGGGCAGCTTAATGCGCGTTGGTCAGTCGCAAGAAAGTATTGATTGGATGAAAGAAGTACTTGAATTGAAAAACCGTTGTTTAGCGGGTGTTACAGCGCCACCAGAAGGTTTGTACTTTGTTGAGGTTGATTATCCTGAACACTTTGCCTTACCTAAAAGACCTTTTGGGCCACTTTTTTTGAATTAGTTGCATAACAGGTCATGAATAGTAACAAAACAGACCAGTTTTTTATATAAAACATAGGCTAAAGTGTGTTCTAATTCACGGTTATATTTGTTATCACATTCTATTTGACCTTTTGCTAGCCTTTTTCAGCAAAAAGTTGATTTATATTCGTTGCAATAGGCAAAAATAAAATTATGAGCTGGATTGAAAAAATTCTCCCGAAAGCAAAATCTACCCAAAAACGCAATATTCCCGAAGGTGTTTGGAGTAAATGTTCTTCATGTAATGCGGTACTCTACAAAGTTGAGTTAGACAGACAAATTTCTGTCTGTCCAAAATGTGATCACCACATGCGCATTAGTGCACGTAAGAGAATTGATAGCTTTCTTGATCAAGATAACCGTGTAGAACTTGGTGAAGAGTTTGAAGCCCAAGATATATTAAAATTTAAAGACTCAAAACGTTATAAAGACAGATTAAGTGCCGCGCAAAAAAATACCGGTGAAAAAGATGCCTTAGTCGTAATGAAGGGTGAATTACATGGCATGCCAGTTGTTGTTGCCGCATTTGAGTTTGCTTTCTTAGGTGGCTCAATGGCATCGGTAGTTGGTGCTCGTTTTGTTGCCGGTGTTGAATATTGCCTTGAACACAACTTACCTTTTGTCTGTTTTTCTGCCAGCGGTGGCGCTCGTATGCAAGAGGCCTTGTTTTCACTAATGCAAATGGCAAAAACCAGTGCCGCGTTAGCTAAAATGAGTGAAAAAGGCTTGCCTTATGTGTCAGTGTTAACCGATCCAACGATGGGTGGTGTATCTGCCAGCCTAGCAATGCTAGGTGATATTAATGTTGCCGAGCCGAAAGCATTAATTGGTTTTGCTGGCCCAAGGGTCATCGAGCAAACCGTACGTGAAAAACTACCGGAAGGTTTTCAGCGCAGTGAATTTTTACTGGAAAAAGGCGCTATTGACATGATAGTAGACCGCCGTAATATGCGTGAAACTTTAGCACGTATGTTAGCTAAGTTTATGGGACAAGTTAGTCCTTTTTCTCAAGCTGATTGAATATCGTCATTATAAATTAGAGCACTCAATGTCACCACATTTTAAAAGCCACTCAAAAGGTTGTAAAAACCTTAGCGAGTGGCTTTGTTATTTAGAAACCATTCATAATACTGAAATTGAACTTGGCTTATCTCGTGTTGGTCAGGTTGCCGAACGCTTAGCCATTGACTTTAATTTTGCCACTGTGATTACGGTTGCTGGTACTAATGGCAAGGGCACTACTTGTGCTTTTTTAGAAAATGCTTTACTCAATGAAATTGAGTGTCACGGGCAAGTATCTAATACCGGACTAGCTGTTGCCGTTTATTCATCGCCTCACATTGACCGTTTTAATGAGCGATTACGGGTAAATAGAACGGATGTTGATGATCAGGCATTTATTGATGCTTTCGAAAAAATAGAACAAGCAAGGGCTGAAATTTCATTAAGCTACTACGAGTTCACTACTTTAGCCGCTTTTTTGGTGCTAATGGCGCTAAAGCCTAATGTGATTATTCTAGAAGTTGGCTTAGGTGGCCGTTTAGATGCGACCAACATTATTGACGCCGATCTTGCCGTGATCACCACTATTGATCTTGATCACCAAGTTTTTCTAGGCAATAACCGTGAAAGTATCGGCTTTGAAAAAGCGGGCATTATGCGTGCTAATCAAAATATCATTATTGGTGATATTAATCCGCCACACTCGGTAGTAAACCATGCCCAAGATGTTAATCAAACACTATCTCAAGCGGATAAGCCGCGAGCCTTAGCTAAAATCAAAGTTAGAGAGCAAGACTTTACTGTGGTTGAGCGAGTTATTACTGAGCAAACTATGGCGTCGAATAAACAAGTGTTGTGGCAATGGCAATGTAGTGATAAAAATAACACGCTAGAGAGCGTTTTTTGCCTAAATAATCTTCAAGCTACTCATATTCCACGTGATAATGTTGCCACAGCATTAATGGCATTAAAACAGCTTAATATTAAGTTAACGACTGATAAAGTGAATAAACTTATTGAGCACACTAAGGTTGCCGGTAGAACAGAAATGTTTAAGCACCGTTGCGATATTATGCTTGATGTGGGTCATAATCCCCATGCGGGCAAATATTTAGCTAAACAACTCAAGCTACTCAAAAAGCAAAAAGGCTATACCAAAGTTATTGCTGTTACCGCCATGCTAGCAGACAAAGACATTACCAATACTTTGCTATCCCTTAGTGAACAAATAGATGATTGGTATATTGCACCACTGAATGTACCAAGAGCGGCAACTGCTGAATCAATGAAAGTAGCGCTTAGCCATGTTACTAATTCAATCAATTGTTTTGACAATGTCACTCAGGCATTTAAAATAGCTAATCAAGAAGCCAAATTGACCGATTTAATACTTGTATTTGGCTCATTTTATACCGTTGCTGAGATTAGAAAACAGCTGATTTAGACGGGAAATATTAGTTTATTTGACCAAAGTATGGAGTTTCACTTGTCTACACCGTTTCAAAACCGCCTTGTAGGTACTATTATTATTGCCGCAGCTGTTATTATCTTTTTGCCAGATTTACTCGATGGCAAGAAAAAATCGAATCAAACAGACTTTGAAGCTATTCCAACAGCCCCTGCTTTTACCGGTAAAATGACCAAAAAGACATTTCCTGAAGATAAATTAGTGCTCAAAGAGCAGGTTGAGCTTGTTGATGAGCAAGCTCTCGATGAGTCTTTAGCTAAAACAAGCAATGGCAATAACTACACTAATGTAGAAAAACGGCAACAGAGCAAAGTAACACCTGCGGCTAAGCCAAAAGTTATTGTAGAAAGTAACACAGTAAAAAAATCGACAGCAAGCACATCAGCTATAAATAAGCCGATACTAGGCGCTCAACCGGCTAAAGCGGTCAACAAAGAAGCGTGGGTTATTCAATTAGGTAGCTTTAAGCACAAAAAAAATGTTGCAGAATTATTAGCTAAACTCAAAAAAAATGGTTATACCGCTTTCACTAAACCTATTAAAACCAAACAAGGTAGTTTAACGAAGGTTTTTGTGGGACCACAGCTAATTAAATCCTCTTTAGCAAAGCAAATCCCGGCATTAAAAAAACTCACTAATGTGCAAGGAAAGCTTGCTCGCTTTTATCCGACCAAATAAAGTTTTTAACTAAAATGTATAGGTATTTTTCATTCTATTCTGGTAGAATGCGCGCCTCTAATCAATGAGAAACTCAAATTATGGTTTGGATAGATTATGCCATCTTGGCAGTTGTAGGTGTATCAACACTAATTAGTTTAGTGCGAGGCTTTGTTAAAGAAGCGGTATCATTAATTATTTGGATCAGTGCCTTTTTTATTGCCAGTACTTTTTATGCAAATCTAGCCAATCTTCTTACCAATATTTCCGATCAGTTTTTGCGAAATGCTGCCGCAACCACGATTTTATTTATAGCCACTTTAATACTAGGCGCACTTGTTAACTACCTTATTGGTCAGCTAGTGAGTAAAACTGGTTTATCGGGTACAGATCGTGTTTTAGGCTTAGTCTTTGGCGCGCTGCGAGGCGTGTTAATTATCAGTGCTGTGCTATTCTTTATGGATGCTTTTACGAGTGCTGCAACAAGTGATTGGTGGAAAAGTTCACAACTTATACCTGAGTTTAGGTTAGTTGTTGAATGGTTTTTTGAGTATCTTAAACAATCATCAAGTTTTCTAACTTAGTGTTAACCATTAAGGTTATTCATTAGGTTTCAAACGGAGAAAAATTCATGTGTGGTATTGTTGGTATTGTCGGTCAAACTCCGGTTAATCAATATTTGTATGACGGATTAACTGTGTTACAGCATCGAGGACAAGATGCAGCCGGTATTGTTACTATTCATGACAATACGTTTCGCCTAAGAAAAGGCAACGGTTTAGTGAAAGATGTTTTTCATACTCGCCACATGATGCGTTTACAGGGCAATATTGGTATTGGTCATGTACGTTATCCTACGGCAGGTACTTCTAGTTCGTCTGAAGCACAACCTTTTTATGCTAACTCACCTTACGGTATCTCTTTAGCGCATAATGGTAACTTAACCAATGCCGAAGAATTGAAAGTTTGGTTGAACACCGAAGCTCGTCGCCATGTAAATACAACGTCAGATTCTGAATTATTATTAAATATTCTAGGGCATGAATTACAACAAAGCGCCAATGTAGCCTTAACGCCTGATGATGTTTTTACTGCCATATCCAATGTTCATAAACGTGTGCGCGGTGCTTATGCAACAGTCGCGTTGATTGTTGGTTATGGCATGGTGGCTTTTCGTGACCCCAATGGTATTCGTCCTATCGTTTTTGGTAAGCGTGAAACCGAGAGTGGCGTCGAATATATGGTTGCTTCTGAGTCGGTAGCGCTTGATGCTTGTTCATTTAAGTTTGTTCGTGATATTGCCCCAGGAGAAGCTATCTTCTTTTCTCAAGACGGTCAAATACACAGTCAACAATGTGCAGAAAACCCAACCTACAACCCCTGTATTTTTGAGTTTGTTTATTTCGCTCGTCCGGATTCAACTATCGATAAGATGTCTGTTTACGCTTCTCGGGTTGAAATGGGCACAAAACTGGGTGAAAAAATAGCGAAAGATTGGGAAGATGTCGATATTGATGTGGTTATTCCTATTCCTGAAACATCATGTGATATTGCCCTGCAAATAGCCAATCAATTAGATTTGCCTTATCGACAAGGTTTTGTCAAAAATCGTTATATTGGTCGTACTTTTATCATGCCAGGTCAAGAGCAACGTAAAAAGTCAGTACGCCAAAAGCTTAATGCTATAGGCACTGAGTTTAAAGGTAAAAATGTGCTACTTGTTGATGATTCTGTTGTACGTGGTACCACCTCAGAACAAATTATTGACATGGCTCGTGCCGCTGGCGCTAAAAAAGTTTATTTTGCCTCTGCAGCGCCGGAAGTACGCTTTCCTAATGTTTACGGCATTGATATGCCAAGTGCTAATGAGCTGATTGCCTATGGCCGTGATGTTGATGATATTTGTGATTTAATCGGAGCGGATAAACTCATTTTCCAAACCATTGAAGATTTAGTATCGGCAGTTCGAACCCATAATCCTGAAATTCATACTTTTGATACGTCAGTATTTGATGGTAACTATGTGACTAACGACATTAATAATGACTATTTAGAAAAACTTGATGCTATGCGTAACAATAGCACTAAAGAAAATTCAGATAAAAATGCGGACTCTATTATTGATATGCATAATGAAGGCGCTGAATAGCGCTGAATATATATTAGTCACGAGTCACGAATAAGTAAATTTGTGCCTTCGAAGCATAAAAATAGCGAGCTATTTCGTAACTCGCTATTTTTTAATGGTACTTGTCAGTAGCTATTAGTCAGCTGCTATCAGTTAAGATACATATTCAGGACCAAACCCCGTGGTCCACATTATGGCACTAAGTGCCATAATGGTTACCAGTAGCACTAAGCCACAAGTGACTACCGAGCTTGAATAAATAAAGCCCTTTTCTTCAGGAATATTCATCATAATCGGCACGCCAGAATATAATAAGTAAACAGAATAGCAAACTGCGACCATGCCTGCTAACGCAACAAACCAAAGTACAGGATATAATGCGGTTATACCTACCATCAACATAGGTGTTGCTGTGTAAGCAGCTAACTCAAGTGATTGGATGAAACTAGGTTTAGAGTCAAAAGTTTTCGCCATCCACTGAATTAAATAAGCAAGTGCAAAAACACCCGTAATAAGGGCAAAATACATGGCAATAGCCATTACTTGTGCACTACCTTGACTGATTTTTATAGGATCACCTACTCCTATAGTCCAACCAATATGTGCCGCAGCATAATAGCCACAAATAGCGGGTATAAGCGCGACAACTAAAATATGCACCAAGCTATACATTAAGCTTTCATGGCGCTTCTCAATCGTTTGCCACTCATCTTTTGGATGAGCGTATAATCCCCATATATGATTTAATATCATAATAAATTCCTCTTGCAGTCCCTAATAAATTATTTAGCAATTTTTGAAATTTGATTGTTATTTTTATACTAAATAAACGTTCGACAGTGATAGCTTTTATCGTCGATATCTTATTTATGGAATATGGCTAGGCATTCGTCAAGAGTTGATTGTTATTCAAGCGAAATAAAGGTTAAATAAGTTGTTTTTATATTGAAAATAAATAAAGGGAATGTTGTTTATCGTTAATTGCTATAAAAGAAAGATGTGTTTTTTTAGATGTTTTTAAAATATCTTCAAAAGTTAAGCGACTTTAATACGGACAATTTTCATGATTTCAATGTCAAAACCAGCCACTTTTTCATTTTCTGGATAATAAGTAATATTGACGTGCTGGCCTTGTAGGTTTTTATAAAGTTTTTTACGTTTATATTTAAAAGGCACATCAATATTTTCTAACATTAAGGTATTGATAATCCACTCTTCAAACTCTCTTTGTACATGAGAGATGACTTTGATATTTTCAGTATGAGTCAGTTTTTCATGGCGTTCGGTTAATTGTTTAGCAGGGGACTTTTTAGCGGTGTTTGTCATGATTTTATCAACGTCAGTGAAAGTGATTTTTTACTAGTGTCTCAAGAGATAGAATTTTAACATAGCGCAATGAGCGATTAATATCAATCGGCAAGCCAAAATCATGATGCAAAGAGCCTTGAGTTAGCTAGTGTCTTTTTTACTGTCTACATCATTATTTTTATAAAAACGACTATCAATATTATATTTATTGAGCTTAAGATTAAAGGTGCGCCTTTCCATGTCTAGCTCTTCAAGTACGGCTTGAACACTGCCTTTATGTCGTTGTAAGGAGTTGATTAGCATATTCGCTTCAAAATCATTGACGAGATCTTTTAAAGAGGATTGCACTGCTTGGTATTGTTTTTCTGGCTCGTGTGGATTTAATAATTCATTCAAGTCATGGCAGTTTTTGATGACACAGCGAGTGGCCACATTGATAAGTTCACGAACATTACCCGGCCAGTTATACTCTAATAACTGCCGTTGCAGATGAATACCGGCACCAGTCCATTCAATGTTATTTTGAGTCATAAAATGACTAGCAAAGTGCTCAAACAATAATAAAATATCTTCTTTTCGTTCTCGTAATGGTGGGATATATAACTCGGCAACTTGCAGTCGAAAATATAAATCTTGTCTAAAATTAGGGTTGTCTTTTAGTTCTTCTTTGGTGGCGGATATAATACGAATATCAATGTCTTTGGCCATATTTGAGCCAAGTGCTTCCACTTTGTTTTCTGATAATGAGCGTAATATCTTTATTTGCGCACTTAAGGGGATAGATTCTACTTCATCAAAAAATACCGTACCTTTATTGGCAAATTCGAATTTACCTATGCGCGTGGCATCAGCGCCACTAAATGCGCCTTTTACGTGGCCAAATAACTCTGATTCAAACAAATCTTTTGGGATTGCGGCACAATTTAAGGGCACAAATTGTGCTTTTTTTCGGTGACTAAAGTCGTGTAGGCAATGGGCAACAACTTCTTTTCCTGCACCTGTTTCACCATGAATAAGTACAGGCACGTCTAAATTAGCCACAGATAAAATATCTCGTCGCAATTTGGTCATTTTAGGAGAAACGCCCATTAAACGTGTTTCTATTGCATCTTTATTTTTTAGCGCATCGCGAAGCCGGGTTTGGTTAAACGTTAATACACGTTTTTCAACGGCTCTATTAATGCTTTCTAAGAGCCGCTCAGGCTCAAAAGGTTTTTCAATAAAATCATAGCAGCCTTCTTGTACGGCTTGAACTGCTTGTGATATATCGCCGTGTGCTGTCATTAATATAACGGGAATCGTATTATCGCAACTAAGCACTTGGTTAAGCAGCTCAACCCCAGTAATGTCTGGCATTTTTATATCACTAACAACTATGCCAGGAAAGCCCTGATAAACAAATTTAATGGCTTTGGCAGGGTCTAGAAAGGCGTGTACTTTTTTAAAATGCAGTGATAAATAATCAGAAACATTAGTCAGTAAGTCTCTGTTATCATCAATAATGACTATTTCGCAATTGTCAGCATTTAAATCATCTATATTAGTCATATTTTCCTTCAGTACGGCGTCAGTAATTATTAATACACTCTAATTGTGAGTATAGAAACACGCCTTATTCATATTTGTATTTTACGCTTAATAAAATAGCTATTACTTGTATTTAAAGCGTTTTATCATGCGGTGACAAGGGCAATGAAATGGTAAAGCGGGTTGAATTATCCAAACACTTGACCTCAATATTACCCTCATATTCCTTTATAATATTATGGGTAATCGCTAAACCTAAACCAAGCCCTTTACCAATAGATTTGGTGGTAAAAAAGGGTTCAAAAATGTGTTCAGCAACACTTTCACTCATGGAGCCACCATTATCTTCAACAACCACTAAGGCACACTGAGCAACGATCTTAGTTGATATCAACACTGTTGGGAATTCAGCCTTTTCAACGGCGTCTAAAGCATTTCTTACTAAGTTGCCAACGGCCATTTCTAATTTAGTTGAATTAACATTAACTAATGGTTGCTGTTTATCCAAGCTAATATCAATGGTCGTACTGTTATCTTCCCGGTAGGTGCTGAGTAAACGAGTAATTAAATCATTAAGCTCAATGCTTTGCGCTTGCCCACCACCTTGATAAGCAAATGATTTCAGCTGAATAAGTATGTCCTGCATATTACGGCAAAGGGGTAACAGGTTATTTAGCGAGGTGTTTACTCCTTGCCAATCATTTCTTTGCTGTTTAATGGCAATACTTGCTAATGCGCTTTTAAAAGCAACTAAAGGCTGACTTAATTCATGTACTATTGCCGCCGCCATTCTGCCTAGCACAACCATTTTTTCTTGGCGAATGAGTTCTTTTTGGGCTAAATCTAGTGCTAAAGTTCTTTCTTCAACGAGGTTTTCGAGGTGAGCGTTAGCAAAACTTAAGGCTTCTTCCACTTTTTTTCGTTTAGTGATATTGACTATGGTCATCAAATAGAGGCTATCGTTTATATTGATAGGGCTAATAATGTACATTATGGGTAATGAATGAGTGCTATTTTTTTCTTTTAAAGAGGTGTCGGTAAATGTTTCAGTAATATTGATGGCTTCTGCAAATTTTTTCGGTAGGGCAACAAACTCACTAATATTTTTTCCCTTGATTGCTGAGTTGTTGTCATGATTGCACATCTCTTGAAAAGTAGCATTATTGCTGAGAATATTGCCTTGTTGATCAAGCGTTAATATACCCACTTTAGTTTGATCTATGATTAACTGCATTTCGGCACGATGCTTTTGGTTGGTCTCTGCATTCGTCTTTCGAGTATATTCTATAAATTGGCGGTGCTTTATAAGTATATAAAGTCCGTATAATAAGAGCGCTATAATCAAACTACTGTAAATGGTTTTTTCGACAATAGTGTTAAAAGGTAGTGCGTAATAGAGTCGCCAATTTTTTAATGAAACATTTTCTTTATTATCAAGCTGAGTAGACTCCATTAGAAAGTGTTGGCTCTCAATGTTCCAAAGGGATACGGCCGCTAAATTAAGGGTAAAAGTGTCGTTGACGATTAATTTAGGGGTTTGACCAGCAAATTGACGTTGCTTGGCAATGCTTTGTAATTGCTCAGAGGTAAGGGCGCTAAGACTGTTATATTTCCATGATTTTTTGGCTGACATAATCACTACACCATTGTCATCAGCAACCAATACATCGCCAGCAAATTGTTGCCAAGAGTGCTCGATATTTTTAGACTCGATTTTAGCAACTATCACCCCAAAGCCTGAATTAAAGCCTTCAACACGTGAAGAAATAAAATAACCAGGGACTTTGGTGGTAATGCCAACACCATAATATAGCCCGCTACCTTCACGGATACTTTTTTCAAAGTAAGGTCTGAAATCATAGTTGTTATTCATGAAACTACTGGCTTTGTCATGGTTGCTGGTTGCGATGACAACACCTTTGTTGTTCATTAAATAAAGTACGTCAACACCAGCAGAAACCTGCATAGACTTTAATAATTTATTGATTTGCATGCCATAATCATTATCTTCAACGGCTAGTTTTAGATGGGGATGGTGGGATAAAAGTTCAGGCAGGTACTGGTATTTTTGAAAAGTACTATTTAGTGTGTTTTCAATTAATGACAGCCGTAGCAAAGAAGTGCGTTGGGCATCTTTAATCCAAATAAAATGCACCACTATTACTAGGCTAACAAAAATTAGGCAAAATAATAATGGTATGTTTTTTTGTTTAAACAAGTTCACTAGACGCTGATTGCTTATTAAATTGAATGGTGGAAGATAGCAAATAAATTGAGAAAAGTAGTGCTAAAACTATTTTTATTTCCAGGATATCAAATGGCCACAACAAAACACTACCTATGATACCAAGAATGACTCTATGAATGCGGTTAATCACTGTCATTACCACACCTTCCCACGCCGCAATAATGCAAAACAGCCCGATAACAGAAAAAACAAAGGTCAGCATTCGTGCTTCAGTATCGCCCATCACTAGCCCGGTATATGCCATTAATAAGGGCACAATATACAAGCCTTTAGCAAGTTTCCAGGCGCAAAAAGCCGTTTTAGTGTGATCGCCCTTGGCAATACCTGCCGCGGTATAAGCAACCAAGCATACTGGTGGTGTTACATTACTATCTTGCGATAACCAAAAAATGACTAAATGAGCGGCTAATAATGAGCTGGCTAATATTTCTGGTGATAAAACCATGTCATATAGCATAGTTCTAATTTCACTTGGTGCGGCTAATATAGCGTCTGATAAGGGCATGGTGCCATCAGCAAAGGCTGGTAATAGTGTTTGAATAAAGTCTTTAGAAACCGACATAGCACCGCTATTAATAATTTCTGCGGTTACTTGTAAAGAAATAAGATCACTGAGTACTGGCGCTAGTAGTGTCGCTACGATGATATAAGACGCAGTAACAGGTAAGCCTGCCCCTAAAATTAATGAGGCAACGGCAATTAAGGCAATAAGTATTAATAAACTGCCATTTGCCCATTCTATTGCCATTAATGAAAACGTACTGCCTAAGCCTGTAGTAGTGATGGCATTGACCATTAAGCCGATAGTAATTAATAATATCGCGGTAACCACCATGCCTTTTGAGCCTTCAGCGAGTGCATTACCAATTTCTTTTAGCTTCATGGGCTGCTCTGATATCCAAGATAATACAATAATGGAGACTATCGCCATACCAACCGCATAAAGTGGTGTGAAACCAGCAATTAAACAGGCGACCAATATGCCAATAGAGACTAGATGACGCCAGCCATTTTTGACTTTATGCTCGTTTTCAGGAGCGGCTGTATCGACCTTGTTAGTCTCTAATTTATTAGGAATATCAATGTTACGTTTGATTGCATAAGCACGCACAAAGAAACCAACCGTTAAATAATAAAGTAAGGCGGGTAGTAAGGCGGCAGTCACAATTGTTAAATAGGGTAATTGCGTATAAGAAGCCATGATAAAGGCACCAGCTCCCATCACGGGTGGCATAAGTTGCCCTCCCGTTGATGCTGCAGCTTCAACACCACCAGCAAACTCAGGAGAATAGCCCGCTTTTTTCATGGATGGAATGGTAATAACGCCGGTGGCTGCGGTGTTGGCAATGGCAGAGCCAGACACCGAGCCCATTAAGCCCGAGGCTAAAACCGACACTAAACCTGAGCCACCTCTTAAGCGTGAAGCAAGTTTAGCGGCCACTTTTAATAAATAATCGCCCGCGCCTGACACTTGTAGAAAAGCGCCAAACAAAACAAACATAAAAACAAAGGTCCAAGAAAGTTGGGCAATAGTACCGAACATGCCGTCAGTGCTAAAGTAGCTGCGAAAGAGCATAGTTTCCCAAGATAGGCCGGGAAAGTTAAATACGCCCGTGACATACTCACCCCAAACCGTAATATAAGTGAGAAAGACAACAATCAAGGTTGGAATAAACCAACCTATGGTTTTAAACATGAGGGTTAGTGCCAAGGTAATCGCTACGGCACTGAAAAGCCAATCGGTAGTGATAAAAGCTTGCCCTCTTTCATAGAGTGCATCTTCGGCAAAAATAAGGTAAACAGCACTAGCAATAATACCTACTGAAACACTTATTTTTAGCCATAATTCTTTAAAGTATAACAGTGCGCCAAGACTGCCAAAAAGTGCGAAATGGGTAGCTGCTGCCCAATTTTCAGGAATAATAGCAAAATAATTCAACGCTATATGTACAAGGCTGGTGAAAACCGCGAGCCAATATACGACAGGAGGGGTGATGTTTTCGTTATTCATAATTTATCCAACTATTGTTATACCAAAAAGGGAAGTTCGCTAGGGTTGTTTTAAGCCGAGCTATTATTGAGCCCCGTTGGTATTGTTCATTTTTTATAATAATTAAGCTTGAGATAACTGTTATTTACTGGTTTTGATCTGTATTTAATGACGGTGTTTTATCGCCACCCTACAATAACGCTGAATCTTGCAGTAGAGTGGCGATAGCTTGCTATATTATTTACTGATTAAATGTGCTGGAATTTTAACGCCTACTTCGCGGTAGTAACGAGCAGCACCCGGATGAAGTGGTACCGTTAAACCGCTAATAGCATTTTCAATGCTCATTACTTTGGTTGCTGAATGAATACTACGCAAAAAAGGTAAATTCTCATAAATAGCTTTGGTAACTAAGTAAACATCGCGCTCGGGTAAATCAGCTTTTACCGCTAAAAAGTTAGGTTGGGCAATAGTTTTAATAGCGGACTCTTGGTTAGGGTAAGTATTGGCTGGAATGATTTGACGAACCCATAACGGAAAGTCTTCATTGATTTTTGCCAGTGATGCGTCTGACACATTCAATACTTTTAAGTTTTTACCATCACTAGATAAAGCGCGGGTAATGGCACTAACGGGAATACCACCTGGGGTATTCATTCCAACAATACGGCCATCTTGCATCGCGCCTGCGCTGGCACCGTAGCCCATGTGAACATTATTAAATTTAGTCGTATCAATACCTAAAGAGCCCAAGATATGTTTTCCTGAACCTTCGGTGCCTGAATTTCTTTTTCCGATAGAGAATGTTTTACCGTAAAGGGCATTAATATCTTTAAGATTGTCGCCTTTTACTGCCGATTTTTTTACGGTGAAATGCTCAACATTTTTCCATAACATAGTGACAGAGCGAAACTCTTTATTCGCGCCTTGTTTTTTAAATGGCCCGGTACCGTTCCATGCCCATGCACCATACAAGCCTTGTAAAATACCGAATTGTGCTTCATTTTTACGCATTAGGTTTAAGTTGTCACCTGAGCCAGCAGAGGTTATAGCCGATAACGATAGTTTTTCTTTAGGGGCTAGTTTTATTTTTGCTAGCGTAGTAACAGCTACGCCGACAGGATAATAAGTACCACCTGTTGAAGCCGTAGCTAAAATATAAGATCTCGCTTCTTTTTTGTCGGCAGCATGCCCTAATAAAGGCAACATAATTAATGAGACGCAAGTGATCGCAAGTTTAAATTTATTCATGATATTCTCCAAAATACTAATTTTTATATATAAAGATAATGTATTTGCTTAAAATAAGTTATTAATATCTTAGAAAGATATTTTTATACCGACAGTAACGTCATCATCACGTTTTTTTAGCGTCGCGGCATCGTCGTCATAATTGGTATAGTCGATAAATACTTCACCATACTTATTGAATTTTTTGGTGACGCCAATAGCTGTTTGGAAACCGTCAATAACACCATTATCTAGGTTATAAATTCTAAATTGTGGTGTGATTCCTGACTCAAAAGTATAGGCGTAATAAGCACCAATGGTGGTAAAATCACTGTCATCAGAGATATCTTCATTTTGATAACGGAAAACCACTTTGTGGCTATTGGCTTTATATTGAATCGCTGTTGCAAAAGTATCGGCATCAGGCTTAATGGCATCGTTAATACGGGTATCATCACTGCGATCAAAATAAGACACGCCAATTTGCCATGAGCCTATTTTATATTTAGCCGCAATATTATAGCTATCAACGCCAGAGCTTTGGCTATCGCCGCCATCAATTTCAGTCAATACACCAAAACTTAACCCGTTATACGATGGTGAGAAGTAAGCCACTGAATTGGCTTCACGAATGGATGAATTTTCGCTAGCATTCCAACGAATGTTATAGTGCCTTGGATTATGAAAAGTAATATCAATGGGCAAAATGGTCCATAAATAATGGGGTGAATATTGTTTGCCTAATCTAATTTCACCAACTTCTTTGTTTTTTAAGCCAATATAAGTAATACGCTTATGGAAGTCGTTAGCATCACTAAAAATTTCACCGTCGTCTAATACTACGCGCCCTTCAAGTCGGTATGTCCCTTGCCAGTCATCTGAAAGGTTAACATGACCTTTCAGGCCTATGCGTGATATACCATCAGCCACATCACTTTCTCTACCACTTTCTTTAGTGACTAATGCTCTTAAGCTCCCATAAAATTGCGCTTTTCCCCATTCTTCTTCGACCACAATGTCTGCCAATACCGGTGCTGTACTTATCAGCGCGGCAGTCATCATAGATGCTGTACTCATACCTTTTATTATTGTTTTCATCTTGTTTCTCTGTTTATGTGTAATTATTTTAATTGGGTGATAAATACTGAAAGCAATGTGTTATTTATCTTCATCTTATTTTTTACTTTCTTATCACAGTATACTTAGCATAATCCGTACCTAAAATAACTGATTGATTTTTATTGTTATTTTATTTGGTAGTAGGTAATTTTTTTCTTAATGTGACAGTGGTGGGAATATTTTTACTTGTTTTGTTAATGCAGGCTAAAACGTGTTTGAAGGGGAAGGTGCGTAGAAACTCACTTAAATTATCAACTATCGAGTATCGATAAATACTGAGCAGGGAGGATACATAATAATATAAGACTAGCTTTTGGCATCATGAAAAATGACTCCCAAGGTATGACGTTCACCACTATGCACTTCACTCACACCATGCTTTATATTGACTCTATGGTAGCCTCTTGCTCCTTGCGCAGGTTTAAAGTGCGTAGTTATAATCACCATATCGCCCTTTTGAGGAGTAAGTACGATGGCTTTGGATTGTGCTCGTGGTGTTTGTTGTGTCAGAACTAATTCTCCACCCGTGTAATTAATATTTGGCTCATTGAGCATAAATACTGCTTGCAGAGGAAAGTAAACTTCCCCATATAAATCTTGATGTAAGGTATTAAATCCACCTATTCCATACTTTAACAATAATGGAGTCGGTTTTAATTGCTGATTAGAATGACACTCTGCTTGCAATTTTTCAAAGGACTCAGGAAATAAGTGGTTAATTCTTAACATCTGCATCCAACTATTAGCAATAGAAACTAATGGCGGGTACAGGTTTTCTCGTAATGCTTGCACAATATGGGGTAGCGGATAATCAAAATATTTATACTCACCCAAACCAAAACGATAGCGCTCCATGACCACCTTTTTTCGATAGCCTTTAGCATTGTCATACATATCAATAAGATGTTCACAATACTTATCGGATAAAAAATCAGGAACAATGGCATAGCCATTTTTATGCATTTTAATCGCAATGTCGCTCCAATCGACTTCGTTTATTTTTTTAATAATATTGTTCATTTTCACTACTCATTTTCACTACTCATTTTTGCTGCTTCCCAACCTATAATGGCCGACTTGCGTGTCTCTCCCCACATATAGCCACCAAGATTCCCACTCGCCTGAATGACTCTGTGGCACGGAATGAGAAATGCCACAGGATTATGACCTATTGCTGTACCCACAGCTCTTGCTGCTTTGGGTCTATCAATACTTTTAGCCATCGCACCATAAGTCGATATTGCCCCCAACGGAATTTTTAGTAAGGTCTCCCATACTTTTAGTTGAAAGTTTGTGCCATGCAGATGTAACTTTATTTGTTCTAGCTGTTGCCAGTCTTTTTGAAAAATAAATAGTGCATTTTGTTGCAATGTATCAACAACCTGATGATATTCAGCGTTTGGAAAGCGCGACTTTAGATTGAACAGTGCTTGTAGTTCATCCTCTTCAAAAAACATGTTACATATTCCCTTAGCTGTAGATGCTACCATCAGCTTTCCGAATGGACTTTCCGCAAAACAGTAGTTGATTACAAGGTTCTTACCGCCATTTTTAAACTCCCCAGGGGTCATTCCTTCAATATTAATAAATAAGTCGTGTAATCGACTCGTTCCCGATAACCCCGTTTCATACGCAGTATCAAGCAATGTTGATTGCTTTTCTTTTAAAAGCTGCTTGGCATACTCAATACCTAAATATTGAATAAATTTTTTGGGGCTAACGCCTGCCCATTGTGTGAATAATCGCTGGAAATGAAAGGGACTTAGTTCAACCACGCCAGCAATTTCATCCAAGGATGGCTGGTTTTTGAAGTTTAGTTTTATATAGTCGATTGCCGCAGCAATACGACCATAGTTTATCTGTTCATTGTTAACCATTTTTTAGCTCTTTTGTCTTAATCGTGCCAACCAAAAATTCGTTTAGGTCTTATTAATAGATACGCCGCCATCAACCAACATAGCGGTGCCTGTAGTGAAACTTGAGTCATCTGATGCAAGATATAACGCCGACTTTGCTATTTCTTCAGGTGTAGCTGTACGTTTTAAAGCATGTATCTGTTTGACGAATTCAATGACCTCTGGTGCCGTGCCAAACTTTTCCGCCATTGGCGTATCAGTGCCGCCTGGTACCAAAGCATTCACTCGAATCGAACGGGATCCAAATTCAGTGGCTAGAGCTTTAGTAAGGCCAATAACACCGGCTTTACTTGCTGAATAAGCTGCTTTTTCAGGCATTCCTATAGTGTAACCCACGAATGATGAGGTGAAGATTAGAGAGCCACCCGTTTGTAACATGGCAGGTATCTGATATTTGGCACCTAAAAAAGCACCAGTCAAGTTTGTATTTATCGTATCATTCCACGCTTCAAGCGTTATATCAGGCGTTGAGCCAGAAGCACCTAATGTGCCGGCATTATTGAAGGCAATATCAAGGCTACCGTATTCTTGTAGTGCAAGCTCGACCAATGCTTTAGCATAGTCTTCATCTATAACATTACCAGCTAATGCAATGGCGCTTCCACCAGCTTGGGTGATTTCTTTTACCAGCGTGTCTAACTCCTCTTGTCGCCGTGCAGCAACGACTACTTTTGCGCCTTCTACAGCAAATAATTTTGCTGTAGCACGACCAATTCCTGAGCTAGCGCCTGTCACAATGGCTACTTTGTTTAATAATCTTTGCATCATTTAATCCTTGTTTATGTGTTTATGTGTTTATGTGTTTATGTGTTGTGATGTAAATACTATAAGGAACAGACTTTATTCGTTCGACCCGAATCTTGCTAAAAGTAAAAGTAATATGTTTTTATTTCCTGTTTATAAAAAAGACCTCACTGATTATAGATATGCATTATACTTTATCTTTCATCAGGTTAGCGTGAAAAGTTTTAGGCAGGAGCTTGTCGATTTGGGGGAATGGTTCAGAAGTATATAGCGCTTGCTTGCTAAGCTAAAAATAACAGTTGGCTATAATCGCAAAACGATGGCCAACTGTTATTTTTACGTTTGAGTTGTTTACAGGTTTACCCTAAGCTCAATATTGTCCCAGCCATTTAGTTATAAAACGGTGAGTACATATCACGACTAGCCGCTTCAGTTTTTCTTGCGTCAAATATACGAGTGTAAAATGCTTTATTCATGTTTTTTGCGATAGCAGGGAAGTATTCTAGCGTAAATTTTTTCGCATTTTCGATGGTGTCAAACGCATAAAGTCCTCCAACAGTCCCTGTGTGTATTCCACTCAACCATGTTTTGGCCAAAAATCCTGGTTGACTTTTAAGATCAGGATTTCGTTTCATCCAAGGTACTACCACATTGAATGGTATTGCATGCGCCTGTACTTCTGTATAAACAAATGCTTCTGGGGCCTTTGCTAATTTCCCACCATAATGTATTGAATTCATTTCACGACTAGCCGCTTCTGTTGCCAGTGCATCAAATACACGAGTCGTCAGTGCTACACCAAGTTCTTTTGCTTCGCTTGGAAAATAGTTCGTTACGAATTTCTGAGCATTTTCAATTGAATCAAAAGTATAGAACCCTCCTGCAGATTGATTTCCCAGACCTGAAAGCCAAGTTTTATTAATAAACCCGGGCTGATTTTTAATCACTTTATTAATTCTTTGCCACGGTGCCTTTTCAAAAGGAACTGATATTTGCAATTCTGTGTATACATAAGCTTTATGTACCGTTGCCGTTGAATTATTGGCTGATACATTAAGGCTCAATGTTGTTGCTGACACAAAAAATAATAACGCTGAGCTAGATTTTTTAATTAATTTAGATGATATTGCTAACAATTTAGATCTGTTTTTCATAATGATTTTCACCTGTTGAGTTGTAAGAGTAGTCATCATATAATGATCACTATATAAATTATTAAATAGTGATCGCTATTTGTCAATATTTAAATAGTGATCGTTATATAAAGGTGGTTTTATGCGGCATAAAGGTATTGATAAAGCAGAAACAAAACAGCGAATGATAGACGCTGTCGGACGTGGATTTCGCAAGTCAGGGTTTTCTGGAATAGGAATAGAAGGTTTAGTTAAAGTGGCGGGCGTAACCTCAGGTGCTTTCTATTCACATTTTGGCTCAAAATCAGGGGCTTTTGATATAGCGTTAACGGTAGGTCTTGACGAGGTTATTAAGGCAATACCTGAATTTCAAAAAAAATATCAATCTAATTGGATCGACGCCTTCACTGAATATTATTTAGGTGAAGCTCATCGCCAAAATATAGAGACGGGCTGTGCAATGGCTTCATTAACGCCTGAAGTTGTACGCTTTAAAGAAGATACTCATGCCATATTTGAAAATAAAATGACAGAAATAGTCGAACTCATAGTCATTGGACTATCTGGAGGTTCAAGTGAAGAACTTACCTCTAAAGCTTGGTCTATGCTCGGTATACTCATTGGCGGAATTAACCTTTCGAGGGCAATGAAAACTACCGAAACTTCTGAGGGCGTTGCCAGTGCAATTAAATTGTCAGTAATTCAAGTAGCAGGAACACCGTGCGACTTTAATCATAAATAAGTGTGGAAATTAAGAGCACCATAAAGTTAATCAACGCCCTGTTAGTTGTTACACTGCTGGTTTTGAGAGTAAATGTCACTTGCTAACTCAGTAATTAAAAGTAGTTAAAAGAAACTAAAACTTTAACAAAATCAATCTGTTTTAATGGCGTGAATAAGCCTGATTAGCTCAGCTTTGTAGCTGCTACTGTCCTTTTATCCTGCGTTATATCAGGGTTTAGCTTTATCGCTATAAGTAGTTTAAGATGTGTCACCAATACCTAGTTAGTGATAAAAATATGAGTAAACACCTTAAGTTAGACATAGTCTCCGACATTTCCTGTCCTTGGTGCATTATTGGCTATCAGTCTTTACATCAGGCGTTAACTAAACTGGCGCCTGATATTTCAGTGGATATCACTTGGCAGCCGTTTGAGCTTAACCCTCAGATGCCCAAAGAAGGTCAGGATATCACCGAACACATTACTGAAAAATATGCTATTAGTGTTGAGCAAAGTGAGCAGAATAGGGCGATGATCAAGCAACGAGGATTGGATGTTGGCTATGAATTTGGCAACCGCGGTGGTGGTCGAATTTATAATACCTTTGATGCCCATAGGTTACTACATTGGGCCAAAGAATATGATAAACAGACCGAGCTTAAACTTGCCTTATTCGACTTGTACTTTAAAGAAAGCGGCAACCCCAGTGATCATCAACAGCTGCTCGCCGTGTCGCAAAAGGTGGGTTTAGATAAGGAGAGGGCGCAGCAAATATTAGAGTCAAATGAATACGAACAAGACGTGCGTGAATTACAAAGTCACTATCAATCAGCGGGGATCAGCTCGGTGCCAGCGGTTATAGTGAACAATAAACACTTGATCAGTGGTGGCCAACCAGCGGACGTTTTTGAGCAAGCGATGAGGGACATTGCTACAGAGGGTTAGGCGATAAGTGCAGATATATTGCAAAACCAGCTAATAAATTTTTCGCAAGAACAAGCTAGGATACAAGCTTGTATCCTAGCTGAGTTATTAGTTAGTATTTAATTTTCTCTGTCAATAGCCTCGTATTTGATAATATGACTATGATAAAATAATAACTTATCACCTGTTTATAATGAAGAATTTCAAGTAATGTCGACGACGAAACTATTAACCCCTATTCTATCTTTTTTACAGTGTCCAACTCCTGATGCTTGGATAACTGAGGCTAAAAATCCTGAAAATTTACCGATAATATTACGGGACCACTTAGCATGTGAGTTAAAAGCCGCCCAGACCGCGATGTTCCTTATTCGCAAATATGCCGTTGATAAAGAAAGTAGTCAGGTTTTATTAGCATGGTTCCAGCCTTATGAAGATTTTTTATATCGTAAAAAAGGTGATTTACAATCACTTGCTAATCAAAATAACCTAACCAAAGCTATCTTACCGAAAAGCAGTTCTACTCAAGGCAAGTCACTTTATAGCCAAGATTTAATTGATAAAATGGTGCTGCTGATAAAAGAAGAGTTACATCATTTTTATCAAGTGTTAGAAATTATGGTAAACCGTGATATTCCTTTCGATGGCATTACTGCCGGACGTTATGCCAAGGGCATGATGAAGCATGTTACAACACATGAACCTGAAACCTTAATTGATAAACTCATTTGCGGTGCTTATATTGAGGCGCGATCATGTGAACGTTTTGCTAAATTAGCTCCGCATTTAGATGATGATTTGAATAAATTTTATATCTCATTATTAAGGTCAGAAGCGCGTCATTATCAAGATTATTTAGCGCTTGCCGAACAAATTGCAGGTAAAGATATTAGTGATCGTGTTCGCCATTTTGGTCGCGTTGAAGCAGAGCTGATTTCAACACCTGATGAAGACTTTAAATTTCATAGTGGTGTACCAATAACTTTGTAGGCGGCTTATTATTGAAAGAAAATATTCCCGTTAAAGCTACCGTAACTTAACGACACCTTATCATCTTATTTAAAAGGCTTGTTCATTAGCTCCATACTGGTCGGCGTTACTTTTAACCAAGCACCTTGCTCGTACCAATCTCCGAGTACGATGCGTTGCGCTTTATCGCCATTGGCGCTAATAGCGTGTACTGCGGGTCTGTGAGTATGGCCATGGATCAATAGTTGGCTTTGGTAACTTTCCAGGCAATTCACCACTTCCTTAGGAGTAACATCCATAATGTCTTGTGATTTCATTGATGTTGCTGCGGCACTTTTCTTACGATAATTAGCGGCAATTTTCTTACGAACAAATAATGGTAAGCTTTTGATCATTGCTTGCCACCACCATGAGCGTGACTTTTTACGAAATTCTTGATAGGCAATATCTTTAGTGCAAAGCGTGTCACCATGCATCACTACCGCTGTTTGTCCGTATAATTGTATTAAGTCTACTTCAGGCAATAACACCATTGATGATTTTTTTGCGAAACGTTGGCCAAGTAAAAAATCACGATTACCATGAATGTAATAAATTTTTACGCCAGTATTACTCAAGGTAGTAAGGGCGTTGGCAATGGTGGCGACAAAGTCACTATCATCATCATCACCAATCCACGCTTCGAATAAATCACCTAAAATATAAAGTGTTTGTGCTTTTATGGCTTCATTTTTCAAAAAGCGTAAAAAACAGGCGGTGATATCAGGCCTGTTTTGCGCTAAATGTAAATCAGCAATAAAGTACGTGACTTGTTGTTGCTGATTACTTGAAGGTAAATTACTCAACGATAGCAGATTCAATTAAAATATCGTCTTTTGGCACGTCGCCGTGACCATGCATATTGCCGGTTTCCACTAAGGCCATTTTATCAATAACATCCATACCTTCTACAACTTCACCAAAAACACAATATCCCCAACCTTGTACAGATTCATTTTTAAAATCTAAAAAGTCATTGTCAGATAAGTTGATGAAAAATTGTGCTGAAGCTGAATGTGGCTCTTGAGTACGCGCCATCGCTAATGTACCACGTTTATTTCCTAGGCCATTACTGGCTTCATTTTGGATGCTAGCACGGGTTTCTTTTTCTTCTAAGCCAGGAGCAAAACCGCCACCTTGTGCCATAAAGCCTTTGATAACACGGTGAAAAATAGTGCCGTTGTAGTGACCTTCTTCAACATATTGTTGGAAGTTTTTTGCAGTAACAGGTGCTTTATCAAAATCTAATTCAATTTTAATATCGCCAAGGGTAGTTTTAAAAATAATCATAGGGTTCTCGTTACTTTTTGTTAGAGCGGAAAAAAATTTAGCCAAATTGTACGCTAAGTTGATATAAAGTGCATCTGCTATGGTGATTCAAAAGTACGCTTGGGGTACAATCCACTGTCAATTTAGACAATAATCATTTTAATTAGCTGGAGTTGTTGACCCTTATGTTACAGATATACAATACTTTAACCCGTAAAAAGGAAGTTTTTACCCCGATTAACCCTGGTAAAGTAGGATTGTATGTTTGTGGTTGCACGGTTTACGATTTATGCCATATCGGTCATGCGCGTACTTATATCAGCTTTGATAATATTGCTCGTTATATGAGGTTTTCAGATTTTGAGGTAAATTACGTGCGCAACATCACCGATGTTGAGGACAAAATTATCAATCGTGCTGCGAAAAATAACGAAACGCCAGAGCAGCTAACTGAACGCACTATTGCTGACATGCATGAAGACTTTGATGCGTTGAATATGGCACGTCCTGATCTTGAGCCTCGTGTCACTACACATATCGATGAAATTATTGCCATGATCGCAACCTTAGTAGCAAAAAAGCATGCTTATATTGCTGGCGATCATACTAGTAATAGTACCAATGCTTCAGATGAGGGCGATGTGTTGTTTGATGTTTCAAGCTACGCTGATTACGGTAAATTAAGTGGTCAAAATTTAGAGCAACTACAAGTGGGTTCAAGAGTTGATGTTGATCAATCAAAAAATAATCCATTAGATTTCGTGTTATGGAAGTCGGCCAAGCCCGGAGAGCCAAGTTGGTCGTCGCCGTGGGGGGAAGGTCGTCCCGGTTGGCATATTGAGTGCTCAGCGATGAGTGCCAAAGTATTAGGTCATCATTTTGATATTCATGGTGGTGGCTCAGATCTGCAATTTCCTCATCATGAAAATGAAGTGGCGCAAAGCTGCTGTGCACTTGACAGCCCGTATGTGAATTATTGGATTCATACCGGCATGGTACAGGTCGATCAAGAAAAAATGTCTAAATCATTAGATAACTTTTTCACTATTCGTGACGTACTTAGTCAATATGATGCTGAAACGGTACGTTTTTTCTTAACGACAGGTCATTATCGTAGTCAGTTAAACTACTCAACAGATAATTTAACACAAGCAAGAGCCTCATTAGAGCGCATTTATACCGCGCTAAGAGGTGTCAAGGTAAGTGCTGATTTTACTTTAGATAAAGAATCAACGTACGTTCAGCAATTTTGCCAAGCGATGGATGATGACTTTAATACTCCACAAGCGATTGCTGTTTTATTTGAAATAGCGAAAGAGCTTAATGTTGCAAAAGATCAACCTCACGATTCACATGTAAATGAACAAGTTGAAAGACTTGCTGCAACGTTAAAAATGTTAGGCGGTGTTATGGGCTTACTGCAACTTGAGCCAGAAAGCTTTTTGCAAGGGCAAAATGATGATGATGAAGTAGCCGTTATTGAAGCACTTATTGTGCAACGTAATCAAGCGCGGGTCGATAAAAACTGGGCGCTTGCTGATGAAGCAAGAGATAAGTTAAATGCGATGAAAATAGTGCTAGAAGACAGCGCCGGTAAAACCACTTGGCGTAAAGCGTAATTTAATATGTAGGCGGGGTTTTAACCGCGCGTTTATTTGCACAGAAAAGCGCGAATAAATTCCCGCCTACATACTACTTTCCAAATTGCTCACAGGCAATTAAGGTGTTTTCAATTAAATTGGCCACTGTCATAGGGCCAACGCCACCGGGAACAGGAGTAATAAAAGCCGCTTTTTCTTTAGCAACATCAAAGTCAACATCACCAATCAGTTTCCCTGATGCTAAGCGGTTAACGCCAACATCAATTACAATGGCACCATCTTTTATCCATTCGCCAGGAATAAAAGCAGGCTTACCAACCGCAACCACAATTAACTCAGCATTTCGTACTTTTTCTTCAAGATTTTTAGTGAATCTATGTGTGGTAGTTACTGTGCAACCGGCAAGTAATAATTCTAACGTCATTGGGCGACCAACAATATTTGATGCGCCAACAACCAAAGCCTCTAAACCGTGAGGCTTCACGCCTGTTGACTCTATTAGCTTCATAATGCCTTTTGGCGTACAAGGTCGTAACCCCGGCTGACGTAAAGCAAGCTTGCCCATATTGGCAGGGTGGAAACCATCAACATCTTTTTCTGGGTTTATATGTTCAATGATTAAATTAGCATCTAGCCCTTGTGGTAACGGCAGCTGTACTAGAATGCCATCAATAGCATCATCATTATTGAGCTCATCAATTAGTTGATATAACTCATCTTGTGAAGTAGTCGCTGCTAAGTCGTAAGAGCGAGATACAAAGCCAACCTCTTCACAAGCTTTACGCTTGCTACTTACATACACCTGAGATGCAGCATCGCAACCCACTAAAATCACGGCTAACCCGGGCGCTCTTTGGCCATTGCTAACACGTAAGTTAACTTTTTCCTTTACGGTGTTTCTAAGTTGTTTGGCAATAGCTTTGCCGTCAATCAATGATGCCGTCATAATACTTAACTGTGACCTTGAATAAATTAATGAGATAAATGGGCTAAGAAAATCCGCGCTATTTTGCCATAATCTCTAAGCTAGTTATAGTTAAGAGTTAGATTAAATTCACATGAAAAACTCAATAACGGTATTCTGCAGAGATATTAGCAAACGGAATACTTTTACTTGTTAATTTGATTAGAGTAGACACTAATCACCCAAGTTGGGTTAAAAGTGAACGAACACGTCTTTTTTTATAAAAAAGGTTTGACTGGAATAGCACAACTCGGTAATATCCGCACCCGTTGAAAGCAGCTAAATTTTTAATGAATTTATCTTTAATTTTATTTGGTTTTAGTGTTGTTTAAACGAATGTCGGTGATTAGCGCAGCTTGGTAGCGCACTTGGTTTGGGTCCAAGGGGTCGCAAGTTCGAATCTTGCATCACCGACCACTTTTTCTTTTTAGTACATTTGAAAGAGCAAGTATTGGTTTGGGTATCGTCAAGTTCAGTCGTAAGTTTGAATCTTGCATCACCGACCACTTTTTCTTTATTCTCTTTATAAGAATGAAGATAATGCTTTTGTAGGTTAATGTGCGCCCTTAGCTCAGCTGGATAGAGCAACGCCCTTCTAAGGCGTGGGTCGCAGGTTCGAATCCTGCAGGGCGCGCCATACTTTTTATTGAGTATGGAAAAAGAATAATGGTGGCTATAGCTCAGTTGGTAGAGCCCCGGATTGTGATTCCGGTTGTCGAGGGTTCAAGTCCCTTTAGCCACCCCATATTTTAGATTTAACGATATTTAATGTAGACGATAGCCATCACAGGTGATTCCGTTATTTCAGGGTAAGCGAGGATTCCAGTCCTTTAACCACCTAATGTTTTAGGTTTAACGTTATCTAGTGTAGACGATAGCCATCACAGGTGATTCCGTTATTTCAGGGTAAGCGAGGGTTCAAGTCCCTTTAGCCACCCCATGTTTTTGTTTTTTCGATACCCATCGTTTAAGTATCTAAGAAATCGGTGATTAGCGCAGTTTGGTAGCGCACTTGGTTTGGGTCCAAGGGGTCGCAAGTTCGAATCTTGCATCACCGACCACTTTTAGTTAACTCTCCAGTAAGTCAGTAAACTCAAAAATATATAGACCGCAAGAACTTGCGAAGCAATTCGACAAAAGCGTCGGGAACGATTTTGAACGTACGCAGTGCGACCTGAAGGGCGAAGTACAGGATGTACATAGTAATCTTGCATCACCGACTACTTTCTTTACTTTCTCAATAATCTCAGCACAAAACAAAACTATATTGGGCACGAGAACTTGCGAAGCAATTCGACAAAAGCGTCGGGAACGATTTTGAACGCACGCAGTGCGACCCGAAGGGCGAAGTACAGGATGTACATAGTAATCTTGCATCACCGACCACTTTTTCTTTTTTATTCTTTTAAAGCACCAATCATTGGTTTGGGTGTCATCAAGTTCAGTCGCAAGTTCGACAAAATCGTCGGGAACGATTTTGAACGCACGCAGTGCGGCCCGAAGGGCGAAGTACAGGATGTACGAAGTAATCTTGCCTCACCACGACCTCTTATTTTTGATTTTTTGTAGGAGGAGAATCATCCCCGATGTTTTAACTTAGAGAGTTCTCGGCTAAAACCGTTTCTACAAAAATTAATACCCTTTAACTTAGCTCTTGTATCTTGTTTGAAGCCTCGCTATAATTCTGCGTCACAAATTTTAACCGTTCGTATGAGCAAAGCATCTTTTGTTTTTGTGTTTACTTAAAGAAGTGAATCAATTAAAAAAGTAAGGTGCATATTAAATAGCGTAGCACGCTAAGTTTTGAGGTATATAAATGCAAGTTTCAGTTGAGACTACACAAGGTTTGGAACGTCGTTTGACTATTTCTGTTCCTGCCGAAACAGTAGATGTTGAAGTTAAAAACCGTCTTCGTCAAGTTGCTAAAACCCAGCGTATCAATGGTTTCCGTCCAGGTAAAGTTCCACCATCAGTTATTCAAAAACGTTACGGTGCTTCTGTTCGCCAAGAAGTTGCTGGTGAAATCATGCAGCGCAGCTTTGTTGATGCAATCGTTGCTGAAAAAATTAATCCAGCAGGTCGCCCAGCTTTTACCGCTAAAAGTAATGAAGATGGTAAAGCGTTAGAGTTTGAAGCCACGTTTGAAGTTTATCCTGAAGTTGAACTTAAAGCTTTAGAAGAAATTACTGTAGAACGTCCAGCTGTTGAAGTGACAGATGAAGATTTAGATGAAATGTTTGAAACGTTGCAAAAGCAACATCAAACATGGAAAGAAAACAAACGTAAATCGAAAAAAGGCGACAAGTTAACACTTGACTTTAATGGTCGTGTTGACGGTGAAGAGTTTGAAGGTGGCAAAGCCGAAGGTTTTGAACTTGAGCTTGGCGCTGGTCGCATGATCCCAGGTTTTGAAAAAGAAATCACCGGTATGAAAGCGGGCGAAGAGAAAACTATTTCAGTTACTTTCCCTGACGATTACCATGCAGAAAACCTAAAAGGTAAAGAAGCAGAGTTTGATATTGTTGTTCATAAAACTGAAGGCGCTGTATTACCTAAAGTAGATGAAGAATTCGCTAAACTTTTCGGTGTCGAAGAAGGTGGTGTTGAAGCCTTACGCGAAGAAGTTGGCAAAAACATGGCGCGTGAATTAACTCAAGCTGTAAAGGCTAAAGTTAAAGAGCAAGTGATTGAAGGTTTATTAGCAAGCCACGAAGTGGGTGTTCCTGCGGCTTTAGTTGCTCAAGAAGTTGATGTATTACGTCAACAAGCAATGCAACGTTTCCAAGGTCAAATGGACCCTAATAACTTACCTGAATTGCCAAGCGAAATGTTTACCGAGCAAGCTGAACGTCGCGTTAAAATTGGTTTACTTTTAGGTGAAGTGATTAAGGTTAATGAAATCAAAGTTGATGGCGCTAAAGTCGATGAGTTAATCGCTACTGCAGCATCTGCTTATGAAGATCCAAAAGAAGTTATTGAATACTACGCCAACAACAAAGAGTTAATGCAGCAAATGCAGAACGTTGCTTTAGAAGAGCAAGCGGTAGAGCTTTTAGTTGAAAAAGCGAAAGTAGAAGATAAAAAAGCTAGCTTTAAAGATATTATGAACCCAGAAGGTAAGTAATATACCTATCTGTTCTATTTTCGATTGACATTAAGCTAAGCAATCGCTTAAATGGCTTATATGGAAACATATAAGCCATTTTACTTTTTATAAAGGGAAGGAATACATTTGTTTAATTCTCAGTTTAACTCTCAAAACATGTCTCAAGCTCATTCTTCGGCAACAAACTCAGGCTCAGCTAGCGCAATTGAAAGTGCTTTAGTGCCTATGGTAGTTGAACAAACTGCTAAAGGTGAGCGTTCTTATGATATTTATTCACGCTTACTTAAAGAGCGAGTGATTTTTCTATGTGGTCAGGTTGAAGATCACATGGCTAATTTAATTATTGCTCAGTTACTGTTTTTAGAGTCTGAAAGCCCAGAAAAAGATATTTTTCTCTATATAAATTCGCCAGGTGGCTCTGTAACTGCGGGCATGGCAATTTACGATACTATGAAGTTTATCAAGCCTAACATCAGCACAGTTTGTATTGGTCAAGCGGCAAGTATGGGGGCATTTTTACTCTCAGGTGGTGAAAAAGGTAAGCGTTATTGTTTACCGAATGCACGAGTGATGATCCATCAACCTTTGGGCGGATTCCAAGGGCAAGCCTCTGATTTTGAGATTCATGCAAAAGAAATTTTATACATTAAAGATAAATTAAATCGTTTAATGGCAGAGCATACCGGGCAACCACTTGAAACCGTTTCTAAAGATACTGACCGTGATAATTTCTTAAGTGCAGAAAGTGCGGTTGAATATGGCTTAGTTGACGCCATATTAGAACAAAGAAACAGTTAGTTTCATTTTAACAATAACTGTTAACTGGCATTAATGTGTTTAATGTCAGTTAGAAAATGATTAAATGACTACTATGCTATAATTTATTTACAGTGATAGTGTAATTAGAAATAGTAGTAGTTAATGGATTTATTAGATTTAGAGGTAGGGCATGACCGATATTAAAAGTGGTGACGGTGATAGCGGCAAGTTACTTTACTGTTCGTTTTGTGGCAAAAGCCAACACGAAGTACGTAAACTAATCGCTGGCCCATCAGTATTTGTTTGCGATGAATGTGTTGAATTGTGTAACGATATTATTCGTGAAGAAATAAAAGAAATTTCGCCAAAAGAAGAGAACGAAGCACTGCCTTCGCCAATTGAGATACGTGAAAGTTTAGATGATTACGTTATTGGTCAAGATCATGCGAAAAAAGTATTAGCCGTCGCTGTATATAACCATTACAAACGTTTACGTAACGGTGATTCTCATAATGGTATTGAGCTGAGTAAAAGTAATATTCTACTCATTGGTCCAACAGGTAGCGGTAAAACGCTATTAGCGCAAACACTTGCGCGCTTGCTTGATGTACCCTTTACCATGGCCGATGCAACCACCTTAACCGAGGCCGGTTATGTGGGTGAAGATGTAGAAAACATTATTCAAAAACTATTACAGAAATGTGATTATGATGTTGAAAAAGCGCAACGTGGTATCGTTTACATTGATGAAATTGACAAAATTTCACGTAAATCTGATAACCCATCTATCACGCGTGATGTTTCTGGTGAAGGTGTACAGCAAGCGTTATTAAAGTTAATTGAAGGCACGATTGCTTCTGTACCACCACAAGGTGGTCGTAAGCATCCACAACAAGAATTTTTGCAAGTTGATACCTCTAAAATACTCTTTATCTGTGGTGGCGCTTTTGCGGGCCTTGATAAAGTGATTGAGCAGCGTTGTCATACAGGAACCGGCATAGGTTTTGGTGCTGATGTACGTGGTAAAGATCAAGAAATATCACTTACCGAACGTCTTGAGGATGTTGAACCAGAAGATTTAGTCAAATATGGTTTAATTCCAGAGTTCATTGGCCGTTTACCGGTTGTGGCAACTTTACGAGAATTAGATGAATCAGCTTTGATACAAATTCTTCAAGAGCCTAAAAATGCGTTAACTAAACAGTTTATTGCCTTGTTTGATATGGAAAACGTTGAACTTGAGTTTAGAGAAGATGCTTTACACGCTATTGCTCGAAAAGCGATGGACAGAAAAACAGGAGCACGTGGTTTACGCTCAATTGTTGAAGCTGTACTACTTGATACCATGTATGAATTACCGTCCATGGATAATGTTAGTAAGGTTGTGGTTGATGAAACTACCATTAAAGGCGAATCTAAGCCTTTAGTTATTTATGATAGCCAACCCGATCAAGCGGCATCTGAATAAGCTGCCGCTAAGTTAAGTAAACGCTAAGTAAACAACTAGCGTATATCATACGTACGATTAAAGAGCCGAAAGGCTCTTTTTTTATTTATATCATTGAAAGTGCTAGCTGTCCTCCCCATATAGTTTTTATTAAGAAATTATTACTTTCCTCAAAGAGACAGTCATGACTGAAGAATTATCTGCTGTAGTTGAAATCCCCGTTCTTGCCTTACGCGATGTGGTTGTATATCCACAAATGGTTATTCCATTATTTGTTGGCCGTGAAAAATCTATTCGCTGTTTAGATCTTGCGATGGAAAACGACAAACTAGTATTTTTAGTAGCACAAAAAGATGCTGCTATTGATGATCCTCAAGCAGATGATGTTTACCAAACAGGTACTGTTGCCACCATTCTACAAATGTTGAAGTTGCCTGATGGCACAGTGAAAGTTTTAGTCGAAGGCGTGCAACGTGCTCGTGTCTGTCAATTTGTTGAAACCCAAGAATACTTTAGCGCCGATATAGAATATTTAGATGCGGTAAGTGAAGCCATTGATGATCATGAAGTATTAATACGTTCGGCAATTTCACAATTTGAAGGTTATGTAAAATTAAATAAAAAAATTCCACCTGAGGTGCTTACCTCCGTTTCAGGTATTGATGATGCGCAACAGCTTGCCGATACGATGGCAGCACACATGCCATTAAAATTAGCAGAAAAGCAAAAAGTATTAGAAATAATCGATGTAGCCAAGCGTTTAGAACACTTAATGGCATTAATGGAAGGTGAAATAGACATACTGCAAGTGGAAAAGAAAATTCGTACTCGCGTGAAAAAGCAAATGGAAAAAAGTCAGCGTGAATATTATTTGAATGAGCAAATGAAAGCCATTCAAAAAGAGCTTAACGAAGGTGATGAAACACCCGATGAGCTTGAGCAAATGGCTAAACGTATTGACGAAGCACAAATGCCGAAAGAGGCAAAAGAGAAAACATTAGCTGAGTTACAAAAACTTAAAATGATGTCTCCTATGTCAGCAGAAGCGACCGTAGTGAGAAGTTATATTGACTGTATGATTAATGTGCCATGGAAAAAGCGCAGCAAACTAAAACGCAACCTCACTTTAGCGCAAGAAGTGTTAGATAAAGATCATTACGGCTTAGATAAAGTGAAAGAGCGTATTCTTGAATATCTAGCGGTACAACAAAGAGTTAGTCAGCTTAAAGGTCCTATTCTATGTTTAGTGGGTCCTCCTGGGGTTGGTAAAACTTCGTTAGGGCAGTCTATTGCCAAATCTACCGGGCGACAATATGTACGCATGGCACTAGGTGGTGTACGAGATGAAGCCGAAATTCGTGGCCATCGCCGAACTTATATTGGCTCTTTGCCAGGTAAGTTAATTCAAAAAATGTCAAAAGTTGGCGTGAAAAACCCATTATTTTTGTTAGATGAAATTGATAAAATGGCATCAGACATGCGTGGTGATCCAGCGTCAGCATTACTTGAGGTTTTAGATCCCGAACAGAACTCAAACTTTAATGATCATTATTTAGAAGTTGATTATGACTTATCAGACGTTATGTTCGTTGCTACGTCTAATAGCATGGATATTCCAGGGCCATTGCTTGACCGTATGGAAGTTATTCGTTTGTCGGGTTATACCGAAGATGAAAAGCTGAACATTGCCCGTGATCATTTACTTAATAAACAAATTAAGCGCAATGGTTTAAAAGCTAACGAAATTGATATTGATGATAGCGCTATTATTGGCATTATTCGTTATTACACTCGAGAAGCTGGGGTAAGAAACCTAGAGCGTGAGATTTCAAAACTATGTCGTAAAGCAGTAAAGGCCATATTGCTTGATAAAAATTTGAAAAGTGTAGCGATTAATCAAGATAACTTAGATGAGTATCTAGGCATACAACGCCACGACTATGGTAAAGCCGATGATGAAAATCGTGTTGGTTTAGTGACAGGGTTAGCCTGGACACAAGTAGGCGGCGAATTATTAACTATTGAAACGGCCTCTGTGCCTGGTAAAGGTAAGCTTACCTATACCGGCTCGTTAGGTGATGTTATGCAAGAGTCAATTCAAGCGGCCATGACGGTAGTGCGTAGTAGAACTGAAAAACTGCGTATTAATGAAAATTTTTATGAGAAACGTGATATACACGTGCATGTACCTGAAGGTGCGACACCCAAAGATGGTCCAAGTGCGGGTATTGGTATGTGCACCGCGCTTGTTTCTAGTTTAACGGGTAATCCAGTCAAAGCTGAAGTGGCGATGACAGGGGAGATAACTTTACGTGGTGAAGTGCTCGCTATTGGTGGCTTAAAAGAGAAACTTTTAGCGGCACATCGCGGTGGTATTAAAACAGTGATTATTCCACATGAAAATGCTCGTGATCTAAAAGAGATCCCTGAAAATGTTAAAGCTGACCTGTCTATTCACCCGGTGAAGTGGATTGATGAAGTGCTGTCAATAGCGCTCGAACACCCAGTAGAGCAGTGGCAAGCAGAGTAATTTCTATCCGAGAGAAGTTGTTTTTTGATGCAAATCAGTAAAAAAATCGAAAAACAGTAAAAAAAGTACGGAAAAATGAAATAAAGGCTTTGAAAACGCTGAAACTATGGTAAGTTAACTACGCTTATGTCGCTAGACCCCTTGTTTAGTATGCCTAAGAGGCATTTTTGGTTGAGGTCTAGTCGTAATAGTATTTTTTAAACTCGACGTATGATGTTCAAAAGAAACAAATGTTAAATAAATGTAACGTTTGTTTTTGTAGGACGAATTTTTATTCAACTCTCTATGAAAGAGAAAGAGAAGTAAAATAGCGTTGTAATAATAACAATTGAAGGGGTATACACTGTGAATAAATCTCAACTTATCGAGAAAATTTCTGAAGGCGCTGACATTTCTAAAGCGGCTGCGGGTCGTGCATTAGATTCATTTATTGGCGCTGTAACTGAAGAATTACAAAATGGTGAGCAAGTTGCTCTAGTTGGTTTTGGTACTTTCTCTGTACGTGACCGTGCTGCGCGCACTGGCCGTAATCCACAAACTGGTGCTACTATTCAAATCGCTGCTGCTAAAATACCATCTTTTAAAGCGGGTAAAGCATTAAAAGATTCTTGTAATGGCTAATATTGATTAAATTGCTTCGGGCAATTTTTTTCTATATTAAGAATATATTTAAAGACCACCATCTGGTGGTTTTTTGCTTTTAGCTTTGTTGAAAATTATTTCATCAAATAAAAGCAATCTTGTACTTCAAGCGGTGGTCTGCATCTGCTAAAATCACGAGCAACAAAAAATTATAGTCGCTATTGTTTATAAATCATTATATTTACAGTAATCGGCTCAGTAGGGTTTTTACCTTAAGAAAGAGATAAAGATGTTAGAAAATATCCGTGAAAGTTCGCAAGGCTTAACCGCTAAAATTATTCTTGGTCTAATTATATTAACGTTTGCCGTCGCAGGTATTGGTAGTTATACCAATTCAGTCGACACTTCTGTGGCGACAGTGAACGGTGAAAAAATTAGCCAGCAGGCATTTAATAAAGCATACCAAGCACAGCGTGGCCGTATGGCACAGCAATTTGGTGAAATGTTTGATACCTTATCAAGTGATAGTAATTACATGGCTAATTTCCGCCAAGGTGTGCTAGACAATTTAATCAATGAAAAGCTTATTGATCAAAGTGCCAACAGCTTAGCTATTCGTGTTTCTGATAAACGTTTAAAGCAAACCATCAGAACCATGACTGAGTTTCAAGTTGATGGCACTTTTGATAACAACCGTTATTTGGCAATTATTAACCAAGCTGGTTTTTTTCAATCATCAGATTTTCGTGATTATTTACGGGTAGAAATGACTCGCCGCCAATTAAGCCAAGCGCTTGTTGCCACCGAGTTTAATTTACCTTATCAAGAGAAGCTACAACTGAGCTTGCAAAATCAAACGCGTGACATTCGCTTTGCGACAATTGCTGCCAAGCAATTTGAGTCTGATCTTGAGATTAGTGAAGAAGAAATTAAAGCTTACTATTTAGCTAACCAAAATCGTTTCGAGAATAAAGAGCAAGTTAAAGTTAATTACATTAGCTTAAACGTTAATGATATTGCTAAAGATATTAACGTTACCGATGAAGACATTGCTAATTACTATCAAGAAAATGTTGCTAGCTTTACTAAAGCAGAGCAACGTCGAGTGGCTCATATTTTAATTGAATTTAGCGAAGGCGATAGCGACAGTGAAGCAACGGCTAAAATCCAAGCAGAAGCTGTGTTAGCACGCCTTGCTCAAGGTGAAGATTTTGCGGTCTTAGCCAAAGAATTATCTAATGATACTTTTAGTGGTGAAAATGGCGGTGATTTAGATTTCCTTGAAGTGGGTGTTATGGAGTCAAGTTTTGATGAAGCGGCTTTTGCTTTGAAAAATGTTGGTGACACGACTGAATTAGTTAAAACGAGCTTTGGTTACCATCTGATTAAACTCACAGAGCTTAAAGCCGAAGTTATTCAAAGCTTAGCTGAGGTACAAGATGAGCTAAGAGTGACAGTAAGTAACAACAAAGCGCAAGAAGCTTTTTATGAGCAAAGTCAAAAACTAGCACAAGTTAGCTTTGAGTATCCAGACAGTCTTGAAGATGCTGCTAACGAGGTTGATGCTAAAATTGAAACCTCAGCTTGGTTATCTCGCGAAGGCAATCCCGTGCCTTTTGATAATGCTAAAATTGTTGATGCGGCATTTTCTGAATTAGTTTTACAAGAAAGTCTGAATTCAGACTTGATTGAAGTTAATGACGAAGTTGCCTTGGTATTACGTTTAGACACATACCAAGAAGCTAATGTTAAGCCTATTGCCGAAGTTGAAGCTCAAATTAAAACCGTGCTAGTTGCGCAAAAAGCGACACAAAAAGCACAGGATACTGTTGAGGCTTTGCTAGTTCAATTTAAAGCTGGCAATGATATTACCGAACAATTGGCTAAACTTGATGCCAGTTTTACCGATAAAGCAGCTGTTGCTCGTTATAGCAGTGATTTAGATCAAAGCATAAGCCGCGAAGCTTTTGTATTGCCTCATCCTGAAGACAATGCTGTATCGGCCTCTAGTGTTGCCTTGAGTAACGGAGACTTAGCGCTTGTTGAAGTACAAGCTGTACAAGTAAAAGATGTAACAGCTAACCCGCAAATTGCTCAGCAACAAACTTCACAACTTGCTCAATCAGCGTATAAAAGTTATGTTGACTCGTTGAAAGTTGATGCCGAAATTACTCGTAAAGCCGTCGCTGAGCCAGCAAGCTATTAAATAAAAGTTACGAGCTGCATAGTTACTTTACTTCTTTGTATTATTCAGCTTATAAATATTCACCACAGAGAGCATCGTGGCTCGGTGGTGAATAGTTTCGAATAGCATAAATAGTAGTAAGTTACGGGTAGTGAGTGTTTAAACTTATTGCTCGCTAACTTTTATATCGGTTCTTTACCCGTAATTGAAAATTTTGATTCAACATGAGTTTTTGCGTTGTTTTGTGTTGCGGCTTTGTCATTATTTCTTGTGTATTTCCTCGCTCAACAACCTTTCCTTGTGACAACACCATAATTTCATCGCTGAAATGGCGGATGATGCCAAGATTATGAGAAATTAAAATATAAGCCAAGCCCATTTGTTGTTGAAGATCGAGCAATAAGTTGATCATCTGCGAGCGTAGCGATGGATCTAGCGAGGCTAAGGCTTCATCGAGTATTATCACTTGCGGTTGTAAAATTATCGCTCTAGCAAGCGATATACGCTGTTTTTGGCCACCAGAAAACATGTGAGGATAAAAGTTCATGTGATCGCCGAGTAAGCCCACTTTTTGCAGCGTTATGCGGATCAGCTCAGTGCGTTTCTTTTCACTAAAAGGTGTATTTAATTTTAGGGGTTCATCAAGTAATTGTTGTATGGTTAAACTGGGATTAAGGGTCGTGCCAGAGTCTTGAAATATCATGCGAATATGCTGACATCTGTGTTTATAACTACCCGATTTTAATTCTTGGCCATTTAAATAAATGTTGCCGCTTGATGCGGCCTCTGCTCCTACTAATAAACGTGCTAGGGTCGACTTCCCTGAACCCGTTTCCCCAATAATAGCTAAGGTTTTATGCGCTTCAATGGTAAATGAAACCGAATCTAATACTGTAATTTGTTTTCTATTGAGCCAATAGCCTTTATGTTGATATGACTTTGTTAAGGCCTGTACTTTAAGTAGCTCAGTCATTGGGTACTCTACTTGGTTTATGCGATTTTTGTGATTTTGTCTTTTGTAATTTTGATTTTTTAGCCTTGGGGCTTGGTAATAAGGGAAAATGGCAACTTACCTTATGGCCATGAAAGTTACTAACAGAAGGTGCTTTTACACAATCTTGTTGTGCGCGTGGGCATCTAGGTCCTAATCGGCAACCTATAGGTAAATGTTGCAAAATTGGAATACTACCGGGTAAAGTCATTAATCGTGATTTCGCCGGTAAATGCTGGTTTGCCATCGGACTACTATCAACCAAAGCTTGTGTGTAAGGGTGCATTGCTTTGCTAAAAATTTGCTCGGTAGTGCCAGCCTCGACAAACTGCCCGCTATACATCACCGTAATAGTATTGGTCCAATGGGTTATATTTTCTAAATCATGGCTAATTAATAAAATGGCCATGTTCTTTAGCTGATTTAAACTGGATAATAATCGAAAAATTTGCCCTTGATTAGTATTTTCCATCGCGGCTGTTGGTTCATCGGCAATGAGTAAAATAGGTCGTCTTGCCAAAGCAATTGCTATCATTACCCGTTGGCACAGTGCCTCAGTTAACTGATGGGGATAGCTTTTAATGCAGGCACTATGATTTTTTATACCTACTTTATGCAATAGTTTTATTACTGCTGCTCGACGTTGTTGCTGTTTTTGCCAAAAAAAGCCAGATAATTGACTACTATCTATGGCTTCAGCTAACTGTTCTCCTACTGTGGTGGTCGGATCTAAACAAGCCATAGGTTCTTGAAATATCATGGCAATATCTCGAGAAAGTATGGCTTTACGCTCAGGCATGGATAAGCGTAATAAATCAATGCCACGCCAATGAAATCGGTCAGCATGCACATGCCATTTGTCATCTAAAACAGCGACTATTGCCTGTGCTAATAATGATTTTCCTGAACCAGACTCGCCAACCAAACCGCGAACTTCTCCTTCCTTCATTGATAAGCTAACCTTATCAACAGCAAGAATATTTTGTTCATTGCTTATCAATTCTATAGACAAGTTTCTAATATCAAGTAAATTCATTATCGCTCCTTGCGCACTTTTAGTGCATGGCGAATCCCTTCACCAACAAGGTTGGTTGCCACAACGGCAAATAAAATAGCTAATCCCGGTAAATAAACAGTCCATGGGGCGATATAAAACAAATCTAAACCATTGGCTAACGTTGCTCCCCACTCAGGCAGTGGAATTTGAGCTCCTAAGCCTAAGAAGCCAAGTGTGGCAATATCTAATATTGCCGCAGATTGCGCCAATGTCGCTTGGCTCATGATCCTATCGACAATATTAGGAAGTATAGAATAAGACAATATTCTAAACGGGCCAGCACCATCAAGTCGTGAAGCTAAGACATAGTCTTTGCGAAACTCCTCTTTTACCGCATAGCGAGTGATGTGAACAAATTGCGGAATTAACACCATAACAACCGCCCATACGGTATTACTAATACCTGGACCTAAAATAGCCACGATGATTATTGCCAGTAGCAAAGAAGGAATTGATAAAATAACATCTAAAAAGTGATTGAGAAAGCTCGCTTTTATTCCTGAAGTCAGTGCAGACAAGGAACCAATAAGCACGCCAATAACGAGGGAAATAATGACGACAATAAAACTAAGCCCAAAGGTAAGTGATGTGCCGTACATTAAACGAGAAAGCATATCTCGTCCTAGCTCGTCAGTACCTAATAAATAACTAACGTTGCCATCGTCATGCCAAGCAGGTGGTAATAATGGCATATTTAGCTGACCTTCAATAGCCGAGTGCGGCGCTAAAAGAGGACCAAAAATAGCTAAGATAATTAAAAAGATAAAACAGCTAAACCCCACCATAGCAACAGGCGTTCTACGAAAAATCAACCAAAGCTGCATAAAAGGAGAAGGAAAAATCTCTTCTAAGTATATTTTATCACGAGCCATATTTAACACCTCGGGCTAGTGGGTTTAAAGCGGCATAAATAAAATCAGTGAGGATATGAACAACAAAGATAAAACAAGACAATACTAATAAGCCACTTTGAATAGCGGTGTAATCTCGTTGATCTATGCTGACAATTAACCAGCGCCCAATCCCTGGCCAACTGAAAATAACCTCTGTTACCATGGCAATAGTGACTAAATTAGCAAATTGTAAACCCACATGGCGAATAATTTTAATTAATGCGTTACGAATGGCATGTCTAAAAATAATTTGTTGAAAGGTCAACCCTTTAGCACTGGCAGCACGAATATAACTGGTTTCAAGCACTTCAATCATTGATGTTCGTGCTAAGCGTATAAAAATAGTAGCGGGAGCGACAGCGATAACACAAGCAGGTAAAATAATATGAGCCGTGGCATCACTAAAAGCTTGCCATTTATAAGGGCTATCACTGAGTAAAATATCAATGAATTGAATGCCGGTAATTAACTCAATTTCAAACAATAAACTAATTTGTCCCGCGGAAGGAAACCAACCTAAGCTGATTGAAAACGTGAGTATGGCTAATAAACCCAGCCAAAAAACAGGAATTGAGTAGCCCAGCATAGAAACAGATAAAATAATGTTATCGGCAGGTTTGTTATGTTTAATCGCGGCAACAAAACCTAAGGGAATACCAACAAACATGGCAATGAGCAAAGCCACAATACTCAGTTCAATGGTGGCAGGGAGTAGGTTCAGTATTTCATGACCAATAACAGATTGACTTGCCATTGATAAGCCTAAGTTACCATCCATAATATGTGTTAGGTAAGCAAGGTATTGGAAAAATATATTGCGACTGGTTTGATAACTTTCATTTAATTGAATAAGTTGCTCTGGTGTCGCGTTGATTGCACCTGAGATATTAATGACAGCGTCGCCAGGGAATAAAAAACACAAACTAAATGACAGCAGTGTTAGTAGTAACATGGTGAAAACAAATAAGCTTAAGCGCCGTAGCGTAAAAATAAGCATGCTAATTTACTGCCTCTGTACTGCGTTCATCGCTTTCATCATTGTTAAGGGGAAGGACTTTTTCTTCACTAATCGTGAGCTTAGAAACCTGATAAAAACTAATACCACCAAAGGGAGCTATTATGTCGCCAATAATATCTTTATTACGCGCTTGATATCTTTTTGAGTGGGCAATGGGAATTAGGGGGACTTCTGCTGAAATGATGGCCATAGCTTGTGAGTAATACTGCTTTCTTTTGTTAATATTATTTGTTTTTAGCGCTTTGTGAATAAGATCATCATAGTGTTTATTGCACCAAAAAGTTCTGTTACTGCCAGTATAACTGGCAGAGCAGCTAAGCATGGGAGTAAAAAAATTATCGGGATCAGGGTGATCCGCCGACCAGCCGAGTAAAAAGGTTTGATGTTCGCCCAAGGATAAACGGTGTAAAAAAGTATTCCATTCATAGCTGACAATATTGACCTTAACGTTGATCTTCTTTAAATCAGCTTGGAGCAACTTAGCCATATTAATAGCATTAGGGTTATAAGGCCTTTGCACAGGCATCGCCCATAAATCCATGCTAAAGCCTCCAGGATAACCTGCTTGAGTTAATAAGTTTTGAGCTTTTAATAAGTTAAACTCTTGCGCTTTAATTTTTGTATCATGCGCCCATGAGCTATTGGGTAAAATGGAATTTGCCAGTTCAGCATGACCTTGATAAATGGTATCGAGTAAAACTTCCTTGTTAATAGCATAAGCAATAGCTTGGCGCACCAGCACATTATCAAAAGGCGCTTTAGTGGTATTAAAAGCAAAATAGCCAACATTGAGTGCGGTGATAGACTCTAATATTAAATCATTATGTTCGATGATTTTTTCATGGGCGATAGGATAGCTGCTAACATCACACTCTTTGGCTAATAACTTTGTTAACCGGCCAGTATTACTTGAGGTTATATCAAAAACCAACTGCTCCATTTGGGCAGGGGCTTGCCAATAGGCGTCATGACGATAAAAGCGAATCAATGAACCCACGCGATACTCTTTAAGCTTGAATGGTCCTGTTCCTATCGGCATGGTATCAATGTTCTGTTGTGCGCTAATTTTAGTTAGTTGCTGCGCATATTCGGCGGATAAAATCACCGAAAAGTCAGCGGCTAAATTGGCTAAAAAAGTGTTGTCAGTACGTGTTAGGTGAAAACGAATAGTGTAGTCATTAATCTTTTCAATTTTATCAATAAGGCTTTTAAATTCAATGTTTTGAAAAAAGGGATAGTGGCCGCCAGAAACAAGGTGAAACGGATGCTTTTCATCGAGAATACGATTAAAACTAAAAAGTACATCATCGGCATTAAGCAGTCGGCTTGGGGTAAAATAGTCGGTTTGGTGAAAAGTGACATTTTTACGTAAATAAAAAGTGATTTTTTTACCATCTCGGGTGACATGCCAAGACTTTGCTAATGATGGCACTAGTTCATTTTCAGCACCTCGGTAAGCAATTAACCGGTCGTATAACTGATTTGAAGTAGCATCAATAGTAGTACCTGAGGTGACTAGTTGCGGATTAAATGTTTCTGGCGAGCCTTCTGCACAATAGATAACACTGCGCTGGCTTAATGATAGTTTATCTTCATTGTTACAGCCGCTAACGACCAGCAACGTAAAAAAAGCACAAATAAAGGCACTAAGATAATTCATCGGCGACACTACCATCGAGTAAATTATATTTTTTTAAGTAACCTCTTAGTTGATGATAAGTTAACTCTAGGGCTTGCGCGGTTTTCTTTTGATTAAATTGGCAATGGGCTAAAGCTGACGTGATCAGTTCAATTTCATAATTTTGTGACAGTGATTTTAACGATTGTGGAAAATCAGCCGATATTGCCGAGCTTAATGACTGAGGGATCACTTGCGTGCTACTTTTTGTGTTTTCACTCGTTGGTGGTATTTCATTTGTTGTTATTGATGAGTCTGCATCGACTTCACTCGCTTGAATATGCACTCTATCGTGAGTTTTAATTCGTTGAGTAGGCCTAAATGGCGATTCGAAGGGATCAATAATTAACTCATGCACTGGTAAATGCGGGTTGTTACAACGATAAACACTACGTTCAATGACATTTTTTAATTCACGAATGTTGCCGGGCCAGTGATAATCAAGCATGGTGCGTTTCGCTTTTTCGGTAAAGCCACTGAAAAGCTCAAACTCTAATTCACGTGCCATGTTGATGGCGAAGTGCTCAGCAAGCATAGTGATGTCTTCAATACGCTCTCTTAATGGTGGTAACGTAATAACATCAAAAGCGAGTCGGTCGAGTAAATCTGCCCTAAATTGCCCTGAAGCCGCTAAACTAGGTAAATCTTCATTGGTGGCGGCAACTAAACGTACGTCAGTGGTAATAGTGCGTGAACCACCAACGCGCTCGAATTCACCATATTCAACGACGCGCAAGAGTTTTTCTTGTATTAATCCAGAGGTGTTGGCTATTTCATCTAAAAATAGTGTGCCATTATCGGCCCGTTCGAAACGGCCTTCATGGCGTTTATTGGCGCCCGTGAAAGCGCCTGAGTCATAACCAAAGAGCTCAGTTTCTAGCAAATTTTCATTTAATGCTGCGCAATTGAGCTTTAAATAACTTTGCTCCCAACGTTTTGATAAATAATGTAAACGTGCCGCAACAAGCTCTTTACCTGTGCCTCGTTCACCAATAATTAACACCGGTTTACTTAAGGGAGCAATTTGCGATATCTGCTCTAGTACTTCTAAAAAACTGTTAGACTGGCCGAGTAGGTTATCTTGCTGTTTAAATCGAGCCATAGTTTGGCCTAATATTGATACCAATAAACTTAAATTGACTCTCACCGAAGGTAAGCAGTAACTTAATAGACTTGGTATTAGTTAATTTCACTAACAAATAGTGTATTTTATTAATCAATGAGATGACAGCCTTTTTTGATTATTTAATTAATTCTTTAAAAACAGATGTTTAAAGTGTTTTGTCATTGTGGCGTAATTCATGAATAAAGTAGGTTAGACATTAAATTAGTAATCAAAAAGAAAAGAGGAAGTTGTTATGGGTATTTTTTCTAGGTTTACCGATATTATCAATTCTAATATTAACAATATATTAGATAAAGCCGAAGATCCTGCCAAAATGGTACGTTTAATCATTCAAGAAATGGAAGACACCTTGGTGGAGGTACGCTCAAGCTCAGCCAAAACCTTAGCGGACAAAAAAGAATTAACTCGGCAAGTCAGCCGTTTTGAAAACGAAGCACAGCAGTGGCAAGAAAAAGCAGAGCTAGCATTAAGTAAAGATAGAGAAGACTTAGCGCGTGCTGCTTTGATGGAAAAGAAAAAGTGCAGTGAAAGTGCCTGTGCTTTAGTCGCCGAGTTGTCTCATGTCGAGGAGCATATTGCTAAACTGCAAGATGAAATTTCTCAGCTGCAAGACAAGTTAGCCGATGCCAAAACGCGTCAGAAAGCGATTATAATGCGTGAAAAAACAGTAAATTCTCGCTTGAAAGTGAAGAAAAATATCGACAGTGTTCGCGTTAACGATGCCTTAGGCCGTTTTGACCGCTATGAACGTAAAATAGATGATATTGAAGCACAAGTAGAGTCTTATGATCTGGGCAGTAAATCATTAGCCGATGAAATTGCTGAGCTAGAGTCAGATGAGAAAGTGGATGATGAACTAGCCTCATTAAAAGCCAAAATGAACAAGAATAAGTAAGTGTTGCGAGTTACTAATGATAAATTACTAGTGAATAGTTACTAGTGACGAGTTACCAACTATTAAAAGTTAAGTATTAAGGAGAAATATCGTGCAAGATATCATTATGGCGCCGGTGATTATTTTTATGGTCATTGTCGCACCCATTTGGTTAGTGCTACATTACCGCAGTAAAGGCCAAGTAAACCAAGGGCTTAGTGAAGAAGAATATATTCAATTATCTGATTTATCCGAAATGGCAGACAAAATGGCTGATCGTATTAAAACCCTTGAAGCTATTTTGGATGCGGAGACCCCTGATTGGAGAAGCAAATTATGAACAACAAACGTAGAGAGTTGTTCCGCAATCCCTCTCGCGGAAAGATAGCAGGAGTTTGTGCCGGTATTGCTGATTATTTTGGCTGGGAAACTTGGTTGGTACGTATATTAGTGGTATCAGGTGTGCTATTCGGTATGCCATTTTTGATTCTTGGTTATGTTGCCGGCTGGTTTATTTTAGATAAACAACCGGGTTCATCGCCAGCAAAAGGGAGTCATAAGTTTCATCGGAATACTCGGCAAAATAGTACCGCCAGAGCGGGTCAAGGTGATGCACAAAACCGTGATTACCAGCAAGTTAATGAGTCTATCAAGGTAAAAGCAAGAATTTGGCAATCTGGCGAACCACCTAAACAAGCCTTTCATGATATTCGCCGAAAGTTTCGTACCTTAGAAAAACAGTTACAGGGCATTGAACAATATGTGACCTCGGCAGAATTTACTGTTTCTAGAGAAATTAATAAACTGTAAATGTAATTGTTTACCACCGAGCCGCGCTGCTCCACAGAGGGCTCTTCAAGCCTACACTGAGGCTTTATTTTCTAGGTGTGGTGACCTCGGTGTAGTGCTCTCTGTGGTAAAAATTCTTAAGCTGAATAAATACCTGTAAACCAGTGTTTTGAGCAATGAATGTCAGCTAAATAATTTTTATTAGTTCAGACAAGCACTGTTATTTATTCAAAAAAATCATTATTATCAAACTATTCAGTTTTTAAGCTCGTTAACATGCACTCGTAAAGTGCGATTAAGCAAAACATGGCAATAATCAAAAAAAAACGTTTAGATAGATTAAAAAGTAAAGCCAGTGAGTTGTTGAATAGAACCTTTGATCAACACATCAATTTAGCCGTAACGGGTTTAAGCCGTAGTGGTAAAACCGCTTTTATTACCTCACTGGTCAATCAACTCATTAATGAAGGCAATGGTCAGCAACTCAGTTTTTTTGATCCCGTTCATCATGGTAACTTTATTGCGGCTAAACGTGTTAGCCAAAAAAACTTGTCAGTGCCGCGTTTCGATTACGACTTAGCCATATCGTCATTGACCAATGAAAGTCCATCATGGCCTGAGCCTACTCATGGCATTAGTGAACTACGTTTAGCCATTCGTTATCAGCCAAAAAAATCCTTGTTAAAATATACTGCTGACATGGCAACATTAACGTTAGATATTACCGATTACCCAGGTGAGTGGTTACTTGATTTACCCATGCTAAAACAAACGTATGAGCAATGGTCGGAGCAAACGCATGCGTTATTGTTAACTAAGCCGCGTCAGCAACATGCGCAAGATTTTTTAGACAAAGTGGCGAAAATAGACCCTTTCGCTATTGCTGATGAAGAACAATTGGCGCAGCTGGCACAAGAATATACCCAGTTATTGCATACTTTTCGCCATCAACTTGGGCTTTCGGTGATACAGCCGGGGCGTTTTATTTTACCGGCAGAACTTGCTGGCGCGCCGATATTAGAGTTTTTTCCTTTTCCTAACCTTAGTGAAATAGATGGTAATGACTATCAAAATGCTAGTGATGACAGCTTTGTTGGTATGCTCAGGGCAAGATTTATAGAATATAAAGAAAGTGTGGTGAAAAAGTTTTACCAACAACACTTTATTCGTTTTGACAGACAAATTGTCTTGGCGGATTGTTTATCGCCGTTAAATGCCTGCTCAGCAAATAGCGGTCCTGAAAGCTTTGCTGATTTACAACTAGCCATTGATATGATTTTAGCAAGTTACAGCTATGGTAAGTCAGGGTTATTAGCGCGATTATTTTCGCCAAAAATTGACAAGTTATTGTTTGCTGCGACTAAGGCAGATCATGTCACCGCAGAGCAACATGCTCCTATGGTATCTTTACTAAATCAATTAATTTACCAAAGTAAACATAAGCTTAATTATGAAGCCATAGACATGAAAACGCTTGCTATAGCCGCGATTAAAAGTACTCAATCAGGAAAAACCCTGCATCAAGGTCAGCAAATTTCAGTGATTCAGGGTAATAGGTTAGTGCCAAATAGCGCTGATGTGCAAGGTGAAAGGATCACCGTTTTTCCAGGATCTGTTCCCGATAAGTTACCGGATCAACAGTATTGGCAAACAGCAGCGTTTAATTTTATCAATTTTGCACCCCCTCGCGGCATGACCAAGCATCAGAGCTTACCGCACATTCGCATGGATCAAGTGTTACAGTTTTTATTGGCAGATAAAATGATATGAAAAATATAAAGACAGCAGCAATACCACCGGCTGAGAAAAAACATGCTGACGTACAGCAACAGCAAATTTTGTTTGCTGAAAATGAATTAGCAAATAATCAATTTGATGCACCCAGTAAAGCGGCGGCAGATGGCAAACAAATATTGTTTGATAACCAAGATTATTTAGCCATTGACGAAGGCAATGACCTGCCTATTGGTTTAGAAGCAGCCTCGCTACCTGAAGAAGGCATAGCAAGTAAGCGTAAACCTCGTTGGTTATGGCGTATTATGCTGACTTTATTCGCCGTGGTTATTGCTGTTGAAACGGTTGATTTTTTTATCAATGGTTTTAGCCAAGCGCCTATCTTAACCAGTATTTACGGCATAATATTAACGTGTTTATTGGCGTTAGCGTCATCATCACTACTCAGTGAGTGGTCAACATTGCGACAATTTAAACGTCGTCAAACACTAAAACAACAGGCTCTACAACTGTTACAGCAAACAGAGCCGATTCCCGGACAAAGTACTGAGCAAGCTAGTCAAACCATAGATGTTGCAGAGTTTTGTCAAAAAATAACTGATAACTTACCTTGCGATCTCGTTGCTGAGCAGGAGAAAAACTGGCAAGAAGCATTGAAGGGTGAGCACTCTTCAGATGAGTTATTGCAGTTGTATTCTCGCTTGGTATTAACAAAAGTGGATGAAAAGGCCATGCGTGAAGTGGCTAAGTTTTCCACAGAGTCTGTTGTGCTAGTAGCGTTAAGCCCTGTGGCACTCATTGATATGTTGATTATGTTATGGCGTAATTTACGTATGATTAATAAGGTTGCTGGCTTATATGGTTTAAAACTGGGTTATTGGAGCCGGATAAAGCTGATCCGACAAGTTTTTGTCAATATGGTTTATGCGGGTGCAAGTGAGCTGATTACTGACTTTGGCACCGACATGATAGGCGCAGACCTACTTGGGAAGCTGTCTGGCAGATTAGCACAAGGTTTAGGTGCCGGTATGCTTACCGCACGTTTAGGGATTAAAACTATGCAGTTATGTCGGCCAATTCCTTTTGACGATAAGCCTAAGCTTGGTCATGTTCGCAAAGAAATGCTCACCACTATCAAAAGCTTACTTAGTAAAAAGCCGAGTAAAAAAGCTTAGTAAGCTTATCTATTAGAAAAGCTACTAGAAAAAATCTATTCCCGTTTTCCCTCCGTTGTAGGCGGGATTTTAATCATCCTCTAAACAGCCTGTAATCATTTTTTTACAATAATAAAATCTGCTGATTTTTTGTCCGCTTGGTTTTGCTTCCCTTCGGTTAATTTTTTGTCTTATCATAAATGTAACTACTAGGTGTATATCACCATAGTGTCTTTAATAAAACCACATAATTGTTCACCACCGAGCCGCGATGCTTCACAAAGGGAGCTTCGAGCCGACACAGAGGATTTATTATTCTCTGTGTAATGCGCAGCAAGGCTTACATATATGTAGGTCACTTAGGTTACGCATGGAGCATATAATCTGCCTCGGTGATCTCTGTGGTAATGATTTTTAAGCTGAATGAAAGCAACAAAGACAAAAAAGAAGGTTATTACCATGGCAAAGCACACTAAGTATGTGTCTAAAAATGTTGACGAGCAAGGCAATATTGCCTGGACTGCTCAGGAAAATAAAATATGGCAACTATTAATTACTCGCCAGTTAGCCCATATAAAAAATAAAGCCTGCGATGAATACATTGACGGCTTAGCAAAGTTACAGTTGCCAACAGATAAAATTCCACAATTAGAAGATGTTTCGAAAGTGTTACGTGCAACAACAGGTTGGCAATGTTATCCCGTACCAGCACTGATCGGCTTTGGTGAATTTTTTAAATTATTATCAGAAAAAAAATTCCCTGTTGCCACCTTTATTCGCAGTGAAGAAGAATTAGATTATTTGCAAGAACCTGATATTTTTCATGAAATTTTTGGTCACTGCCCATTACTTCTTAATCCTTCATTTGCTAACTATACTCAGGCTTATGGCAAAATGGGCTTGAAAGCGAGTAAAGAGCAACGAGTATTTTTGGCGCGTTTATATTGGTTTACCGTTGAATTCGGTTTGCTTAATACCCCAGAAGGTTTGCGCATATACGGCGGCGGCATCATTTCATCGCCCAGTGAAACCAATTATGCACTCACTGATAAAAAAGTTGAAAGAAGGCTACTTAATAAAGAAAACGTGATGGATGTGTTAAGAACACCTTATCGTATCGACATAATGCAGCCAGTGTATTTTATGCTAAATAAAGTCAGTGATTTGGATAGTATTAGAGAATATGAAGTTGAAGATATTATGGCTTTGATTGAAGAAGCCAAAGCTTTAGGCTTATTTGCAGCGAAGTTTTCACCGAAAGCAGTGGCTTAAGCTAATATCCTCAATGTCGAAACGATTAGGATATTAGTAGCCGAATAGAAACAAAAACAGTAACTATTCACCACCGAGCCGCTATGCTCCACAGAGGGCTCTTCGAACCTACACAAGGGTTTTATTTTCTCGGTGTGGTGCGTCTCTGTGGTAATACTTTTTAAGCTGAATAAATACCAAAAACTAAGGAATTAAAATGAGTAAAGAATTATCAACACAACAGTGTCAAGCATGTCATGTCGATGCCCCTAAAGTCAGTGATGAAGAATTGAAAACCTTATTAGGGCAAATTCCAGACTGGGTGCCACAGGTTAGAGATAGCGTCATGATGCTAGAAAGAGAATATAAGTTTAAAAATTATAAACTTGCTTGGGCGTTTGCCAATAAAGTCAGTGAATTAGCCGAAGCTGAATTTCACCATCCTGCCATTTTACTTGAATGGGGAAAAGTAACGGTAACGTGGTGGACGCATTCAGTTCATGGCTTGCATAAAAACGACTTTATTTGTGCTGCCAAAACCGATGAACTACTGTAATTCAGGATAAATTGCATAACATTGCAAATGTCTTGTAACAAAACAAAGCAAAAGCCTTAACTACTTTTTGAAGTATTAAGGCTTTTTTATTGTAAAAAATAGTTTACAATAGTTTTTTCTTTGATCGAAAGGGCTTGTTACATGCGTTTGGAAATCACCTGTCATGACCGCGTTGGTATGGGGCAAAAAGTTTTAGGCATTTTTGTTGAACACGGTATTAATGTGCGTGGCATAGAATTAAAACAAGCAGGGCGAATTTTTATTAATATCCCTGATTTAGAATTTTCTGATTTGCAAACTTTTATGCCACAACTACGTTTGATTGCAGGAGTGGGCGATGTTAGAACTGCCCCTTTTATGCCATCAGAACGAGAGCGTAATGAATTGGTAACCTTGATCAAAACCTTTCCTGATCCCTTTGTTTCAATTGATGTTAAAGGCAATATTCGCATTGTAAATAATATCGCCGCCAATATTATCGGTGCTGATGAAGCAAGTATTAAAGGGCAGCATGTTAGTCAGTGGTTGAAGGGTTTCAACTTTACTCGCTGGTTAGAAAGTGAAGATGTGCTGGCACAAACTCGTCGTTTGAAGTTTCAAGGAGAGGATTTTGTCGCTGATATTATGCCGATAAATGTTGCTGGCGAAAATAACCTCAATGGTGAAGGTAGCAAGCAGATTTTAGCTGGTGCGGTACTCATTTTAAAATCTGAAGCGCGTTTGGGTCAACAAATTAATGCTTTTAAGCAGCCGAACGAAAACACCTTCTCTGGCATTCAAGCGAGTAGCAGTGCCATGCGAAAAGTGATCAGAGAAGCTAAGCGTATGTCTCAGCTTGATGCTTCTATTTTGATTATTGGCGAAACGGGTACCGGTAAAGAATTACTGGCTCGCGCTTGCCACGCGGCAAGTGAACGGGCTGAATTGCCCTTTATGACTTTAAATTGTGCGGCATTACCTGACGATGTTGCTGAGTCTGAGTTATTTGGTGTCGGTGAAAAAGAGCAAGAAGCAAGTAAACGTGGCATTTTTGAGCTAGCAGATGGCGGCAGTGTTTTTCTGGATGAAGTCGGTGAAATGTCGACAAAATTACAAAGTAAGTTGCTTCGAGTCATTCAAAATGGCAGCTTTAGACGAGTAAATTCAGAGCAAGAAATTACCGTCAATGTGCGTATTATTAGCTCTACCAACAAGGATCTCCTTAATCTAGTCTCCATCGGTGAATTTAGAGAAGATCTTTATTATCGTTTAAATGTTTTTGGTTTGAATATTCCACCGTTAAGAGAAAGACGTAATGATATTTTGCCATTAACAGAATATTTTATTACTCATGCTGGCCAGCGCATTGGCCGTAGTAATTTAAAGCTTACCGCTGAGTGTCGCGATTTTATTGAACACTATCCTTGGCCGGGTAATGTTAGACAATTAGAAAATGTGCTCACTAGAGCTGCTTCTTTGCTTGAAGGGGATGAAATAGACGTTGATCATTTGCAGTTACCCGCTTACACCCGAGAGCATGGTTATCTTGAGCAAGAATTTGAAGGTACACTGGATGCGGCGGTAAAGAGCTTTGAAGCCGATTTATTACGAAAGCTTTATCCTGCGTACCCAAGCACTAGACAATTAGCGAAGAAACTTGGTTTGAGCCATACCGCTATTGCCAATAAATTACGAGAGTATGACATCAATAAAAAAACGGTAAAAATCTAAGGTCTTATTTTAGCTATATAAGGAAAATAGTTTAAATATTAACGCACAAATGGATAGTTGCCGCTATCCATTTCAAATCTTTCCTATTGCCAATATCTATTTTTATTTCTCCTTCAATTTCTTTACAAAACAATATAAAGTAAATTTCTGCTACAAAAAGTTACATTTGTATTGATCTTTTTTACCGATGCTTTATTATTGACGAATCGTCAGTGACGTTTCGTCACTTAAGCTTACTGATTACTTGTTGAACACTTGTTGAATTAACTCATGACCCCAAGAATATTAGATGAAACGGCCTTAAAGGCTAGAGAGCAACAAATTATTGATGCCGCTATTAGTTTAATTGCTCAATTAGGTATTGAAAATTTAACCATGGATAAGGTTGTTGCGCGAGTGCCATTTTCTAAAGGCACCGTTTATAAGCATTTTTTAGGTAAAGAAGATTTATTATTAGCCATCAGTAATCAAGCCATTGGCATATTATCGAGCTTTTTTTGGCGAGCTTTTGAAGCTGAGGGCTGTCCTCGTGAGCGCATGCTGTTATTAAACTTTTCTTACCTATTATACGCCATTTTATATCCTGAATTATTTCAAACGGCTATTTGTGCAAAAGCACCTAATGTTATAGGAAAGTCCAGCGAGCAGCGTATTGAAGAGCAACAGCAGCTAGAAATGAAATTATTAGGTGCTATTCATGGCATTATTGAAGAGGCCATTAACAATGAAAATTTAACTTTACCAGAACACATGACCATTCAACAATTATGCTTTGCTAGCTGGTCTATGTCGTACGGAGTAATTTCGTTACTTTCAGATGAGGTTGAGCAGTGTAGCGGCCGCACTGATTTGGTGGTCGAACGAGAACTTTTCAATCAAAACAATTTATTATTTGATGGTTTGCAATGGCAGCCTCTAACCAAAGATAAAATCTACAACATTGCCCTGAGAAAAACATTAGCACAAGTTTTTCCTGATGAGCTGGCTTTGATAAAAGAAAAAGGCAGGGAGCTTCAGTTTTAATTATTATTTATACCTATAACCAAACAACTTAAGAATAAACAGATAGTACGGTGTTTTCACCGTATTTTTTAAAATATAAGATGACGATTCGTCATAAATAAAAAGAGTAACGGAGAATAAAGCATGAGAGATAAACTCAATAACTTTGTCAGCAAATATCCAATATGGGTAATACTTGCTTGCATTACCCTAGTGGTCTTTGCTGGGGCGGGAGCGCAAAATCTAGTTTTTAAAAATGACTACAGAGTGTTTTTTGGTGAAGAAAATCCACAATTAACAGCTTTTGAATCCATGCAAAAGATATACAACAAAACTGATAGTGTCGCACTTATTGTTGTACCTAAAGATGGTAATGTTTTTACTAGCGAGCATTTAGCGGCTTTGAAATCATTAACGAAAGCAAGCTGGCAAGTCCCTTTTTCAACCCGTGTTGACTCGGTTACCAACTTCCAATATACCTATGCGGAAGAAGACGATATGATCGTTGAAGACTTAGTGATGAGTACCAACAACTTGTCATCTGAAGCGCTTGAACGAATAAAACAAATTGCTATTGCTGAACCTTTACTTGTAAACAAGGTAATATCTAATACTGGTCATGTTTCGGTTGTCAATGTAACCGTTCAGTTACCAGGGATTGATCCATTAACTGAAACGCCGCAAGTAGCACAAAGTGTTAGAGAAATTAAAGAAAAATTTATAACACAATATCCCGGCACAGAGGTTTTTCTGTCAGGGATGATCATGATGAATACTTCATTTACAGAATCAGCACTCAATGATAGTTCTACCTTAGTGCCTTTAATGTTTTTAGTCGTTATCATCACTATTGGCTTACTACTGCGTACCATTACTGGCACTATCGCAACGGTGATAATTATTATCGTTAGTATAGTGACCACCATGGGAATTGCAGGCTGGTTAGGTTTTTATTTAACAGGCCCGTCATCTTCTGCGCCGACGATGATTTTAACGTTAGCGGTAGCTGATTGTATCCACATTCTGACCACTATGTTCTATGAAATGCGTCAAGGAGCAGATAAAAAAACGGCGATTGCTAAAAGTATTAAAATTAACTTTCAACCCATCTTCTTAACGAGTATCACCACCGCCGTTGGCTTTTTGAGTATGAATTTTTCTGATTCACCACCATTTAGAGACTTGGGTAATTTAGTGGCTATGGGTGTTATGCTCGCCTTTGTGTTTTCCATTACTCTTTTCCCTGCATTGTTAAGTATTCTGCCTATTCGAGTTAAGAAACAGCAAGATAACAAGAAAGATATCATGGCCAAGCTTGCCGATTTTGTTATCAGCAAACGTAAAATATTGTTATTGCTTACCAGTGTTTTTATACTTATTTCAGCATCATTTATTCCTAACAATGAATTGAATGATGATTTTGTTAAATATTTTGATAAGAGTGTTCCGTATCGTACTGCTACTGATTTCATGCAAGATAACCTGTCAGGTATGATGTCTGTGGAAATATCGGTGAAAACAGGTGTTCCCAGTGGTATAAACGCTCCGCAATATTTACAGACGGTATCTGATTTTAGTGACTGGCTACGTCAAAGACCCGAAACGGATCATGTTAGTACCATTACCGATACCTTAAAACGCTTGAATAAAAATATGCATAGTGATGATCCTGCTTGGTATAAACTGCCTGATAGTCAAGAGTTATCAGCGCAATATTTATTACTGTATGAAATGTCTTTACCGTATGGTTTAGACTTAAACAACCAGCTTGATGTTGATAAGTCATCTTCAAGAATCGTCGCTACTTTTAAAAACATAACGAGCAATCAATTAATTAATGCTGAAACAGCAATGAGAGCATGGTTTACTGAGCATGCGCCGCAGTATGAAGTTGATTTTGCTAGCCCTACTTTAATGTTTGCTCATATTGGTCAACGTAATATCACCAGTATGTTAATAGGCACCACATTAGCGCTAGTGCTGATTTCAATTCTATTAGGCATTGCATTAAAAAGTGTCCGTTTTGGTTTAGTGAGTTTATTGCCTAACCTTGTTCCTGCAGGTATAGCTTTTGGTATATGGGGCTTGTATAGCGGCCAAGTAGGCTTAGGATTATCGGTTGTTATTGGTATGACTTTAGGTATTGTCGTTGATGATACAGTGCACTTTTTAAGTAAATATTTATATGCTAGACGAGAAAAAGGTGCGGATACAAAAGCGGCAGTACATTACGCCTTTGACAATGTCGGCCGAGCATTATGGATAACAACATTTGTTTTAGTGGCAGGTTTTAGCGTACTGGCGCAGTCATCTTTTAGTATGAATGCTGAAATGGGCTTGCTAACCGCAATGACTATTTTTATCGCCCTTGTTGTTGATTTTATCTTTTTACCGCCGCTGTTGATGTTGATTGACAAAGACAAGGCGTAAGCAGAAATATAACTTTCATCACTGAGTCGTGATACTCCACAAAGGGTTATTATTCTCTGTGAAGTGCGTACACTTTGGCGCACTCGGTGGTGAATGTTTTTAAACGGATTAAATACCAATAAATTACTTTTTAAAATTTGGATAATATTATGTTAAATAAAAAAATGCTCATGAGTTCATTGTCAGCAATAGCACTAACATTGGTCACTAATGTTTCTTTGGCGTTAACACCGGCCGAGCAAAAAGGCTTGGATATATCAACAGAGTCGAAAAAGAGAGACCTAGGCTGGCAAGACTCTACCGCTGACATGTTAATGCTACTTCGAAACAAACAAGGGCAAGAGAGTATTCGAGAGATTAAAATTAAATCGCTTGAAGTTGATAACGATGGCGATAAGAGCTTAACTATCTTTAATAAGCCTAGGGATGTTAAAGGTACGGCCTTTTTAAGTTTTTCTCACCCTGTAGAAGCTGACGATCAATGGTTATTTTTACCCGCTTTAAAACGAGTTAAGCGTATATCTTCACGTAATAAATCAGGGCCATTTATGGGCTCTGAGTTTGCTTTTGAAGACCTAAGTTCGTTTGAAGTTGAAAAGTATCGTTATAAATATCTTGCTGATGAAGAAGTGAATGGTTTAATGACTTTTAAAGTTGAACAATTTCCCATTGATGAAAACTCAGGTTACACCAGACGAATAGCTTGGCTTGATAAGCAAGAGTATAGAATTCAAAAAGTTGAGTTTTATGATCGTAAAAATTCTTTATTAAAAACCCTTAACTTTAGCCAATACAAACAATATTTGAACAAGTACTGGCGTGCCGATGTGCAAAATATGGTTAATCATCAAAGTGGTAAAAGTACTGAATTGCAATGGAGTAATTATCAGTTTAAAACTGGCTTAAAAGAGAGTGATTTTAATCGTAATTCACTAAAACGAGTTAGATAAATGTTGCTTGAAAAAAATAAATTTAAAGCTTTTAAAGTAGCTCCTCAGCTAGCTTGGTTAAGTGCGTTGTTTTTTAGTTCAGCGGGTGCGGTAGAATTTGATATTGCCAGTAAGTTAGTTGTTGAGCAAAGGTTTTTCTTCAAAGATGCCTTATATGAACAGCAGTTTGATCATAGTCAGGCATCTGCTTTCATTGAATCAGAGCTTTATTGGAGCTGGAATGATGGCTTTGACAGTATCATATTTAAGCCTTTTTACCGCGTTGACAGTCAAGATGATAATCGTCAGCATGGTGACATTCGTGAATTTGCTTATGTACATGCTGCTGATGATTGGGAATTACGGCTTGGTATCCGTAAAGAATTTTGGGGCGTTACTGAATTTCAGCATTTAGTGGATGTTATTAATCAAACCGATGGTGTTGAAGACTTTGATGGTGAGGATAAGCTTGGTCAGCAAATGGTTAATCTATCGCTAGTGAAAGACTGGGGCACAGTAGATGTTTTTTTATTACCCGGTTTTAGAGAAAGAACCTTTGCTAGTGAGCAGGGCAGGTTACGGCCTTCTTTAGTTGTTGATAAAGATAATGTCACTTACGAGTCATCGGCGGGGCAGCAACATCTCGATTTTGCTATCCGTTGGGCTCATAGTATTGGCGATTTTGATATCGGCAGTTATTGGTTTCACGGCACTAACCGAGAGCCTGTGTTAACACCGTCAAAGCTTGGCGAAGAGCTTGTTCTTCAACAACATTATAATCAAATGGATCAACTCGGTGTTGATGTGCAAGCCACATTAGGGGCATGGTTATGGAAGTTTGAAGGTATTTATCGAAAAACCAGCGATGACAGTTTTGTTGCTAGTCAATCGGGCTTTGAATACAGTATTACCGGTGTTTTTGATAGCAATTTAGATTTAGGCTTGCTAACTGAATACGCTTGGGATTCTCGTGGTGAGACAGACCTTGGTAATTCAGGAGCAACATTTCAAAATGATATCTTTTTAGGAGCACGGTTAGCATTTAATGATGCGCAAAGTTCAGAACTATTGGTAGGGATAGGGACAGACTTAGATCACAGTGCGGATAGCTTTTTACTTGAGGCAAATCGACGATTTGGAGATAACTTTAAGGCCAGTGTCGATGTTCGTTTACTACAAAGTAGCGATCGCTTTGATAGCACCTATACACTTAGGGATGATGATCATGCCCAAGTGTCAGTAGAATGGTATTTTTAATAGCCTATAACTTGTTCTAACTATTCTAACTGTTTACCACCGAGCCGCGATGCTACGCACAGGGCTCTTTGAGCCTACACAGAGAAGTTATTATTCTCTGTGTGGTGCGGTGATCTCAGAATTTTCTAAAGTGGAAAAAAGTATGTAAAGATTTTTTTCCGCGCCTTAACAGCCTCTATTTACTGATAAGTTGTGACAATGTGTAAAAAGCTCGTAAAATTCAGCTATTACACATTTTTATACAGTTTATTAATACTTAGACAGTTAAGGTTTTTTCATGAAATTAGCTACGTTAAAAAATAATACCCGTGATGGGCAATTAGTGGTTGTTAGTCGAGCGCTTGATAAAGCCGTCGTCGTGGCAGATATTGCCAATACCCTGCAAAATGCGCTAGATAACTGGCCTGAAACTGCACCTAAATTAGCACAAGTGTATCAAGCGCTAAATGCTGGTGAAGTGAGCAATGCAATCAGCTTTGAGCAAAGCCAATGTGAATCGCCATTACCACGAGCTTATCAATGGGCTGATGGCAGTGCGTATGTTAACCATGTAGAATTAGTGCGAAAAGCGCGTAATGCCGAAATGCCAGCAACCTTTTGGACCGAGCCTTTGATGTACCAAGGCGGTTCAGACGCATTTATTGGTCCACGAGATGATATTAACGTTGCTTCTGAAAGCTACGGTATTGATTTTGAATCAGAAGTCGCTGTTATTACTGACGATGTGCCAATGGCTGCATCCGCCGAACAAGCAACAAAACATATTAAACTTATTATGCTAGTTAATGATGTTTCACTACGTAATTTAATTCCCGGTGAACTTGCCAAAGGCTTTGGCTTTTTTGGCTCAAAACCATCAAGCGCATTTTCTCCGGTGGCGATTACGCCAGACGAGTTAGGCAGTGCCTGGGATGGAGCAAAACTACATTTACCCTTAACAACACACCTTAATAATGACTTATTTGGTCAGCCTAATTGCGGTGTTGATATGACTTTTGATTTTCCTACTATTGTTGCTCATGCGGCAAAAACACGTCCGTTATCAGCAGGTTGCATTGTTGGCTCCGGTACTATTTCAAATTATGACCGCTCTGCTGGCTCAAGCTGTTTAGCCGAAAAACGCATGCTGGAAATTATTGCTGATGGCAAACCAAGCACTGAATTCATGAGTTTTGGTGACAAAGTACGCATTGAAATGTTTGATAACGATGGCGTCAGTATTTTTGGTGCCATCGAACAGACGGTCGTTGAGTATAAATCTTAATAACTCTTAATAAACTCTTCATAAGTTATACCAATACCAGTAAGTTAGTGAGCAAGTATTAATGAGGATAAATTTTTAAGAACAAGGCACTTGATTGAGTAATAGCTGGCTATTAGGATTAAAAGCAACGACGTTATTGGAATATTTAACCCATTTAGAATGCTCACATATTTATTTGTATTGGTATTAGGATGAAAAATGAAACTTTATGGTTATTGGCGCTCAACCGCAGCGTATCGAGTCAGAATTGCTTTACACCTTAAAGGCATAGCATTTGAAAATGAGTTTGTGCATTTAGTGAAAAATGGTGGCGAGCAGCATCAAGCCGGTTATGCGGCTATTAACCCAAACTGCTTAGTACCAACCTTGGTTGATGGCTCACTTTCTTTGCATCAGTCATTAGCCATTATTGACTACCTAGAGGCCAACTATGCTGGTTTATCTCTCTATCCTTATGAAGCTAATGCACGTGCAACCGTGCAGGCTTTAGCATTAGATATTGCTTGTGAAATTCATCCGCTAAATAATTTGCGGGTTCAGCAATATTTAACGGCAGATTTGCAGTTAGCAGCACAAGCAAAGTCAGCTTGGATTGATCATTGGATGAATGTTGGTTTTGGCGCTATTGAAAAGCAATTAGTGACAAGTGCCGGCTGTTATTGTTTTCAAGATCAGGTAACTGTTGCCGATATATGTTTAGTTGCGCAGGTTTATAATGCCCATCGTTTTAATGTTGATATGAATGCCTATCCTTATATCAACCGAGTGGTTGAAAACTGTAATAAGTTACAGGCTTTTCAGTTAGCGTTGCCTGAAAATCAACAAGATGCAGTGTTGTAAACGAAAATAAAGGGAGCGGGAACTTGTTCGCGCTTTGTTGATGAGTGCAAATGTAAACGGGGCTTTAATCGCGCTTGTTGAGCGCGATTAAAATCCCACCTATAGATTAGTGCAAAATTCTTGCGCGAATTGTGCCGTCAATGGTCTTCAATGCTTTTAATGCTTCTGCGCTGTTTGATGACTCAATATCAATCACCACATAGCCTATTTGATCGTCAGTTTGTAAGTATTGTGCGGCGATGTTTATATTAATTTCAGCAAAGGCTTGGTTGATTTGTGTCAACACGCCAGGTTGGTTATGGTGAATATGTAATAATCGGCTAACGTCTGCTTGTCCCGGTACCGCATGCTCTGGTAAGGAAACTTCAGGGAAGTTAACTGCCGACAAACTCGAGCCATTATCTGAATATTTCGCTAGTTTGCTTGCCACTTCTAAACCAATGTTTTCTTGCGCTTCTTTTGTGCTACCACCAATATGCGGTGTTAAAATAACATTATCAAAACCACGTAAAGGTGATACAAACTCGTCATTATTACCTTTTGGCTCCACAGGGAATACATCAATAGCAGCACCGGCAACTTGTTTCGTTGATAAGGCTTCAGCAAGGGCACTAATATCAACCACAGTACCGCGAGAGGCATTGATAAAAATTGCGCCAGACTTCATGGCGGCAAATTCAGCAGCGCCAATCATATCTTGTGTTTGCGGTGTTTCAGGAACATGTAAACTCACCACGTCAGATTCACCTAATAAGGCATTTAAAGAAGGAGCTTGGCTAGCGTTACCTAAAGACAGTTTAGTTTCAATATCGTAAAAGCGAACTCGCATCCCTAAAGTTTCAGCTAAAATACCAAGTTGGGTACCAATATGACCGTAACCAATAATACCTAATGTTTTACCACGAGCCTCAACAGAGCCCACTGCCGATTTTAACCACTCGCCACGATGTGCTTTAGCACTTTTTTCAGGGATACCACGTAAAAGCAGTAAAGTTTCACCTAGCACTAACTCAGCAACAGAGCGCGTGTTAGAGAAAGGCGCGTTAAATACCGGAATACCAAGCTTTTGGGCTGCTTTGATATTTACTTGGTTAGTACCAATACAGAAACAACCAATAGCCACTAACTTTTTAGCATGGCTGAGCACTTCTTCAGTTAATTGAGTACGAGAGCGAATACCGATAAAATGTACATCGGCAATTTTTGCAGTTAAATCATCATTTGAAAGCGATGTTTTAATATACTCAATATTTGAATAACCTTTAGCTTTCAGCTCTTCAAGTGCGCTTTGATGGACACCTTCAAGTAGAAGAATTTTAATTTTATCTTTTGCTAATGAATTTTTATTTATGCTCATAAGGTGTGGCTTCGCTTATAAAAGTTAATTATTAATCTTTGTTTAGATTACTAGGTGGTTTAGACCGTTAGAATGTCTAGACCGTTAAAGTGTTTAGACGGCTAGATATCTATAATAACATTAAGATAGCATATAGTGTAACAACTCTAAAGTACTTATTCGTCTAATGTAGATAGTTATGTAAACCTTGCTTTCAGGGTTTTACTGGATTACTTGTGCACCATTTTCACTGCCTAAGATCAAAATGTCGGCACCTCGTTGCGCAAATAAACCATTAGTAACCACGCCTACAACAGCGTTAATAGCTATTTCTAATGCTTTAGGGTCAATGATAGATAGGTTGTAAACATCAAGAATAACATTGCCATTGTCGGTAATAACGCCTTGGCGATAAACAGGATCTCCACCCAATTTGACTAGTTCGCGAGCAACATAGCTACGCGCCATCGGAATAACTTCAACAGGTAGGGGAAAGTCGCCAAGCAGCTCAACTTGCTTAGAGCTATCGGCAATGCAGATAAATTTTTTCGCAACAGCGGCAACAATTTTTTCACGGGTTAGTGCCGCACCGCCGCCTTTGATCATGCTTTTGTGTTTGGTAATTTCATCAGCACCATCAATATAAACGTCTAAATTGTCAACACTGTTAAGATCAAATACTTCAATGCCGTGAGCTATTAAGCGTTTACTTGACTCTTCTGAACTAGACACGGCACCGGTAATTTTATTTTTGATAGTGGCTAAGGCATCTATAAAATGATTGACGGTTGAACCCGTTCCAACGCCAACAATGGTGTCGTTTTCAATAAATTCTAACGCTTTTATTGCTGCCGCTTTTTTCATTTCATCTTGGGTCATTCGTGTGCCTTTAGGGTGATTGTTTATGACGAGAAATAATGGTTTGGATTATAGCAGTAGCGTTTATAAAAAACATTAAGTGTTATTGGTGAGACTTTGGTTTTATAAACAGAGCATTAGCATCAATGCTCATTTACAAAGATAATTACCTGTTGGGGTCATTACCTCAGGTAATCAATTATCCGAGTGCTTTACATTTTATAGTACGTGTTGGTGTGATTATTTTTGGTAGTGGGATATCCCAAGCTTCATAGGGCACTTTTGTTATTTGTTGGCAATCGTGCGCCACCCCAATAAGGGCAGGGGTATATTGTTTACCTTGGGCATAATGTTTATCTTGGTCATACTCTTTATTTTTAAGGTAATGTTCATACCATTTAGCTAAGGTTCTATCGTAATAGCCGCCACCCATGCCAATTCTTGCTCCAGTACTATCAAAGGCCACTAAAGGCGTTAAAATGATATCTAATTGTTGGATTGGTTTGATGTTTCTAACGTCTAGCTTAGGTTCCTCAATGTTATATTTATTCATAACCATGGTTGAGTTATTGTCATAGCGTAAAAATAACAAATGTCCTTTAGAAAATGGATGAACAATGGGTAAATAGAGTTGTTTATTTTGCTGCCAACACCAACGAATAAATGGCTGAAGATCTAACTCACCGTTTTGGGCCAAATACAAGGCAATGTGTTTGGCTTTTTTTACGACCATATCGTTTTTTAATGTTAACGATAATGCTTCGGCGGCTTCTTTTTGAAATGTTGGGGTAAGAGTCTTTCTTCTGGTACGCAATATTTGTCTAATTGACGTTCTAGTATTGTGGCCAGTAGGTATTTCAGTCGCTATTTCAGTAGGTATTAATAAAGGTTTAGTCATTTATTTTGCTTCATCTAAAAATAAAGGTGGGTGTCGAAAACACCCACCTGATGCTAATCAAGTGCTAATTAAGCATTATTAGCTGATGTAGCTGGAGTATTCGTTGGTGTGGCTGGGTTTTTAGTTGATTCATCATCTTCTGATAAGTTTTCCCAAAATCTTGTTTTAAAACCTAGCAATAAAATGATTATACCAATACCCATACTGAATAAACTAATTTGAATATACAGTGACGGTATTTGAGAAACATTGCTAGGGTCATAATTACCAGCTAATAAACCTGAAATGATATTGCCAATGGAATAAGTCAAAACAAAAATGCCCATCATTTGTCCAGCAAAGCGTTTAGGCGATAATTTGCTCACGGCGCTTAATGCGACGGGGCTCAAACATAACTCACCAACGGTATGTAAAAAATAGGTTGCCACTAACCAATAGGGGGCAACTTTCATTCCCGACGCGGCATGTTGTGCAGCAAAAAACATAACAATAAAACCACTGGCCATAATAATTAACCCAACAGCGCATTTTATTCCATAAGATGGGCTAACAAGTCTTTTGCCTAAGTTAATCCATAAAGCAGCAAAGAAAGGCGATAGTAAGACGATAAAAAATGCGTTTAATGACTGGAACCAGCCGGTAGGAATTTCAAATGAACCAACAATACGATCGGTATAATCGCGAGTAAATAAGTTCATTGAAGAACCTGCTTGTTCAAAACCAGACCAAAAACAAGCAGAAGCGATACAAATAAGTAATAATGCTATTAATTTTTTCTTTTCAACAGCCGTTAAGGAACTAAAGAAATAGATGATAGCGTAATAAATAACGAAAATAGTAGAGAAGGCGATAGCAACATATTGAGCAATAGTAACAGGTACCACAGTTAGCATGTCTTGGAATATCAGGTAAGTTACTAATACGACACTCGCTAAAAAACCGCAGATAATTGTCCAGCTAAGCTTTTGTGCTTTATTTGACATAGGGTAAACTGGTTTTGCGCCAATACCATTAAGATTTGGTGTGGTGATTTTGTATTGAATTAACCCGGCAGCCATACCTATAGCTGCAGCACCAAATGCCCAATGCCAACCTTGATTTTCCATTAAATAGCCACAAACAGTGTAACCAATTACTGAACCGAGATTAATTCCCATGTAATAGATGGCATAACCACTATCGCGACGAACATCCTTATCTGAATATAACTGGCCAACCATAGCACTGATATTTGGCTTTAATAAACCTGTGCCTAACACCACAAAGATTAAACCAATGAAGAACGAATAATCGCTCGGTATTGCTAAGATGATATGGCCAATCATAATGATGATTCCGCCATACCAGACGGCTTTTTGTCCGCCTATTAGTCTGTCAGCAATCCAACCACCAGGTAGCCCCATAAAATATACACAACCCGTATATAGGCCATAAATAGCGGCGGCGGAGGCAACGGTCAATCCTAATCCTTGCTCTTGCAAAGTCGCCGTCATAAATAAAACTAGTAACATGCGCATGCCGTAATAACTCATGCGCTCCCACATTTCGGTGAAAAAAAGTGTTTTAAGACCACTGGGATGGCCAAAAAAGTTTTCTGTTGATTGTGCTGACATAAAATTTCCTCATAAAGTCATTATATCGTGTTGGTTTTTATTATGGCTGACAGATTTTTGCTCATGGCTGTTTGCTCATGACGATATAATGCTAAAATATATTAACAGACGAGAGTTATACCTGTGCTTGACGTTAAAGGCAAGTTTGAGCAATTAACAATATATTAACTAGTTTGATTTATGTAGCGAAATCTTTCCTGTTAAGCAACAAAGTTATTTTGAATAATATTTGTATTTGAATTTATTTCAGCTAGGAGTGAAACAATCAAAGCTACTTCAATATGTGAGTTTTAGGTGGTTAGGGTATAATTGTTAAAGTAAAATTTTGAAGTTGTTTGACTATAAATATACTGGTAAACTTTTGCGTTGTTATTTATAAGCTAGTAAACGCATGACAGGAATTTCTTCGCGCCAATGATAACCTTCACAAAAAAAATTACTTTTACCCTATTTTTTATCGTTTTAGCCACTTTTATTACTCCAAGCTTCGCTGCCCAAGTAAGCGAAGCGCAAATTGAACAGTTTAAAAAGTTACCACCATCTCAACAACGGTCATTAGCTCAAAGCATGGGGATTGACTACAATGATTTGAAAGCTCAGTTGTCGGGTAAAAAATCAGAGACTGACGAAGAAGATACCAATACTCAAGTTTATCCTCGTGGCACTTTGTTTGATGAAGAAGGCAATCCTCTATTTGAAGAACTAGATCAAATTGAAAAAGAAGAGCAAGAACTTGAAAAACAAATAAAACCCTTTGGTTATGACGTTTTTGCCAATGCTCCGTTCACTTTTGCACCAACCATGGATATTGCTATTCCTGAAGGATATATTATTGGTTCAGGTGATAAATTATCTATTCAAGTATTTGGTAAAGAAACACTTGATGTTGAAATGACGGTTTCTCGTGAAGGAGAATTGGTTTTTCCAAACTTAGGGGCTTTTAAAGTAGCAGGACTAACTTTTGTTGAATTAAAGCAGTTCATTAATAATAAAATTAAAGAACGTATTATCGGCGTAAATGTTGTCGTTGGTATTGCGTCTTTACGCTCAATGCGTATTTTTGTATTGGGTGATGCCTTTAAACCAGGTCCGTATACTTTAAGCTCACTATCTAGTGTCACTCATGCATTATTTGCTGCAGGCGGTATCAATGACATTGGTTCATTAAGAAATATTCAATTAAAACGCTCTGGAAAATTAATCAAAACAATCGATCTATACGAGTTGCTGATCAATGGTGACTCATCAGATGATGTCTTATTACAATCGGGTGATGTAGTTTTTATTGCACCAGTGGGAAGAACCGTGACCGTTGACGGTGAAGTTCGTCGCCCTGCTATTTATGAGTTAAAAGGCTCAGATACTTTTGCTGATGCTATTACTATGGCCGGTGGTTTTTTACCTTCAGCCTATGCTAAGTCAACCATTGTTGAACGATATAATCAAAGTCACTTACGTAGCATTGTTAATGTTGACTTAACGGATAAAACCCAACTGTCTGCCAAAGTTCGCGAAGGCGATTACATTAAAGTAATGCCAACGGCTGAAATGTTTGAACAGTCGGTTACTATTATCGGCGCTATTGCTCGCCCAGGTAAATATCAATGGAATCAAAACCAAAGAGTGGCTGACTTATTACCAGGAATTGATACTCATTTACTGACCAATGCCGATTTAAATTACACCTTGATTGTTCGCGAAACTGATTTTGCTCGAAACATTGAAATTTTACAACTGTCATTAGCTAAAGCAATTGCTAACCCTAACTCAGCAGATAATCTTTTATTATTACCCAGTGATAAAGTTATTGTTTTTTCAACAGCATCAACAATAGCTGAAGAATTAATTACCTTAGATACGCTTGCTTTTACTCAAGAAGAGTTGTTTAAAAAAGAAAAACTATTAGCCAAAGAAAAATATAAAACCAAGCTGTTTTGGCAAAAATATGGTGAAGAAAACATTCAATATGATGTTGATCATGAAGAACAAAAAGCAGAAGCGTTAATTAACCAATCTAATGCGCAGTTTACGGGTGGCGAAATTGAAGAAGAAGTTGATATTAAAGAGCTGAGCCTTTTCTCTCGTCAGCGCTTACTTCTACCTATTATTCAAAAATTAAAACAGCAAGGTGGTGCTGGTCTTTCTATTCAATTAGTCGAAATTGATGGACAGGTTAAATATCCAGGAGTTTATCCATTACCCATTAATGGCCGAGTTGATGACTTAATTGCCGCGGCTGGCGGTGTTAATGAGTCTGCATATTTAGCTAAAGCTGATATTACTCGAAATGAAGTTAATTCTTATGGTGTTAAAAAGCATTCTTTCACCATTAATTTGTCTTCAGCATTAAAAGAGGAGCAAAAAGACAATATTCTATTAATCAGTAAAGACCGATTAAATATTCATACTATTCCAGCATGGAGTGAAAATCATGTGATTGAATTGCGAGGCGAATTTGTTTTTCCTGGGAAATACACTATTCGTCGAGGAGAAAGCCTTTCCGATTTAGTTAAAAAAGCAGGTGGTTTAACAAATTATGCACACGCTCAAGGCTCTGTGTTTTCAAGAGTGAAATTAAAAGAATTAGAGCAGAAAAACTTATTTAAACTGGCAGATGATTTACGTATTGAAATGGCTTCTCGGTCCTTAACTAAGGATACTGCGGGTCAATCGTATGAAGAAGCTCAAATGATGTTATCTGATTTAACTAAAACGCAACCAGTAGGTCGTTTAGTGATCGATTTAGATCGAATCATGGTTAAGAATAATTATGATGTTTTATTGGAAACGGGTGACGTACTCTATGTACCTACCTTGAATAATTCGATAAATGTTATCGGACAAGTACAAGTTACTTCATCACATGTCTATGATGAGGCACTAGACGCGCATGATTATTTAGCACAGTCAGGCGGCATTAAAAAAAGAGCCGACGAAAGTCGTACTTATATTATTTCAGCCAATGGCCGAATAAAAATGATGACAAGCGAGAGCTGGTTTGCTGATGACGAAGCCTCTCGATTACGCCCTGGTGATACTATAGTCGTACCTCTTGACGCGGAATACATGAATAATCTTGAATTGTGGACTAACGTTACGGGTATTATTTATAACTCTGCGGTGGCTATTGCTGCAATTAGTGGTATTTAAAAAAATAATTGTTAATTGAAAAATTAACAAAGGAATCAATTGAATAATGTTACATAAATTAGATAGCGCTAAAATAGCGATTATTGGTTTGGGTTATGTCGGCTTACCCTTGGCAGTCGAGTTTGGTAAAAAATATCCAACGATAGGTTTTGACATTAATGCCAAACGTATCGAAGAATTAAAACAAGGACACGATTTTACTTTAGAAGTATTGAGAGATGAATTAGCTGACTCCGCCTTCATTTCTTACTCTTGTGATGTTGAAGCGTTAGCAAAGAGTAATATCTATATTGTAACGGTGCCAACCCCAATTGATGAACATAAACAACCTGATTTAACACCACTAGTTAAAGCCAGCCAAATGCTGGCTAAAGTAATTAATAAGGGTGATATCGTTATTTATGAATCGACGGTATATCCAGGTGCAACAGAAGATGTTTGTATTCCTCAAATAGAGAAAAATTCAGGATTGGTTTTTAATGAAGACTTTTTTGCAGGTTACAGCCCTGAGCGCATTAACCCCGGTGATAAAGAACATAGAGTTACCAATATTTTAAAAGTTACCTCTGGCTCTACAAATGAAATTGCTGACTTTATTGATAGCTTATATGGCTCAATAATAACAGCCGGTACGTATAAAGCGCCAAGCATAGAAGTAGCAGAAGCGGCAAAAGTGATTGAAAATACCCAACGTGATTTAAATATCGCACTAATTAATGAATTGGCCGTAATTTTCAATAAGCTCAATATAGACACGGAAGAAGTATTAAAGGCGGCAGGAACAAAATGGAATTTCCTACCCTTTCGCCCTGGCTTAGTTGGCGGTCACTGTATTGGTGTTGATCCTTATTACTTAACGCATAAAGCAGAATCTATAGGTTATAATCCTGAAGTTATCCTAGCAGGTCGCCGCATTAATGATGGCATGGGGGCTTATGTTGTCTCACAATTAATCAAAACAATGATTAAGCGCAATATATCTGTTAATGGCGCTAACGTTTTGGTAATGGGCTTAACGTTTAAAGAAAACTGCCCTGATGTTCGTAATACTAAAATTGTTGATATTTTATCTGAACTTGCAGAGTACGATACTAATGTTGATGTTTACGACCCTTGGGTTAACCCAAGCGAGGCAAAAAATGAGTATGGTGTGGAATTGATTGATAAGCCTAAAAGTGGTCATTATGATGCAGTTATTTTTGCTGTTGCCCATAAAGAATTTAAAGCGCTATCAAATGATGAGATTAAAAATCTAATGAAAACAGAATATGTCATTTATGATTTGAAATATATGTTAGATCCACAATTAGCAGATATCCGTTTATAGAAACGAAAGGTTCAAATCCCTAGAACCCAAGGATTAAAATGACTCGTTATACAGAAATAAAAAAACAACTATCAGCTAACCCTAAAACGTGGTTAGTAACGGGTTGTGCAGGCTTTATAGGCTCTAACTTATTAGAAACACTTTTATTGCTTAACCAAAAAGTAATGGGGCTTGATAATTTTTCTACAGGTCATCAGCATAATTTAGATGAAGTGCAAGGGCAGGTATCACCAGAGCAATGGTCAAACTTTAATTTTATAAAAGGTGATATTCGCAACCTTGACGATTGCTCAAAATCGGTAGGTACAATTGACAATAGCGTTGATTATATTTTGCACCAAGCGGCATTAGGCTCTGTACCTCGCTCAATTGTTGATCCTATTATAACCAACTCAGCTAACGTTACAGGTTTTTTAAATATGTTAGTCGCGGCAAAAGAAGCAAAGGTTTTAAGCTTTGTTTATGCCGCCTCTAGCTCTACTTATGGCGATCATCCTGCATTACCAAAAGTAGAAGAAAGCATAGGTAAACCGCTTTCTCCCTATGCTGTCACTAAATATGTAAATGAACTGTATGCAGATGTTTTTAATAAAAGCTATGGATTAAATACCACAGGGTTACGTTATTTTAATGTGTTTGGTAAACGACAAGACCCTGATGGTGCCTATGCAGCTGTTATCCCTAAATGGACAGCTGCCATGATAGATAATCAAGATGTTTTTGTTAATGGTGATGGTGAAACAAGTCGAGATTTTTGTTTTGTTGAAAATGCTGTACAAGCTAATATTTTAGCGGCAACCGCTGAAGAAAGTGGCAAAAATCAAGTGTATAATGTCGCTTTAGGTGACAGAACGTCACTGAACACTTTGTTTGAAAGTTTGAAAAGTGCATTGCAAGCTAATGATGTTAACTATCAAAAATCACCAGTTTATCGAGATTTTAGAGCAGGCGACGTACTTCATTCACAAGCTGATATATCAAAAGCGAAAAGTATGATTGGTTTTGAACCAAAGTTTAAAATTCAACAAGGTATTGATAAAGCGATGCCGTGGTATATTGAGTTTTTGTCTAAATAGCTTTATTCGAAAAAACGTAGATTAAACGGGATATAAAACAAGCCCTAACAGTAATGTAAGCTTTAATTGGTGAAGTAATTAAGTGTCTAAAATAATAGAAAATAACGACGGAAATAGCGTGGAAAGTAACAACTTACAGGGAATTAATGATCAAAATCAGTTTTCTTCGGCTAATTCAGCCATGCTACAACAAATGTTGTTAGCACAAATGCAACAAAATCAAGATAATGAGATTGATTTAGCTGAACTATGGCGCGCTGTTTGGGCGGGAAAAGTAACAATTATAGCTATCAGTTTTATATTTGCCGTAGCTTCTGTTTTCTTCGCGCTATCTAAACCTGATATCTATAAAGCATCCGCAATTTTAGCGCCTGCATCAGCAGAAGTTGGCACAGGTGGTTTAGGAGCTTTAGCTGGACAGTTTGGTGGTTTAGCTAGTATAGCTGGTATCAATTTAGGTGGTGGGGGTAGTGATAAAACGGCACTTGCTTTAGAAATAATAAAGTCTCGTTCATTTATTGAAAACTTCATTGCTAAACATCAATTGCTAATACCTATCATGGCTGTTGAAAAGTGGGACATGACAACAGATACTTTGGTTCTTGATGAAGAGCTATATGATCAAACATCAAAAAAATGGGTTAGAGAGGTTGAAGCACCAAAAAAGCCTGAACCATCTTCTTGGGAGATATACGAAAAATTTTTAGGGTTACTTTCCGTATCTCAAGACAAAACTTCATCTATGGTCACTATTGAAATTGAATATTTTTCACCTAGCATGGCACAGCAATGGTTAAACTGGTTAATTAAAGATGTTAATGAGTTTATGAGTGAACAAGATCAACAAGAAGCGCAAGACTCTATTGATTATTTGAGCAAGCAACTTGAGAATATTCAAGTAGCTAGCATGGAAACGGTATTTTATCAGTTAATTGAAGAGCAAACTAAGAATATGATGTTGACTCAGGTGAAAGCTGAATACGTGCTAAAAACGATAGACCCAGCACAAGTGCCTGATGAAAAAGAAGGGCCAAAGCGTGCTTTAATAGTGATATTAGGCACTATGTTGGGTGGTATGCTATCTGTGTTAATTGTTTTAATTCGTTACTTTTCTAATAAAGAGCCTCATACAAAATCAAAAGTAACTATTGATAAATAAAGTGAATCTAAAGCTATTATTAATGCTGTAGAAACAATTATTCTTGAAAAGCCAAACCAAGCCGTATATAGCACTGAAACCAGTGGTGAATCTCAATAAAATAATGATATAAATATATATTATCTTGATGTTAATGGCGACACTATCAATAATTATCATTAGCACTTGAAATTAAAGAATAAATTTAAAAATATCAATTAAATTAAAAATTAACATTTTTAATTTAGCTTCAGCTGAAATTTGATTCATTAGCCGAGTTAAAACAACAGGTAAAGTATTATTTAGTGTATCTAAGTAACTTAGAGCAGAAGATACTGTGTATAATTATACTCGTTTAGTAAGGCTTATTATCAGGCTATGTGAGCAGAACAGTATATTTGACTAGATATGATTGAAATGCATAAATTTTTCTGCGCATACCTCTAATGAAAGTGAAATGATGAAATTAAAAAAGCCGAACAACGAAGTGTCCAAACTTAGTTGACCACGTCAATGTGTTTGCAGTATTAGAAGCGACTGGCCCAAATGGACTTTTTATCACTCAATCCAGAGCTAGTTTGGTGGTAATTGTATTGGAGTTAAACCGTGGTATTAAAATGAGCAACTCAACTTGAATACGACTTATATTTAACTGAAATTCCTGTGAAATGGCAATACGATGCCATTTTTTTAGCGGTATATCATGATGAATTTAAAGATATGAATGTAGAAACTATAAAGGCTTTGGGCAAGGGAATTATGTACTTTATGATTTAAAATGTTTTTAAATCAAAACGATGTCGATTGTCGTTTATAAACTTTAAATATGAAATTGGAATTATTAATGAAAAATTTTGCACTTATTGGCGCTGCTGGATACATAGCACCTCGACACATGAAAGCTATTAAAGATACTGGTAATAATTTAGTTGCAGCTTTAGATAAAAATGACTCAGTAGGAATAATCGATAGTTACTTTCCTGAGGCAGACTTTTTTACAGAATATGAACGCTTTGATCGGCATGTAGATTTGTTAAAAAGAAGTGGCACACAAATAGATTACGTTAGTATAGCAACGCCAAACTATTTACATGATTCTCATATTCGATTTGCATTGCGTAATGGCGCTCATGCTATTTGTGAGAAACCGTTGGTGCTAAACCCTCATAATATTAATGCCTTAAAAGTGGTTCAAGATGAAACGGGTAAGCAGGTATATAATATTCTGCAATTACGTTTACACCAAAGCATTATTGACTTGAAAGCGTTTGTGGCAGCGGAAGTTGCTAAAAATCCTAATAAAGTTTTCGACGTTGATTTAACGTATTTAACCAGTCGTGGTCATTGGTACTTTACTTCATGGAAAGGTGATGATAATAAGTCAGGCGGCATAGCAACGAATATAGGTGTTCATTTTTATGACATGTTAGGTTGGGTTTTTGGTGACTTAGTTAAAAATGAAGCGCATTTAAAAGAAGAAAGTGCTAATGCGGGTTATTTAGAATTTAAACACGCGAAAGTGCGTTGGTTCTTGTCAGTGAATTATGAATATATCCCAGAAGAAGTGAAAGCGTCTGGTCAGCGAACTTATCGTTCAATTACGGTTGACGGTAACGAAATAGAATTCTCAGGTGGTTTTACGGACCTGCATACCAAAAGTTATCAGCACATTTTAACGGGTGGTGGCTTTGGCTTAGAAGAAGCGCGTAAGAGTATTGAAATTGTCAGTAATATTCGCAACCAATATATTGTTAAAAACTCTTCTGACGTACACCCTTTTGTTAGTAAAGTTATTAGTTAAGTCGTTTGCAAGATTACTAGTAAGCTTGCTAATAAGGGAAAAGAAATATTATGACTGATTATTATAAACATGAAAGCGCCATTGTTGATGAAGGTGCTACCATAGGTGCTGACTCACGTGTATGGCATTTCGCTCATGTTTGTGCTGCGGCACAAATAGGTAAAGGCGTTTCATTAGGGCAAAATGTATTTGTTGGCAATAGAGTGACTATTGGTGATAAATGTAAAATACAAAATAACGTTTCAGTTTATGACAATGTTCATTTAGAAGCCGAAGTATTTTGCGGTCCTAGCATGGTTTTTACTAATGTTTATAATCCTCGCTCTGGGGTGGAGCGCAAAGACGAATACCGCGATACCTTGGTTAGAAAAGGTGTCACATTAGGCGCTAATTGCACTATTGTTTGTGGAATTACACTTGGTGAATATTCGTTTGTAGGTGCAGGTGCGGTTATCAATAAAAATGTTAAGCCTTATGCTCTAATGGTTGGTGTTCCGGCTAAACAAATAGGCTGGATGAGTGAGTATGGCGAGCAGCTAGACCTACCTATAAAGGGTGAAGGAGTTGTTACCTGTGCTCATACAGGTGATAAGTATCAGTTGAAAAATGATCAATTAGTTAAAGTTTTAAGCTAGTATCGCTTAGCTTAACAGGGTTTCAAGGGAAAAAGTTAATGCAGTTTATAGATCTTCAAGCACAGTACCAACATTTAAAAAGTAAAATTGATAAGCGTATTGCTGATGTACTTAATCATGGTAAATATATTATGGGGCCTGAAGTACAGGAGTTAGAGCAAGCGTTAGCTGATTATGTTGGTGTGAAGCATGTTATTACCTGTGCTAATGGTACTGATGCGCTTACTTTGGCTTTAATGGTGTTTGATATTAAAAAGGGTGATGCTGTTTTTTGCCCAACTTTTACTTTTTTTGCTACGGCTGAAGTTATTTCTTTTTCGAATGCTACGCCGGTGTTTGTTGATTCAAATGAGCAAACATTCAATATTTGCCCTGAAAATCTTGAAAAGCAAATTCAAAAAGTGATTAATGAAGGAAAGTTAAAGCCTAAAGCGATTATTGCCGTTGATCTTTTTGGTTTGCCGGCTAACTACCCTGAAATAGAAGCCATCGCTAAAAAATATGATTTAAAATTGATTGAAGATGCAGCACAAGGTTTTGGTGGTTCAATTACCGATAGTCAAGGCATTGCTAAAAAGGCAGGAAGTTTTGGTGATATAGCCACAACCAGCTTTTTTCCAGCTAAACCATTAGGTTGTTATGGTGACGGTGGTGCTGTTTTTACCAATAGTGATGAATATGCAGAATTGCTACGTTCATACCGTGTACACGGTAAAGGTAGTGATAAGTATGACAATGTTCGCATTGGTATGAATAGCCGTTTAGACACTATTCAAGCGGCAATTTTATTAGAAAAATTAACAGAGTTTCCGCAAGAGCTAATTAATCGCAATAAAGCCGCAACTAACTATGAAAATGAATTAGCTAATCTTTATAAAACGCCAAAAGTTCCAACAGGTTATGAAAGTTCTTGGGCACAATATACCTTGTTAAGTGATAATCGTGAACAAGTTATGGCAGAGTATAAAGCACAAGGTATACCAACTGTTATATACTATGCTACCTGTATGCACCAACAATCAGTATATGCAGGTTTAGGTTATCAAGAGGGGGATTTCCCTGTCGCGGAAAAACTCTGTAAACAAGTGTTTAGTTTACCTATGCACCCTTATTTATAACTTTTATTTTATCTTGTTTAAATCATAAAATACCGCAGGCTCATTAATGTTCTGGAAGAATGTAACTTCAGTACTAACAGGAACTGTTATAGCTCAAGCTATTCCAATAATAGGAAGTATAGCTATAGCAAGGCTGTATTCAATTGAAGACTTTGGTTTGTATTCTGCTTGGTTAGGTATAGCACTTATTTTATCTATTATTTTTACTGGTAGGTTTGAGTTATCTATAGCTGTTGTAGACAAAGGCAAAAAGAGAGCTTTGGCTTTATGGGCAACATTGTATTGTACTTTAGCTTTTGGTCTTTTTGCCTGCATCCTTTTATTCGTTCTTTTAAAGCTCGATATCTTGGGTGTTAATATATTTAGTATGAAAATGCTAATTTTATTAATTCCTACTGCTATAGTAATGGCTTTGTCGCAAGCAATACAATCTTTGATGGCTGCTAATGGTGATTATAAATCACTCTCTATTTTTAGAGTGACACAGGCTGTTTTTTATGTTGTACCTCAAGTGCTTGTAGGCCTATGGTATAATTTTTCATTATTTTTAATGTTGGCTCATTTTTTTGGAATCATGTTTTCTGTTTTGATAAGTTTATTTTTTGTCAAAGAATTCAAATACCCAGGAATAACAAAAGCAAAACTAATATACTTCTATAAACGTTATAATAAATTTCCAATTTATTCATTACCAGGCGGGACAATGAATAGTATATCGGCACAATTGCCTGTTATTGTAGTTACTGCAAAATTTGGTGCTGAGCTTGGGGGGGGATTGGCCTTAACCATGCGTACATTAGGAGCTCCCATAGGTATTATTGGTAAATCTGTACTTGATGTTTTTAAAAAATATGCTGGCGATGAATACAGACAACATGGTTCATGCGCTAACATATACTTAAATACTTTATTTTATCTATCATTTTTTGCTAGTCTATTTGCAATTTTCTTGTTCTTCTTCAGCAAAACTTTATTTACTACTCTCTTTGGTGAGCAATGGCTCAAATCAGGTGAAATAGCAATTGTTCTTATACCGCTTTTTGCATTACGTTTTGTGGCTAGTCCGTTAAGTTATCTTATTTATATAGTTGAAAAACAACATGTAGCTATAATTTGGCAAACAGCTTTGCTTTTAATGACATTAGGTATTTTCTATTCGACTTTACCTTTTGAATTAATGATTATGTTTTATAGTGTTGGTTACTCTATTTTATATTTAGTTTATATAAAAATCACTTATGACATGAGTCAACCCAAATGATCGAAAATACGATAAAACACAACTCTAACTATGGAAAAATTAAGGGTGTATTAGTTTGGTTTATCTTATTTCGTGTTACTTTAGATGTTGGTTATATTCTATTTGTAAGTAAAGTTTATGCTTATGATGGATTTGTTTTAGATATTAATAGTTTTAAATATATAGAGTCTTACTGTATTTTTGTTTTAATTGCTGTGCTTTTACCTCGTAATGGCCAAAGACCTTCTGTCATTTTGCTTTATATATACTTTATTGTTGTATTAATTCCACAGTTGAGTTTTTATGGATTATCTAACAACGAGCGTTGGATGGTGTATGTTTTGTTGTTGGGATATGCGACTCTTCATATTGCTACAACTATGCAGCAGTATATTAAAATTGAACTTAAAACAATTAAGAATGGCAGTAATATAGCTAGATATATCATATATGCATTCACTTTATTATTTTTTATGCATATTGTAATTTCAGGAGGCTATAAATATTTTAATCTCGATTTGACTAAAGTGTATGAGTTTCGTGAAGATGTTGGGAAAACTGTGTATTCAGGTATCTGGGGATATATTACTAACTGGGTAGTTAAAGTGGTAAATCTTGCGATGGCAGGTTGGTTTCTTTACAAAAAAAATTGGTTAGCTTTTTTTGTTTGTATTGGCTTGCAAGTGTTTTATTTTGGTATAACATCTCATAAGTCAAGTTTATTTGTCATGATGCTGGTACCTGCTTTTTATTTTCTTTTTAGAAAGAAAAATCCGATTAAAATGTTGCTAGTATCGTTGATGATCCTATTAACTATTGTTATCTGTTTTGCTCAATTTACAGATAATGTTTTTTTGGGGTCTCTTTTTATTAGACGACTGTTTTATGTACCGGCTCATTTATCTTTTGTTTATCTTGATTTTTTTAGTAATAATCCTCATGTTTTTATGTCAAATAGCATTACCAGCGCTTTTATAGAATATCCATATAATGTATCAACGGCACATGTTGTAGGTGAATATTTAGGTAAACCAGATATGTCTGCGAATAATGGTTTTATTGCCTCTGCGTATATGCACTTTAATCTTTATGGGGTTGTGGTTTTTTCTCTAATTGTTGGATGTGTTTTTTGGTTATTAGACTCTATTTCAAAAAGATTACCTGTCTGGTTATGTTTATCTGTTGTAGTCGGTCCTTTTATGTCTTTATTTACATCATCTGATTTAGGTACAACACTATTAACTCATGGTTTATTACTTAGTTTACTATTGTTATATTTACAAAGTAGTCAAGAATTTTTAAGAAAGAGAAATAAAAATGGAATTAACTAATAAAGCATTGAAAATTTTATTATGTGTGTTGATCTGCAGTTTGTTTTCTTGTAAGAATGATAATAAGTCTGTGGTTCCGTCAAACGCAAAAATCACTGATATGTGGGGGAGCCTTATTATTCCTTTATTGTCAGAGTCAATATGGCTTGAAAGGGATAAATATGATACAAGTTCTGTCTTAATGTTGCCGATGAATTGGGCATTTAAAGTTAAAGACACCTCTAAAATTAATGATTTTTCAGTCTTCTTTGCACAGGTTAATACCTATTATCATGAAACTCTTGCTGAAAACAGATTGAATAATGCTCAGTTTCAATATTTTATAAGTCAATATTTAATACTTAAGCATAAATATAGTCGTCTAGATGAAGTTGAATTGGAACTTTTAAATAAAGTACAGAATTGGGCTGCTGATTTTTGGAATGAACCCGCTTGGTTATGGGGTAGAGAGCCTTTTGATTCTATGTACGAACGAATGAGTTGGAAATTATTAGAGTTAAATCCACAACGTTCTTATTATAGAGCTATTTTTGATGAAGAGCTTTTTTTATTGGCGACAGTCGCTAATTTGCAAGCAATAGACCCAAGTAACTTAACCGTTGAACAAGAAAATGCATTTGGGCAAATTAAAGATGTATCTTGGTTAATGCTTCACCAAGAAATTAAATTTTCTTTAGAGGAAAATAACGCCAATTATTTTAATTTCCAACAAGGTGCATGGGCTGAGCATCCAGACTATGCCTATGTAGGACAAAAAGAAGTCATAGAAGGCATGATTAAAATGCCAATTGAAGGTATAGCGACTGATTCATCTCATATGCATCGTTGGCCTGTTTGGTTAAAAAGTTTTAAACGAATGTTTTCAAAAGATGAAAACAAGTTACAGTTAATTAAAAAATTAGAAATAGCTTTGGCGCAGCAATTTAATGAATTCGTTTACGTTAAGTCTGATAACTTCTTTCCTGCACCACGCATGAATAATTTTTTTGATGGGCGTAATGGGGTTTATAGGTATTTGTATGCAACGCAAGGGAGTTCTGGTTATGCTCCTTATCAATTGTCAGGAACTCTTGCTGTCGGATGGTATGGCATGTTATTGGGTGCCGATGATTTTAAAGAAGATATTGTTAAAATGCTAGATTCTGGCGAATTACCTCATTATGTAATAGAAACGTATGTTGGTCCCAATACAACTAGAGAACGGCATCCTCTTTTTACTTGGCCAGAGTATTTCTCTAATGGCATGACTGAATTAAATTATCGTATAACTAAAGAGTTGTTAAATGATTAACAGCAATGTGTTTGTGATGCTATTTTCCTTCAAATAACATCAGGAAATTATTAAATTGAAAATTGTACATTTTACTAGTGTTCATCGATTATCTGATACTAGAATATTTGTTAAACAGTGCTGTTCATTAGAAAGGCAGGGAATCGAAACCATATTAATTGGGTGTGGTGATTTTGACTCAGTTGAATCTGGAGTTAAAATAAAAGTTATACCTAAGAGAAAAGGTTTCTTAAAACGTTTGTTCTTAACTGATTTTGCCATCACTACAAAAGCCTTAGCTGAAAATGCAGATATTTATCATTTTCACGATCCTGAGCTTATCCCTTTTGCAATATTTATGCGTTTATTGGGAAAAAAGGTAGTCTTTGATGCTCATGAAGATCTAAGTTTACAAATTAGCAATAAAATATGGTTACCTAAATTTTTGCGTAAACCACTAGCTTATTTTGCACGTTTTTTATACTGGTCCGCTGATAAAACAATGAGTGGTATTGTGACTGTGACACCAACACTAATTAAACAGTTCAGAAATAAAAATACAGTTTTAGTGAGAAATTTCCCTGACCTAGGTGAGTTCACTAAAATAAAAGAGGATGACATAAACGAAAGAGAAAATAATGCAGTTTATGTTGGTGGTGTTACCAAGGTAAGAGGATTAAAAGAAAATATACTTGCTATTAATAATATTAGTCCTACTCTAAATGCCAAACTTTTAGTTGGTGGCACATTTCAAAGTAAAGATTTTGAAGATGAGATTAATGCATTAAATCTAAAGAACACTGACTTTAAAGGTTGGCTGAGCAGAGACAAAGTTCAATCTTTACTTTCTCAAGCGAAAATTGGTTTAGTAACACTTCATCCTACCGCAAACTATTATGATGCTTACCCTGTAAAAATGTTTGAATATATGGCGGCGGGTTTACCTGTAATTGCATCTGATTTTCCTGTTTATAGAGAAATAATAGAAACGGCTGATTGTGGTATTTTGGTTGATCCTTTAAAACCAGAAAAGATATCCGAGGCTATAGAACGTTTATTATGTACACCAGATGTTATTATTAAATATGCTAAAAATGGACGAAAAGCTGCAATGGAGTATTATAATTGGCAGCATGAAGCTGAACAATTAATTAGTCTTTATCAAAAGATTTTACTTTAACAGTTCAGGTTATTCGATGCCTGACATATGGAGTAAATCTTAGGTTTTCCCGAATTCAGTTAATAGCTATATTGTAAGATAAAAGTTGCAACTAGTTGGTTTTTTTTATTTGTTCCATTTGACACTGGAGATGCGCTTGATTTAAGTGCAAATGATGGTGCTAGTTAATTACAGTAACATCTACAGATTATCGTGGATTTAAATTTCGCTCCAGCCAATGTAATGCTTTCATGTGAATTAAGGGTAAAAATTTACTTAGAGATGCAAGTACATATAGCTATAATGTTGAACAAACCTGTCAAGAAGGTTATAAAAACAAAAATGGTACACATTATCGACATTTACGATTAACGAATAATGCATTGATAGTGAAAGGTACTATTGCTGATTTATCAATAAAGCTGATTTGCGTTGGCGATTAAAGTTAGGATAATGGTAATTAGAAAGAATAAAATTACGAATGAATAGTATTTATTAACGATAGAGCCTAAAGAGTTAACCAAACGTATCTCTATAGTCATGGGGAAGACTCCCGTTACTATTACTAAAAAAATTAACACTCATAATTGAAGTTGAGCTCTATAATACTTGCTCAATTAAGTCTGTTTATCAATATAAATAATGATCAAATAAAACCGAAAAGAAGTTAACGAATGAAAGTACTTTATTTCCATCAACATTTTTCAACACCTAAAGGATCCACAGGAATACGCTCTTACGAAATGGCGCGTCGTTTGGTACATCATGGTAACCAAGTTACTATGGTTTGTGGCAGTTATGGCGGAGGAAATACAGGTTTAGAAAATGACTTTATAAAAGGTAAAAGACAAGGGTGTGTAGACGGTATTGATATTATTGAACTTGATCTTGCCTATTCAAATTCAGATGGCTTTATTAAACGTGCGTTAACCTTTATTAAGTTTGCAATTAAAAGTATAGGGTTAGCTTTAACACAACAATATGATGTTGTTTTTGCAACCACTACACCATTAACAGCGGGTATTCCTGGTATCTTTGCTCGTTGGTTACGTGGAAAACCTTTTGTATTCGAAGTACGTGATCTTTGGCCTGAATTACCAAAACAAATGGGCGTTATTAAAAACCCGGCAGTATTAATCGCTATGTCTATATTAGAGTGGGTTTCATACCGTAGCGCACATCGTTGCATAGGACTATCTCCTGGTATTGTTGACGGTATTAAAAAGCGTGGTGTGAAAGCAGAAAAGGTAGTACTTGTACCCAATGGTTGCGATTTAGATATTTTTCAATTTGAGGCAGATAAAAATATTACCAAATGGCGCCCAGAAGGTATTGAAGAAGCAGATTTAATGGCTGTCTTTACCGGAACCCATGGTCTAGCAAATGGGTTAGATTCAGTTTTAAATGCCGCTGTTGAATTGAAAAGAAGGGGAAGAACTGACATAAAATTAGCCCTTGTTGGTCAAGGTAAGTTAAAATCTTCTTTAGAGAAAAAAGCAAAAGAATTGGAACTAGATAATGTTGTTTTCCATCCACCCGTCAATAAAGATAAGTTAGCTGGTTTGCTGGCAAGTGCTGATGTAGGGTTACAGTTACTTGCCAATATTCCTGCTTTTTATTATGGCACTTCCCCTAATAAATTTTTTGATTATATCTCTGCAGGATTACCTGTTCTTAATAATTATCCTGGTTGGTTGGAGGGAATGATTAAAGAAAATAATTGCGGTTTTGTTGTTATTCCAGATAATCCACAAGCTTTTGCCAATGCACTAGAAACTGCAGCATCAGATAAAGAAAGTTTGAAGTTGATGGGAAACAGAGCTAATGATTTAGCTAGGAAAGCCTTTGATCGCAAAAAGTTAGCTGACAAATGGGTTAACTGGGTAACAGGTGTTGTCAAATGAAACGTTTATTCGATTTTTTAGTTTCAGCTATTGCCCTAGTTATATTATCGCCTATAATTTTCATTGTTAGCAGAAAGATTGCTAAAAACCTAGGTTCTCCTGTTTTATTTAAACAAAAGCGTCCGGGGTTAAATGGCAATATATTTAAAATGATTAAATTTCGCAGTATGAGAGATGCTGTGGATGAAAAGGGAAATAGCTTACCAGATGAAGAGCGTTTAACTCCTTTTGGTGAAAAATTACGCAGTTCAAGTGTGGATGAATTGCCCGGGCTGTGGAATGTTTTAAAAGGCGACATGAGCTTGGTTGGCCCACGCCCATTATTAGTTGAATACTTACCTTTATATGATAGCGAACAAGGTAAACGGCATAATGTGCGACCGGGAATTACTGGCTGGGCACAAGTGAATGGCAGAAATGCAATAAGTTGGAAAAATAAATTTGAATTTGACGTGTGGTATGTTGAAAATCAAAGCTTTTGGCTGGATATAAAAATACTTTTTTTAACAATCAAAAAAGTATTTATTAAAGAAGGTATTTCAGCTGATGGTGAGGTTACCATACAAAAATTTACCGGTAATGGTAATCAATAAAACATGAAGCTAATATCGCTAAACCTTTACCAGAAAAATACAATTCAAATGATGAAAGTGGGGCAGAATATGTTTGTGATGAAACATTACTTTGCAAAACGCATAGAAATATGCTCACTGCTGTAAAACCAAAGGCACAATAAGCCCCTATAAAGATAAAGTTAACTTAATGTTACGTTTGCCTAACCCAGTAAGCTTTCACTGTAATCACTATTTGTGTATAGTTACGCCCAAATTATGATATTGAAAGTTGTAGTGTAAAGTTAGCTTTTTACACTACGCTCAAAGAGAACTAAAGGTAAAAATAATGCGTAAGCAGTTACAAAAAGGTTTTTCATTAATAGAATTAATGATTGCTATGGTTATTATAGGTTTAATAGCCTCTCTTATTGGCCCTGCAATGTTTGGAAAAGTTGATAGTTCAAAAATTAAAACAGCAGAAGCTCAAATGCAGCTCTTTGCTACAGCACTTGATACTTATAGATTAGATGTTGGAGTTTATCCTGAAAATCTCGATGAACTAAGAGAGTCAAGTGATACAAATTGGGATGGACCCTATTTTCCTAAAGCAATACCTTCTGATCCATACAATAATGCATACATTTACAAACTTGATGATTCGAAAATTAGCTATAAAATGTTTTCAAAGGGAAAAAATGGCAAAATAGAAGATGGTGGTGATGATGTGGTTTTCTAACTAATGGAATTTTTAAATCTATTAAAATCATCAAATAAAATTACTGAAGAGCAAGTCCAGAAAGTTATAAAGTTTCAGCAACAATTTGGCGGTGATTCTGATGCCATAGTGGCTAGTTTAGGGTTAGCCTCAGAAGAAGATATTGCTGTTGCTTTAGCTAAGTTGTCAGCCAACACTTATGTTGATTTTGATAATTTTGACGAATCAGTTTCTAATCAAAGCTTAAATAATGTTCTCAAAAATTGCCCGTTGAATATACAGTTTATTCAAGATAAAGGGGGGATACCTCTCCGTTGGGAAGATAATAGTATTGAAATCCTTGTTGCTGATATTAATCATCAGGATATTGCAGAGTACCTTCAATACGAAGGTGTCACCGTAACTTATTTAGTTTGTAGCCCAACAACTTATAGAAATGCAGAAGCAAAAATTTTAGAAGTTAAAGCGATTGGATTTGATGAATACTTCAGTGATTTTGATGCTGATGTTGAAAGACTAAAAGAACTTGCAAGTGAAACGCCTATAGTTAGTTTAGTTGACTCTTTAATTCTGCGTTCAGTTAAAATGGGAGCCTCAGATTTGCATATTGAACCTTACCGTGAAGGTTGTAGGGCAAGAATTCGCGTTGACGGTGTACTAAATGAGTTAGAGGTCTTACCTAAGAGTTTGTTTTTACCTATAGTTTCTAGATTAAAAATACTCGCTAATCTAGATATTGCTGAAAAAAGAAGACCACAAGATGGCAAAATAGAATTTAAGTTAGCTAACCAAGAGTTTGATATCAGGATATCTACTTTACCTTTAAATGAAGGTGAAAGTGTGGTGATGCGTTTTTTATTGAAGCAGTCGTTAAATTATGATTTAGAACGGTCAGGCATTGAAAATGATTTATTAGCATTAATTAGAGAAGACCTTACTCGTACCTCTGGAGTGATATTATTAACAGGGCCTACGGGAAGTGGTAAAACAACAACCTTATATTCTTTTTTAAACCAACTTAATGATGACAAAGTAAAAATTATTACATTAGAAGATCCTGTTGAGTATCAGCTAGAGGGCATTAACCAAATTCAAGTAAATCACGATATTGGCTTTGATTTCTCTAAAGGTCTTCGAAGCATAGTTCGTCAAGATCCAGATGTTATTATGGTAGGTGAAATTCGCGATAGCGAAACTGCACAAATTGGTATGCAATCAGCTTTAACTGGACATTTGGTTTTTAGTACTTTACACACAAATGATGCCCCCAGCGCTTATACTCGATTACTTGATTTAGGCTTAGATGAATACTTACTCAATGCCGCATTAATTTCAATTGTAGCTCAAAGACTAGTTCGTAAAATTTGCAGTGAATGTGCTTATGATTGTGTTGATGAAAAAGTGGTAGAAGAGTTTAAGTTAAAGGAAATAGCAGAAAAATTTAATAACAAAAAAATAGTATTAAGAAAAGGTAAAGGTTGTAAAAATTGCAATCATACAGGTTACTCCGGTAGATTAGCCATTATAGAGTATTTACGATGTGATGATGATATTGAAAAACTTCCTAAAGGCGCTGATTTTGTTTTGGGTGCTAGAACACTTATGGCTAAAAACAATATACGTTCCTTAAATCGTGATGGTTTGTTAAAAGTTGTAAAAGGGTTAACAACTATTGAAGAAGTCGTCAGGGTCGCGGGCTAATGAAAGCTTATAATATTAAAGCTTATAACGATTCTGGTGAGTTGATTCAACGAAAAGACGTTGCTAATACAAAGCTCGAAATTCAAGAAAAACTATCTAAACAAGGGTTGATTCCTGTTGAAATTAGTGAGCTAGGTAATAACAGACAACTTCAAGGTCAGAGAATAAGCATTCCTTTGTCAGTATTAGAAGAAATATTCTCTAATTTAGCTGAATTAATGCAAAATGGCATAAAGTTAGATAAAGCGATAGAGCTTACTGAAAAAGGGATTAGCTTAACTCAAGCCAAATTGTTTTTAAGTAATTTACGTAGTGAAATTAGAGGTGGTTCCTCTTTATATGCAGTTGCCAGTAACTACCCTAAATTGTTCAATCGTTTATATTTAAGTCTTATTGAACTTGGAGAAGCATCAGGACAATTACCTGATGTGTTGAGTCGAATATCTGACGATATGAGTTTTAGAATGGGTTTAAAACAGAAAGTACAACAAGCACTAGCCTATCCAAGTGTTATTTTTATGGTATGTATTTTAGCTATTACCTTTATTTTTTATTTTGTTTTACCTCAGTTAGCTCCATTATTTGAACAAGCAACTTCTCTTCCTTGGTACACTGTGCTTCTACTCAATATAGCCAATTTTATGGATGAATATGGTTTATTTGTTATAGGTTTTATTATTGCGTCACCAGTATTGGGCTTTATATTAGTAAAGCATTTACTGCATACCAATGAGTTTTTTCAAAGTAAATTTTACGCTGTTCCTGTTATTTCTCATTTAACCCGTGCTGTAGATAGAATTAGATTCTCCACCTCTTTGCAAATAACACTCAATTCAGGTGTGCCTCTTAGCCAAGCACTTAAGTTATCTGTTTCATCAGTAACCATGCCTAAACTTAGAGATTCTCTTATGACTGCGTCAAATCGAATTAAGCAAGGCGAGAAAATGTGTGATGCATTAGATGGAGTAAAACTTTTTGATGATATCCAATTAGGCTACATTGAAACAGGTGAAGAAACGGGGAAATTAGCAAAGTCATTTCAAAATATAGCCCAACGAAGTCAAGCTCAAATGGACAGATATATTACCACTGCAACCACAGTATTAGAACCAATACTTATATTGTTCATGGGCGGAGTAGTGGGTGGTGTAGTCATAGGAATGATCATGAGTATCATGAGTGTTCAGGATATAAATGTTCTATGATACACAAACAGCAAGGGTTTTCTCTTATTGAATTAGTTGTCGTTATGATTATGATTGCTGGTCTAGTTGCTATCGTTGCCCCAGGCGCGACAAAATCACTACAAAGTTCAAAGAAATTTATTGAAGAAAAAAAAATACACTCGATAGTTAAGCAAGTTTCTAAATTAGCCTTTTACTCTGGTCAGCCAGTTGTTTTATCCTTTGAAAATAACGATGTCAATATATGGTTAGGCGAAGAATTATATAAAAAAGAAGTTTTTGAAGAGTTGAACTTTAATTCTGCAAAATTACACTTTTCGGCAACAGGTTTTTTGACACCTAGTCCCGTTAAATTTAAGATTGAAAATACGTTAAAGGTGAATCAATTATTAATTGATTGTGAAGAAAATTATGTTATCTGCAAAGTATAATCGCGGGTTCACCTTAATCGAATTGTTAATCGCTTCTGTGATTTTGATTTCGGCAATTTCGTTAAGCCAAATAGCTTATTCCCAATATGTGAGATTGGTTGTTAAGCAAAAAGGCGCAGCTGATAAATACTTGGTAATTATGCAGGCAAAAAATTTAATTGATTTGAATAGTGACATAAAATCGCTATCAGGAAACTACAGTTTTAACGCCCATACGATTAATTGGGAGGGCACCGTTAAAGATAGTTTTCGAGAACAAGCTTTTGAATCAGACGTGAATAGTTTTGCTAAAAAACCTAATACATATTATTTAATTGATTATAAGTTAGAACTGACAATAGCAGGAGTTACTAGTCAGTTAACAAATACTTATAGTCGCTTTATGGTAGACAAGGATGCAGTAGTTTCGTATGAAGAGCGCTAAAGGTTTTACCATTATTGAACTGTTAGTGGTAATGGTTATTTTTTCTTCTTTAATTGCGTCAGCATATATGTCTACAGCTGTCTATTTACAAGCGGTTTCTAAATCTAAAAACTATAAGGAGCTTGGATACCAAAGGCTTTCTGTCATAACGTTAATTGATAAATCTATTAAATCGATGAGTGATTATTATGTGGAAACAGACACTTATAAAAGTAAAATGATGGTGCCTTACGTTAAAGGAACGACTACAAATCTCAGCTACATCTCTCACTTTTCAATTTTTGGGTTTGAGTCAGATGTTATTGTGCAACTTAACTTACTTAACAAAAACAATGGAACACAAATTCAAATTTCTGAATCTCCTTTAACTCGAAATATTGTTCGTCGCTTATCAGATATTAATGAAACTGATGTGTCAAAAGTTGTCCTAAACATTGATGAATTAGTGACGTTATCTTATTTACATAGAAAGCCTTTTAATAAAGACATTTCTTTAAGAGAAATAGAAAATGATTATCAAGATGTTTTTTATTCAACCGTCGAAAGAGGTCTTCCCAAAGCCGTGCGTTTAAATTATGTTTCAACGGGACACTCAATGACATTTTTACCGTTTATTTTGAATAGCCGTAAAGCAATTAAAATTAATAGTTTCTTTAATAATGTTGAAGGCTAAAAATGCGAACTCATTCTAGGCAAAAAGGTGTCGCGTTAATTATTTCACTCGTTACAAGTATTATTCTTGCGTTAATTGTTTCCTATTTTGTTTGGCATAGTCAACAAATTATAAAAACACAGTTTTTAATGCAAAATAAAATCAGTGCTGAACTCGAAGCAGATTCTGTGCTAAGTCATGCGATTTTTGACTTCGTTAAACACCGCAGTGAGTTGGCAAATAATACTATTACAACCAAGTATCCCGGTTGGAATCTCTACGGAAAGCCGTTTATTTTAAGCTCAGGCACATCTTTATCAATTAGAAGTGAAGCAAGTAAAATATCATTGATTCCTACAGACTATCAATTAATTGAGCTGTTATTACGCGGTATTATAGAGGATGAAATAGAGGGTAGAGCAACAAATAATATTAAAATAGATCAAATTATTGCTCGATTAAAAGACTGGCAAGACTCTGATCAGTTTGTTAATTTAAATGGCCTTGAGGAAGATGGCTATAGTCGTTTAGGGTTGTTAAAGCCAAGGGGTTTTTATATTCAATCAATTGATGAACTTATGCTTATTCATGGGTTTGAGCAAGCGTGGCTTGATAAAATACGTGATCACGTGTCTCTTTTTACGTTAGCTGATTTTAATGTTCGATTATCCCCAAAACAATTGATAGAATGGTTATATAACAGTGAACAAGCTGCCGTTATCGCAGAGCAAAGGGGGGAAGAGAGTGTTTTATCCCATTTAAAAAGAGTATCCCCTTTATTATCACAACAAAGCATAGAAAATAAATTAATACAAACAATCGAATTAGAAGTTAATATTTCATTAGATCAAATAAAAGTGGTGAAAAAGGTCGTATTCTCAACAAAAGTAGCGTTGGATAGTCCCTACCCATATGAAATCTGGCACTGGGAATCATGAGTTAATGTATAAAATAAAGGCTAACCTTAAAAGCTATCTATTATCTAAGTTAGCTTATTTTTCTGAAGATAAAGTTTTGCCCTTGACTGGTTCGGGGCTTGAGCAGATCGTTGCTGTTATTGTCAAAAAGTCTCACTTTTTTGAAACAGAAAAAATATACCCTATTAGTAATAAATTACATGTAGTGAAAGCACTCAACCTTGAGTCTAGTTCATTATGCCCCTTTGAGGATGCTGGTTTTTTTTATGATTTAGAAAAAAACGAACAAGGCTATAAAGCTCACTTTTGGTTTTATAAAAAAAGTTTATTAATGAAAATTAATGGATTACTTAGTAAGAAGGCTATTTTCTTATTTCCTGAGAATTTTTTAATTGCCAAAGCATTACCTGTGGAAAAAATAGCTTTTATAGAAGATGGAAATTATTGGGTTAGTAATGTTTCAAAACAAAAAAGCTTTAAAATTGTAAAGAATAATAGCGTTTTATTGAAAGATAAAAAAAATAGCATTTTAATAAATACTTTAGCACATAAGTTTACATTATTTACTCAAGGCTTGTATAAAGCACTGCCCGTATTGCTAAATTTTAAATTAACAAGTGCTAAAGCAAAGGATGGCAGTTGTCGTTATTGTCAATTTCTACAAAATGCTTTCATTGCAACTTTTCTTTATTTAGTCAGCTCAAGCGTTTTAATAAAAGGTATAGATGTTTTTTATCAAAGTAAAATACAAACCAATAAAGAACTAATAGCAGATTTTTTGAAAGTCCGGGCAAGCTTTCAAGCAGAACAAAAAACTTATAAAGAATTAACAGTCGGCTTTGAAGGTAATGTGAGTCCTAGCTCTATTTTTAATTTGCTAGCATTAACAACATCAAGTTATACATTAGAACGTATAAGTACGCGAGATAATACTGTGTTTATTACTGCTATTAGTGAAGAGCCATTAGACGTTTTGGAAGATATGATTAACCTTGATCACATCGAAAATGTCCATTTTGCTAATAAAGTGTCGGATATAAACATTGATAATTTTAAACGTTTTACAATAACCTACCAGCATTAACTTTTATGAATCTAAAAAACATTACACAGCATCCTGACTTTATAAAGTATCAAGGCGCAATTTATTTTTTGTCTTTTTTGCTTTTTATCAAAATAATTGCTTTGCCTCTATTGTCTGCCCAAGAACAATGGTTAGAGCACATATCTATCAATGCGCTACAGATAAAATCACCCGAATCAATTCAATTGTCGCAAAATAATTTGATATTGCTTACTAATCAGCTTAAAGCTGAAATAAAGAAGGCTGAACAGACAATGCTGAAGCCAGGTAAAAGTGAATTAGTGCAAATTGCATTGCTTAAGTCATTGCAAGAGTTAACACAGGCGATGAACTTGAAAATAGTGAGTCATCAGTGGGATAAAGTAACCGTGAATGATTTGTTAGACAAAAACACGCTAACCATCCATGTGTCGGGTGAAGGCGTTGTTATACAATCATTTCTACATTCCATCGCTAATAGTGATAATTTATGGAATTTAGAGTCACTTAAGTTAACTGAAATTAATAGCCGAGGTTCATTATCAGGTAATTATAACTTAAGCTTGTTAATTTCAACGATGCAATTACGGAAAGCGTTATGAGTAGGCTAATAATAATAGCTTTACTGCTAATTTACCTGCTAATAGATGCCATCTTTAGATTAAGTGAACTCGACTTTAATCAAGGTGAAATAAAAAACAATGCAAATTTTGATGACAAACTGATCTTTAAGGAAAAGGTTACACTTATAGACTTTAGAACTGATATTTTCCCAACCTCATCAGGAGGGCTTAATAAGGCACAAGGTAATACAGCGTTATTATCATCAGACACCATCACTTTCGACCAAACTCAAATTAGGCTATTGGCTATTAGTTTAAAAAATAATGTACTGTATGCGACTTTCAAAGCCTCGCAAGAAAAGCCTATAGAAGGCTTTGGTCATTACTATCATGCGAGTAAAGGTGAGGATGTTCTCGGCGCTACGCTAGTCAACATAACCGCAAATACAATAGAGCTACATGTGAAAGAACAACAGTTTACCCTAAATTTATTCAACTCAGGTGAAAGCAATGCCGTTAAGTAAAGTTTCCTTATTTTTTATTTCAATATTCGCATTGTCTAGTTGTGCAACTAACAATGAACAAGCGTTAAATGTGCCAACTTCAGTACTAAAAACCAATCAAAAATCAGCAGATAAAGTTGAGAAACCTCAAAATGTAAAAGAAAATGATGTCATACAAAAGTACATGATACTCGAAGGTATTAAAGTTGAAGAACAGGCTAAAATATTTGAAAGTAAAAGTAACGAATTGCTAAGCCAATTAAGTGGTGATGAAAATATACAAATCGCTATTAACGAAATGCAGTTAAATGATTTTATTCACTTAATTTATGGTGAACATCTTGGTTTGAGTTACGTGTTAGATGAGTCTATTTCAAAATTAACGAATCAAACCATGACACTTAATTTGCAAGACAAAGTTAGCCAGCAAAAGTTATTCTCATTATCTACGCAATTGCTCGCTAAAAGTAAAGTACAGTTCGACTCTCGTGATTCAGTATTGTTTTTCTTTGTCAATAAGCAGAAAAGTAGTAAAGGAAAGTTTAGCTTGGGGGTTGGTAGGGAACAAGACGATATTCCTGTAGGATCTGATGAACGCATAGCGCAACTTGTTCCTATTCTTTACACCGACTGGGATGCTTTAAGCCAAGTGGTTGGTACGTTAATTAATATTCGTACTCGCTGGTTACCCGAGCGTAATGCTGTACTAGCGATAGGCAATGCTAAAGAAGTAGGTCAGTTTTTAAGAATAATAAACACCTTTGATTTACCTAATGCCAAAAATAAGTTTATTGCCCTTCATGAGTTTACCTATATTAATGTAGAAGAATTTATTTCCCAGTTAACTGAGTTGTTACTAGCTGAGGGAATTGATGTAGAAAATAAAAATGCACGATTAGTTTTTACCCCTTTATTGCAACGGAACGCTGTTATTGTACATAGTGTCAACGAGTTGATTTTAAAACGAATTGGCTATTGGACCAAAATATTAGATAAACCTTCACCAACCTCTAAAAAGCGGTACTATACTTTCAACCCTGAAAATGCCAATGTTGACGATATAGGTGAAAGCATTGGCAACTTAATTGCCTTGCAAAATAGTCAAATAACTCCTTATGCTAATGCAGGTAGTAAAAAGAGCGCTGATAAAAAACCTTCAGGTGGTAGTCAATCAAATCAGCAGCAGGCTACTGCAAGTAAGGGGGTAGCTACTGATGATTTGTCTATGATGATTGATCAACACCAAAACGCTCTCATTTTTTATACAACACCAGCAAAATATCATGAAATACTCCCTCTATTACAGAAGATGGATCTTGTTCCTAAGCAAGTTGTAATAGAAGCAACCATTGCTTCAGTTACTTTAGGCGATTCGTATCAGCAAGGTATAGAATGGTTTTTAAATAATACTTTAGGCGAGAGTAATGTTAAAAAACAAGTGACTTTAGATAAAGGGATAACCTTCAGTGTTGCTAATTTTGATTATTCGGTTGTTTTACAGTTATTAGAAAGTGAAAGTAAACTTAATATACTCTCTAATCCTCGTTTAGTGGTCAAAAATGGAGAATCAGCCTCACTTAATGTCGGGCAACAAGTGCCAATTCTTACACAGCAAAGCTCAAATGCTAATGGCGATTCCGATACTATTATTCAATCAGTACAATATAGCTCTACTGGTGTGTCATTAGGTGTTACACCGACTATTAGTGGTAAAGGCGTGGTGTCGCTTGCTGTAACACAAACTGTCTCGTCTGCTCAAGCAAATACGCTCTCTGAAATAAGCTCCCCTGTTATTGCTAACCGCTCAATAACAACTACTGTGCTGGCAAGAAGTGGTCAAACTGTTGTGTTAGGCGGTTTAATTCAAGAAGATACTACTGTTAGTAGTAGTGGCGTGCCTTTCTTTCAAGATATTCCTATTATTGGCAATTTATTTATCAGTAAGTCCGAAGAGAAAACACGTTCAGAGTTAATTATATTGCTTACCCCAAAAGTACTTAGTGACGGAGATGATATTGAAAATTTAATTCGTGACTACTCAAGAAATTCAGCAGAAATAAAGTTTAATTAGTCTCTGATTTACGGAAAATGAAGGTGACTTGATCTAAATTAATCTATGTAGGTTAAAAAACACCCGAAAGGTCTTTTTAAAGTCATTAAGTACTTGTTTCTCTTTGATCTAAGTGCTTTAATGTGCATGGTAATGTTCCGTTATTATGCTGGATAAAGTTAAATCGATTGATAAATAACTAGGCTTTCTTTATCTAGATAACATTGCCTCAATAAAAATACCGGAATGATATTAAAGAGTTGACAAGGTATTTGTTTTTTGTTCAAATCTTGCTTGAACAAACCTGTGTGAAACTTTTGTCTTATCTCGAGACTTAGGGCAAAGGTTTTGCTCAAAAATTAAATGTTCATTAATTTATAAATTAAATAATATATAGGAAATAAAATGAAATTAAATAAATCTATCCTAGCGCTAGCTGTTTTAGGTAGTTTTGCCGCGAGCAGCGCTATGGCAGCAAGCTCA
>MAAB01029352.1_pt1 | contig 199177 bp, 160 predicted proteins | sample 1115991 | NCBI WGS metagenome assembly MAAB01 (sample SAMN04961124, study PRJNA320927) | seawater metagenome | isolation source: sample BD02T18 sea water enriched with oil for 18 days | place: USA:Gulf of Mexico | collected 2013-07-27 | reverse complement strand
TTGCTACCAGCGTGGAAACGAGTACCACGTTGACGAACAATAATGTTACCAGCTAAAACAGATTCACCACCAAAGCGTTTAACACCTAGGCGTTTTGCTTCTGAATCGCGACCATTTCGTGTACTACCTGCAGCTTTCTTATGTGCCATGTTAAATGCTCCTAATTAGCCGTTAATACCAGTAATTTTCACTTCAGTGAACCATTGACGATGGCCCGCTTGCTTACGTGAATGCTTACGACGTTTAAATTTAACGATAGTAACTTTAGGAGCGCGGGCTTGTGTAACAACCTCCGCAACAACCTTGCCACCAGCAACGTAAGGCGCGCCTACATTGATGTTATCGCCATTTGCGATCATTAAAACGTTATCAAATTCTACTGTTGCGCCTACTTCAAGCTCAAGCTTTTCTAGACGAACTGTTTGTCCTTCGGTTACACGATGCTGTTTGCCACCGCTTTGGAATACCGCGTACATAGCTACTCCGTACTGCGCCATCATATGTATGACGCTAATTTTAAAAATATAGGGCGCGAATTCTACGCGAAGAACATAATAAGGGCAAGTCTAAATACGATCATTTACCAAGTTAATTCACCTTTTATGCTTTTTATTTGATTTTTACTTAAGAATTACAACAAAGCGATTAGAAAACTAGTTTTGCATAAGATTTAGTGTAAACTTTGCTTTCTCAACTAATTGAATTATTTTGATTAAAAAACAATCAAATAGCTAAAGAAAAGTGGCATGAGCAATAAAGTAGATATCAAAGCAATACAGACATTAGCACAAAGCGATATGACAGCAGTAAATGATCTTATTTATGATCAATTGCAATCTGATGTCGCATTAATTAACCAACTCGGCATATATATTGTTAACGGTGGCGGTAAGCGTATGCGCCCTATGTTAACTGTCCTTGCAGCTAGAGCATTAGCGTATCAAGGCACAAAGCATTTAGAAATTGCAGCTATCATTGAGTTTATTCATACCGCAACACTACTCCATGATGATGTTGTCGATGAATCAAATATGCGCCGTGGTAGAGAAACCGCTAACGCGTTATTTGGTAATAGCGCCAGCGTATTAGTAGGTGACTTTCTTTATACACGCTCATTCCAAATGATGACTAAATTAGGCGATATGCGCATTATGGATATTTTATCTGATGCTACCAACATAGTGGCCGAAGGTGAAGTTTTACAGTTAATGAACTGTAATGATGCAAGCACCACCGAAGAAAGTTATATGCAGGTTATTTATTGTAAAACAGCCAAATTATTTGAAGCAGCAACACGCCTTGCCGCCGTTATCTGTGACCAAGATGAAAAAATAGAACAAGCCATGGCTGATTATGGTAAATATCTAGGTACCGCCTTTCAGTTAGTCGATGACATTATGGATTACACTGCTGACGCTAAAGAGATGGGTAAAAATGTTGGTGATGATCTCGCTGAAGGTAAACCCACCCTACCGTTACTTTATGCGATGAAACACGGTAACAGTGCGCAACAATCACTTATTAAAGAAGCTATCGAATTGGGTAATGGCATGGATAACCTTGAGTTAATCCTAGCTGCTATGGAAGAAACTGGTTCATTACGTTACACCCAAAAACAAGCCGAGATTGAGGCTGACAAAGCGATTAAAGCACTTGATATCATTGCTGATAGTGAGCAAAAGCAAGCACTTATTGCCCTAGCGCATATAGCTGCTAATCGTACAAGTTAACCTAATTTATACCTCAGTTTCATACCTCAGTAAAACTGCTGAGGTATTTCCTCCAATAACTCCCTCTCCCCCAAACATTGCTATTTATTGATCTAAATCAACAGATACTTGCTTAAAGTTGTTCCTCTTAGCTTTGATGACTAACCTAGTTATTAGGGATTAAAAGCTAGAAATTGGCATCAATATTCCATCACAATAAAAACAACACTTTTTCTAGCTATGGGTGTTATACCAATCAGTATAAGAAAGTGATCACTTCTTTTATGCTCTATGGTATTAAAATCAATGGGGGTATTATGCCATTAATAGAGTGGTCAAAAAATTTAACTATCGGCATTGAAAGTATTGATAATCAACATAAGAAGCTCATTGCCATAGTGAACACGCTGCATGATGCAATGCAGTACCCTGACTCAAGAGATGTATTAAGTGATATATTTAGAGAGTTAACAAGCTATACCCAAACACACTTTGCTTATGAGGAGAAATTATTTGCACAGTATGGTTATCAAGAAAGCACTGAACACAAGCGACAACATGCAGAATTGATTATTCAATTATTGGAGTTAGAAGAAAAAGTGAGTCGTTATCAACAAGAAGACTTAACCCAAGAGGTGATGATGTTTCTAAAAGGCAGGCTTACATTTCATATTCTTGAGACTGATAAAGCTTACAGTGACTTTCTCATTGCTAAAGGGGTAAAGTAATAAAGCAGTTAAATAACTAATCTATAAACTATTAGACATAAAAAAACGCGCTAATATTAGCGCGTTTTTATTTATTCTATGGCATTAGAAGCCAGTCGAATTGGCTAATTAGCTAGCCATAAAATCAACACCTTCGTTGATGTCTTTCTTTAATGTAGCAAGCATGTCTTCTTTAGCTTGTAGTTCAAAAGCACTTAATTCACCGTAAGGTAAAATTTCGCTAACACCATTTACACCAAGACGTACAGGTTGTGCAAAAAATAGTGCGTCTTCACCTTTACCTTCAACGTAAGCGTAATCTACAACGTCTTCACCTTGTAGGCCTTTAACTAAAGACATACAAAAACGTGCTGCTGCAGCGCCCATAGAAAGTGTTGCAGAGCCGCCACCGGCTTTAGCTTCTACAACTTCAGTACCTGCATTTTGGATACGAGGAGTAAGCGTTGCAACTTCATCATCAGAGAAAGTAACACCTTCTACTTGAGATAATAATGGAAGAATAGTTGTGCCTGAGTGACCACCAATTACTGGTACTTTCACAGTAGCAACATCTAAGCCTTTAAGTTCAGCAACAAAAGCTTCAGAGCGAATAACATCTAGTGTAGTAACACCAAATACACGAGCCGCATCATATGTACCTGCTTTTTTGAATACTTCAGCAACAATTGGCACTGTTCCGTTAACTGGGTTAGTAATAACACCCACTAACGCTTTAGGGCAGCTAGCAACGATGCCTTCAGCTAATACTTTAATAATACCAGCATTAACGTTGAATAAATCAGCACGGTCCATACCTGGCTTACGTGGCATACCCGCTGGGATCAATACAATATCAGCACCAGTTAACGCACCGCTAAGATCGTCACGACCAAAACCTGCAACTTTAACGTCAGTTGGGATGTGTGATAAATCTACCGCAACACCTGGAACAACTGGTGCAACATCATATAAAGACAACTCAGAACCTGCTGGTAATTGAGTTTTTAATAATAATGATAATGCTTGACCAATACCGCCTGCGGCGCCTAAAACAGCTACTTTCATGTGATTTCTCCGAAACTAAGTGGGGTTTATTTGTTGTAAGATTAATTATTAAAATATTATTCGAGTAAATACGTTAATTTTTTGCTGTGCAAAAGATATAGCATAAGTAAGTAAAAAACAATTATTATACTCTTTAACTCTGTTATTAACTTTCAGTTTATTACACAAACCACATGAAGATGCAGGATTCAGCTCTTCAAGTAGCTTGGGTATGATGATGCGATAACGTATACTAGCGTTATTTATACTGATTACAAACGCCACTTTAGTCTATTACAGGATTTATTACGCATTATGAGCGGTTCACAAAAACAAGAAGCACTAGTACAGGCATTTAAAGACTTATTAAAACAAGAACAGTTCGGCTCTCAAGGTGAAATAGTTGATGCTTTAAAAGCCAATGGCTTTGACAATATCAGCCAGTCTAAAATATCTCGTATGCTCAGTAAATTTGGTGCCGTTAGAACCCGAAACGCTCGCCAAGAAATGGTCTATTGTTTACCTGCGGAATTAGGTGTTCCTACCGCACAAAGCCCGCTCAAGCAGCTAGTTTTAGAAATAGAACACAATGAGGTAATGATCATTATTCAAACCAGTCCTGGAGCTGCACAGTTAATCGCAAGATTACTCGATAGTTTAAGTAAAAGTGATGGTGTACTAGGGACTATTGCTGGCGATGATACCATTTTTATTGCACCAACAGATGTTAGCCAAATTAATGAAACAATAAAAACATTAGAGCAACTTTTCTCTAAAAATTTAAGCTAAAAACTTAAGCTAAAAATTTAAGCTAAAAACCTAAGGCTTTAACTTACTTAAGACGTGCTTTATGCTGCTAAGTAAGGCCTTTCCTGTCACGGGTTTTGACATATGTAAATTCATACCTGCAGATAAACTTAATTGTTTATCTTCTTCTCGGGCATGAGCTGTCATGGCAATGATCGGTAAATCCTGATATTTATCTTGTGCTCTAATATGTTTCGCAGCAGTCAGTCCATCCATTATCGGCATCTGAATATCCATCAGTATCACATCAAAATGGTGTTCAGCTAATGAGTCTATCGCTCGCTGACCATTATCAGCAATAATAACCTTAGCACTCATATTCAATAATAACTCTTTCGCGACCAATTGATTTACTAAATTATCCTCCACCAACAAGATAGATATGCCTTGTAAGCTACCCTCCTCACTTGTAGTTAAGCTTTCTTGCCTACTATCTATTTCTATATTGTCTAGTGTTTGACCATGTTTTTCTGGGTAATTGGCAAGCTTTATATTAAAATGATTACCCAGTTGCTCTGGCTGTTCAACACCATGAAGTAATGCTTTGGATATTTGGTCAAGCGCGTAACGGAACAAAGGCATATCAACTAATAGATAAGATGTAGACAGTTTATCTAAATAGTTACACGTTTCATTACTCAATTGCCTTAATGCTGGCTGACATAAACAGAGTAACCGAAAGTTAGCTAATGGTAATGTTAATTCAGGATGGCTCTGTTGCTGAATAAAATCCTCCTCGCCGATAAGTAAGACACTATTTTGTGCAATGTCTAGCTGGCATAGCTCTTCAACACCACTAACGGTATGCAACACCCAATTCATCTTGGCAATGCTTTGGATGAAACTGGTAGATAACTTTTGATTTATCGTATAAATACTAATATCAGAGAGTAAAGGTTGGTTTAGTTCCGCTGGTAAATTAGATATCAGCTCTGGTGAATCAAGTAGAACTCTTTGGAATGGCAAAACAAAGCTAAGTTCACTGCCATGTCCTAACTCGCTGACAAGACTGATCTTACCACCAAGCAGCTTAATAATTTGCTGACAAATGGATAAACCTAAGCCTGAACCTCCATATTTTCTTGTCATGGATTCATCGGCTTGACTAAAGGCATTAAATAAGTGACTTTGATTATGGTTTGCAATACCTATACCGGTATCACTCACGCGAAAGCGCAATTGGGCCACAGTATCAGCCACTGAAAGCGCTTCAATAGTTAACTTAATCTGACCTTGCTCAGTAAACTTGATGGCATTATTAAATAAATTTGCCAGCACTTGTACTAGACGCATTTCATCGCTAATTACATTACTAGGTACCTCTGCACTCATATCAACAATGATTTCAACTCGTTTATTATCAACATTAGTTATATTGAGCTTTAATGCCTTATCAATAATGATAGGCAAATTCACAGCATCTTGGCTGACAATCATTTTTCCTGCTTCAATTTTGGATAGATCCAACAGCTCATCAACAAGATGAAGTAAGGTTGACGAAGCACTTTGCGAATTCACTAAGTAATGTTGTTGCCGTGGATCTAGAGAAGTATGCATTAATAAATCCATCATGCCCTGCATAGCATTGATTGGTGTTCTTATTTCATGGCTCATATTCGCAAGAAACTGTATCTTGACTCTGTTAGCATACTCGGCTTGGTCTTTAGCTTTTTCAAGTGCTGATTGCGTTTTTTGCTGTAAGGTAACGTCATGAAATATGCTGATAGAACCAAGAATATTGCCTTTTGCATCAGTAAACTGATTACAGTACCCTTGGTAGATAAACTCCCCTGCATGAATTAGCGCTTGTTGTGGATAAACCTCATCAATTGAAGCATTTAAGTTATCGATTTCCCTTGCTAATAGTACTGGCATAAAGGTAACTGACTTCATTCCTAACATTTGTTCAACAGAATGATTAGCCAAACGTTCGAACGCTTCATTACAACCCATTAATAAACCATCGGGGTCATTGAAAACAATCAATTCAGGGATGGCATTCATCACCGAACGTAATAGAGCATAATCACGTTGATGTTTAGCACTACTGTCCTGTAAAGCTTTAGTTTTTTCTACTACACGACTATCTAAAACATCATTTTGCTCAGTAAGCTGTAATAACAAACTACTATTTTGAGCAAAAATATCTTCCACCACTTGAAACCAATGTAACCAATCTGCTGTAGGTTTTATTTTGCCTGGATCGCCGATAGCGCAGTACTCAATATGGCTGATAAACTCAGTAGTGGGTTTTATGAACGTTCGCTTAGTCATGGTATTGATTAACATTAAAAATGCTAATAAACCAATAAAAAGCATTGCGAAAACAAACACAAAGTCACTGTATTGCGGGGCTGAAAAGCTTTCAAAGTTTTGATATTTGAGTAAGGTCCAGCCATTTACCGTAAGCACTTGCTTTTCAATAAACCAAGCCCCTAAACGCTCTGTATCGCCCATTTCAGCCAGTTTTTCAGCTGTAATAGATTGAAGTGACTTAGGCAATAAGTCTTGCCAAGAAGCGCGGTAACTTAACGACTCTTTACCTAAACGTTTAGAAAGTAAAATATCATTACTTTGATTATATAAAATAAGCCCTTGATCATTAGACTTTAATTCAGACAAACTAGCATGTAAACGCGATAAATTGATGTCTATCACTATCGAGCCTAATATTTTGTCATGATGAAAAACACTAGTTCCTAATGAAGAGTTCATGCCGCCTCCTGCAGCATCTAGGTATGGCGGAGACCATAGTACTCGATTGTTTTTTGCTGTTAATAAATGCATTGCTTTTTTATGAGGGTTATCTAGGGTTTCCTCACTAAACTGCCATATTTCACGGTCAACCCAAGGGTATATATTTACAAAATTGTCCAAAGAAATGTAATAAAACCATGTTGCTTCTTCGATAATGTTTTGTGCGGCAACAAATGCTGGAGTCAACGCATTAGCCATAGATATTTCTTGCTTTTTAAGCTCCCCAAATTCGCCAATTTGCCCGACGCCAGTTATGTTACTGCTTAAACGTTTACCTTGTTTAATGACATCATGTATGGGCTTATTCAAATAAAACCTATCCCCTTGCTGTGATAAAGAGGGCATTGGAATATTTATTTCATTAGGGTGTTTGAGAATATATTCAGCAAACTCTTGTATACCTACAACAGCCTGAACACTTTGCTCTAACATAATGTTTAGCTGTTTCGCTTCTTGTTTGAGTGCATCTAAACTCTGCTGTTTATGCTGTGCAATTTGATTGAAGTAACGTAAGGATGCAACTGACAGGGCAATAAGAATAATGACAATAAAGGCAACAACAACTGTGGTATTGTAGCGTTTAAAAACTGTACTAATGCCCGCTTGGTAATACACTAAAGTGCCTTATTTTTTATTAAATTATTCGATAACTTAATAAGTTAATGCAGTCAGGGGCTTTAAACAAGGAAAAGTAACTGATTTGACTAGGGGATGTTGATCTTTCAGGGTTAAAATTTATTCAATTTAAAACGGATTTAATCGCGACGCGAGCTTTGTATCATAGTAATTCTATTAAAAAAGCGAGCAACAATGAGTAAATTGCTTTTAAATGAACCCTAAATGGCAGCACTTGTTTGAAATTTAGTCTACGTTACCGTCTGTTCGAGTAGCCAGCTACACGTAATACCAATCTCACTAACTATGTGATCATTTCTACTTGTTAAAATTACCAACTACTTTGTTATTTATTTAATAATTAGAACAACTAGTTATTAAAATAAACGCCTTGTATTTGGCTATTTTTCCTACGTATAAAGTAGATCACCTAATTAATGAAACTGGTATAACAAACTCTGCCTTGTCTAAATACCAAACAAGTTGCTGTAAAAGTCATCTCGAAAGTTCAACAGACCCTAAGCTACTTTCCCAAGGGGTTTAAAAGTTATAAGTTCTCCTCTGCAAATGCAGCGAGTCGACTACGTACTACGCCATTTAAGTTGACGGTAGCAGACCCAGGAAAGTCTTTAAAACGCTCAACAATATAAGTCAGTCCAGAAGTCACTGCGGTTAAGTAATTACTGTCAATTTGTGCCAAATTTCCTGAACAGACTAATTTAGTTCCTTCACCACAACGCGTGATAATAGTCTTTAATTGAGCTGCTGTTAGATTTTGACATTCATCAAGCAGTACGAGGGCGTTTTGAATACTACGTCCCCGCATGAAATTCACAGACTTAAACTGGACGTTCGCTTTATCCATAATATAGCTTAAGCTGCCATGCATACTTTCATCTTGTTGATGTAATACTTCCAGAGAGTCAGTTATTGCGGCTAACCAAGGTGCCATTTTTTCTTCTTCGGTACCGGGCAAGAAGCCAATAGATTCAGCAATTTCAGGGGTACTTCGTGTAACAATTATTTTGTCATAAAGGCCTCGTTCTATGACTTGTTCTAAAGCAGTTGCTACTGCAAGTAATGTTTTGCCACAACCCGCAGGTCCCGTAAGGATGACCAAATCAATGGTCGGATCAAGTAGAGCGTCCATCGCCATGCCTTGATAAACATTTTTAGGATGGATACCCCAAGCACTCTTTGCTAATAATCGCTCTCGACCAAGATCTAATATGGAGATATTATCATCATCCCAACCAGTTACTTTCCCAGCAAAGCTGTCACCTTCATCTAACAAATACTCGTTAATATAAATTTGAGGGACTGTATCTCGAGCAACATAATGTGTGGTATTCCGTCCTTCGGTCTCGCTATCAACTGACTGAATATTTTGCCAAAAATAACCTTCAAATTGATGATAACCTTTGGTTAAAAATTGGACGTCATCAATAAGTTGGTCTGTTCTATAATCTTCAACATACGCTAATCCTGCGCCTTTGGCTTTCAAACGCATATTTATATCTTTAGTTACTAACACTATTTTTTTGTGCGGGTTTTTCTTTTGAATATGTAAAGCCGCGTTGATAATTCGATTATCATTTTCATTAAAAGATAAAGTGTTAGCTGTTTTCTCTAAAGCATAATCATTAATAATAGCCAAACAACCACTGGGGTGTTGGTCATCATTCTGCGGTAACTTAACGCCAGCAAGTACTTGTTCTGGACTGGCATCTCGCAGTGTATCTTCAAGCGCTCTTATCGCTACCCTAGCATCACGACTGACATCTTTTCGCCTATCCTTAATTGAATCGAGTTCTTCCAGCACCGTCATAGGAACAACGACATCATGTTCTTTGAAGGATAAAAAGGCAAAAGGTTCGTGTAAAAGGATATTGGTATCTAGAATGTAGATAATAGGTTGATTTTTGGTCTCTTCGACTTGAGTCGATAGGGCTAAATTTTCACTTAACATATTCTCATTGTTCATATTCTCTTTAGTCATGGCGATCTCCGTGATTCACTGACAAAACAAATATAAAAGAGCAATAGCGCACTTAAAGTATAGCTCATACCAAGTCTGTTAAGTTATTTCCTACTCAGCGAGAGTTAAAAGGCTTAGAGGCAAGGCATTGATTGCTGGTAATGGTATATCCTTATCAAAATCAATAACGCTGAATATAAGCCTTTTAAACTCGCCCTAGGGGGCTCATTAGCAAACTTATTACCTCACAAAGTTAATGAAAAATAGAGTAACTATATTTAACCAACTTTACTTGTAATAAGCGCGCTAATGTAACTCTGAGCTGGGAATAAATTTAATAGAATTGGTATTATTCACAATAATATCTTAATTATTACGAAGCAAGCATAATTTTTAATGATTCCGTCTATGATTAAGAGTAATATAGCGCCTTTTTTTTACCCCTAGTTTTTAATGCTTAGTATTATCCTTACATTTTATTAAGCTACCGTTGGAGAAGTAAGTTTATGCCATTTCAGGTAGGTCAGCGTTGGATCAGTGACAGTGAATCAGATCAAGGCTTAGGTACAGTAACAGGGGTTGAAAACCGCTTTGTTAATATTGTATTCACCGCGACAGGTGAATCACGTAAATATGCTAAAGATAATGCACCGCTAACACGTGTTATTTTTAATGAAGGTGACTTTGTTCCTAGCCATGAAGGTTGGTCGTTAAAAGTCATTTCATATAGTGAAGCTCATGGCATAATCAGCTATGAAGGCATACGCCAAGATACCAATGAGCAAGTCATCTTAAAAGAAGTGATGATAGATCACTTTATTAAGTTCAATAAACCACACGATCGCTTACTCAATAGTCAAGTTGATCGTTTAGATTGGTTTCGCTTACGTAAAGATTGCTTACAACATCAATACCAACAGCAACAATCTGATTTAACCGGTTTGACTGGTGGTCGAGTAAGCTTGATACCACACCAGCTTTATATTGCCGATGAAGTAGGCAATCGCTTTGCTCCTAGAGTTTTACTTGCCGATGAAGTTGGCTTAGGTAAAACGATTGAAGCAGGTTTGATCATTCATCAACAATTAGTCACTGGCCGGGCAAAAAGAATTCTAATCATAGTACCTGAGTCATTGATGCACCAATGGCTTGTTGAAATGCTGCGCCGTTTCAATCTTAATTTTAGCATTTTTGATAATGAACGCTGTGTCGAAACTAGCCAGGATAACTATGTTGATGGTAAAAAGGCTAACCCTTTTAGTTCTGAGCAATTGGTACTGGTTAACCTAGGGTTTATTACTAACAACCCAGAATGGTATGATGCACTGCTCAGTGAAGATTGGGATTTAATGGTTGTCGATGAGGCACACCACTTAAATTGGCAACAAGATAAACCAAGCATTGAATACCAGTGTATTGAACAACTCGCGCAAGTTGTGCCTGGCGTTTTACTATTAACAGCTACCCCAGACCAATTAGGTCATGAAAGTCACTTTGCCCGTTTACGTTTACTCGATGCTGACCGTTTTTATGACTATCAAAAATTCACCGAAGAAGAGTCTCATTATAGTGAAGTCGCTGATGCCGCCAATGCTTTAGTCGAAGGTAGTAAGCTTTCTAGTGAACAAGAAAAAATACTCACTGACTTATTAAAAGAAACGGATATCAGCACCGAACTTACGAAGTTAAATCAAGAAGACACTGAGTCATCGACAACAGTACGCCAAAGTTTATTAAAACAGTTACTCGATAGGCATGGTACTGGGCGTATTTTATTTAGAAACTCTAGGAATACCATAAAAGGCTTCCCTGCTCGCCAAGTAGTACCTATGTTGCTTGACATGCCAGAGCAATATCAAGAAAACATTAATGAGTTTATGCTCAGTGACAGCCCACAAGCTTTAGCTAAATCAAAACAGGCTAAATATATTTTTACCCCAGAAATGCTCCATGGCTTAGATCAACAGAATGAAATTTGGACTGATTTTGACCCTAGAGTTGACTATTTAATTGAGCTTTTGCAGTCACTTAAGAAAGAAAAAGTATTAGTAATTTGTGCTCATGCGCAAACAGCCATTGATTTAGAAGCTGCACTTCGTATTAAAGAAGGTATTCGCAGCGCTGTTTTCCATGAAGGTTTATCGATATTTGAACGTGATAAAGCCGCCGCTTATTTTGCTCAAGACGAAGACAGTGCCCAGCTATTATTGTGCTCTGAAATAGGTAGTGAAGGACGTAATTTTCAGTTCGCTCATCATCTGGTACTTTTCGATTTACCAAGTAATCCTGATTTATTAGAGCAACGCATTGGTCGTTTAGACCGTATTGGACAAACAGAAATAATCCGTATTCATGTGCCTTATTTTGAAGATTCTGCACAGCAGCTATTGTTTGATTGGTATCAACAAGGTATGCAAGCATTTGAGCATACCTGTATTACGGGTCGAGTGATCTTTGAAACCTTTGGTGAGCAATTACTTTCATTGGCGTTAACCTGTCAGCAACAATCATCTGATGCAGAATCACTTATCAGTAATAGTTGGCAAAAACATTTAACGATAAAAGCTGAACTAGAGTCTGGTCGAGATAAGTTATTAGAGCTGAATTCTTCTGGTCAAGGACGAGCCCATGAACTGGTTGAAAAAATTCAACAAGTAGATGGTGACATAGGCTTGCCACAATTTATGTTTCAAGCGCTTGATGTATTTGGCGTTCAACAAGATGATAAAGCTGATAATGCCATCGCGTTAAATCAAAGCGAACATATGCTTAATAGTAACTTCCCTTGTTTACCTGAAGACGGTACAACGGTCACTTTTGATCGAGATACCGCTTTAGTTAATGAAAACTATCAATTACTCACTTGGGATCACCCTATGGTCCGTGGTGTTATGGACTTGGTATTAAGTGATGAAATTGGTAATGCAAGTATTGGTTTACTCAAAAATGAAGCGCTACCTGTAGGCACTTTCTTTATTGAATGTTTGTTTACCGTTGAAGCAACTGCGCCAGCTCATTTACAATTAGGTCGCTACTTACCGACGACACCGATTCGTATTTTAGTTGACAAAAATGGTAATAACTTAGCTGACAAAGTCAGTGAAAAAGTACTTGATAAGCAATTAACGCCGGTGAAAAAGCAAATGGCATTGCAACTTATCAAAGCACTTAAGCCGCAAATATCTCCTTTGGTAGAGAAAGCAGAAGCGCACGGTGCTAAACACATTATTGCAATCCAAGATAAGTCTTTAGCTGCTATGAAAAATAAACTATCACTAGAGCAACAAAGGCTAACCGCGTTAAAAGCGATTAACCCAAGTGTTCGTCAAGAAGAAATAGATTTTATTAGTCAACAGCAAGATGAGTTAAGTCACTATATTGATAAAGCACAATTGACCTTTGAAGCAATTCGCATGATAGTGGTTACACACTAACTGTCAGCATAGTAATTATCTGCACCTTAATTGATAGAGGGTATATTCATACGAATATCACCCTTATACCCAAGCCACCTCAAAATGCAGGATTCAGCTGGAATGATAAACGCTTTTAGGCAAGGCATTGATTGAAGATAATAGTTATTCTATTGTCGAAATCAATAACGCTGTCTAAAGCGTTTATAAACCAGCCATTGTGGGACGTCTGAGCAAATCATGTTCATCGTTATGAAGTTCATTAAGGGAATAACCATTAATGAAATACACGCCTCGATCATGAATCGCTCAGGCGTCCTGAAACGAGCATTTTGAAGTCGCTTGGGTATATAACTAATAATGAGAAAGTAATGAGCGCAAACCCTGATTTTATCTATCTTCCCCCCATGTTGCCTTATATTGATATTATTTATCAAGATAATGATTTTATTGTATTAAATAAAGCGAGTGGCATTCTCAGTGTGCCAGGTCGCTTACCTGAACACCAAGATTGTTTACAAAATCGTGTAAAACGAATTTTACCCACGGCAACTATCGTACATAGACTGGATATGGCCACCTCTGGTTTAATGATTATGGCACTAAACAAACCAGCACATGTCGCCATTAGTCGTCAATTTGAGCAACGAAAAACTAAAAAAACGTACCTTGCCCGTGTTTTCGGTTTAATCGAGCTCAATGAAGGCAGTGTTGATTTGCCGCTGATATGTGATTGGCCCAATAGACCCAAACAAATGGTTGATCATGAAAATGGCAAGAAATCATTAACCCATTATCGTGTACTTCACCGTAATGACTCTACAGATGAGCAAGCAAGTACGTTAGTGGAATTGACCCCTGTGACAGGGCGTTCTCACCAGCTTAGGGTACATATGTTAGCCTTAGGCCACCCTATTTTAGGCGATAGGTTATACGCATCAAAAGAAGCATTAGCCATGAGAGATCGATTACAGTTGCACGCGTTAAAGTTAAGTTTATTTCACCCAAGTACTGAGCAAGCGATTGCTTTTAATGCGCCGTGTCCATTTTTTTAACCTTTCGATTAACGCTTTTTATTTCATGATTTTTATTCTATGGTCGATATAGAGCAGAACATAGATACTTGATACCGCAGAGGAAAAATAGTGCCTAAGATAATTTTACCTGAAATAAATCGAAGTACTATCTGCCGACCTACAATGAAGCAGAATAAAACTAGTTCGGCATTAATTGCTTTGCTTATCTGTTTACTTACTTCTATTTTTACAACATTCAGCGCTTTAGCTGAGCAAGAGAAAGCTGAAAAAACAAAAGCCGATGCATCTATAGATAATACCCAAAAATCCGCAGATAAAAGCCCTCTCCTAAAAAAACCTATCGAATTGACCAAGCAATATAAAGAAGACCTTAAACATTATCTAACTGGAGATCAGGTAAAGCCACTATTGGCGGGACCTGATGATTATTTAACTCTGGTCAAAAAATACACTAGCGCTAACAGTAAAGGTGTCGCTATTTTATTACCTGAATGGCAGCAAGGCGCTACTAATCCAAAAGCAATTAATTTTTTACGCAATGCCCTGCCAGCTAAAGGCTGGAGCACTATTGCAATCCAGCCTAGTAACAAACCAGAAAATTATCCCTCTACAGCAATTACAGTGGAGGAACAAAAAAAAGAAAACCTATTAACCTTAAAAGATTATAAAAGTAAGCTCAGTAGCATGCTCAATGCAGTAATGAATACGACAAAAGAGTATCCCGGTATAGTACTGGTTATTGCGCAGGGCAATAATGCCGCTTTTCTAGTCGATTTATACAGTCAAGAAGGTAGCCAACTGCCCAATGCGCTAATAATGCTTAGTAGTTATAGACAGAGCAACCATGGACTCATTAATAGTGTAAATGAAGACTTTGCCCGTCAACTGGCCTTTACAGAATTACCGGTGTTAGATCTCTACCTTACGCATGATAATCCACTCGTGTTAGCTAAAGCGAGACAACGAAAGTCGTTTGCAAAACAGGAAATGAAAGTATATTTTCGTCAACGACAGTTAAACAATACTGTTACTGGTTATTACCCAGAGAGGGAATTATTAAACCAAATTAATAGCTGGTTAAAAGCGATAGGCTGGTAAAGTCTAGACGAGAAAAATGACACTTACAGAAGTTGAACTACCATTAGTTCAACGAAAAACCTCAGCACAACACTTATGAGTGATGTGCTAATAATGTTTACTGTATTGTTAATAATCTACGTTTTAATGCTGAGAATCGGATAAAGGGTAATCTTGAGCAAGTGCAGTTTATTTAGTCTGCTTAACAATCATGTCATAGGCGCCTTGAATATCTTGTGTTTTTTGCTTGGCAATTTCCATCATTTCTGGCGGCAAGCCCTTAGCAATTAACTTATCAGGATGATGTTGAGACATTAACTTCTTATAAGCCTTTTTAATCACTGGCATCGCGGTTTCCTTATCAACTCCTAACACTTTATAAGCATTAGCAAGTTGTTGACCACTAGCTGGTGCGTTTCCAGTTCCTTGCTGCCTATAACCATGACCTGCCTGTTGATGAAAGTTAGCACCTGCAATGATCATCTCCAGTAAATTATCAAGTTCACCTTTTGAGTAGCCTAAAAACTTAGCTATGGTATGCAAAACGGAGCGCTCCGCGTCATCTAACTCACCGTCACTAAAAGCCACTTGAATTTGAATTTCTAAAAACATTAACAACAAGTCATGTCTATTACCCATCAAACGCTTAAATTTAACAAGCCGGTCTTTAAGAGGGAAGCTTGATGATTTACCTTCACGAAAAGCATCTTGGGCTTGTTGACGTAATTCACTACTCAACCCTAATTTATTCATATAGGCACTAGCAAAAGCAATTTCATGACTAGTAACCTGCCCCTTTGCTTTAGCTACATTACCCATCACGGAAAAGGTAGTGTAGAAAAAAGCGGCTTGTCGAGATATTTCGTCTTCTTGACCTCCTGCGATGCCATTGAAATTAAAACCTCGACCACGATCAAATAGATGACCAAGCCAAAGACCAATTAAAGCACCGAACAGATTTTTACTGAGCATAAAACCAAACAAAAAGCCTAAAACCTTACCCCAAATATGCATATTTTTGAGTATTCCTTAAAATATTACCTAACCTGCAGCTAAATTATGGCATAAGAATTTAGCCCAACTGAAAAAATTGCTATATCATAAAGCAATTAGCCGTTAAAATACTTGATTCATCGCTATAAATCGATTTATAAAAAATTCACCATTTTCGGATAATAAATGTTTTTTTCCCGTACATTGAGTTTTACCCTAATTGCACTGTTAGTTTACTTGCCAAAAGTAGCGCAAGCTAACGTAGAAATAAGAAGTCAAGCACCTGAAAATCAAGTGATGATGTGCACATTACCTATCTTTGATGATATTGGTCTAGGTATTCCTGATGTGCTTAATGACGATATCCATATCTCCTCTGAACAGGCAAGTATTAAACAGGATCAAATAGCACAGTTCAATGGCTCAGTGATTTTGGTTGATAAAAGCCAAAAAATAGTGGCTGATGAACTATCCTTTAATCGTTTAAAAATGCAAATAGAAGCCGTAGGTAATATTCATTATCAGGGCAAACAGATTAATATCTTTGCTGACACGTTAAGCGCAAGTAAAATAGAACGCTCTACTAAAATGACATCAGCCTCTTACCAGCTAGATGGCAACCCCGGACATGGTAAAGCCAAAATCCTATCAATTAACGCTGATGGTCTATTAAGTTTAGTCGATGCTACGTTTACTACTTGCTTACAAGCAGTCCCTGATTGGCAAATAAAGGCTTCTGAAATTAACCTTTCAGCCTCAGGGGACTTTGGTGAAGCTTATCATGCCCAGTTTAGAGTGCTAGATGTACCCATTTTTTATGTTCCTTATTTTTCTTTCCCAATATCAAAGGATCGTTTAAGCGGTTTTTTATATCCTCAAATCGAACAAACAACTAATACAGGCCTTGAAGTAACCGCGCCATTTTATTGGAATATAGCCGAGAATTATGATGCCACAATCACCCCACGTTATATGTCTAAACGAGGCCTGCAGCTGCAAACTGAGTTCCGTTATTTGATGGACCAGCAATCAGGTAAAATTGATCTTGAATATTTAGATAATGATAAGGAAATACAAGCGAATGATGACCCTCGTTATTTATTACGCTTCCAACACATAGGTACTTTTTCTGAAGACTTTCGCGCTTACGTTGATTACACCACCATCAGTGATGATAACTATTTAGTTGATCTTGGCAGCAAACAATACAATTCGAACGATGCTTATCTTTATCAAACGGGTGAATTGGCTTATTTTGGTCAACAATGGCAAGCGACAGTGCAATTACAAGATTTTGAAGTATTAGGGGATCATCAACCTAGCTACAAAACACTGCCCCATATTGAACTATCAGCTCAACAACCATTAAACTTTATGCCCGGCCAGTTTGAATTGTATTCTGAAATAACTAATTTTCAGGCATCAGAGAAAGATCAGGTTGAAGCAAATCGCTACCATGTAGAAGCTGGCTTTATTTTCCCTATTACCAGACCAGCTTGGTTTTTAAACTCTGAAGTTAAAATAATGCATACTTATTATCAACAAGATAATATTGCCCAAGGAAGTGCCTACGAAGAGACGGTTGAGAGAACCTTGCCTAAAGTACGAATCCATGGTGGTATTAACTTTGATAGGGAGCTTATCGCTTTTGGTGATACTTATCGCCACACCCTAGAGCCGCAGTTACAATACCTTTACGTACCAGAAAAAGATCAATCAAATATTGGCTTATATGATACCACTTTATTACAAGACGATTTCCACGGTATCTTTCGTGATACAAGTTATAGTGGCTTAGATAGAATAGCCGGTGCTAACCAATATACTTGGGGTATCACCAGTCGATTACTTGATAAAGAAAATTTGGAAATAATTCGTGTTAGTCTAGGTCGTATCCAATATCTTGGTAACAATAACACTGACCTTGCCAATGATGTCTTGTTACTTGATAATAGCGATAACAGCGATAACAGCGATAATAAGCAGTCATCTGTTGCCGCTGATTTGTTTTACCGAATTAACCATCAATGGCAAGTGAGTGGAGACATTCAATACAACACCCTAGAAGATTTTACCAATAAGGGGCAGATCAACGTTGATTATCAAATTAGTAAATATAATCTAGTACAATTGAACCATCGCTACACTCGTAGTGTCTCAGGAGATAGCTTAGAACAAGTTTCGCTATTAACCAGTTTTGCTATCAACAAAAACTGGGCGTTTGTCGGACGTTTTACGCAAGATTTACAGCAAGATAGAAGTTTAGAGACATATGCAGGCTTTCAATATGAAAGTTGTTGTTGGGCTGTACGTATAGCCTACCATCGTCATATTAACTCTAACTTAGACCCTGTCAGCTTTGCTGATGAAGGACGTGAAGAATTTGATACTGGTATTAGTATTAAATTCATCATGAAGGGATTAGATGGCAACCAATCAGCTATAGGTACTCAAGAGATGTTTGATAAGAGCATATTTGGTTATAAACGTCCTTATTACTTACAAAATTAGCACCATACGCAATATTTAAAATTTTAAAAAAGATATAAAAATATGAAATATATAATTAAAGCAATACTGTTAGCTTCTAGTCTTATAACGATCACGTCAGTGCATGCCAAAGAAGAGTTACTCGATAGAGTAGCTGCTATTGTCAATAGTGGTGTAGTACTTGAGTCTGAAGTTAGCGACCTACTTAAAAATATTAAACAGCAAGCTAAAAAAAATAATCAAGACTTACCTTCAGATAAAGCTTTGCGCATTCAAGTGATGGATAAGTTAATTAATGATAGCCTTCTGAGCCAAATCGGTCAGCGTATGGGTATCCAAATTAGTGATGCTCAACTTGACCAAACCTTAAACAACATGGCTCGAGAAGACAAACTAACCCTTGCTCAGTTTCGTCAACAAGTGATTGATGAAGGTACCAGTTATGAAAAATACCGTGAAAATGTACGAATCGAGTTAGTTTCAGGGGAAGTAAGCCGTAATAGTGTGAGACGTAGAATATTTGTGCCCCCACAAGAAATACAAAATTTACTTACTGTAATGAAAGAGCAAAATACTAATAATGTCGAATACCATTTAGGACATATCTTAATAGAATTCCCTGCCGATGCTACTCAGGAAGATTTAACCGCCGCTAAAACTCGCGCAACCAAAGTGGTAGAAATGCTTAATGATGGTTCTGACTTTGCTAAAATTGCAATTACTTCATCAGGCGATGCTAACGCATTAAAAGGTGGTGATTTAGGTTGGAAAAATATTAATGAAATGCCTACACTATTTTCTGAATTAATTAATGATAAACCTAAAGACACTATTGTAGGACCTATAAGAACCGGTTTAGGCTTTAGTATTGTTAAAGTACTAGATATTCGTGGTAGAAAAGTGGTTGAAGTAGAAGAAACAAAAGCTCGTCATATTCTGATTAAACCTTCAATTATTCTTAGTGACGCTAAAGCACAAGACTTATTACAAGGCTTTTTAAATCAAATCAATGCCGGTGAAGCAACCTTTGAAGAATTAGCTAAAAAACACTCTGAAGGTCCAAGTTCAGTGAGTGGCGGAGATTTAGGTTGGGCAGATCCAAAAGGCTATGATCCTGCCTTTACAGACGCACTAGCTAGTATGAAAAAAGGCGAATATCATAAGCCATTTCGCTCATCTTTTGGCTGGCATATCATTAAGCTAGAAGACCGTCGTTTAGTTGATGCTACTTCACAATTGAATGAAAACCGTGCTTACCAAATTCTCTTTAACCGTAAATATGGTATGGAGAGTGCTCGCTGGTTAAAAGAAACCCGTGATGAAGCTTACATCGAGATATTCGAACAGGATAGCAAGTAATGACACAACGTATTGCCATTACCCCCGGAGAACCGGCAGGTATAGGTCCCGATCTAATAATTACCCTTGCTCAACAAAATTGGCCTGTTGAAATGGTTGTCATTGCTTCAAAAGCATTGTTGGAAGAGCGAGCTAAAACGCTTTCCTTGCCATTAACCCTAATTGATTATGATCAAGATAAAACTGCACAGCCTCAATCTGCAGGGAGTTTAACTGTTCTAAATGTTGACCTAGCCCAACCTTGTGTTCCAGGAACGCTAGATAGTGCTAATGGCGCCTACGTGGTAGAAACGTTAAGAATCGCCAGTGAAAAAAATATCTCAGGTGAATTTGACGCAATAGTGACAGGCCCTGTACACAAAGGCCTAATAAATAAAGCAGGTATTGCTTTTAGTGGTCACACAGAATATTTTGCCAATCAAGCAAATTGCACTGATGTGGTAATGATGCTTGCCACTAAAGGTCTACGAGTAGCGTTAGTAACAACACATATTCCACTCGCGTACGTGTCTAAAGCGATTACTAATGAACGCTTGCAAAAGGTGACTCGAATTCTGCACCAAGATTTACAGGATAAGTTTGGTATCAAATCACCCAAAATTTATGCTTGTGGTATTAATCCTCATGCAGGTGAAGATGGTCATCTTGGTCGTGAAGAAATAGAAGTCATGGAACCTGCATTTGCAGAGCTTCGGGCTGACGGTATAGATATTATTGGTCCTTTGCCTGCAGATACTATTTTTCAAGAAAAATACCTGGCTGAAGCCGATGCCATTTTAGCTATGTACCATGATCAAGGTCTTCCCGTGTTAAAATACAAGGGCTTTGGATCGTCAGTAAATATTACCCTAGGTTTACCGTTTATTCGTACATCGGTTGATCACGGAACAGCACTTGAACTTGCAGGTACTGGCACAGCAGACTCAGGTAGCTTTATTGAAGCAATGCGCAACGCCATCAACTTAGCTAGTAACAAATAGTTTAACAAAGAAGTAGTTATGAACGATAAAAAACATTTAGGTCATCAAGCCAAAAAACGCTTTGGGCAAAACTTTCTTCACAATGATGCTGTTATCAGTGACATTGTCGATGTAATTAACCCTGAGCCCGGTGAAAACCTTATCGAAATTGGACCTGGATTAGGTGCATTAACCGAACCCGTTATCGAACGAGCAGGTAAATTATCTGTGGTTGAATTAGATAGGGATCTTGCCCATAGACTTCGTCATCACCCTTTCTTGGCTAAAGATTTAACCATCTATGAAACTGATGCACTGAAATTTGATTTTGCCCAATTAGCTAATGACGAAAAACCATTACGAATTTTTGGTAACTTACCTTATAACATTTCTACACCGCTTATTTTTCATCTTTTAACCTTTAAAGATAAAGTAAAAGATATGCACTTCATGTTGCAAAAAGAAGTGGTAGAACGTATGGCAGCAGGGCCACACTGTAAAGCCTATGGACGTTTGTCAATAATGACTCAGTATCAGTGTCAAGTACATCCTGTGATGGAAATAGGGCCAGAAGCTTTTAAGCCAGCTCCAAAAGTAGACTCTGCAATAGTACGTTTGATTCCTCATACACATATTGAGAATCCAGTTAAAGATATTAACGCATTAAATACTGTTTGTTTGGCCGCATTTAACCAACGTAGAAAAACTATTCGAAATACTTTTAAAAAGTTAATTACTGAAGCACAGTTAGCTGAATTAAACATTGATGCTAATTTACGCCCCGAAAATTTATCTCTTGATGAATATAAGAAACTTGCTGATTTTATTGTGGATAACCCACCGGAGATTGCTCCAATAAAAGAAAAAAGACATATGGCAAAAAAAAATAAAAGTAAATTTAATAAAGACAATTTAAATGAGAATTCTGCAACCGAAGCAGAGTAATTATGGCCATTTATTTGGTAGGCGATATCCAAGGTTGTTTTAATGAGTTAACCGCCTTACTAACTCAAGTAAACTTTGATAGTGAAAAAGATATCCTATACCTTGCGGGCGACTTAGTCGCTCGCGGCCCTAACTCTCTTGAAACTTTACGCCTTGTGAAGTCTCTTGGTAAAAGTGCTAAAGTCGTTTTGGGTAACCACGACTTACATTTATTAGCTGTTCACGCTGGCCTTAAGAAAGCTAAAAAGTCCGATTGTTTATCAGCACTATTAGCGGCTCCAGATGTTAATGAGCTAATGGACTGGTTAGCCGCACAACCATTATTACAAAAAATATCTAACAATGACTCCAGCTCAAAAGTAGAAAGTCAAAATCCCGAAGATTATGCCTACATGAGCCATGCAGGCATTTCTCCACAATGGCAGCTAATCGATGCATTAGAACAAGCCGAACTTATTCATAAAAAATTAGCAAGTAGTGACCGCAAAACTTGGCTAGCATTAATGTATGGTGAGAAGCCTAACAACTGGCATGATGCAAGAACTGACATTGAAAAATTTCGTTACAGCATTAATGCCTTTACCCGTATGCGTTTTTGCTTTTTCGACGGCTCATTAGAATTTACCCAAAAAGACTCTCCTGAAAATACCGCAGTTATTAGCATAACTCCTTGGTATGAATTATCTAAAACGATTATTAACACAACTTGGGTTTTTGGTCATTGGGCTTCACTTATGGGGAGAAGTTCAAATCCTAACATTTATCCCTTAGATACCGGCTGTGTGTGGGGGAATGAATTGACCATGCTTCGTTGGCATGATAAAAAACACTTTAAACAAAGTGCACAGTTCAATAATTAACAACGTTAATTGTACAAAAAATCAAAGAATGGATAGCAGATATTTTTTCTCCACGTATAATGCTAAAAATTGCTGGGAAATAAATTAAATATTTCCTATTACTCGCCGATACAAGCTAAGCTTGATATATCAAAATAAATTAACGTACTAACTAGGCAAGTAGCCTACCAATTGGGTGGATTCTATGAATTTAACTGTAGCTGTAAAAATAATTGGTGGCTTTGCCATTATCTCCATTTTATTAATAGTAATTAGCGTTATATCGTTATCAAACTTAAACACCATCAGTGAGTCAACTCAGCAGCAAAATACTCTGGCGATCCCCACACTTAAAGCCAGTAATACACTTGCTCTTGAATTGAGTCAAATGAGTAATTTAACGCTCAAAGGTTATTATCAAACTGACCTTAACTTGTTAGCCGAAGAACTTAAAGATTATAAAAATATCGAAGTATTGTTTACACAACAGTTGTCAACGTTGAAGCAGACCGTAGCTACTGAGCAAGATTTATTAGCGAACCTTTCCAAAGTCGATCGCCTTTATGCTAATTTTCATAGTGCTAGTATCGGCTTGTTTAGCAATAATAAAATCAGTATTGAACAAAAGAAACTATTAACGGATAAAATTGATACCTTGGAAGAGAAGGCTGATGACACCGTTATGCTACTTTTAGATCTAGCTGATCATGAGCTTGCTGATACTAAGCTTCAACGTGCAATCAGCTTAAGTGAACAGCTCGAAAACCAATTTAACTCCATTGTCTCCTCTTCTTTCGAGTATCGTGACATTATAGATAATAGTACGGCACAACTTATCGAGAGTGAGTTATCTCGTAGTCTCAATGAAGCTGAAGCTTCAGTAGAGAACATCATTGCTGAATTGAATGTACATGATATTGAAGACGTAGCTCAAGAAGTACTATCCGCTTTCAACGACATACAAGCTCTGCTATCTCAACAAGATGGCATTATGGCACATAAAACAAAGCAACTTGATGCCAACAAAAAAGCGACGGCTATGTTAGCAGAGGAAGAAAAATCAGCTAAGCAAGTTAATAGAGTATTAGATAAGCAAATTGAACTAGCAAATCAAACTACTATTAAAGCCAGTCAACTAGTAGAAGACTCTGTTAGCAGTGGTAGTACTCAAACAACCATTATCATGCTCATATCCATTGTTGTTGCCCTGATTATTGCAAGAATCACACTTATTGGTATAACTCGACCACTAGCGCGCGTTAATGAAATGCTCAATATTGTAGCTTCAGGTGATCTTTCAATGAAACTAGATGAAAGTGGTAAAGACGAATTTGCACTACTATCAAGAAACTGTAATTTATTGATTGATAGCTTACGAAACTTAATCGAAAGTATAGTTAACCGCTCAGCGCAACTTGCTGCAGCTGCAGAGCAAACGTCAGCAGTTACCGCGCAAAGCACCACAGCGATTGAAGAGCAACGTAATCAAGTAGAACAAGCTGCCTCAGCAACAACTGAAATGAGCAGTACCTCACAAAGCGTACTTTCAAGCGCAAACGAAGCTTTGAGTGAGATTAAACATGCTGATGAAGAAGCTGAGCGTGTTAAACAAATTTCAGCCGTGGGTAGAGAAACGATTGAACAATTAGCTGATGAGGTTGAATCAGCTGCTCAAGTTATTAATCAATTACAGCAAGACAGTGCATCGATTGGCGGAATTTTAGATGTTATTCGTGGCATTGCTGAACAAACTAATTTACTGGCGTTGAATGCAGCGATTGAAGCGGCACGTGCTGGAGAACAAGGTAGGGGCTTTGCTGTAGTTGCAGATGAAGTACGTACTTTAGCCAGTAGAACACAAGAGTCCACCTCTGAAATTCAAACAATGATAGAAGCATTACAGACCGGAGCGGGTAAAGCGGTAACCGTTATGGATGCAGGTAAAGCTAAAGCCACTGAATGTGTCAGTCAAAGTGAAAAGGCAGACCAAGCGCTCGAAACAATAACCCATGCTGTGCATGAAGCATTCGATCGCAGTTCACAAATTGCCACCGCAGCTGAGGAACAAAGTGTTGTCGCTCATGAAATCAGTGAAAATTTAGAATCAATTGTAACTATTGCAGAACAAACAACTGCTGGCTCACAGCAAACCGCAGCATCAAGTAGTGAGGTAGCTCGTTTAGCTGAAGAGCTGCAGCAATCCGTACAAGAATTTAAATTATAGTTAAAAATGAAAGCTACAAGTCTAAATCCTGATTAACTTGTAGCTTAAATCATACTTATGGTTGACATATGCCGTGTTAACTATATAATGCACCCAGCTTGAAGTTAGTTTTATTTTTTTGTACACCATTTCTTGAAGTTAGTTTTATTTTTTTGTACACCATTTCGATGTTATCTCATGCTTACCTTAGATAAGATATCTGTAACACGTCCTGATTTATAAGTAATAGCAACTCTTTTTAGCAAACCCCTGGCAGTTAGCTTTATAGCAAAATTGTTAGTACAATTACTCTTAAATATTTATAGGATACACATATGTCTACTACTACTGGTACAGTAAAATGGTTTAACGAAGCTAAAGGTTTTGGTTTTATCGAGCAAGAAAACGGCCCAGACGTTTTTGCTCACTTCAACGCTATCGTTGGTGACGGTTTCAAAACTCTTGCTGAAGGTCAAAAAGTTGAATTTACAGTAACTGACGGTCAGAAAGGACCTCAAGCTGAAAACATCGTTGCACTTTAATTTGCAATCATAGATTTGTTATTCAATAACTAATCTATAGATGTTTAAAAAAGGACATACCTGCAAAGGATGTCCTTTTTTGTTGTCTGAAAATCCTATCTTCCGTTCATATATACCAAGTTGATTAAGTTCTTTCCCACTCAGCGAGAATTAACAGGTTTAGAGGCAATACATTGATTGTAGATAATGGTTATTCAGGTGAATAAGCTCCTGCATTCTCTAAGAAGCTACATCCTTGTAGCGTCCTTATCGAAATTAATAACGATGCATGTAAGTCTTTGCCTTTTATTAGGTACTCGCCTTTTGGGAGTTTATTAGCGAACCAATAACGGCTCAAAATTAAAGAAATATAGAGTTACTATGTTTAAGTAATTTTGCTTGCTCTAAGCTCGCTAACATAACTCTAAGCTGATCAATTTATTAGTGTAATTGGTATTACTCTTATCAAATACAACACGCATAAAAAAAGCTAGAACATATAATGCCCTAGCCTTCTTAAAATACATTACTCACAAGAGTGAGATTGTATTATCTATACTCATTTAAAGAACTAATCAGCCTTGATACGGGTAATATCTGCGCCTAAGCCCTGCAACTTACCTTCGATACATAAGTAACCACGATCAATATGATAAATACGATCAACTTGCGTTGGTGACTTAGCGACCAAGCCTGCAATTACGAGGCTTGCAGAAGCGCGTAGGTCAGTTGCCATCACCTGAGCACCATTAAGGCTTGTAACGCCCTTAACTATCGCGGTATTTCCTTCTAAAGCGATATTTGCCCCCATACGCTGTAATTCAGGTACATGCATAAAACGATTTTCGAAAATAGTTTCAATGACCGTTGCGGTACCTTCTGCTAAAACGTTCATCGTCATAAACTGTGCTTGCATATCAGTAGGGAAAGCAGGATGAGGTGCTGTTCTTACGTCGACAGCTTTAGCTGGAGATGTCATTTCAAGTTCAATCCAGTCATCACCCGTAGTGATGATAGCACCTGCTTCTTGCAATTTACCTAATACTGCTTCTAAAGCCTTAGGGTCGGTATTTAAACATTTGATATGACCCTGAGTTACTGCTGCAGCGACCAAGAAAGTACCCGTTTCGATGCGGTCAGGCATAACAGTATATTTTTTACCAAAAAGCTCACTAACACCTTCAATCGTTAGCGTATTAGAACCCGCGCCAGTAATTTTAGCGCCCATACTGATCAAACAATTAGCAAGATCAACAATTTCAGGTTCCCGTGCAGCATTCTCAATAACGGTAGTGCCTTCAGCTAATGCTGCGGCCATCATTAAGTTTTCAGTGCCCGTTACACTAACCATGTCCATTAAAATAGTTGCACCCTTTAAACGACCTTGCTTTTTAGCAACAATATAACCGTCTTCAACGGTTATATCTGCGCCCATAAGTTTTAGGCCTTGGATATGCAAATTAACTGGTCTTGCGCCGATGGCACAGCCACCTGGCAAAGAAACTTCAGCATGTCCCATACGGGCAAGTAACGGACCAAGCACTAGAATTGAAGCGCGCATGGTTTTCACTAAATCATAAGGCGCACGACAAGTATCAATGCTACTCGCATCAATCATCAGTTTGTCTTCGTTAAGCCACTCAGTTTTTGCACCTAACTGACCTAATAATTTAACTGTTGTTAAAATATCATTCAGTTGCGGTACGTTACTAAAAACAACAGGTGTTTTAGATAATAGTGCTGACATCAAAATAGGAAGAGCTGCGTTTTTTGCTCCGGAGATCACGACATCGCCGCGAAGTGGTTTACCACCAATAACTTTAAATGCGTCCAAAATAACTACTACTTACTTAAAAAGGATTAAAAAACATCGAGCCAGTATACACAAAAATGCCCAGCAGTAAAAAGCTAGGCATTAAAAAAACAAATTAGTAACACTATTACTAATTAATACTAACTATTAAATAATTTATCGCGCTGCCACTGTGCTTTATTAAATGTTTTCACAGTAATTGCGTGGATTGTGCCATCTTTTATAATATCAGCTAATGGTTTAAGTACTGCTTGTTGACGTTTAACACGACTTAAGTCATCAAACATATCACTCACTGCATTAATTCGGCATTGTGAGCCATCAAAAGTCACATGTACTTCATCAAGCTCAAGTACATCATTTATTAATTTACTTACGAGTTGTTCAATATCACCTGTTTCCAAGGGAGTCTCCTTTGTTCATTATTGATACCCAAGCCACTTGAATGTGCAGGTGGTTTGGATATGTATGATACTAATCACATGCTATAGGTAATAAACCATCCACGCCACTTAAGGTGATTAGCTTAGTTAATTTTTCAGGTATATTGCTAAAGCTCAAATGACAAGAGTACCTTTGGGCTTGCTCTAGAAGATAAAACAACCAAGCTAAACCCGCAGTATCCACTTTACTAATGTTGCTTAAATCAACGTTAATTGCACCATGTGCAAACCAATTTTCATACCCACCATCTTTGATGTCCGAGACACTATGACGGCTCAATTCACCAGAGATAGTTAGGGTACCATGATTAAGAGCTACTTTCGCTTTACTCACTATTTGCCCTTACCGTTCTTTTCTGCCGTTGTACTTACATTTTTAGCTGTCCGATTTTTAAAAACGATGTCTCTAGTGCTTTTGGTTTTTAATAATTCGGTAACGTAAGGCAGTCCTTTTTGTCTAATAATACCGCCTAACTCTGCTTGCTTTGAGTCGAGTAAACTAACCCCTTCGGCCACCATATCAAATGCTTGCCAATTTTGGGTCTTTTTATTAAGTCTAACTTTGAATGCCACATCAATATTATCTCTGCCTGGCATGATAATACGTGTATTTACTGCAACTATTCTTTTTCCCGAAAACGACCTTTCAGGAGCAAACTCAACGGCTTGGTTATCATATAAGGTAAATACCTGCGCATAAGAACTGACTAAGTATTCTCTAAAAACAGGAACAAATGCGCGTCGTTCTGCATCCGTCGTTTTCTTTAAATGTTTGCCAATAACTTTAAAAGCTGAATACCTATAATTAATATAAGGCATCAGCTCTTCACGAACGATGTCTTTTAACAAGTTAGGGTTTTTTTGAATGGCTTGTTGCTCAGTAGCAAAACGTTTAAAGGTTCGCTCAGCCGCACCTTGCACCATATCGTATGGGTTTTTTTGGTTTATCAGTAGGCGTGTTGGCTCTACCGGTAACTGTGTTGCTTGAGACGGTAATGTTACGGCCTCAACTTTATCATTAGCCATAGCATTGTGACTCATCACAAAACCAATAACTAAACTAGCAAAGATGTTACTTTTACAATGTTTGCTTATTCTCACTAGCTTACTCATCACCACTTCCTTGGCTAAATAAAAACTGTCCTATTAATTCTTCCAGCACTAACGCCGGTTTTGTGTCTTCAATAAAGTCACCCGGCAGTAAAGTATCAACTGATTCATCGACAAAGCCTGGTTGAACACCTAAATATTGTTCACCTAATAAACCGGCGGTTAATATTGCTACAGAAGTAGCTTCTGAAAACTTATTATATTGTGTATAAATTTCAAGTGTAACCACGGGTGTATAGTCTTCTTCATCTAACGCGATATCACTCACACGACCAACAACAACGCCACCGACCTTGATCGGTGAACGTACCTTCAAACCACCAATATTATCGAATTTAGCAAACAGTTGATAACTTTCACTACTGCCACCCATACCTGAGTCAGCAACTTTAAACGACAACATCAATAAGGCACCGAAACCTAATGCGACAAATAAACCAACCAACAACTCTACTTTCTTAGACACCATGTCTTTCACCAACGCCTTGTAATAAAAATTTAACAATAAAGTTCTAACGGGATAACGATTAATAGTAATGACTATATCTGCATTAACTACTTGACGAACATTAATGCCGTTAAAATGAAATCTAAAAATAAAACTAATAATGATGATTGCACTACAGTTGAGGTTGTCGCTCGACTTATTCCTTCAGAGGTAGGTTCGCAATCATAACCTTTGTATACTGCTATCCACATAATAACAAAAGCAAAGACAACACTTTTAATTATGCCGTTGAGGATATCTTTTTCAAAATCTACTTGGTCTTGCATTACAGACCAAAAAGTGCCGCTATCAACACCTAACCAGTCCACACCAACAACGTGAGCCCCAAGTATACCCACCATAGAGAAAATAGCCGCTAATAGAGGTAAACTGATAAAGCCGGCCCAAAATCGCGGCGCTATTACTCGTCTTAATGGATCAATAGCCATCATTTCTAAACTTGATAGTTGCTCTGTCGCTTTCATTAAACCTATTTCAGCGGTGAGCGCTGAGCCGGCTCTACCTGCAAATAATAAGGCGGCAACAACAGGTCCAAGCTCTCGCAATAAAGACAACGCCACCATAGGGCCTAAACTGGCTTCTGCGCCGTAACCTACGAGTATAGTATAGCCCTGCAAGGCTAAAACCATACCAATGAAAGTACCGGATACTATAATTATCAATAATGACAATACACCAACACTGTAAAGCTGTTGCATTAATAAAGGAGTACCTTTACGAATATTGGGTACATGCATTAATGCTGACACCAACAAAATTACTGCCCTACCTAAACCACTTATCATGTTGAGGGTTTGTTTACCTAAAAACTGTATCTGCTGCACTACTTGCCGCCTTGAAACTGATTCATTTATCTAATTCTTTATGAAGGTATTTTAATGAGTTCATCACGATAAGCAGGGGCTTCATAATGAAAAGGTACTGCGCCATCAGCTTCACCGTGAATAAACTGCTGCACCAAAGGAGAAACATCTTGGCGTATTTGTTCAGGTGTACCATGACCAATTATTTTCTTTTCGGCAACAATATAAATATAGTCTGCGATAGTCATTACTTCAGGAACATCATGTGAAACAACAATTGAGGTTAACCCTAGAGCATCACTTAATGAACGTATTAAACGAACAATAACTCCCATAGAAATAGGGTCTTGGCCAGCAAAAGGTTCATCATACAAAATGAGTTCAGGATCTAAAGCTATTGCGCGTGCTAATGCTACTCTGCGCGCCATTCCTCCAGAAAGCTCACTCGGCTGTAAGTGCCTTGCCCCTCGCAATCCAACGGCTTCTAGCTTCATCAAAACTATTTTTTCAATGATAGACTCAGATAGTTGGGTATGTTCTCTTATAGGAAAGGCAATATTATCGTAAACACTCATATCGGTGAATAATGCACCACTTTGAAAGAGCATACTCATATGTTTTCGAGCTTCGTATAAATCTGCGCGAGACAACAATGGGATATTTTTCCCATCAAACAGTATATTGCCACTTTCTGGTTTTATTTGACCGCCAATTAAGCGTAATAATGTCGTTTTACCAATGCCACTTGGTCCCATGATTGCGGTAACTTTCCCTTTGGGGATAGACAAACTGATATCATCATAAATAACTCGTTCACCTCGTTTAAAAGTTAGGTTTTCAATTTCAACCAGGTTTGCTTCGGGTGTAGAATTTGTCATGGTTCAACGTCACTGTTTTTTATTGCCTGATAACGAGCAATATAAATTCTTTTAATAGCAGGGATTTTACCTTAGCGATAACAATTCTTCACTAGAAATAAACGAAAAATGGGGCAATAAGTGTTAAATTTTGCGGCTGATTTGTAAGAAATTGATCATATATGCTTAAAAGTAAGGCATAAAAATATTATTTGCCTCTAGATAGCATTATTTACTTCTTTTTTGCTCAACAACCAGCGACAATTTAAGCTTAACCTTGGAGTCATTAATGCTAGAACAAATTTTTATATTACTCATTGCCCTTGTCGTTTTAGTTTGGAGTGCCGATAAATTCGTTTTTGGCGCATCATCATTAGCGAGAAACTTAGGCATTTCACCCATGATAGTGGGTTTAACCATTGTTGCTATGGGCTCCTCCGCACCTGAAATGATGGTGGCAGCAACGGCATCATTGCAAGGTAATCCAGACACCGCCATTGGTAACGCTATAGGCTCAAATATAACGAATATAGCCTTAGTACTAGGTATTACAGCATTATTGCAACCTTTAACCGTTTCATCACAAACAATAAAACGTGAAATCCCCCTTATTTTAGCAGTAACAGCTTTAGGTTATTGGTTACTTATAGATAACCACTTTAGCTTTATAGAAGGCATTGTCTTAATGTCATGCTTTGCTATTTACATTATTTCGCTACTTGTTATCACATTAAAGAAAACAAAGGGTAAACCCAGTGATGACCCATTGATTATCGAAGCAGAACAAGATGTTGCCCCTGCAGTCAGTATGAAGTTATCTTTATTGTGGCTTGGTGTTGGCATCATTTTATTGCCATTAAGTGCGAGCTTTTTAGTTGATTCTTCTGTATTTATTGCTAAAGCATTCGGCATCAGTGATTTAGTGATAGGTTTAACGATTATTGCTATAGGCACCAGCTTACCAGAGCTCGCCGCTAGTATTATGAGCATAATCAAAAAAGAAGATGATCTAGCATTAGGTAATATAATAGGCTCAAATATTTTTAACATACTAGCAGTATTACCTATAGCAGGTTTGATCGCCCCTGGTGAAATTGACCCTTTAGCTGCCAGTAGAGATGCGCCTTATATGTTAGGTATTACTTTATTGCTATTTATTTTATGCTTTAGTCGACGCTTAGGTGCATTTAGAATTACTCGTGCCAAAGGTGCACTATTGCTGTTAAGCTTTGTCGCTTATCAAGTATTACTTTTTAGTCAACTATAATTATAAGAACTGATATAAGTTAATCATTATGCAAAACTTCAAACAGTTAGCAAAAAACGTTATTGAAATTGAACAACAAGCTATTGCCGAACTTGTACAGTATATTGATGATAATTTTGAGCTTGCCTGCCAACTCATGTTTCATTGCAAAGGTCGAGTCATCGTTATTGGTATGGGCAAGTCTGGTCATATTGGTGGAAAAATAGCCGCGACTCTTGCCAGTACAGGTACGCCTTCGTTTTTTGTTCACCCTGGAGAAGCAAGTCATGGCGACTTAGGTATGATCACCAGCGATGATGTGGTATTGACCATCTCTAACTCAGGTGAAACCGGTGAAGTACTTGCGATAATCCCTGTTATTAAACGTATCGGTGCTAAATTGATTTCAATGACAGGTAATGCAGACTCTACGCTAGCTAAACTAGCTGATACACATATCTGCATTAAAGTATCAGCTGAAGCCTGCCCCTTAGGTTTAGCACCGACATCAAGTACCACGGCAACCTTGGTTATGGGTGATGCTTTAGCCGTCGCTTTACTTAACGCTCGTGATTTTACCGCTGATGATTTCGCTTTATCTCATCCAGGTGGCAGTTTAGGTAAACGCTTATTACTTCGGCTAAACGATATTATGCACCAAGGTGAGAGAATTCCAGTGGTTTCTGAACATGCTCTTATCAAAGATGCTTTGGTTGAAATGTCATTGAAGGGCTTAGGTATGACAGCGATAATTAATGATGACAATCAACTCGTCGGCTTATTTACCGATGGTGACCTTCGTAGAGTACTTGATAATAGAATAGACATTCACAGTGATAGTATCAGTACCGTTATGACACATAACCCGCAAGTAGCACAAAGTGATATGCTTGCAGCACAAGCTTTAAAAATAATGGAAGACAATAAAATAAACGGTCTAATTATTGTCAATAACAACAACGAGCCTGTTGGTGCAATGAATATGCATGACTTCTTAAGTTCTGGAGTACTTTAATGAATACCTTATATGGTGATGTCCAAAACAATATTTTAGCGAAGGCTCAGCAAATAAAGTTATTGGTCTGTGATGTTGATGGCGTATTTTCTGATGGTAGAATATATTTAGGCAATGATGGCGAAGAGCTAAAAGCCTTCCATACTAAAGATGGCTTTGGCATAAAAGCCTTAGGAGCTAGTGGAGTTGATGTTGCGATTATCACTGGAAGAAATTCGTCAATTGTAGCTAATAGAATGAAAGCATTAAATGTAGCGCACATTATTCAGGGTCAAGAAGATAAACTACCCGCTTTAATCTCATTAACTCAACAATTGAACATTGATCTTAACGAAGTGGCTTACATAGGTGATGATGTACCTGATTTAGCTTGCATTGAAGCAGTAGGTCTTGGTATTAGCGTATCTGATGGTCATCCATTAGTCGTACGTGGCGCAGATTACACCACTTTTATTCAGGGTGGTTTTGGCGCTGTGCGGGAAATATGTGATTTGATTATGCAAAGCCAAGGTAGCTTAGTCAGTGCATCAGGCGCAAGTATATGAATCGATTAAATAGCTTAGCGCTATTTGTCTTACTGCTTAGTGCGCTCGTTTATGGCATTATTGAATGGCGTACTGCATCAATTGAACAAGATACCCTCATTGTAGATGAACAGCGTCCGGATTTTATCGCCGAGCAGTTACAAAGTAAAATTTTTAGTGACATAGGACTGTTGTCCCATACTATTGAGGCAGAAAGAATGGAGCATTATGCTGACTTAGAAGTTAGTTATTTTGAATCTCCAAATTACACTTTATATCCGCAGAAAAAAGGGCAACCTTGGAAGGTCAGTGCGCAAGAAGCAACACTGTACAAAGACAATCGTGTAGAGCTAAAAAATCAAGTACATATTGAAGCAACAGAAATTGACAGTTTAATAAAAGAAATCTACTGTAAAACCATAGCATTAGATTTGAAAACAAATATCATTAGTTCAGAGCAATCAGTGGTTGTAGTCGGAAAAGACTTCACCATGTATGGCTCAGGATTGATTATCGATTTAAACACTAAACAAATGACCCTAACCCAGCATGAACGTACTATCTATAAAAAAATTGATGAAGACTAATTTAAGCCTAAATATGTTCTACGTATTAGCACTAAGCTGTAGTGTCTCTCTTTTAACTCCTGCGGTTGCAGCTGATAAAGATTTTGCGCAAGAGATTACTATAAAATCTCAACGACAAGCAGCCGACCTTAAAAACAAAATAGCCAGCTATCTTGATGATGTTAGCATCCGCCAAGGCTCTATCTCTATTACTGCAGATATTGTTAAAGTATTTAGTCGTGTAGATAAAAAAACCGGCGAAAAAAATGATACATATGTAGCTAAAGGTCAACCGGCAATTTTTCAACAAACACTCGAAGATGGTAATTTAATAAGTTTACAAGCCGATGAAATCACCTATCACCCAATGACATATACAATCACAATTTCAGGCAATGCCATAGTAAAACAGGCTGGCAGTGAAGTCAGTGGAAGTGAAATTACTTACAATACGTTAAGCGAGAGATTAGAAGCAAAAAGCGCTAATAATCAATCCGTTACTACAGTATTGCAACCAACTGTACTAAAGAAGCAAAAAGAAAGCCACGAAAAGTCTCAAGCAGAAAAATCAGCTAAAAAAGAGGGTGAAAGTATTGACGAATAATACAAAAAGCGAAACACCAAAATCTGCAACAGTGAATACTTTAATTGCCAGTGGTTTATCGAAGTCATACAAAAGTAGACAAGTGGTTAAAAATGTAAGCTTACAGGTTGATGCTGGGCAAATTGTTGGCTTGCTCGGGCCTAATGGTGCAGGAAAAACGACTTCCTTCTATATGATCGTTGGCTTAGTACCCAATGACAATGGGACGATCAAATTAAATGGTCAAGACCTAACTCTCGCCCCTATGCATGAAAGAGCGCGTAGCGGTATTGGTTATTTACCACAAGAAGCATCTATTTTTAGAAAGCTAACTGTTACTGATAATATCATGGCGATATTACAAACACGTAAAGAACTTAATGATACTCAACGCGCTGAAAAACTCGAACACCTCTTAGAAGAGTTTCATATCTGTCATATTAAAGATAATACCGGCATGAGTCTATCCGGTGGTGAAAGGCGCAGAGTTGAAATTGCCCGTGCATTAGCTGCAGACCCTCAATTTATTTTATTAGATGAACCTTTTGCCGGTGTTGACCCAATTTCGGTTGGCGACATTAAAAAAATCATCTTACACTTAAAAGAACGAGGCATAGGTATATTAATCACAGATCATAATGTTAGAGAAACTTTAGACGTTTGTGAGCACGCTTACATTGTTAGCCATGGTGAAATTATTGCCCAAGGTAATGCAGATCAAATTCTTGCTAATCAAAAAGTCAGAGATGTATACCTTGGCGAACAATTCACGCTATAGTTACTCTATAAGTGAAACTAGCAGCTAAACTGTAAATTAAGCTATTAGTTCAGAACTCTGGCCTGAATAAATAATAAAAAGTGGTTACACAGTTCAAAATGTAACGACTAAGAATAATATATAGGAAATCACATAACCTAGATGCGCCCTACATTACAGCTCCGTATTGGACAACATTTAACAATGACTCCACAATTGCAACAAGCGATCAAGCTATTGCAATTGTCAACGTTAGAGTTACAGCAAGAAATTCAAGAAGTTTTAGAGAGCAATCCATTACTTGAGCTAGATGAAAAAGCTCAAAATGAAAGTAGCGGTGAAGAAAATAATCTCGAAGAAGCTTTTTCAACCAACATAAATGAAGCAACAACTGAGAAAACAACAACCGACGGTAGCGAAGAGCAGCAGGCAAGTATTGATGAAATCACTACAACTGAAGCTATGGAGAAAAGTGATATACCAGAAGAGTTGAATATCGATACTACGTGGGAAGATAGCTACAGTGCTGGTGTATCAAATACCGGCGCAGTAAGTAGCCCTGCAGATGATTTTACCTATCAAGGTGAAACCACTGACTCCATACAAGATCACTTATTATGGCAAATGGAATTAACGCCCTTCACCGAGACTGATAAAACTATCGCTATCGCCATTATTGAAGCGGTAGATGATGCGGGTTATTTAACCGTCAGTCCAGAAGATATCTTAGAAAGTGTCGGTACTGAAGGCCTCGAGCTTGATGAGGTAGAAGCCGTATTAAAGCGTATTAATATGTTTGACCCTGTTGGTGTCGCCGCTCGTTCAATTCCTGACTGTTTACTGATTCAACTTAATCAATTTAGTGCTGATACTCCTTACTTAAAAGAAAGCAAATTGATTATTACTGATCATATTGATTTACTCGGTAATCGAGATTACCGCCAGTTAATGCGTAAAACAAAACTAAAAGAAGAGCAATTACGTGAAGTTATGCGTTTAATTCAAAGCCTTAACCCTCGTCCTGGCGATGCGGTAATTAAAAGTGATGACCAATATGTCATTCCCGACGTTTCTGTAGAGAAAAAAAACGGTCGTTGGGTAGTTGAACTAAATTCGGACACAGCACCAAAATTATCGATAAATCAACAGTATGCCGCAATGTCTAAAACGATGAAATCCTCGACTGATGATGGAAAATTTATTAGAGCTAACTTGCAGGAAGCTAAGTGGTTTATTAAAAGTTTAGACTCACGCAATGATACATTACTTAAAGTATCGAACTGTATTGTTCAGCGCCAACAAGGCTTTTTAGAACATGGTGCTGAAGCGATGAGACCTATGGTACTAAACGATATTGCTGAAGCGGTTGATATGCATGAATCCACCATATCACGTGTTACCACGCAAAAATATATGCATACACCCAGAGGTATCTTTGAGCTGAAGTATTTTTTCTCTAGTCATGTCAGTACCGAAAATGGCGGTGAATGCTCATCTACAGCAATTCGCTCTTTAATTAAAAAGCTTATCTTAGCGGAAACCCCAGCTAAGCCGTTAAGTGATAGTAAGATGGCTGATTTATTGGCCGAGCAGGGAATAAAAGTTGCACGACGTACCATAGCTAAATACCGAGAATCATTAGCTATACCACCATCAAACCAACGTAAGAGTTTACTTTAGAAGACTACAATAAAAGGATCATGCTTATGCAAATTAATCTTTCTGGACACCATGTTGAAGTAACGAGTTCATTACGCGAATATGTCGATACAAAATTCTCAAAATTAGAGCGACATTTTGACCACATTAATAATGTTCATGTGGTACTTACCGTAGAAAAACTTAACCAAAAAGCTGAAGCTAACGTTCATATGAATGGTAGTGAAGTATTTGCTTCAGCAGTAAATGCTGACATGTATGCTTCTATCGATACCTTGGTTGATAAGCTTGATAGACAAATCCTTAAACATAAAGGTAAAATATCTCAGCATTAAACAGAATTATAACTATTGGGTTCACCCGATAGAGAACGCTTTAAAATAATTAAAGTATATTAGAACAGGCGCCCTGACCTAAATGATTTAGCGTTAAGAGGCGCCTAAACACCATTACCATTATTATGCAATTATCCGAAATATTAACAACAAGTTGTACTCGTTGTCATGTAGCAGTAACCAGTAAAAAACGTATTCTAGAAAAAATTTGTCAACTTGCCGCTATTCACGTCTCTGACATTGAGCAAGATGAACTATTAGAAAGTTTACTCGATAGAGAGAAAATGGGTAGTACAGGTATTGGTAACGGTATTGCCATCCCTCATGGCCGATTGCCTAATTCAAGTAAAGCGGTTGCCGTATTAATAACAACCGAAAAAGCTATTGATTTTGATGCCATAGATAATAGAGAGGTAGATATTTTTATCGCCTTATTTGTACCTGAAAACAGCTGCCAAGAACATTTAAATACGCTACAAAATATTGCAAAGTTATTTAGTGATAAAAAAATAATCAAGCAAGTTAGAAGATGCAATGATGATCAAACACTCTATAACTTAATTCAACAAGCCAGTTAACAAAAAAATAATTGCCATAGAGCAAAGTACTCGGAAGTAAAATAAATGAAACTCATCATTGTCAGTGGCCGCTCTGGCTCAGGTAAATCAGTTGCACTACGCGTTTTAGAAGACCTTGGTTATTATTGTGTCGATAACATCCCGATTAATTTACTACCGGCATTAACTCATACTGTTATTAACGATTATGAAAATGTTGCGGTTAGCCTAGACGTTCGGAACTTACCTGAAGATCCTAATGATATCCCAGAAATCATTGCCTATTTGCCTAAAGCCGTAGATGTAAACACGCTATTTTTAGATGCCGATGATAATGATTTAATCAGACGTTTTAGTGAAACACGCCGTTTACATCCTCTTATACGTAAGAATATGGCGCTTGATCAAGCTATAGCCCTAGAAAAATCATTACTAGAGCCAATATCAACTAACGCAGATTTATATATTAATACGAGTCAGCTTACCCCTCATCAACTTGCTGATTTAGTCAGAGAGCGAATCTTGGGTAAGAAGACTGGCTCTATGGTATTAGTTTTTGAATCATTTGGATTTAAACACGGTATCCCTGTTGATGCGGATTATGTTTTTGACGCTAGATTTTTACCTAATCCCTTTTGGGAAAAATCCCTTAAAGGTAAAACAGGTGTTGATTTAGAGGTAAAGGATTTCCTTGCAAGCCAAGCGATTGTCACTAAATTTATTTGGCAAATTAATAGCTTCATGATGACTTGGTTACCGCATTTAGAGCGAAATAACCGTAGTTATGTCACTATAGCGATAGGTTGTACCGGTGGTAAGCATAGATCCGTTTATATTGCCGAAATGTTGGCAAAAAACTTCCGTAAAGAACGTGAAGATATTCAAACACATCATAGGGATATTAATGTTAAATCGACCTAAACAATCGGCACTCAAATGAGCGCTATTTCCCAGCAAGTCACAATATGTAATAAATTGGGTTTACACGCGCGGGCCGCAACTAAATTGGCTCAACTAAGCCAAAGATTTTCGGCTAAAATCACCATAGAACTGGCTGGGAAGGAAGCTGACGCAGGTAGTATTATGGCGCTTATGTTATTAGCTGGTGGGCAAGGAAAAATTGTCAATATCACCGCACAAGGTGATGATGCGCAATTAGCCTTATCAGAAATATGCCAACTTATTTCTGATAAGTTTGACGAGGCTGAATAATCTCATCGCTAAGAGCACAAAAGCGGTAAGAAGTAATAAATCATAAAGCGATTACCCTGGCTCCATCTTGCCTCTATAAGATAAAAAAGCTGATAAAACCACTAACTTACGATAAACTTAAGCTGTCTTTCTATTCATCATTAAATGACCCTTCGTCTCGCCATTTTCTCAGCGATACACTCTTTAGAGGGTTTTCTGTGCACTATACACTAAAGAAGTAGAGTCGCTATGCCAGAATTATCAGAACAAGAGTTTAACCAACAACGATTACAACAAGTCAACGAAGCACTTGGCAGCGGTATGTTCGTCTACGTACGAAAACTGTTACAGCACATGCCAGCTTATGATTTAGCCCTTATCTTAGAGTCCTCCACGGCTAAAAGTCGTCCTGTATTATGGCAACTGATTGACCCCGATTTTCATGGTGAAGTGCTCGAAGAGCTAAATGAAGAGGTCCGTAAAGGCATTCTTAAAAGTATGCGACCTGAAAAGCTCGCTGCCGTTGCCGAAGGCATGGACGTTGATGATTTAGCTGAAGTTTTACGTACACTGCCTGACAGTACTTTTAACGAAGTACTCAAATCAATGGACTCGCAAGACCGTAGTCGCGTCGAAACAGCCCTATCTTATGAAGAAGATACTGCTGGCGGTATCATGAATACCGATACTATTACCTTACGTCCTGATGTAAGTGTTGATGTAGTATTGAGGTATCTCCGTCTAAAAGGTGATTTGCCTGACGCAACCGACTCTTTCTATGTTGTTGACCGTAATAATAAATTTATTGGAGCGGTATCTCTGGCTTCCATAGTGACTGCAAAGGCTGAAGTCATAGTATCTAGTTTGATCAATGCAGAAGTAGAAGCGGTGCAAGCAGATATGGGCGAGCAAGATGTTGCGCAACTTTTTGAGCGCCATGATTGGTTTTCTGCCCCTGTTGTTGATGAAGCAGGTCACTTACTCGGCCGAATCACTATTGATGATGTCATCGATATAATTCGTGAAGATGCTGAACATACTATGATGAGTATGGCCGGTTTAGATGACGAGGCCGATACCTTTGCCCCCGTTATAAAGAGTACTAAGCAACGCTCATTATGGCTTGGTGTCAATCTTATTACAGCCTTAATGGCAGTAGCCGTTACTAGTATGTTTGAAGGCATCTTCGAGCAATTAGCTATTTTGGCGGTATTAAATTCACTTGTGCCTAGCATGGGCGGTGTTGCCGGTAATCAAACCCTAACACTAGTAATTCGCGGTATGGCATTAGGTCATGTCGGAGACAGTAACGCTCGGGCACTACTCGCTAAAGAGGCTGCTATCGGTTTTTTAAATGGTATTATTTGGGCTGTACTTATCGCAACAGTGGTGGCCATTTGGAAACAAGATTTAATGCTTGGCGGTGTTATCGCCTTTGCCATGTTGATGAACATGACAGCTGCAGGTTTAGCTGGCGTTAGTATACCACTATTGTTAAAACGCCTTAAAATTGATCCGGCATTGGCTGGTAGCGTTATTATTACCACAGTGACCGATGTACTGGGTATTTTTGCTTTCCTTGGCACGGCGACACTACTACTAACCTAGCAGCTATTAAATCCAGCTAAAACCTTGCCATAAAAAACGCTATCAATGTCATTACTGCTAGCGTTTTTATTTTAGCAAGCAGTAGTAATGCTCACTAGCTTGATAGTTTTTCTTAATTCAAGGCAAATTTACGCGTCAATAGCTGGTCTATTGCAAGTAATTTTAACGCTGAAGTAAGGGAAAATAGCTGCTAGTGTCCGGCTACTTGCATCTCATCAATTAAAATTGAACCGGTACGAATACTGCCACGCATATCAACATCAGAGCCAACTGCGACTATACTTTTAAACATATCAGCTAAATTACCCGCAATGGTTATTTCACTAACAGGGTAAGCTATTTCGCCATTTTCAACCCAAAAACCTGCAGCGCCGCGCGAGTAATCGCCGTTGACAACATTGACACCTTGCCCCATTAACTCAGTAACCAGTAAACCAGTACCTAAGGTTTTTAACATGGCATCAAAACTGCCATCGTGGCCTTGCGCATCAACTAACCAGTTATGAATACCACCGGCATGTCCTGTGGTCGCTAGCCCGAGCTTACGCGCTGAATAACTTGTTAATAAATAGGTCTGCAATGCACCATCAGTGATAATTTCGCGATCTTGGGTTAATACCCCTTCACTATCAAAGGCACTACTCGCTAATGCTTTGGCTATGTGGGGTCTTTCGCTGATATTTAAAAATTTCGGGAAAACATCATTGCCAATTGCATCTAATAAAAATGACGATTTACGATATAAGTTTCCACCACTGATTGCTGCAATAAAATGCCCCCAAATAGTATTAGCAATATCAGCTCTAAATAATACCGGCACTTTACCCGTGGGGATTGTTTGTGGATTTAAACGAGACAACACCTCTTGAGAAGCTTGTAGACCAATATTTTTCGCACTTTCTAGCATAGAGAATTCGCGATTAACAGTGTAAGCATAGTCACGCTCCATATCATCACCATCACTGGCAATCATAACGCAACTTAAACTATGACGAGTGCTTTGGTAGCCCACTAACTGACCATGGCTATTGCCGTAAACCTTAAAGCCTGCAAACGTATCAAAGTTAGCACCATCAGAATTAGAAATACGCGGGTCTGCCGCCAATGCACTTTCTTCACATTCTTTGGCTAGTTCAATCGCCTCTTCCGTGCTTATTTCATGAGGATGATATAAATCTAAATCAAGTGGTTGCATTGCTAAAAGTGATTTATCAGCAAGACCAGAACAATCATCTACCGAGGTATATTTAGCAATGTTTACCGCTGCAGTAACTGCTTTAGTTAATGCTTGCTCAGATAAGTCAGCCGTAGAGGCACTACCTTTACGACCTTCACGGTAGACAGTGATACCTAATGCACCATCATTGGTAAATTCAACGTTTTCTACTTCACCCATGCGCGTACCAACACTTAAACCTTGTTGACGGCTCATCGCAACTTCGGCACCATCTGCGCCAAGTGATTTAGCGAGTTCAAGTACAGTGGCAACTCGTGTTTTCACTTCGCTAAGTTGTTTAGTCATTGGATCATGTGATTTAGAAGCTAGGGTCATATTGGTTTCTACTTTCTCTTTTCTTTTTAAGGAGTAAACAGTGGCTTAGAATAGTGATATAATAAGAGCAATTATTATTTATTTTAACATGGTATTAGACATTATTATGCCCCAGTCAGCCAAAGATATCGACGAATCTTCAGAAGAAATGGAAGAAGAGTTAAAAAGTAAAAGCGAAGTGAAGCGTGAAATGCATCAATTGCAAGATTTCGCACAGAGCTTAATAGAAATGTCTAAACATCAACGAAGCCGCTTACCTTTAAGTGAAGACATAAAAGATGCCATGATTTTAGCGGATAAAATATCCAATAAACATGAAGCGTTACGCCGTCATATTCGTCATACAGCGAGAATATTACTGGAAACAGATCTTGAGCCAATTCATCATGCTATTGAAGTTATGGCTAACAAACATCAGCAAGAAACAGCAAAGTTTGTTCGCTTGGAAGGCATTAGAGATGAGTTGATAGAACAAGGTAATGATGCCGTTGAAGCTTTGATTACTGAATTCCCTCAAATTGAACGACAAAAAATTAAGCAGCTGATTCGCCATGCAGCAAAAGAGAAAAAGGCTGAAAAGCTGGGTAAGCATTATAAGAATTTATTCACTTACTTAAAAGCTAACGCTTAGCACCTATAGCAATAGTGGCTCTTTGTAAGATTAAGTAAAACAACATTAGTTTCAGCAAGCACTAGGATATAAGTGCTTGCTGATTATATTCTAGTGCTAATAGCTACTGCGTACCACCAATCGTCATTTCATCCACTTTCAACGTTGGTTGACCAACGCCAACGGGTATACTTTGGCCATCTTTACCACACACACCAACACCGCCATCAAGTTTTAAGTCATTACCAACCATGCTAATGCGTTTCATCGCTTCAGGTCCATTACCTATTAAAGTCGCGCCTTTAACGGGTGAGGTTATTTTTCCATCTTCAATTAAATATGCTTCTGAACTAGTAAAAACAAATTTACCTGATGTGATGTCTACCTGACCACCAGCAAAGTTTGGTGCATAAATTCCTTTTTTAACAGACTTAATAATGTCCTCAGGGCTAGACTCGCCTGCTAACATATAGGTATTAGTCATACGTGGCATAGGTAAATGTGCATATGATTCTCGTCTACCATTACCTGTTGGTTTTACGCCCATTAAGCCAGCATTATGTTTGTCTTGCATGTACCCTTTTAAGATACCCTTTTCAATCAAAACGTTATATTGTCCTGGCGTACCTTCATCATCAATAGATATTGAACCACGACGATTAGGTAAGGTACCATCATCAACAATGGTACATAGCTCAGAAGTAACTTGCTGACCGACTTTACCTGAGAATGCTGATGAGCCTTTACGGTTAAAATCACCCTCTAAGCCATGCCCTACGGCTTCATGCAATAATACACCTGGCCAACCTGCACCTAAGACCACAGGAAAAGTACCTGCTGGTGCTTCAATAGCAACTAAGTTAACTAGCGCTTGTCTAACTGACTCTTCAGCATAAGCGAGGTAACGTGGTTTATTATCACCTACTTCAACTTCAAAAAAGTAACTGTAATCAGTACGAGCACCGCCGCCTGCACTTGCTCGTTCACGCTTACCGTTTTCTTCAACTAATACTGAACAGTTTAAGCGAACTAAAGGGCGAATATCGGTACCGAAAGTACCATCACTGGCGCTTACTAAAATAGTTTCATAAACACCTGATATGCTGGCGATAACCTGCTTAACACGACTATCAACTTGACGTGCATGTGCTTCAACTTGATGTAATAAGTCAATTTTTTGCTCTTGCGTTAAACTGCCAAGTGGCTCGACCGACTGATAAACCTGAATAGGTGTTTGACGGCTGAACGCTTTAACAGTTGCACCTGCACCACTATCAGCAATACCCTTGGCAGCATCGGCCGCCTGCTGAAGTGCTTCAGGAGTTATATCATCTGAGTAAGCAAAACCCGTTTTTTCGCCTGAAATAGCTCTGACACCAACACCACGTTCAATGTTGTATGAACCTTCTTTGACAATGCCATCTTCTAGAACCCAAGTTTCATGCTGACTGGCTTGAAAATATAAATCTGCATAATCAACTTGTCGACCCATCATACTGTTCAGGGTTTTTGACAACATTTCTTCGTCAATATGACTATCACTTAATAAGGATTTCTCAACACTATTCATTAGGTCTTAGCTCTACTTCTATATTCTTTAATTATAATCAACTTGCTGCTTTATACCCAAGCCACTTGAAGCTGTGTATTTCAGGGCCCCTGAGCGACTTATGATCTAGGCGCCTCCTTTTATTAAGGGTTATTCCCTTAAAAAATGAGGCAACGAAGAGCATAAACTGCTCAGAGGTCCCCAAAGGGCTGGTTTAGAAACGCTTTATGCTACGTTATTGATTTTGAGAAGGGAGTAACCATTCTCTTCAATCAATGCCTTGCCTAAAGGCGTTTCTAATTCCAGCTGAAACCTACATCTTCATGTGGTTTGGGTATTATGTATTCAGCGGCATGTCCAAGGGTGTAGTCAAAGGCATACTTTGACGTATACGTGATATTTCTTCGCGGTGGTAATCAACACTAATATAGCCTTCACCTGTTGTGATGCATTGTTCAATTTCGCCCCATGGATTAATAATCATTGAATGACCCCATGTTTCTCGGCCATTGTCATGTATACCTTCTTGCCCTGCAGCAATAATATACACTTGATTTTCAATCGCTCTTGCTTGTAATAAGCTTTGCCAATGGGCTTTACCCGTTACTTTGGTAAAAGCACTGGGTACAGTAATGATATCTGCCCCTTTATTCGTTAATAGCTGGAATAAACGTGGGAAACGTAAGTCAAAGCACACCGACAGACCAATATTAGCAAACTCGGTCTTAACCACCTGTACTTCTTTTCCTGCTTGGGTATAACGAGACTCATTATAACTTTTAGTATTATCACTAACATTAACGTCAAATAAGTGAATTTTGTCGTATCGTCCTATCATGTCACCACAAGGGTTAAAAACACAACTGCTGTTAGTAAATTTTTCACCTGAGTTAGACAATAAAGGAATAGTACCAGCAACCAGGTAAACCTTAAATTTTTTGGCTAGCTGCGCAAGTGATGCACACAGATCATTATTAATTACAGACTCTTTTGCTAAACTCAATTGTTCACTGTCTTTACCACCAAAATACAAACAGCACTCAGGTAAAACCACCAAATGTTGAACATCGTCAGTCGCATTATCAATTGATCTAGTGATCTGAGTTAACAACTTGTCTATGGTAGCAAGATTAACATCGGCATTCGCTACTGAAGTTAACTGGATAGCACTTAATTTAACCATTATTGACCTCTGCCTGTTTTGAGGTTTTACTCTCTGGATTTTTATCTACACCGGACTCTTGTTGCTCATCTTCCTTAGGTACAGTGTTATCTACACTAATGCTTTTACTTTTTCTATCCACTTCCTTAAAGTCAGGGCTATCAACGGTTCCTTTGAGTTCAAAGTTAAATTCAGTAACCACCTGTGATTTAAACACTTGGTCAATAGCAACCCCCGCAACAAAGACTACAGGATTCAAAGTAACAATCCAGGCAAGCATGGGTAAGCTTGAAGTTAATTCAGGTTGATAAGACATCGCATAATCAAGCTCACCAGTAACTAAATTCGTTTGGCCGGTCATAAATAAATTACCCGCAGTACCATTCATCTTAGTGTTATCTGTGGTAAACAATCCATTATTTAGGTGATAATCACCTTCAATACTACTATAAAATATCCCGTCACTAAAAATATCCCTAAAATCTAGCGTTAGTTTACGTACCAGGGACTGTAAACTTAGTACAGATAAGATTCGTGCCTCTTTATCACTTACATCAGTTAAATGACCATCATCTAATCGAGCACTAATTTCCCCGTTTAACTGACTAATATCAAAATCATGCAGGCCGCCAACCCAATTTAAATTTACATCAACTTCTGCACCACTATCCTTAATGATTGATTCAAAGGAGAGTGCCTTCAATTCTGCTTCTATATTATCAGCAGAGATTTTCCCCACTAAAGTGGTGTTTGATTCTTGTTCGTTATGAAGCCAGCGCCCGGTTAATGTCAATTCGCTTTTACCACGTTTTGCTTTGAACTCGGTAAACGCTATGGTTTCATCATCAATATGTTCTATCTTAGCGTCTACTTCACCTAAATCTAATGAGCCAATAGAACAAGTATCGCAATGAAAATTTAGTTTGGGAATATTAGCAAAAACAATATCATTTTCAGCTTTTTCTTGCTGCTGACTAGCCAAGGTAGGCTTAGTATTATTTTCTTTTTTATCTTCACCTTCATTAAGATTCAAGAATTCAGCGTAGATATCAATACCTTGCTTCTTCCAATTAGGATAGAGCTTGATTTGACTACGGGTTTCTTTGGCATTGAGTTGTAACAACCACCACTGAGACTTATCAAGCAGGTTAAAAGAAACATTATGGAGCTGTTGACCTAAAATATCTAACTGCCCAATAGAGCCTCTTATTCTTTTTGGCTTTGCCAAAAATGGTGTTGAACTTACCTGCTGAATATTTGCCTGCTGAGTACTTCCCTGAAGGGGGTTAGCTGAAGGTTCATTAATTGAGTCAATAATATCACTAATGAGCGGTTGCCATAATGCAAAGTCGGCTTGTGCTAGTTTAGTGGTGATATGAAAACCATCGTTAGGTAGCACCATAGTATCTTGCCCTAACGTTAAGTTCGCACGAGTAAATGCTGTACTTTCATGATCTAATAAACCAGAGAAGTGCATTTTATCACCATAGTTAAGTACGACCTTAGACTGTGCTTTTTGCCCAGTAACCTGAATAGATAAGTTATTTTCTTGTGTTGAGTTCCTTGCATAAGGTGCTGGCAGTACTAGCTGAGTATTATTTAAATCTGAGAAGAAATTAGCATTATATGAAAACCCACCTTGATGATGCTGATATAACGATAACTCCCCCTGCCAAGGCAACTCACCTTGGGTGTAGCTTCGTAATTGCTCTGGTACATACCTGATCCAATCTGACTCTTGCCATAATGCTGCTAGTTTAATAGTGGTATCATAATAATCAGCTTTATTGATACCCGAAACATCAATCGCAACGGGTAAACCTTGCCATACTAGTTGTAAGTCTTTAGTTGTAATTTTGTCGTTACTAAAATTCAGTTGTCCTTGTACCTTGCTAAAGTTCATTTGAGGAGCTTGCAAGGCAACATCATTGTTATCAAATAAGATAGTTCCACTCGCTAATGCTTGCTCATTATTATTCAAGGGTAGGTTTAAATGAAACTCACCGCTGATTTGTCCTTGCACTTGCAAATGTTCTAACGTACTACCCACACTACCTTTCAGCGGGCTTTGATTCATCAAATCACTAATGTAACTTGTCTCGGTCGGTTTTATCTCAGCATCCACGGTTAATATTTGACCATGAGCTAAGTCGGCAATACCCGCCCTTACACCGGTAACATCTAAACCTGTTATATGGCCACCACGACCGGTAATTAACATCGAATTGTTGGTGAAGTTTAAATTAGCAACAAAATCAGTAATAGCAGGCCAATCATCAACAAATTTAAACTCACTTTCGCTTAATTCAGCATCAACAACAAAAATACCACTGCCATCGGTAAACGGAAAACGCTTAATAGGCCCATTGATCAAAACTTGTGCATCTTCAACACGACCCGAAACAACTGCCGAATTAAGGTAATCAACCAAATTTTCACTCATGATTGGTAAAGGTAGGTAACGACCGACTAAGCCGGCATTACCATTAGAGATATTAGCAAGTAAAGCTAGATTCACCTCACCATCAACGGGAGCCTCAACTTTAACCTGTGCAGATAAATTGATTTCTTTAGAAAGAAAATCAAGCTGCTCAACCGTTAATGCCCAACCAAAGTCATCAAAAGCTACATTCAATTGACCGGAAAGCTTGTCATAAGGAAAGGCTTGTACAAAGAGCTTATCAAAATCTAATTTTCCCTGTTGTGCGGTAAAATCGACTGATAAATAATTATCAACATAACTAAGCTGTCCTGAGGCATTTTCTAAACCGGGAATCCCATGACTATGGCTATTATTAAAGGAAGAAAACTGAGCTGTAGCTTGCAGTTTTTTACCATCATTACGCAGATATAAGTCTTTAATTTTTCCGCTTAAGGTCATTTCTGAAATTAACTTACGCGATTCTGGTTTAGCGACTATTAATGGGGTTAACTGGGCAAGCATAGCAACATCAATGTCGGACAGATGTAATGAGAAGTCGTTCGCTTGTTTAGCTAACATAACTGTGAACTTTTGTGATGGCTGTTCATTCAATGTTAATGCTAACGGTGTACTATAAAGCTTAAAACTACGCTCTTGTTTACCCTTTACCAGCAGGAGTTGGCCCTGCTCTAAATTGAGTTGTTGCTGTTTTTGTTCAAACAACCAACTCATATTGCTATCTAACAAATCAACCTGCAAGCGATTAATTTTACTGTTATTTACACGTAACCATGCCGAAAAATTGATGTCCGTTTTCGTTTTATCATCATCAAGTTCTAAAACACTGTCTAACCAAGGGGTAATATCAATATGGTTGGCTTGCAAATACACTTGGCCAGTAAGCTCACTGCCATGTTCACCCTGTAGATCTAACTTTAACTGTAAGTTATTAGAACTTAAGCCATTGAGCACGACACTACCTTGTGCTTGATGACGATCATCGGTGTTTAACCAATGTAATTGGTTTAGCCGCACGTTTCGGGTGATTTCTTTATTTTTTACGGTAAGTTGACTATCAAGAATAGAAAAACGATCTATTCGATTTAAGAAAAGATCACTAATAGCCGTAATGTCTTTGGTGTCATTCGCTTCACTTTCAGTAGTGGTAATATTGTCGGCACTGCTTTTTTGATTAGATTGCCATAAAAGCTGCGATACATCGACCTTGGCACCGGAAAGAATGAGATCTTTAGAAATAAGAGTTTGTTCTGTTATGGTTCGCCAAAAATCAACCTGTAATTCAAGTTGTTTGATAAATACAGAAGCACTAGGGCTATCAAGCACTTGCACATCACCAATGACAAGACTTGGACCAAAACGTTGCCAAGTCATTCTTAACGAGCCAATAGAAATATTAGCGTTCGCACTTTCGTTTAGATAATCCTGCAGCGGCAGTCGATAATGATGAACATAAGGTAAAAATAAGCGAAAGGCACTGATCATTACCGCTAACATCACCAATAAGATGGCAACTGTTTTGTAAAGACGATTAAGCCAGCGATTTGAAGTACTTACAATGCTCATTAAAACCTAACTAATTCCTATATTTTCTATGTGCCAAAAGCTAAGTATTAACTTACATCATCACAACATCAAATTGCTCTTGATTATACATGGGTTCGGCTTGCACTTTAATCAACTTACCAATAAAAACTTCAACTTCAGCTAAGATATGGTATTCATCATTAACCAAAGACTCACTCACTGCACTTGAGGCATAAACAGTAAATTTATCAGCATCGTGAGCTCGATTAACACGTACAATTTCTCTAAGTATTTCAAAGCAAACTGTTTCAACTGTTTTCAAGTGGCCACGACCTGTACAAAGAGGACATTCGCCACACAAAACATGTTCTAAACTTTCACGAGTACGTTGACGTGTCATTTCAACTAAGCCAAGCGCAGAAAAACCATGAAGACTGTATTTAACTTTGTCTTTGCTCATTGCCATATCTAGGCTGTGTAAGACTCGGCGTTTGTGATCTTCATTATGCATATCAATAAAATCAACAATGATAATACCGCCGAGATTTCTCAGCCTCAGCTGCCTAGCAATAACTTGTGTCGCTTCAATATTAGTACTAAATATGGTGTCAGCTAAATTGCGATGTCCCACAAAAGCGCCAGTATTTATATCAATAGTTGTCATGGCTTCAGTTTGATCTATGATCAAATAACCGCCTGATTTAAGTTCTATTTTACGATGTAAAGCACGCTGTATTTCTCGTTCAACCGAAAACAGATCAAAAATAGGCAGTTCACCGGGGTAATATTCTAATCGAGGCGTTAATTCAGGCACAAACTCTTGGGTAAAACTTTCTAACTCTTGAAAAGTCAGATTAGAGTCAACACGAATACGCTCAAGATCAATACCAACAAAGTCCCTTAACACCCGAAATGATAAAGATAAATCTTGGTAAAGTGGTAAGTTTGTTTGTTTACGTTGTTTACGTTCTAGCACTTTATGCCAAACACGGCGTAAGAACTCAGCATCATGTTGCAGCTCTACCTCACCAGCACCTTCACCGGCAGTACGCACAATAAAGCCTTGTTGTTCATCACAATACGGACTAACAATATCTTTTAAACGATCGCGTTCTTTCGCACTTTCAATGCGTAATGACACACCTGCATGTTGCGAATTAGGCATTAAAACCAAATAACGAGAAGCTATGGTAATATCCGTTGTTAAACGAGCACCTTTTGAGCCAAGAGGGTCTTTAACCACTTGTACCATGATATGTTGCCCTTCATGTACTAAGGAGCGAATGTCTGGTACCTGATCGGTTTCTTCTTTTAAAATAAGTTTGGTATTAATATCAGAGGCATGTAAAAAAGCCGCTTTATCAAGGCCGATATCAACAAACGCGGCTTGCATACCCGGTAAGACACGAATAATTTTACCGAAATAGACATTACCAACAATGCCACGTTTTGCTTGTCTTTCAATATGTACTTCTTGCAATGAACCATTTTCGATCAAAGCAACACGTGTTTCGCTAGGCGTAACATTAATTAATAACTCAGCGCTCATAAGTAGCCCTTACTTCAAAAAATTATTTTGTATTGATGGCACCAATTAAACCGACAGAAGTCAGTAGTTGGGCTGTTTCATATAACGGTAAACCAACAACTGCTGAGTAACTACCGTTAATGTTTTTAACAAATTGTCCAGCAATGCCCTGAATACCATAACTGCCCGCTTTATCTTGAGGTTCACCCGTTAACCAGTAGGCTTTAATTTCAGCTTCACTCAGTATCTTAAAAGTGACTTCTGTGCTTACCACGTGCCCGTTAGTATCATTTTGGCTAGCTAAAGCAATTGCAGTCAAGACTTGGTGTTGATTATTTGATAATAACGATAAGGTGCTAATACACGCTTCTTCGCTATCAGGCTTACCTAGTATTTTACCATTTAGTACTACACAGGTATCTGAGCCTAAAACATAACTACACTCTTTTTCTGTTTTAGGTAGTAATGTCTGCACATGTTCTGCTTTTTGTTTTGCTAAACGCAGTACATACTCATGTGGCGTTTCATCTTTTTTTACTGTCTCATCAATATCACTTACCTGTACAGTAAATTGATAACCTAATTGTAACAATAATTCTCTACGCCTAGGGGATTGCGAGGCTAAAATCAATTTTTTCGTGGTATTGGCTGAGTTCACTTTTAGAGATGTCATAAAGTTATTACCGCTGGTGTAGCGAGTCCTTGAGAAAGAGTAAAACGATTTACACCATAGTGATTTTATACGCCATGATATAACGCATATTTACTTGATACGAAAATGACGGCGAACACGTCGTAATAATAAAAACACCCATGGCCATAGTACTATAGTGGTTATCACCGGATATAAATAATTAGGTAAAAAAACCACATCACTTAAGAAGCGCTGTAACCAGAAAACGATAAGATGATACTGAGCTGACAAAACACCGACAATAAGTGCTTGTTGCCAAACTGAAAAATTTCTAATTTTTTGAAAGTTAACTATGACAATATAAACAGATAATGCCATAGCGCTAGCATGGACACCCAGTACTGAGCCGAGTAGAACATCAAGAATAAAACCCATCACCCATGCGGTCAAAATATTAATTTTATTCGGTAGGGCTAAACACCAGTAAACCAGTACAATAAGCACCCAATCTGGTCGGAATGCATCAACGCTCAATGGCATAGGCGTGATACTTGCCATTAAAGCAACCAGTAAGGTTAATAATATTATCAAACCATTATTACTAAACATTATGACTTACCCATCGCTACTTTCTTGTTACTTAGCGTTGAAACTGGTTTAACAGCCTCTTCCTTTGAAAGGAGTAACATGTAACGCAATCTGTCAATTTGTGCTACAGGTTGACTATAAATAGTTGAAAATTCTCTCGACTCATCAGTGCGTACTAAAACAACACGCGAAACAGGATAGCCTTCAGGGTATTTACCGCCTAAACCTGAGGTTACTAACAAATCACCTGTTTTGACATCTGCGCTGTGAGGGACAAAATTATGAATGAGGCGATCTATTTGACCACTACCAGACGCTATCAACCTTAGACCGTTGCGTTGTACACGCACTGGAATAGCATGAGAAATATCGCTAATTAAAATCACCCTAGAGCTACTAGCACCAACGTGTAATATTTGCCCAACAATACCTTTTTCATCAAGTACCGGCTGTCCTTCATAAACACCATCATTAGTGCCACGATTAATAACGACTTGATGTGAATAGGGATCGCTATCTACCGAGAGGATCTCGGCAAACATTTTTTTGATTCCGCCACGAACAGGAGAAGAGAGTAATGAACGTAATCGTTCATTTTCTTGGCGTACAATACTAAGCTGTAAGGCTTGTTCATGAAAAAATAGCTCTTTCTCACGGTAATCCTGATTTTCACTCATTAATTGTCGACGGGTAATAATATTCTCTGAAGCCCAAGTCATCATCTGCTTTGGCGCATTCGCCATATATTGCAGTGGACTCACTAAGGTTTGTAAATAGCCACGTGCGGTTTCAAAGCTCGCCATTTTATGGTCGAAAAAAATCAAGGCTGCAGAGCAGATAAGCACAAAAGTGAGGCGTTGTACTGGGGAGATGCCTTGATTAAATATTGGGTTCATAAAGAGTCAGTTATGAAGATTGTTGTGAATAGACACAACTGATAAAAAAGTAAAGCTGAGGTGTTTTTGCAGCTAGTTATTCCAAGTACAAGGCAATAGCACGGAGTTGACGCTAGTCAATGAGTACTTTTGCCGAAGTAATTGGCGTAAATAGCAATAAAAACTTCCAGCGACTATTCGTAAGAAAAGAGATCGCCCCCATGCATATCAATCATTTCTAGGGCTTTACCGCCGCCTCGAGCAACACAAGTTAGTGGATCATCAGCAACAACAACTGGAATACCAGTCTCTTCCATTAACAAACGGTCAATGTCTTTTAATAAGGCACCACCGCCAGTTAATACCATACCGCGTTCTGAGATATCAGACGCTAACTCTGGTGGAGATTGCTCTAATGCCACCATAATAGCACTAACAATACCTGATAATGGCTCTTGTAATGCTTCTAAAATTTCATTGCTGTTTAAGGTAAAACTGCGCGGAACACCTTCTGCTAGGTTACGACCACGTACTTCAATTTCAATGAGCTCTTCACCTGGGTAGGCAGAACCAATTTCATGTTTAATACGCTCAGCTGTTGCTTCACCAATTAAACTACCAAAATTACGACGAACATAGTTGATAATAGCTTCATCAAACTTATCACCGCCAATACGTACTGAAGATGAATAAACCACACCATTTAGTGAAATGATACCGACTTCGGTAGTACCACCACCAATATCGACCACCATAGAACCCGTCGCTTCAGATACCGGCATACCGGCACCAATAGCGGCAGCCATAGGCTCATCAATTAAATACACTTCTCGCGCGCCAGCGCCCATAGCAGATTCACGAATAGCACGACGCTCTACTTGGGTAGAACCACAAGGCACACACACTAAAACTCTTGGGCTCGGACGTAAAAAATTATTGCTGTGCACTTGTTTAATAAAATGCTGTAACATTTTTTCAGTGACAAAAAAGTTGGCGATTACACCATCTTTCATTGGGCGAATTGCTTCAATATTGCCAGGTGTTCTACCTAACATAGCTTTTGCTGCAACACCTACGGCGGCAACACTTTTAGAGCCACCCGAACGGTCTTGGCGAATAGCAACTACAGAAGGCTCGTTTAATACAATACCTTGGTCTTTTACATAAATAAGTGTATTGGCGGTACCAAGATCAATGGAAAGATCGTTAGAAAACATGCCGCGTATTTTTTTAAACATAAGCTCAAAATGTCCTGTAGAGTGCTAGTTGAGTGCAAATTATGTAGGCGCTGCTAGTGTGCGCATAACAGATCGGATAATCATACCTTAGAATTTGTCTAATGTGTTGCTTTTTTGAAAGAAAGCACTAAAGAAAAGTTAAAAAAATGAGACACAAGTCTCATTTTTTAATTTATCAGTATTTGCTTGATTTATTTCGCTATTTCGCGCTGGTAAATAATACGGTCATTTCCTCGGAAAATGCCAAAGGTGGCAACCCCACGAGGATTATCATTAAAGAGACCATCAACGCCCTCTGCGTCATATGCCCAATCATATTTTAGCCAGTCACTAATAGAATAAATAACCTCTACTTGTCCCGTATTAACACTTCCGGCAGTTGTTGGTGCCTTTAATATAATTTCGCGCGTTTCACCTAAGGGAAAATCATCAGAGAATTTGCCATTCACAGAATCTTTTACCGGCGTTTTAGCTGGGTCTAAACTAATTTCAGTTAAGGAGATATTATCAGAATTATAGGTGGTACAAATATCAGCTTCGCTTAATACATAACTAGCATCTTTATAATAATTAACTGATAAAGTTTGTGGTAGAGCTGATGTATCAGGACCATAGCTGTTTTCTAACTGGGCACGACCAAAGCGAATTAGTTTACCGGCAGGGTTTAAAGTTAGAATAAGAGAATTAGCCACATCACCATCATAATCTTGTGTTTCGACTAGATCACTATCAATAATTGAAACCATAGATAAATCTATATCGGCAGTAAATTCATTAATTTCGCTATTATCTTCACGTAAATAAACAAAGTGATCATTATTTCCATAGCTATAAGTAACCTCACCACTATTATCGACTAAGATTGCAGTATTTAGATTAGCAATTAATCTAACCAAGTTAGTTGTATCTTTCCCCACCTGGCTAGCATCACTATCAGGAGCTAATATCGTGGAACTAGGTAAAGTTAATCGGTTAAAACTCGTCAGTGACAGTTTGAAGAAGTCATCAATATAGTTTTGGGCTAATACATCATCTGCATTTCTTGCTTCAATCACTATCGAGGGTATATCCAAGCTCCAGTAACCTAAAGCGCCGGTAGTTAAATTATCAGACAACATTTGACCACTATAAACAAAGGGTATGTCAGTTGTATCTGCAGTACTACAAGTACCAGTTAAGCTGCCATCATCAACTGAAGTAACAGTAAAGTGGCTTGGAATAAAACGGCCAATGTCTTGGCTACCTTGTGCTTTATTATTACCCGTGGTGTTATCAGGATTATTGGTATCTTTTTCAATCAGATGTAATTGGTAAACTCCCACTTCTGAAAATTTAGCAGTCTTGCTATTACTTTGATATTGCCCCGAGGAAAAGGGGATTGAACCTAAATAATCTATTGTACTTGTAGAGGTTAAACTAAGCCCAGTATCATCGATAAGCAAACCTTCACTTCCGGGATTGGGTGCAATTCTCTGCAAAGCAACATCCACATCAATCGCGGTATAATTAACAGTTTTATCTGGATTGCCATCACCATACCAGTCAGCATTAATTGCTTCAAAAAGAAGATCAAAACCGACACCTGCTTTTTGGGTAACAGCAGCTGCAAATGTATTTCCATTCAATAGCTCATCGGCACTATTTTCAGGTGTTATTCGAAAAGCATTGGGGCGAACGGTAATATTACCACTATCCCCATAAATTATTTCTTCTGGATTTTCAGCCGTTGCAGCTATGATGTAGCGTGCATGCAAATTAATAATACCGGCATCTAAATATAAATTTTCAGGTAGTAAGGCTGTAGAAGAAGTGCCAAATGTTAATGAAACATCTTGGTAGCTTGTTGGTACACCGATATTTTTATCAATATTAATATGACTGGCGACCGTGCCCATTTTATAAGCTAAACCGGCTGTTGTTGCAGGTGTTACTGCTTGTATAGCAAACTCAACATCTAACACTTTATTGTTATCAAACAATGGTTCACACACGCCTGTATTAGTATTTGTTTGAACAGCTTGAATTGTAACAGTACTATTTGGAACGCCTGCAATTTCTATGTCATTTAAACCCGATATTTTAAAACCCGCATCGGCAAACTGCATATTGCAGCTACCACCACTATTGGGATTACAAATAAAACCATTGGTTGCGCCAATAGTTTCATTGGCTATAGATAGGGTCACTTGTTCAGGGACAGTGTAATTGAAACCAAACTCATCGTCGGTTTGCTCTGTAAACGTTACGCTTTTAGTTACAACATGCCCTGACGGAGGTGTAGCAATGCCTGTGACAATCAAATCAAGTGAGATATTTTCTGTTGATTCAACACAGGTATCACCAATACTACTGGTACAAGCTTTTATAGTGACCTTTTCAGTATCACAGGTGAGTCCATTGCCATCATGAATTATTTGATAATGGTCGACAGTAGGAGTTATCGCGCCACACTGGTAATTAACGCGACTGCTGGTTTCAAATGAAATATTACTTGCCGAAGTAGCGCCAACCAGATGAGCATCATTTTGCAAAGTTATATCGCCTTGGGCATAAATAAGCGCGTCAATACGAGCCGCAGCTCCTACACTTATATCGCTGTAACCGACAAATATTAATTTATAGTCACTTGCTGCTGACTTATTAAATTCACTAAAACTACCGACAGTTACGTTATTTTTTACATAGAATTTAACTTCCCCTGGCTCAGTTAAATAAATAAGAGTGCCTGTGGCGATAGAAAAATTTTCAACCCAATATTCTCCCGGCGACAACCTAAGTGTGCCACGATTTGAAATTAAATTAGTTATTTTATAAGTCGATTGTGCGTTAGAGGTGGTTAACTGCCCGCCTGAATTTAAAGTAATAGTCGCAAATTCATTATCACCGCTACTACCTATCGTTTGAGGAAAACCATTTTCAACCGTTAAAGTAGCTGAGTTAGTTGTTGTTTCAAAGGTAGGTAAATTAATTTTAGTAGTAGCACTGCCGCTAGCACTACAGGCGACATTACCATCCCTACATGAATAAGCCCAACCATTATTATTCACAGCTGGAGATGCCAAGACAGTATCGGAACCTTGATAAAGAAAAGTGTTACTGACAAAATTTATACTGCCTGTTGAGCTATGGCTTGTAGCACCATCGGTAAAAGTAGTGTCGCAGCTAAATACAGGAGTTGTAGTTGCTATTGCGCATTCATAATGAATCTCTGCACCATTTTTTAATTTCATTTCAGAGCCAGCTGAAGCAGCTCCATGGAGTTTTGCTTGATCCTTTATTTCTATTTTCCCCTGCGAATAAACAAGAGCTTTGATCTCTGTACTATTAGCGGTATTTAGTCCTTTAATATGTACTTCAGCCCAGCCATATATAAGCAGATCTTCAACATTGCCATCAATGTTAACTTTAGTATTATTTTCAAAGTCACTATGATTCTGTAAAAATATCCGAACAGTCCCACCACCAACAATATTAATTGTCGTATTTGCATATGAGTCAAAAGTACCTATGTAATAATCACCGGCGGTAAAATTCAAAGTAGCACTTTCCGATGTGCCCCCTTTACCAGTAAGTAAGGACTCAAATTTTTCTATACGATAAACACCACTACTTGCTGCAAAGGTTAATTCTCCACCATCAAGTAAATTAATAGTTTTAAAGTCATTTTCTCCGCCAGCTCCCAAGCTATCTACCCCAGAGACTGAATGAGTACCTCCAGCAGATGAACTTGAATAGAAATTACCTAGGTCTAATTTTTTAGTAGCTGTGCCCGTTACTGAGCAATCTCCAAAACCATCACATGTTAAGGTACCCTTATCATCAAATTTATTGGCAGCAAGGTTACCTGTCGGATCATTAAATATAGTTGAAGTGCCTTCATATTTTATTTTACCTGAAGCATCATGACTGGTTGCGCCATTAACAAATGTTACTGCACAATAATCACCTAAAATAGGAGGTTCTGTAGAAGAGCAGGCATCAGTAACGGTACCACTGGTAGTAAGTTTAAGGTTTCCGCCTGAGTAATATTTACCATAAAAATCTGTTGCATCTTTTATATCTAGATCACCGATAGCATTTATAAAGCCAACCATGGAGCTTGTTGCTTTAAGGTGAACTTTGTCATAACCATAAATAAGTAATTGCTCAAAATCGCCCCCCTCATTAATATCGGTATCACCTTCAAAATCGCTATGATCCCGCAGGAATATCCTTACCTTACCTGAACCTATTATATTTATGGTTGTATCAGCATAACTTTCAAATTCACCTATGTAATAGTTGCCAGCTTTAAAATTTAAAATTGCTGAACCTGTTTTGTTTTCAAGCACATTTATTTGTTCAATATAATAATCGTTAAAATCATCAGTAAAACTAAGCTCACCACCCGAAGTTACATTAATGACGCCAAAATTGTTTTCATTATTCCCGCCAATCTCTGTGGTACTAGAAATAACCATAGGAGTTGAATTGTTTTTCTCTGTACTATCAATAAAAGCACTGTGTGTTAGAGGGAATGTTTCGTCACAGCTAAATTCAAGAGCAGGCGTTGCATCACCTTCGTTTGAACCTCCTTTTGTATTCCCGCCTGAATTACCGGAGCCAGGAATCACCCAATCACCTATTCCATCAGGTATACGTTGATAGTTATGAGAGTTTGTTGCTGGAGCTTCCCAATCATATGCAAGGGTACAGTCATTATCTTTTTGAGGGGCATAGCCACCATAACTTAAGTAATCAATAGTACTACCACTGTTATCAATTAGACGCACATCAAAATATTTTTTGTTACCATTTGGGATAATATATGTTGGAACAACAATATAAACATCGTTTGTTCGAGGTTGATTTAACAATAATAATGCGCCACTACACGTTTTTTTATGGCTTTCACACGCTTGAACAGACCAATTATTATAAATATCTGGTGTGATTGAAACATCTAACAACTTTATTTCAATAAAACCTGAATTACCTGCTAGCGTTTCATTTATGGTTGCACGCCCCATATAATCAGAACAATCATCATCAGCAATAACTTGCGCGCTTAATAGCAATAAAGAGCAGCAAAGTATTTGAATAAAACGAAAAAACATCTATAAACTCCTCGCTTCAACTTGAATGGTACGACTGCTGCGCACAACGCCTTTAGAATCGGCAGCAATAGCACTACTGCCACACTCTCCAGTACTGGTTAAACGATAATAGTTTACCAAGTCTTGAGTATGATAAAGATCACAAGTAGTACTAGCACTACAATGGTATAAGCCGGGAATATCACTGCCGGAAGCTGGTAAACCATGAGTATTACTAGCATTGCAAGTCCCAATGGGCTGAGGAATAGCAGCATCTGTTGCTAATGGAAACAACACATAAAGTTCAGCCTGCATGCCTGAATTAGCTGCCATGAGTGCTCGCGTACCTATCACCTCTTGCGCAATAGCTTCACTACTGGTTGAAAGTACTTTTACTAACGTGGTACCAAGTAAAGTCAGCACAATAATAATAAACAACGACAACATCAAAGCACTGCCTTGCTGCTTAGTTTGCAACTTGCTTGCTTTTGTTTTGTTGCTGTTATTATTTAGTTTAACTGTCATAAGTATACTTCTTTACTTAGGGTCTCGGTTCAGACGCTAGGGAATATTATTAATATGTATAGCATTATCAAATACGACTTGCTCACCATCACGGGTAAAGTTGAGCTTTATTTGCACCACAGCATTTCGTTTTAGCGAAGCAGGCACTAGCGTAAAGCTGCTGGTAGCAAATTCGATATTTTCAGCCATTAAGCTATTCCTGCCATTAACAAAAAAAGGAGGTAGAAGCTGTGCTGCATTAAAATCATAACCCGTATAACGGGTAAGTGTGCTGCCATTGAGACAATAAGAAACGGGTAAATTGAAAATATAGGCACGATTAGTGGGTGAGTCTTCATTAAATTGCACCGCATTAACCAACTTCATTATATCTAACCCTTCAACCGTTGTTGATTCAGGGTACTCACTGATCAGAAAAGCTTTACCTGAACTAAGGCTGTGATCTTGATAAACCTCAGTGCTATTTAACGGGTATACGGTAACTACAGGATTAGTTATATTGGGAAGTTGAAATGGAATAACCGTTAAGGTATCAACTGCCGACTCAGGAGCTACGGGAATTTCGCTATAAACCGTACTTGCGATGATTGGCACAAACTCAAGACAGTGAGTTGTTGCGCTTCTTGTTTCTCGCATACTGTTAGGTAGAGCATTACGTACCTCTCTATTTAACCGTTCAACAGAAAAACGGGCATTAGCAAGTAACTCATCACGCTCGGTAACATTGAGATAAGTCTGTGTACTTAATTTGATAAAACCCGCAATGCCAACCGACATCACTCCCATAATAATAATGACAATGATGAACTCCATTAAGGTGAAGCCCGATGCTTTCTTTAGCGCTAAGTTTTTCGCTGAATTTTTTGTTAAGTGTTTTGTTAAGTAAAGCATTAGAAATTTGCCTTATGGGTAGCAAATTTAATTTCAGTTCCCAATGGTGTGGTTACGCTTACGGTAATACGTTTGGCGAGTTTATTATCAGCTAGACCTAAATCACCCCCTGCGTAAATAACCTCAACAGCAATTTCAAAGCTGTCATAACTGCTATCTAAGCCGAGTCCTAAAACGTCTTTTTTTTCGCTATAACCATGAAAATCATCAACATCGTTATAGTTATCACGAGAGTTTTCTGTGACTCCATCCGGCCCTAAAGGCTCAGTACACGTCACTTGTCCAGCTTCATTACAGCGAAATCTTCCTCCGGTCATATCTGAATTATCAGCAAAAGCGCGACTGGAAATATCATTCAATAAACTTTGTCCGAGCTCTGCGGCTTTTATTTGTAGCAGGTTATCGGCACTTTGCTCTTCTGTTGGTGCTATTAAGCTAGAAACAATGGCAAGAGAAATAGACAGCATGACAATGCCGATAATGATTTCAATTAAGGTGAAGCCCCGCTCGTTGGCATTAAGTGTGTTTTTATAGAGAGCCATGAATATAGCCCTCTTCTTCAATTTCAATGGTTAAAGTTTCCACTGCACTTTCAACATCAATGGTACAGCCATTAGCGCAACCACCTAATGGTCTGCCCATCCAATCAAAACTAATAATGGCATCGCCAACAAAAGAAACACTGAAAGTGATGTCATAACGTGCATCAACTTCATGACCCGTGGCATCTGGTTGCCAACCACTAGAGAAACTGGTGACAGTGCAATCTGTCCTATTGGGTACACCGTATCGAGCTTTCGTTGTATCGAAAATAATATGATGACAATAAGGGGTGAGGTTATTTACTGCCTCTGAGTTGGTTTGTTGCATAGCGCGTTGCTGCGTTAACCGTAAGGCTGAAATAAGTTGTGCTCTATTGGTATGGGCTTCATAACTGGCTGTACCGTCAAAGCGAGGTAAAACATTCACGGCAAGAATTGCCACTATAATAATAACGGTAACTAATTCTATTGTGGTAAAACCGCGATTTAGTTTCATGATTTTTTATAAAGGATATTTTCACTCTGAATTAAGACAAAAAAGGAGAGCTAAGCTCTCCTTTTCTTAATTCAATTAACGAGGCAGTATTATAGACATACAGCTACAGCTATCGTTGGTTTTGCTGTAGTCGTTGTTTGTTGATAATAGGCAAAACAGTCACTTTCACTTGCTGTTGGATCTGGTGCCGTTAAAATTGCAGGTATTTTTGTGGGTTCAGTACGACTTTCAGGATAAACCACAAAATAATCAACACTACTAATAGTAACAACATTAGATGTAAAGTCAGTAGTACTTATATCAAGTAAATCAGCCCACTTTGCCTCCGAGCCAGACAAATCAGTTAAAGGATAACCCTTACTGATATCTAACTCATCACCAGCACTATTAATAATAACAGTAGGATCATCAGCAATAGCATCATTTTCATTGCCTTTGATCAATGCTTTACTGTAGACAATCGTTGAAGCACTTTGCATGGAGGCTTTAACTCCTTCTAGAGTTGCCGTGTGCGCATCAGCTTGCAAGTTAATAAACTTAGGCGCAGCTGTTACCGCTAAAATACCTAGAATTACGATTACCACAACTAATTCAATTAAGGTAAAACCTTGTTGTTTTCTGTTCATATTCGTTTTCATATTTACTACCTTTTTTCAAACATATAATTTAATGATTTTTTTAACTATAACGCTAAACTTTACTACTTATTGATATAAACAATTACTGAGCTATCAATTGGTTGATAAGTAAAACTATTACCTATAGTTGTAGAAGTTCCTGGATCTACAAAATCCCCACTCGTAGGATTTTTTACCAGTGTTTCTTTTAAATAATAATGGCAAACAGGATTGCCACTTGTAGTGGCTTTACTGGTAAAATAATCATATTGACTACTGCCATTTAATACCGCAATGTCACCGGTAATTTGTGGTGGCTGCTGTAAAAGGCTATCCCAAACAGCTAAACACGCAACATCAGCTAAAGCGGATGATTCTGCAGTGCCAAGAATATAACCAGGACGAATTTTAGGAGTCGTTGTAGTGTCTTCTACGGTTAAATAGACTGTAGTGCCATCATAATCAACAAAATTCTTTTTCGGTGTACCGCCATCATTTGGCCGAGCTTCAGCTTCCCACTGGGCTCGCGCTAAAGAAACTCCTGTCGCGAAACCTCCCGCCATGCCTTCAATATTAGCCTGCTTGGCTTGTTCAGTTAGATCTAAAAATTTTGGAATAGCAGTCACTGCTAAAAAGCCCAAAATAACGACAACAACAACCAATTCGATTAAGGTAAAACCTTGTTGGGCTTTCGCTCTACTTATCAAGTTATTAGCTTTTTTCAAATTAACCTTTTTACTGACATTCATACTGACCTCGTCATTTACTGAAACGTACTAAAATGCTATGACCACAGTAATTAAACTGCTATAAAATATCTTACGCTCTAAATTTATTGTAGCAACGATTATTTAACTAAGTCACTTATTTATTAAGTATTATTAATGACATTTACAATTAAAATCAATTTATCACCCTATAATTACAACTTTAGGTTATGACAACTAAATTAATCTTTAATTTAACTGCATTTTCCGCACCTTAGTCACCTTACCTGTCTCGCTATAATAATCAAAGTATTGGCCTGACGGTAACAGGTATCGGCAACGGTGAAAGTCGCCAAGCCCCTTATCACGAAGCTCTATTGCCGCAATAGAGAACTTCATTAACTGCATAGGAATTGTCATTGCAAGCTGCCAAATACTTTCACAAGGTGTCATCTTTGTTAAATGTATTGTTTCGTTTATTGTTTGCTTGGGTATATCGAGCCATCCCTTTTTATTTACAGTTACCGCCACTTTATCTTTTTTATTCGATGTAGCTAACCAAATAACGTTAGGCTTTTGTTCCATAAACCACTGCGCATGAACCACCATAATAGTGTTATTAAAGTTTTGGGCTATAGCGGTAAAACCTGTCGTTGTTATACGCGGCTCTTGCTCACTGAAGTAGTTAATAAAAATTTTCATTAATACGGCAAAAATAATAATAACCACAACAAATTCTGCCATGGACTTTTCACGTTTATCAACACTTTTATTACCTGACATTACTTGCCTTGCATAGCCGATGCCATATCCCACATAGGAGTAAATATACCTAACGCCAATACAAGCACCATAACAGCGACAACGACTAAAAGCAGAGGCTCAATTCTTGCGGTTAAGGTTGCCAAGTCATAATCAACCTCTCGCTCGTAATAATCACCCACTTCGGTAAGTAATTCATCAACCCGACCTGTTTCTTCTCCAACAGCGACCATTTGCAATACTAACGGCGTAAATAAGGTACTGGCTACAGCAGAGCGTAACAAGCTATCACCACTCTCAATACCTAGGCGCATAGCCGAAATTTTTTCCTGCATATAGCTGTTATCAACCGCCTCCGCAACTAAGGTTAACCCTGTAGTCATAGGTACACCTGCTTTTAATACGATAGCGAAACTATGAGAGAAACGCGCTAAAATTGACCGTTCAATAATACTGCCAATAATAGGGATTTTAATCTTACGTCTATCCCACTGATATCGTCCTTTTTTAGTTTTCAATGATTGACGAATCATAAAAATTGTAAAAATAATACCAAGTAGCATCATGTGCCAATAATTTATAAATAAGTTTGAACTGGCAATAAGGAACTGCGTTGTCGGGGGTAATTCAGAGCCTAAGCGAGAAAACATATTGGCAAACGTTGGGATAACAAAAATGTTTAATATAACCATAGCTGCAGATAGTGCAATTAACACCATGCTGGGATAACGTAACGCAGCTTTAATGCGTTTACGGGTATCTAACTCACGTTCAAGATAAGTGATTAACTTAAAAAAAGCTTGGTCTAGTTGACCGGTATTTTCACCTACATGAACTAAGGAAACAAAGAGATGGTCAAATATTTTTGGGTGATTGTTCAATGCCGAAGAAAAGGTATAACCGCCTTCAAGTTGCTTACCTATATCTGTTAATGCTTTTTTAAGCGAAGTTGAATTAGCGGACTCAACCATGCCATTAATGGATCGTAATATTGGTACACCCGAGCGCATTAATGCATACATTTGTCGACAAAATACAATCAACTCTTCTAATGAAACTCGGCCATTATTAAGTAACTCAAAAACATCAACACTACCGGCACTTTTCCCGCCTAGTTTGACTTCAACAATAGAGATAGGGGTAATGCCTTTTTTAAACAGTTTTTCGGCGGCCACATCTATATTGGCAGCATCAGTGCTACCTTTTACTTGGCTACCGTTTGCATTTCGTCCCGTATAATTAAATGACGCCATAAAACTCTCTATGTTCCAACCTAGGTGACTTACATAAGTTGTTGATTAATTAATATCAATAGTTTCAACTAACCGTAATACTTCTTCTACCGTGGTAACACCTTCTGCAGCATAATCAAAAGCGGCTTTTGCCAAAGGCGTAAAACTCGGATTTTCTTTAGAAAGTTTGGCAAATAATTCGCTATCATTACGCTTTAAAGCTGCCATCATACCTTCATTCATTTCAAGTATTTCAAAAACACCTATTCGACCTTTATACCCTGTATATTGACAGGTTTGACAACCTTTACCTTGCATAAATTGGGTGCTTTTTGCCCGCTCGCCCGCTAAATTTGTTAACCAAAAAATTTCTTGTTCATCGGCTTGATATTCAATAGCACATGAATCACAAACTCTGCGAACAAGGCGTTGAGCGATAACAGCACGCAGTGCGCTACCCACTAAAAACCCTGCTGCGCCCATATCAATCAAACGTAAAGCACTAGTGATGGCATCATTGGTATGCAATGTTGATAACACTAAGTGACCTGTTATCGCGCCTCGCAGGCCTATTTCTACCGTTTCTTGATCTCGCATTTCGCCCACCATCATAATGTCTGGATCTTGGCGAAGTGCAGTACGTAAAACGCTTGAAAAGGTTAAATCAATTTTAGTATTAATCTGTACTTGGTTAATACGAGGTAAGCGATACTCGACAGGATCTTCAACCGTAATTATTTTTTTACTGGCTTCGTTCAGTTCGCTTAAAGCCGCATATAATGTCGTTGTTTTACCACTACCTGTTGGTCCTGTTACTAATACCATGCCGTGTGGACGATGAATTTGTAGACGTATACGTTTAACAATATCTGCTGGCATACCTGTTTGCTCAAGTGATAATAGACCTGCAGATTGGTCTAATAAACGCATTACCACTGATTCACCATATTGAACCGGCATAGTAGACATACGTACATCAATATTATGACCACTGATATCTAGATTGAAACGGCCATCTTGTGGGATACGCTTTTCTGATATATCAAGCCCTGCCATTAATTTAAGCCGTAAAACCATGGCAGAAGCAATTTTGTTTTCTTTAAGAATTTTTTCTTGTAAAACACCATCGATACGCTGACGAATACGTAGTTGGTGCTCTTCTGGTTCAATATGAATATCCGAAGCCCGCATTTGCACCGCATCTTCAAATACAGATTGCAGTAATTTACCTACGGTTGCATCGCCTCCTTCATCAAGAAAGGTTGTTGCGAGATCAAAGCTAGACGATTCTTCATATTCTTCTTCTAATTGACTAGCAAATGATTCAATGTCAGCCGTACGACGGTATAAGCTATCAAAAGCATCGAAGATCTGAGACTCCATAACAACAGCTAGTTCAATACGCTTAGGTGACAACATCCGCTCTAATTGATCTAAGCCACTTAAATCAGCAGGATCACTCATACCTAACAATACTGAAGCGCCTCTATCTTCAATAATTAACGCTCTTAGACGTCTGGCATGAACTTCTGGTAGTAAACTGGCCACATTAGGTGATATTTTATGTTGAGAAATATCCAGAAATGGCACATCAAGTTGTTGTGCCAAAAACTGTAACAGTTGTTTTTCAGATAAGTAATTGAGCTCTATTAAGGTATCGCCGAGTTTACGACCCGTTTGTTTTTGACTTGTTAACGCCTGCATAAGTTGATCATTGGAAATGATATCTTTATCAACCAATAAGTCACCTAAACGCATATTTAATTTTGGAGCTGCCATAATCTGTCCTACTGTCCTATTACTTCTATGCGTTGTTTAATAAAATTTTCTGAAGAAAGTGATAAATCGTTTTTTGCTAATGCTTTTTTATAAGCCGAACTCGCTAAATTAAATTGACTATTTTTATCGTACAGTACGGCTAAACCTAACGGCCAGCGACCTTGGTCAGGCTGCATAACTATCAACATATTATATGCATCAACTGCAACTTGATTTTGTTGAGCTTGCTGTGCAGTATTAGCCAGCATCACTTGATACTGCTCATTTTTTAAACTCGCCAGTGGTTTTAAGGTATTTAGTGCCGCGGTAAATCTCCCTAACTTTAGAAAAATTCGTGCTTTCATTTCACGTAAGCTGCTGTCTTTACCGTTTAATGCAATGCCTTGAGATAGTATATTTATAGCATCCTGATACGCTTGTCGGCCAAACCATAACGCCGCTAATTTTTTACGTGATTGACTATCACTAGGCCGTATAATTACTACATCTTCGAGTAATTTTTCAGCCTTACTAACTTGTTTTGCCGCTAATGCTTTTTCAGCAAGGGCTAGTTTTTGCTCTGCAAGCTCATCAGCCGACAATTGACGTCTTGAAACCGAAATTTTATTCGTATTAGTTTTAGCTGTGTTAGCTTTAACTGTGTTAGTAAGGTCATGATTATGATCTGAAGCAGATCCTGAGTGGCTATGATCATCCGCGGGCACTTCAACTTTTTTCGCCGACAATGCTTGGCTAACGTTGTTATTTATTACTGGTTTTTCTTTTACTTTATCTTCTATAGTTATTTTTTTTAACTGAGCATTATTCACCTTACTGTTATTTGAAGGCGCTTGAGCTAACGCTGCTGGCTCAATAACATCAGCTTTTCCCAAAGGCCTTACTGGCTGATTTAGCGGGTCATTTTTTTCAATAATAGCTTGTGATTTAACTATACTTTTTGTGGGATTAACTTCAGGTATAACCACTCGATTACTTACTTGCTTACTTACTTGCTTACTTACTTGGTTACTTACTTGGTTACTTACTTGGTTACTTATTCTATAAGAGGCTTTATCAGCTTTTAAAGCATTATTTTCACTAATTAACTGCCACATATAAAAACTAATGAGACAGGTAACAAAAACGCAAAAACCACTAATTAACGCTATTTTTTTTGGTGAATAAACTAATGCATTATGACTTGGCTGAACGGCGTTTGAATTAGTCTCGGAAGGACGCTTATCTAGGTCCTTCAACATTTGGTTGATCACACTCATAATTTAACCAATAGGGCATAATATACTAATGACAAAACGCTCAAAACACCAAAACTTAACACTATAAATAGACTCCTTTTCGAGGTAGGCTCAATACTTTCAGTATCTTCTACCGCGGCTTTTAGTAATGTGTTCGTCATCTTGTAATGTCCTTGACCGTACGCCAGCATTAACATTTTATGGCACAAAACATTAACTAACCGCGGAACCCCCTGACTAACACGAGCAATTTTTTGACAGGTTTTTACAGGAAAAAGCTCTACACCTTTATAACCTGCGACTTCAAGCCTATGATGAATATATTGCTGTACTTCATGCGCATTCATCACCCTTAATTTATAACCAAAAGTAATACGCTGTCTTAATTGTCTAAACTCTGTTTTAGCTAAACGTTCATCAAGCTCAGGTTGCGCGAACAAAACGACTTGCAATAGTTTGCGGGTTTCTGTTTCTAAATTAGTGAACAATCTCAATGCCTCAAGACTATCTTCAGGTAATGCTTGTGCTTCATCAAGTATCAGTACCACCGAATGCCCTTGACTATGTAACTCTAATAAACGTGTTTGAATACGCTGGGTGAGTAATTGAGCCGAAATGCGTTGTGCTTGTTTAATACCAAGCTCTACGGCAACAGCTCGCCTTAACTCATCTGGATTTAGATAAGGATTTGGAATGTATGCGGTAACGAAGTGCTCTGGTATTTCGTTAAGCAGCTTTCGGCACAGCAAGGTCTTTCCTGTGCCGACTTCACCGACAACTTTAATGAAACCCTCTCCTGTTTGTAGAGCAATAGAAATGACTGCTAACGCTTCATCATGCATGGCCATTGGCAAATAAAAATTTGTATTAGGCGTTAACGTAAAAGGTAATTCCCCTAAGCCAAAATGGTATAAATACATAACCCCTCTACTGTTTCACTAATCAAGTAAATTCAAACAAGCTATTCTGCTTATTAGTCATTTTTAGTTGAATTTATTTCTGCTACTTTGCAAACTTCATGTTCTTTTGCATAGTCAGCATCACTACATTGCGCTTGGCACTCTTGTGTTAGCAGACCTTCATCAGATAATTCACAAGATTCGACTTCTTCAGGAAACCATTTGGTTAATAAACTGCGAGCATCTTGTAGCTGGTTTTTCCATGTATCTTGGCCAACAACAATAGGTTTGAGCATGATCACTAATTCTCGCTTTTGCGACTTTTGCGATTTATTTTTAAATAATTCACCAAGAAATGGGATATCACCTAATATCGGCGTTTTAGATTCAATATCGACTTTATACGTTTCAATTAACCCACCAATGACCACTACCTCACCTGATTGTGCACGGATAATGGTATCTGATTCTCGAACACTACTTTGCGCGAGTGGTAATATCAGTTGTTCACTACCGATTTGAATCGTTTTGTTTTGCTCTTCAGTAATGGTCACTGAAGGGTGGACATGTAAAATAACACTACCATCCTCACTAATTTGAGGTGTTACATCTAATGCAATACCAGAAAAGAAAGGAGTTAACTCTATTTCAGGTGTTGTGGTAGTTGAGGTGCCTGTTGTTGTCGTACTTGAAACCTCTGTTACAAAATATTCATCCTCACCGACTTTAATAACCGCTTTCTGATTGTTAGTCGCGGTAATGCGTGGACTAGAAAGTACTTGAACATTACCTTGTGTTTGTAAAAGCTCGATAACTCCTGAAAAATTATTACTACCTGTTATTGAGCTAATCGCAAGGCTATTAACACCACCAATAGTATTAGAGATCACATTACCGACAATATTACCTGTGGTTGAGTAAACGATGTCGGGACTACCCACGTTATCGACTATATTTTCCCACTTAATACCCTGCTGATAATCATCATTAAGTGTCACTTCCATTATCTTAGCTTCAATAATAACTTGGCGATGTAAATGGCTTTCTGTCGCGGTTATGAACTTTTTAACAGCTGTTATTTCTTGTGGGAAAGCACGTACTGTCACCAAACCGGCTTGCGGGGAAACAATAACGGAGCGCCCTTCGCCTGTACCAACAAAAGCAGTCAATGATTCTTTCAACTCATCCCAAAAATTAGATTGATTCTCGGTATATAAGTTTATACCACTGCTTTGGCCACTAGAGCCACTACTGCCACCATTGCCTCCGCCGTTATTATTACCGCTATTACTGTTGTTATTACTGTTATTTCCGCCACTACCGTTACTACTATTTCCGCCACTGTTAGGGTCATTTTCCGAAACTCCACCAGAATTAATAGTCGTACTTGATGATCCAAAACGTTTTAGGAATAAATAATTTAAGGCGATGGTTTCAGTACGAATGCCCGGAGGGAAAACTTGAATGATGTTACCGTATCGTATAACTTCATAACCGTAGACATCTTCAACAACTTTTAATGCCTCTATTAGTGTGACATTATTTAAGCTTAAGGATATTTGTCCCGTAACATCCGGATGAATAACTACGCTATAACGAGAGCCATTTACTATCGCTTGAAAAAAGTCTTTTGCCTCTACTTCTGTCGCTGAAACCTCTAAACGTTTTTCAGCGAGCATACCTTGCTTGACTTGATTCATATCATTTAACATCAATTCTTGCTGAACTGAGTTTGGTATTTGAGTTAGCGGCTTAGGACCACTAAATGTTTTCGTTTCTTTAATGGCTAAGTCCAAGTCTTCTTTTAATTCGACAGGATCATTAGGCACAGACTGACAGCCTACAAGGGCTAAAAATAAGACTGGTAAGGTAATATTTGATTTGATTTTTTTCATAAAAGGACTTGTTTTTATCATTAGTTGACCACCGTACTTTCTACAACGCTGCTTTTAAAACCTTTACTTTTAAAAATATTAATCTTTAATCGTTTAGTTTTACTTCGCAGTATCACACTATGGCTGTTAATTGCTGTGATCCTATGCTCACCAACATAGTCGAACATTTTATATATTTTGCCATTAATGACGGCAGTATGAATCCCATCACCGTGGATAATAGACGTTAATTGGAACCCACCTTCATGTTTTAATTGGGCGGTTTGATTCAAACTACTCATACCAAAAGGGCGGGTAGGATCAATATCAGCAGCCATGATTACCGATGAAAGTAATACTGTTATAACAAGCAATGCTTGAGTAAACAATGGTTTAAAGTGAGCTTTATACACCAATAAACTCCTTATTTAATCCCAAGCTATAAATAGTTATTTCAACTTCACTTTGTGGATACTCTTTAACTTCGAATTGAAAACCTTGCCAAAAGAATTTCCACGTTAACTGTTCAAGTTGTTGTAAATAATTACGTAATTGAAAATATTTACCTGATAGTCTTATCTTAATACCGTGTTTGTATAAGTTTAAACCCAGCTGTTCCATTGTTGGATCTGCGCTTGCCACTGCAGAATCTGATTGCCCTTCACTAAAGTTTAATAAAGGTTTAGCCCCCATGAGTTCAAAAGAAAGCAGCGATACTCCAGGCTCTAACTTGAGCAGTTTAAGTAAGGCTTCGCGCATTTCGCTTGGACTTATTAAATCAGTGGTTAAAAGTACCAGCTGGCTATCAATTTTGGCTAGTTTGGTTTCAAATTGAGCTATTTGTTTAATAATATCTTTATTAGGGTCTTGTTTGAGCGCATCTTGATAACTTTTAATACTAAGCTTTAAATTCTTATTCCCTGAGGTCATCGCTCGACTTTGTTTTTCAAACTCCATTATTTTAGCGCTTTTGTCATCAATAAAAAGATAAGAGATAATAAAAAAAATGGCCACGATACCCGTCAATAGCAACAAAAATTGCTCTCGATTTGTTAATTGAATGAATTGGTCACTGGCATTATTCCATTGTTCTTTCATTAGCTTTCACCTTCACTTTCAACTGAGCTAACAATAAATTCGGTAATATTTTGTTCGTTCTTAGAAAGTTTGAAATTTACAAAGGCTTTACCTGACAATAAGCGAGACTTTTTAAAACCAGCCAACCAAGCAGGTACCGCTTGGGGGGTTCTAGCTAGCCCGGTAAAACTCATATGCTGCGAATTAATGCTAATCGTTTGTAAGCTAATATCTTTATGATGCATAGCTGACAAATCATTCATCGCCATAACAAAACCACCGGCAAAGGTCTCATTTGAGTCGGTCAGTCTATTTAAAAGCTTATCTTTATGTTGCATAACTAACTTTAAAGTATCGAGTTTTCTCTTTAAGACAGGTGATACTTGCCTATTCTTCAACTCTGTCTCTAATTGTTCGGCAAGCTGCTGACTTTGCTTTTTATCTTGCAATAAATTAGCATGCTTTTTAGCGGATTGGTTGTAATTAAGTTCGGTAACAACAGCCCAAATAACCATAAAAATCAATAGAGAAATCCAAATAGCGACGACTCTTGATAGTGTTAATAACGCTTTTTCAGGGAAAATCTCTGCTTGTAATAAATTAATACTATGTTTGGCTGTCATGAGTTCTGCCCCGCCAAAACGTCTATCTCAGTATTGTAAGGAGTACTATCGACACTAGCACCGATAGCTGCAGCATACTCTCTGTATAGAGAATACGAGCGAGGTAACTCCAGCAAGGTTACTGGCACAGCGCTATTTACTGCGAGTTTCTCTACAAAAACAGCTTCTAACTCGATCGGTAATAAGACTTTAATACCTTTGATTGGGGCTTGTTTTAGCTGACGTTCGAAATAATCTGTAGAACGCTGTATTTCTAAACTAATATCATCAATAACGGAAAAAGATAACTCTTCAGCAGTCTTATGAGCAATCTGAGAAAACCCCCGTAAACGGCGTTGGAAATATATTTTTCCTTGCTTAACAATTAATAAAACAATCTCTTCATTAGGCTGCTGACAAACCAATAAGTTAGCATCCTTTTGTGGCGGTAATAAGTTTGAAAAAGCAAACTCCTGAGTGGTAATTGCACTGACTTTTACTGCGCCCTGCTCTGTAGCTTCTACCAGGTTTTTCAATTCATCTAAGGAGGCGCACACTACATTTATCTTATCTTTTCCGCCAGCAAGAAGCGGTGCATCATAATAATCTAACACCATGTTATTAGGAGCAATACTAACTAAGTCTTTAATTTGCCACTTTAGAGCACTGTTCATTTCATTGTCAGGTAAACTAGGTTTGTCTATTTGCACGACTTGAGATTGTGCTTCATTGAGTACTAGGCAGGCAGCACCTTCAAGGTCATTGTTCTTATGTAATGTTTGAATAGCTTTTGAAAAATGTGCGGAATTAGCTTTTTGATGTTCGAAAATAACCTTGCCTTCGTTATTTTTATTAACAATATTATCAAGGTTTTGCTGGGGAATAGAACACATAGAGACACCCTGCTGCTGAAAAGCAATACCAAGACGTTGGTTCGAACTATTTTTTGAGAAAAACTGACTGATTTTTGTTAAAAAAGACATTTATAGGCAATATCACATGGAAGCTAAAATGATTACTAATACTACCCTTTGTTATACTTATAGAGCAAGTAATATAAGTGGCTATTAACTAGGCTTATTAGGCATTTACGCTACTAAAAACACGTTATTTTATGAATGATTTTTTATTTTCGAATAACCTTAAATCGACAAAATAATAACTAAGATAACTAGTAATATTGTTTATAATAGCTGTTAATTTCGCTGATCACTAACTTTTGATGAATTATAATGCATAAGCCACTGTCAATATTACAAAAATTAGAACATCCTCTGTTTGATAAATACAATATTGATGTTCGAGTGAAGCGAGATGATATGCTGCATAATATCATTTCAGGTAACAAATGGCGTAAACTTAAATACAATTTAGAGTACCTTAGCAAGCACAATTATGTTGGTGCACTTACCTTTGGCGGAAGTTACTCTAATCACATTCATGCTTTTGCTTATGCTTGTCATCAACAGAATATTCCTTGTATTGGCATTATTAGAGGCGAGGCACATTACGCGAGTAATTTCACCTTACGCTGGGCACAACATTGGGGTATGCAGTGTCACTTTGTCGATAGAAAAACATATCGCCGCCGTTTTGAGCCAAGTTATCTCGATGAACTGAATCAACTATACCCTAACCACTTTATTATACCTGAAGGTGGCAGTAACTCATTCGCCATTCCTGGTGTAGCAGAGGTATTGACAGAATTAAATGATCAAGCCGAATTTGATACCTTGATTACCCCAGTTGGCAGTGGTGGTACTTTAGCCGGTTTAATTTCTGGTGACAGTGTCGCCAATAATACTCAGCATAAAATTTTAGGTATTGCAGTCTTAAAGCAAGGCGAATATTTAGTTGAGGAAGTTAAGCAGTTACTTCCCCATGAAGCTAAGCAACATAATAACTGGCAGTTATTAACCCAGTTTCATCGTGGTGGTTACGGGAAATTCAATAGCGATGATGCTAAACGTATTATCGCATTTAACCAACAAACAGGCGTGTGCTTTGAGCCTATCTATTCAGGTAAAATGATACTCGCTTTACTTGATTTAATAACACAAGGTTACTTTAAGCCCAAAGAACGTATTGTGCTATTGCACACAGGTGGCTTACAAGGTCTTGGTGGTATGATTGAGCAAGGCAGGTTAGACGCAAAAGATTGGCCAACTCTACCTAGCCTTAGTGATGAATAGCTTTATTACCAAGATAAGCCGACTAAAACTTTAGTTGATAGCGACCTTGATTATCTGGTCGGCCAATAAATGATAAGGCTGATCTTAATTGAGAAGGAAACTTAGCTCCAGGCTTTAAATAGCCCTTCCCAGACACTTTTTGAGTGTTTAAAACTAAAGCACTGTCGAAACTCAAGCCTAAGTTGTTTTTTGGGGATACTTTAGCTAGCAGCTTTCCATTATCACAGCTTATTTCAGCAGCAAATTTACCTAGCTTAATATTTTCTTCTAACGCGATCACACCAGCACGTGACCAGGTGACGTTCCCTTCAGCCCTTGAGCAGACAAGTTGCTCACCTGTAACAATAACTAATTCTGATACAAATAATTCAACATTTCCTTGAGCCCTAACTGGAATAGGTAATGGTAACTGTTTGGCAATATCATTTGCTGATATAAAGAGTTCCATGTCTGATAATATAACTTGTTCTGCGGAAACACTCAAATTTAGCTTTCCTTCAGGTCCAGACAGCATGGCATCACCAAAGAAAACTTGAACACTTGGAGACAGGCTGAGTAAAGACCAAAAACTCACTGATACTTTTACTTTTTCTATTTTATAATCATTTACCCAAAGACGTGAAATTTCACCTTGCCATATTGAGCCTGAAACATCATGAAGTTCAATATTCTTTGGTAATTGAATATTATTTACCACGAGGGAAAGAGGAGCATTTGCTAATAAAAATGCTAAATAACTACTTAAAAAAATTGCCGAAAAGGCAAACCACTTTTTCATGAACTCTCTCTATTTTTCTTTGGTTGTTACTTCGGATATTACTTCAGGTGTTACTTTAGGTGTTAGTAGTTAAGCTAAACTTTGCGCTACGCCTTGGTTAAGTGCAAACGTCGAACTTTTACTTCACCGACTTTATCGCCCTGAGTCAAATCTATGGCTTTAACCTGTAAGCCTTCGTTATTGGCTAGGTGCTCCAGCCAAAACAATAGCTGAGTAAAAGGCGTGCTATCGATCCATACCTGTAAGTCATCACCTTGGGGTTGCATACGCGTAATGGTTAACTTATATACTTTAGCACTTCGATTAGCTACGCTTGAAATACTGCCTCGAAGGGTAGATTTACCACCGGCACGTTTAGCTTGTTTATAACGAGTGGTATTTTCTTGTACCCAAGTTAACAACTGCACTTGTCTAGCTAACTTACTATTAGCTTCAGATATACTATTATTTATGGGTTTCCATACCGCGCTATAAAAAACAAATACCATAAAAACCAGTGTCATTGCAGCGACAAGACGCTGCTCTCTACTGTTTAATTGTTGCCACCATGCTTTCATTATGATGCTTCCTTATTACTACGTCGTTTAGCTGAGCCTTTTTTGGCTCCATTGCGAGTGCCTTTATTAGTAATACTAAAAGATCCCGTTACTTGCTCACCTTGGTTGCTTTGCGACCCTTGCTTAACAGTTAAATTAGCAGCTGCGAGTGCAATACTGAATTGTTCAAAAGCTTGATAATCTTTCGCTGTAGCTTGAATGCGTAATTCTTGTCGCTTACCATCAAATTTTAACGTATCAGGCTTTAAAGCGGGTACTTTAGCAAAAGCAGGTTGTACTTTTGCTAACATAGCTAAAAAGCCTTGCTTATCTCCAGTGCCACCGAGTAAAGCTAACTCTCGATTCAATTGGGATTTGATTGTTGAAACTCGTACACGCTTTGTTTTAGGAAATGTCTTCTTATAGCTGGCGATAATACTTTCTTGTACTTTTTCTTGCTCTGCATTTAACTGCCATAATTGCACACTTTTATGACCTAAATTAAGCAATAGGGCAAACAGGGCAATACCTGCTACCCATAACCATTGTTGTCCAGCATAACTACGGTCTTCTTTAACTTTGTATTGCCCTTGCAGTAAATTAAAGCGATTTAATTTACTGTGATAATTTTTAGCCATTAATGCTAAAGGCAACTCTTCAGGCATTGATTTTATTGTTAACTGATTACTCTGTGCCAGATATGAATATGCTTCAATATTGACACTGTTGAGCAATTCACTGTCATCTGCACCTTCAGCTTGCTCTGTAGAAAAATTCGGCCATTGTAACTGCCATACATTGGCATCTAGCGTAAATCCTTGCCAGAGACCTTGACGAACAATAACTTGTTCCTGGGTAGTATCACCCAAGGTTATTGCGCTCCACCCATCGGGAGTAAATGGCATAGCTAATACATCAGGTAAAATATAGTTAGTATGTAGCTTTGCATGCTCTAACCATAACAACCATTGTTGCATCTGCTGATGAGCAACAATAGCGGTAAAGCAATTATTATCTTGTGCGTCATTGGCTAAATCAGCATAGGAAAAAAACAACTTATCTACATCTTCAGCGAAAATATCTTCTAACATGTAAGGCACAGCAAGTCGCATCGCCTTTGACGATTTTGCTGGTACATTTAATGACTTTAATAAAATATCGCAGCCTGGGACTAAGACTTTCACCTGTCGATGTTCTGCTTTTTCAGTCAGTTCACTTAACTGCTCAGCACCTTTTAACTCGCCACTGGCAATTATTTCCTGCACATCACTGCTAGATTCAGTCACCACCAACCAATGAATGATATCGTGTGCTTGGCTTCCTAGACGGATAAATAATGTTTCTGTCACTAGTTACGTCCTATAGTACGACTAATTACTTGAATTTGTTGTGTTTCATTAACTTTCATAATTGAACTCATAGAAAAATAGCTATTATTAAAACGCGCACTGCCTTTCAATTTAAAATATTGACTATCAATAACAAACTGTGATTTTTGCCATTTTTCTATATTAATTTTACTTAATTCAGGCAGGTTATAAAAATCTTCTACATTTTCATAACCTGAACTGTCACGTGCACTTAATACGTTTTGTGCGTCTTCTAGGGTGGAATCAAGCAAAGCTTGCAATAATTCAGGCTTCTCAGTATCAAGTGTATTGATGTTGATCAAATGTTGAGCATTTTGTGGCAATACGCATACATAAGGTGTCAACGCTAAAATAACTGCTGGAGTAAAATGCTCAACAAGCCTTAATTCATTAACACTAGCTAAATAACTATTTGCCGCAAGGTATGGAAATTCACGTGATGCATAATCGTTATCCTCAGCACCACCTGCGCCCGTTATCATATCATTACTATCTAACCAATCAGTTAACGCATTCACCATAGCTTCAGCTTCAAAGTTACCGATACCTTCAATATTTAAATTAACAATAAGCCCTTCTAACACAGTTGCCGCTGGTAATTGCTTATCACTCGCTGATTTACCTGATGAAGCGCTGTTACTTTCTGTTTTACTATCAGCTTTAGCTGAACTGCCAGCTCCACTATCCGCGGCTTCATCTTTTGTTTTTGCTTTAGGATGTAAAGCATTAAGGTTTAAGCAACTTTGCAAGTCCGTGATTTCACCACTTATTTCGCCAAAAGCAACCGGATAGTTATTGCCTTCTTCAGCCCAAATTTGTTCAAGATGGGTTACCTTAGGTTCATCTTTAAACGCTTTAATCAATACCCGCTTGGTAAAGGCTTCTGCGCCTAATGCATACCAATACGCTTGTTGGTTAAAGCTAATGTTAGTACTACGCTGCATTTGCGTTTGCAAACGGGTGGTCATCTGCGCTGCAATGATTGAACATAAAGCGACAATAAGCATGACGGTAATTAAAGCTACACCTCTTTGGTTTGATACAATTAAACTAACTGAAAGCCGCGTAATAATCATCAGTTAGGTTTTAGCCTTATCATCAGCACTAAGATCACCCGCAACTAAAAACTGACGGCGGATCAAACCATAATCAAGTGTTTCAATTTCAATGGCAATCGCTTGCGGTAATGTGTTTCCAGACCATTTCTCTTGCCACTTTTTGCCATCATAAAACTCAAAAGCTAAACTAGTTACTTGGCTTATTAGTGGCCTAATTTTTGGCTCTTGGCCAACCACGGCGTCAACAAAATTATAATGAAGGCGTTGCAGTGTTTCTTCCTCAAGTCGATAAGCAACATTTTGCATATCACTTCGCGGTAATAATAAACCTGGATTTGTCCAACCGTTACGAACAAAGGCGATAGCTTGCTCATTAGCTAAAAAGCTATCATCTGCCGTTTGTAAAAAACTATCACTTGGCGCTTCACCGTTAACACGCATATTACGCTTTGCTATTTGAGTGAAATCTCGCTCAATTAATAAAAAAGCACGCTGCAACTCATTTTGCCTATCACTACGTATCTTTGAATTTTCATCGCCACGTAAAACAGTATCAAAAATGGTAAAACTAGCTAAACTCACCGCAGAAAAGATAGCAACAGCAATTAAAACTTCTAGCAGCGTAAAGCCCTGCTGACTTGCTTTAGCCTCTCTGATGATTTTATTGTTAACCATTTTCATCAGGGTTTATCCTGCGCAAGATAAGTCATCAAGCTAGCACTGACTAATTCGTCATCTTCTTTTAGCCTGACTTGCATTGTTAATTCACGCAGTTCTTTATTGGCTGTTTTTACAACTTTTTGCTGCCAATACCAAGTTCGGCCTGCCATTTCTACTTTACCTTTACGATTGTTTTTTGGCGGCCAAGTTTTATCTAAACTCACTTCAACCAACTGATTGGAGGCAACCCAATTAGCAAACATTTGTTCTTCTAAATGGCTAATATGACGATAATTATTATCGGCAACACCCAGTAATGCCACACCAGCTATAGCAAAAACAGCCATGGCTAACATCACCTCTATTAAGGTAAAGCCTGATTTCTGCACGCTATTAAAAGGCTTAGTGACATTAATCATCGAGAACGGGTCCTTCAATAGTTAACGGAATGCTATAGATACCAGTAACGCGGTAAGCTAAATCTTGAGCATCATCAGTAAAAGTTAACTCTTCATTTAAACGAAAAGTAACACTAAAAGGCGTTAGATCGCCGCCAGAAAGAATATAGACCTGAGGGATTATTTTTTCTTCTTGCTCTTCTTTTGATAGTAAAGTGAAGTCATCTTCATCCTTTTCTTTAAAAGTATCAGCATCAAAAAGCATGGGTTCTTCAATGGGTAAATCATCAAGCTCTATGCTTAATACTATATCTTCAGGAACAGTAACATTAGCTTGCCAGTCTTGTTCTGGAATTTCAGTCCATCGGGTACCGTCATAACCTAGGAATTGATAGCTATCTTTTTTAACAATTAAACCCAACTCAATATTATTCAACATACCGTAATCGGCAGCCACTTCAAAAATGGCAGCAAAACGCGCACTTTCATGCTTTAACTTATCTTCAGGTTTATTACCAGAAAAGTTAAATTGCACCAAACTGGCCATTAAACCAATTAGCACCACAACCACCATTACCTCAATTAAGGTAAAGCCACGTTGTTTTGATATTAATTGTGCTCGGTCTAATGCTTTTAGTTTCATAAGAAAATTAAGTTACGTTTTACCTTTAAGCTGTAAAGCCCAATTACAAGAAAAATGCACGGAATTGACGCTAGTCAATGAGTACAATTGACGCCTTAATTGAGTTTTACAGCGACAAGGTAAGACAGAAACTACTGGAAGTCGCCCAAGTTCCAATTGCCTATATCATCTTCTGTACCGGCTTCACCATCTGGGCCAACTGAAAACACATCCATTTTACCCTGTTCACCTGGATTCAATAAAACATACTCATTGCCCCAAGGATCTTTTGGTAAACGTTTAATATAACCATCTTCAGGAAAACGACGTGGCTCAGGCTCAATATCGGTTTGATCAACTAAAGCCTCTAAACCTTGCTCTGTCGTTGGATAATCATAGTTATCCATTTTATATAAACTCAAAGACGTCTCTAGTGCAGTGACATCCGAAATGGCTTTTTGCATATTAGCGCGCTCTTGGCTACCCATTAAGTTAGGTACAACCATACTGGCTAAAATACCTAAAATAACAATAACTACCATCACTTCTAATAAGGTAAAACCTTGTACTTTTTTTATGTTCATACTACTTTCCTAACGTCTGATAAATTAAGGTTTCGGCAACTACTCTAGGAATAAGTTACCGTTAAATGTCGTGTCACTTTTAGCCGCCGACCATGCTATTAAGTTGTAAAATTGGTTGTAAAATTGCCATCACAATAAAAAGTACCACACCTGCCATCGCAACCATAAGCGCTGGTTCAAACGCTTTTAAGGAAATACTCACTAACGCTTCAAATTCTCTATCTTGGTTGTCAGCAGCACGACCTAACATATGCTCTAATTTGCCACTTTTTTCGCCACTGGCAATCATGTGCAACATCATGGGTGGAAACAATTTAGTTTGCTCCAATGATACACGTAAGCTTGCCCCCTCTCGTACTTTATCGGTAGAGGCACTTACTTGTTGTTTAATGTATAAATTATCAAGTACTTGACCCGAAATCCGCATACTTTCCAATAGAGGAACAGCGCTGGCCGTTAAAATACTTAGGGTGCGAGCGAAACGTGCCGTATTAATGCCCCTAGCGACTTTACCTACACCAGGTATACGCAATAGATATTTGTGAAAGGCCATTTCAAAATCAGGTTTCTTCAGCAATTGTGAAAACAATAACATCAGTGCTGCAACCAGTATTACTAGCACTAAACCATAATCACGAAGAAAGTCACTACTGGCAATAAGAAACTGCGTAGTGCCAGGTAAATTTTCACCCATATGTTCAAACTGGCCAACAATTTTAGGTACTACTGCCGTTAATAAAATAGCGATTACACCAACAGCAACCACTGTCATAATAATTGGGTAAACCAGTGCTTGGATAAGTTGTGAGCGCATTTGTTGTCGTTGCTCAGTATAATCAGCTAAACGGTTAAGCACTTTATCTAAGTGACCTGACTTTTCACCCGCAGCGACCATAGCCCGATATAAGCGATTAAATACTTTTGGGTATTCAGCCATACTTTCCGATAAACCATAACCTTCGGTCACTTTGGTTCGAACGCCCATGATCATACTTTTTATACGATTTTTTTCACATTGTTCACCAACCGCCATTAAAGATTCTTCTAACGGCAAGCCTGATTCAACTAAAGTAGCTAATTGTCGAGTGATGAGGGCAAGCTCTGCTGCGGAAACCTTTCCTGCTGCACTTTGACCGAAACTCGCCGTGAAACCAGCTTTATCATTTTCAGTTTTACGTTTAGCTAAAGTTGGCGTGACAACCGTTGGCATTAAGCCTTGATCTCGTAACAAGCCGCGCACTTGTCGAGGTGTATCACCTTCGATTACACCTTTTTTCGTTTTACCACGGCTATCTACCGCTTGGTATTCAAATGCTGCCATAATTAAGCCTTAGTAAGTTAGTCTTCACGAGTAATCCGCAAGACCTCCTCTAAAGTGGTTTGTCCAAGCATGACTTTATCAAAGCCATCTTGACGAATGCTTGCATTGGCTTTACGGGCATATTTTTCAATAGCTTGCTCACCATGACCATTATGAATAATTTCTCGAATTTCTTCATTTACCGGTAGTAACTCATGAATCCCCATTCGCCCACGATAGCCCTTAAAGCTACATTCCTTACAGCCAACAGCGCGATAAATGGTTGCTTTGTTATCATCCGCTAAGGCTAATAAATGTCGCTCTTCTTCATCAGGTAAGTGACTTTCTTTACAATGTTGGCAAAGTGTTCGTACCAAACGTTGTGCTAACACACCCAATAAACTTGAAGACAGTAAAAATGGCTCTACGCCCATATCTTCCATACGGGTTATAGCACCGGCAGCAGTATTGGTATGCAAGGTTGATAACACTAAGTGACCTGTTAAACTAGCTTGTACGGCAATTTGCGCGGTTTCTAAATCACGAATTTCACCTACCATCACCACATCAGGATCTTGACGTAAAATGGCACGTAATCCACGAGCAAAGGTCATATCGACTTTAGTATTCACTTGCGTTTGCCCTATGCCCTCAATGGCATATTCAATCGGGTCTTCACAGGTTAAAATATTACGTTCTTTGGCATCAATTTGCATTAAACCCGCATAAAGCGTGGTACTTTTACCTGAGCCGGTTGGCCCTGTAACTAAGATAATGCCATGAGGCTTTTCAATAAGCTTAGAGAAATTGCGACGATTTTTATCTGTCATCCCCAAATCTTTCAAATCTAAGCGAGCTGCATTTTTATCTAATAACCGTAATACCACACGTTCGCCATGACCTGTTGGCATAGTTGAAACTCGCACATCAACAGCGCGGCCACCTATACGCAATGAGATCCGACCATCTTGTGGAATACGCTTTTCAGCAATATCGAGTTTTGCCATCACTTTTATACGTGAAACTAATAAAGAGGCTAATTTTCGATTGGGCTTAAGTACTTCTCGTAAAACCCCATCAACGCGAAAACGAATTTGTAAGGTATTTTCAAAAGTTTCAATATGAATATCTGAAGCACCCTCTTTAATGGCTTCACTAAGCATGGCATTAATCAGCTTAATGATTGGCGCATCATCTTCGTTTTCAAGTAAATCTTCGCTTTCGGTAAACTCATCGGCAAGAGAATATAAATCAACTTCATTACCAATATCTTCCATCATCTGCTGAGCCTCAGAAGAGTCTCTTTGATAAGCTTGGGTAAGTAACAACTCAAAAGCTGTTGGCTGCAAAAAATCAAAATCAAATGGCGCTTTGAGTAGGCGACGTACTTCCAAGATAATATCAAAATTAACATCGGCTAAGCAGTGTAAAATATAGCCACCACTGTCTTCATTAGTAGAAATAAGGACATTGTGTCGTTTAGCAAACGAAAATGGTAATAACCAACTACTGCTTACTTGCTCTTTATCAAGCTCATCACTTGCAGTTACTGCTACTTCATCAGACATTATTGCTTCTCTTCCGCAGCGACGCCTTCTTTAGCTGTCGGCGGTTTAGGCAGTTCAATATTTTTTTCATCAAGCTTTTTCTGATATTCATTAAATGATGGTGGTAACGTTAAGTTGTCTTGCCACTGCGGTAAAATGGGCATATTTTCATTACTCATTAATGACAAACCTTCTTCGTGTTTACGAATTTGATCGGCGCGAATGTAGTTATACTTAGACTCACTGATTTCTGTCATAAACGCAGAATCTCGGACAATAGTCGCACGTATAAAGACCATTAAATTACGTTTACGCGTACTATTGCTAGTTGATTTAAACAAGTGACCAATAAAAGGGATATCACCAAGGATTGGTACCTTTTGCACACTCTCTTGAACATCTTCATCAATCAAACCACCAAGCACCACAGTATCACCACTATCAGTCATCACTGTGGTTTTAATCTCTCTTTTGTTGATAGAGATATCAACACCGGTATTACCACTAACCGAAGACGTTTCTTGTTCGATGGTAAGCTGTACCGCATTACCTTCATTGACTTGTGGTGTAACACGAAGTTTAATGCCCACTTCTTGACGGTCTACGGTTTGGAATGGGTTAGAATTATTATCGCCCGTTGCTGAACCGGTAATAATTGGTACTTCTTGACCGACAATAAAATATGCCTCTTCGTTATCTAAGGTTGTAATACTTGGAGTGGCTAAAATGTTTGAGTTGGTATCTGCGCTAACCGCTTGCACAATCGCGCCCCAATCATTTTTAGCAATACCAAACATCATGCCACTCACATTACCGAGTGCTTGCGCAATTATGCTGTAGTCACCATCAGTAGAAGGATTAGTCGTTGTTACCGGGTTACCATTAGAATCAATCGTGGTAACAGTATTTCCCGGCGTACTTTCAGCAGCTTTAGCACCGGCAGCAATCGAAGAAATACTGGCAGGGCCATTGGTAAACTGGGTAAAACCACCCGCTTCGTTATACCACTGCACACCTAAGCTAACGCCATCTGTCTCATAAACTTCAACGATAATAGCTTCAACTAAGACTTGCGCGCGACGTTTATCGAGTTGACGAATAACCTCCTTTAAAGAGCGCAACATATCAGGCTGTGCGGTAATCACTAAGGCATTGGTTGATTCGTGCGCTTCAATGCTGACATTACGCTTTTTACTGCTGCGTGATTTTGACGTCGCTGGTTTTGTTTCTGAAGAAATAGAATCGCTAACGCCTTGTAATACTTTAACTAAATCTTCAGCTTTAGAATATTTCAGGTAATGAACATAAGTATTACCATTGCTTTCTAATTCGCTATCTAAACGTTTGACTAAACGAGTTACCCGTTCTCGCGCTTTAACTTCACCACTGACAATAACGCTATTTGATCTATCATCAGCAACAATTTTAGGAATTAAGAAAGTCGGTTGACCCGCTTTGCCGCTAGTTGGTTTGTTCATCGCTTCAATAATACGCACCATTTCACCCGCGGATGCATATTTAAGTTTGATGATTTCAACATCTTGATCGCCAGCTCTATCGACACGTTCAATTATTTTAACCAGTCTATTAACGGTTGACGCCGTACCCGTTAACATAATCACATTTGCTGGGTCGTAATTTACTACATTACCGCCACCGGCTTGATCTGATAATTGTCGTAAAAGAGGTACTAATTCACGTACCGTAACATTTTTTACTTCAACGACACGGGTAACCATTTCATCACCAATAATATTACTATTATCACCGATTACCGGGATAGCGGCCGTTTTAGCATCTTTATTACGAATGATTTTGACAATATTATTGTCCATTTTTACCGCGGCATAACCATAGACTTCAAGAACATTAAGAAAAAATTGATAATACTGCTCTTCTGTTAACATATCATAGCTACGGACATTAATTTTTCCGCGAACATTAGGATCGATAATCATAGTCTTTTTCAAGTGCTTACCGACTATAGTAACGAATTCGCTGATTTCAGTACCTTTAAAGCTTGGAGAGTATCGCCCTGCACTGGCTTGACCAACGAAACATAAGCAATTGATGGCTATTGCTGTCGTTAGAATTAGTAAAAACTTTTTCATCATTATGAGTATCTCTGCTGTATTATTTTATTAGACAATCGTTAAAAGAAAGTCTTTATAGTTCAGTATATAGCTTAATTGTTACGTTAATTAATTCTATTAACTCAGACTTTTAATCTAAGCTAATCAGTATTTCTGTCAAATTACCCTGTCGGTTAACCAATAATGAAATATCACGTGCTTTTTTCATTTCGGCCATTGCTTGCATCGCTTGTGTAGGGGCAATTAAATCAAAGCCGTTCATTTCAACAGCCACATCCCCCGCTTTTAAACCTGCTTGTTTGAAAAACTCTGTTTTTTTACCAGGACGTAATATGTAGCCTACTACTTTTCCATTTTTACGTTTCGGTGATATACGTAAATAATCACCTATTTTTTCTGGATTATTAGAAAGTTCATTGCGAAGGTTTTTAGCTGTTGCCGTTAATTCTTTATTACTACGTTGATCAACCACACCTAAACGCGGAGGTTTTGAGGCCAGTGCTGGTCGAGGTTTTCTTGGCACTGTCTGGTTGTAGTCAAAACCATCAAGCATTAAAGTTTCCAGTCGACCTGACTGTTTAATGATCACTCGGTCCATCAATACTTGCTCAAGAGTGGCCCGTGTACCAATAATAGTATCACCAATGCCATAGGTATTTTGTTGTCCCTGATTTTCAACAATAGCCGCTGCGATAGACTTATCATCACTGGCAACCAGACCAGTCAAGGTTAAATTTAATGTTGTTTCAGGTACATCGCTCATTTCAAGCAGAGCTTCTTCGTCAATACTTTCATTATATTGGCCAAAAAGATTCAGTTTTTGAATATTAGCCACATTTATTGTCTTACTTTCTTTATTGCCGTTGAAGTTTTGTGAGTTGTTATTAATCGAAGTATTATGACTTAATTGATTTTGTGGTACCACTAACCAAGTTATCTTTGCGCTTATATAGGCTATGTATACTAATAGCAATGCAATGACTAATTGCGCAGCACGTCGATGACAAAGTAGCATGAGAATGGATTTGAAAGCTGTCATATTAGTGGGAAGTACCATAGCTATTTATATTGTTATTCTTTTGAAAAATCTAACATATATAGCCATAGCCCTATGTTATATTTTTGTTACGTAAATACGAATGATACTTGACCACAAGGCCAGCAACAAGTCATAGCCGGACTTTTTAACCTATTTGAGCAAATAAAGTAGTAACAAAAAAGCTATAGGTAGGTAAATAATTACTGTTCTAGCTGTTACTAACCAAGATACGGGTTTCAGAGTGCACTTTGCATGATAACGGGTATATAATAATTTAAGACCCATTCTTTTTATATAAGTTCCAGCTGTTAGGTTTATTATGTCAATAAGTAAGACCCCTCAAACTCACTCAACTCGATTAGACAAATGGCTGTGGGCTGCTAGATTTTATCGTACTCGCGCTATTGCCAAACAAATGATTGATGGCGGAAAGATTTTTTACAATGGCCAACGCACTAAGGCAGGAAAAGCCGTATCAATCGGTGATATAATAAAGATAAGACAAGGCTTTGAAGAAAAAGAAATCACGGTTATTGCCTTAGCTGATAAACGTAGTGATGCTACTTTTGCACAAACCTTATATCAAGAAAGCAAACAAAGCATTGCAACTCGAGAGAAAAACTCCCTAGCACGTAAGCAAGGCATATTACTGAGTCCTGCTAGCGACACTAAACCAGATAAAAAACAACGTAGAAAACTACGTGAATTTAAAGAAAGGATCTAACAACCATGAGCCAATTCAATGTATTAAATCGCTACTTATTCTCCGACGCCCATGCCCGTGGTGAACTGGTACAATTAGATAGTAGCTTTAAAAGTATTATTAAAAACCATAATTACCCCGCGGGTGTTCAAAAATTATTAGGCGAGCTACTTAGTGCAACTTGCCTTTTAACCGCAACATTAAAATTTGAAGGTGATATTACCGTTCAACTGCAAGGTGATGGTCCTGTTGGTTATATGTCTGTCAGTGGCAACAATAACCAGCAAATGCGTGGCATTGCCAAAATAGCAGAAGAAACATCCGCTGACACACTACAAACCTTAATAGGTAAAGGCACCATGATTATTACTATCCGTCCAGAAGTTGGTGAGGCCTATCAAGGTGTTGTCGCTTTAGATAAAGATAATCTTGCTGACTGTTTAGCCCATTACTTTGAAGTTTCGGAGCAAATTCCGACTAAAATTTGGTTGTTTAGTAATACTGAACAGCAATTATCTGCTGGCGCTTTAGTACAACTATTACCCGATGGAGATGGTAGCATTGAAAACAAAGAGCAACAGATAAGTGACTTTGAGCACTTATGTCAGCTTACTAATACCATTAAAAGTGAAGAGATATTTTCTTTAGAAGCAGAAGCATTACTTTACCGCTTATACCATCAAGAGAAAGTAAATATTTTTGAGCCTCAACCCGTTAGTTACCTATGTGGTTGTTCTGCAGATAAATGTTTATCCGCTATTTCTCAAATAGAGCCAAGTGAGATCAAAGCTATACTAGCTGAGCAAGGAAAAATTTCAATGACTTGTGATTATTGCATTACGACTTACGACTTTGATGAACTTAGCCTGAAAAGTTTCACTTCGAAAGTTAATCATTAATAAAGCAGTGCATTTTTTAATCATTCTACGTTAAAATACCCTGCCTTGATTATCACTTATTCCACATAGTGGTAATTAAGGCTAACAATATACATCAACAAACCCCTTTAATTACCTAGCCTCAGCACAATTAAGTCCATAGAGATATAGTTTTCATCGCCACCATTCATGTTGCTTATAATGAAAACTTTCATATTAAAGAACTTTTTACTTTCGTTTTGTTCACTATTATCTTAAAATACCCATAATGAAGACAGCCTGAAAACTTTCAGAACGTGATTCATCACTTATATTACTTAATTAGAATTTGTCATACTTAGGAGTGAACTTGCTATGACCGCCCCAATAAACTCAATTGATTTGTCACAATACGGCATCAACGATGTTAACGAAGTTGTTTATAACCCATCGTATGAGTTACTTTTTAGTGAAGAAACTAAAGATAGCCTAGAAGGCTTTGATAAAGGCGTAGTAACTGAGCTTGGTGCAGTTAATGTAGATACTGGTATATTTACTGGTCGCTCTCCTAAAGATAAATACATTGTTCGTGATGAAGTTACTCGCGATACGGTATGGTGGTCTGATCAAGGTAAAAATGACAACAAAGCCATGACACCTGAAACATGGGACCATTTAAAAGGCTTAGTAACCACGCAACTTTCAGGTCAACGTTTATTTGTTGTTGATACTTATTGTGGTGCTGATGAAGCAACTCGTTTAAAAGTACGTTTCATCACGCAAGTTGCATGGCAAGCTCATTTTGTTAAAAACATGTTCATTCGTCCAACGGATGCTGAGCTAGAAACTTACCAACCAGATTTCGTCGTAATGAACGGTGCTAAAACAGTTAATGATAAATGGGAAGAGCAAGGTTTAAACTCTGAAAACTTTGTTGCTTTCAACTTAACTGAAAAAATTCAATTAATTGGTGGTACTTGGTACGGCGGCGAAATGAAAAAAGGTATGTTCTCAATGATGAACTACTACCTTCCGCTGCAAGGTATTGCTTCAATGCATTGTAGTGCTAACGTTGGCGAAGATGGCGACACTGCAATTTTCTTCGGTTTATCAGGTACGGGTAAAACAACGTTATCAACAGATCCTAAGCGTCAACTTATCGGTGATGATGAACATGGTTGGGATGATAATGGTGTATTTAACTTTGAAGGTGGTTGTTACGCTAAAACTATCAACCTAAGCAAAGAAAATGAACCAGATATCTACAATGCAATTCGTCGTGACGCTTTATTAGAAAACGTTACTGTTGATGCTGATGGTAAAATTGATTTTGACGATAACTCAAAAACTGAAAACACACGTGTTTCTTACCCAATTCACCACATTGACAACATTGTTAAACCTGTTTCTCGTGCCGGCCATGCTAAGAAAGTAATTTTCTTAACCGCTGATGCTTTTGGTGTATTACCTCCTGTTGCTAAATTAACGCCAGAGCAAACTGAATATTACTTCCTTTCAGGTTTTACTGCTAAATTAGCAGGTACTGAGCGTGGTATTACAGAGCCAACACCTACTTTCTCAAGTTGTTTTGGGGCTGCTTTCTTAAGCTTACACCCTACGCAATACGCTGAAGTATTACATAAGCGTATGGAAGCTGCAGGCGCTGAAGCTTACCTAGTGAACACGGGCTGGAATGGTACTGGCAAACGTATTTCGATTAAAGCTACACGCGCTATCATTGATGCTATCTTAGATGGTTCAATTGACGATGCAGAAACAGAAATCGTTCCGTTATTTAATTTAGAAGTTCCTAAAGTATTAGCCGGTGTTGAAGGTGATATTCTTGACCCACGCAATACTTACGAAGATGTGAATGTTTGGAATGACAAAGCAGAAGATTTAGCTAAACGTTTTGTTAATAACTTTGAGAAGTTCACTGATACTGACAACGGTAAAAAATTAGTTGCTGCGGGACCTCAGCTTGAAACTGAAGAATTAAAAGCAGTTAGCTAAGCAGTAAATTCGACTAATAAAAAGCCCCAAGTAATAACTTACTTAGGGCTTTTTTTATAACTGAAAATTGAACTGAGTATTAGGTGCTGTTGATCTTTCGCGGTTAAATTTTGTTCGAGATAAAAGCATTTTAATCGCGGCGAGCAGTGTGTCGTGTGTAGCCTAGTCATTCTAAGAAAATACGACTCAACAAAGAATAAAACGCTTTTAGCCGAATTCTTCGAACAGCGTTTGTTGGACATTTTTACGGCGTTATCGCCTTTTTATGTGGAATAACCACATGACAAAAGCTCTGCCTTGTATAAATACCCAACAAACAGCTGCAAAAATAATCTCGAAAGACCAACAGCCGCTAATATTAACCTCCAAGACAAATTCAGCTATGGTCGATCAATGACTGCTCTTTCACCCTAAAACTTAAGAGGTAAACAGACCTTAGCTTGCAAGCCACCTTCTGGTTTATTTGATAACACGACATTACCACCATGAGTATCAACTATACGTTTTATAATAGCTAAACCTAAGCCACTACCTTCTGTTCCTCGAGCCATATCACCTTGAGTAAAGGGCTGAAATAATCGTTCAATATCCGCTTCAGGAATTCCCGCACCTCTATCGCTGACGATAAAAAAAGCATAGTTTTTTTCCATGCCGGTAAAGACTTCAATTTCTTCAGTGGTATAGCGAATAGCATTCTGTACTAGATTTGCCAATGCTCGTCTAACAGCCACATGCCGTAAAGGTATTTTATCACAATGCCCAGGGTGAAAAGTAATTAACCTCTCATTAGGCGTTTCAACGTTCAACACCTCTTCAACTAAAACATTTAAGTCACCTAACTCTGCTTTGTCTTTTGAGTCGTGACGAAGGTAATCAATAAATTGGTCGATAATATTATTCATATCATCAATATCCGTTTCTATACCTTCTTTTAGAAAAGCATCTTGATCTTGCATCATTTCACTGGCTAATCTGATGCGAGTCAAAGGCGTACGTAAATCGTGGGAAATACCGGCCATTAATAAATTACGGTCATCTTCTAGCTGTTTAATACCTTTAGACATATGATTAAAGGCTTGCGTTACCGCCATAATTTCAGAGGTACCACGTTCTACAAGTGGCTCAGGAAAGTCTCCTCTACCAACGTCTTCCGCAGCTATTTGTAGAGATTTTAACGGTCTATTAAGTTGCCGAACAAAAAGCCAGCCGCCCATGACACTTAATAATCCAATAACAACCATAAAGAAGATTATTAGGTTAAAGTCACCTTTTTCCATGCCACTTAATGGGATTTTCACCCAAAGCCTAGGTGCTTGCGGCGCACGTATCCAAAAAAGGTATTCATCACCTTGTGAAATACGAACTTCAGCTTTACCCCCTAGTAATTCTGACATTTGTTCAGAGCGATATGGGTAAAAACTTGCGTTAGCTAAACCAAATTTGTAAGCATCTTCTTCACGATAAACACCAATGCCGGTTTCATTATGGAAGGCTTTAGCCATTTCGGGGCTTAATTTGGCATCATTAATATCGATAAAAACCACTCGTACTTGTTTAGCCAGCAACTGGTCCATTTGTTTCGAGCTTGGCTCAATAACATAGATTGCAATAAATATGTAATAGACGATTTGATTGATGAAGAGTAAAAAACCTATCAATAAAACCGTCTGACCAAACGAGCTACGAGGTAATAATTTCATATAACTACTTGATGTAAAAGATTAACAAATAAACAGCTAAGCTGAAGTACCGTCCGGTACAAACACATAACCTAAACCCCAAACAGTTTGTAAGTACCGAGGTTTTGCCGGATCATCTTCAAGCATTCGACGTAGTCGTGAGACTTGTACGTCAATACTACGCTCTAATGCCGAGTAATCTCTACCACGCGCTAGATTCATCAGTTTATCACGTGACAATGGCTCTCTAGGGTGAGTCACTAATGCTTTCAGTACCGCAAATTCACCACTGGTTAATGGCATGCTGACATCATCTTTTTGCATTTCACGGGTTGCTAAATTTAAGTCATAACCACCGAAGCTGATAATATTTTCTTCTAATGCAGGTGCTCCAGGCGCTTCTTGAGTTCGGCGACGTAACACGGCTTTAATACGAGCAAGTAACTCTCTTGGATTAAAAGGTTTAGGCATATAATCATCAGCGCCTAGCTCTAGGCCGATAATACGATCAACCTCATCGCCTTTAGCGGTTAGCATAACAATAGGGATATTATTTGAATTTTGACGTAAACGACGGCAAATAGATAAACCATCTTCACCTGGTAACATTAAATCGAGTACTAATAAGTGAAAATTCTCACGCTCTAGTAAACGATCCATCTGTTCGGAATTAGCGGCACTTCTTACAGTAAAGCCTTGTTCAACTAAATAACGCTCTAATAAAGAGCGTAAACGCATATCGTCATCTACCACTAAAATTTTAGGTGTTTCTTGAGTCATGGTTGTTTCACCTTATCCAAATTGTTTATTATTATAAATATATACCCGTACTATAAGGGATATTACTTACAATAAGAAAGTGGCAAAGGTAAAACTAGCCAAGTATTTGTTACAATTTATGTAGTTGCTCAGCTTATTGGGTTATTTAACCTGAACTCTGGGAAATGAATTTTATCATATTATGAAATTTGAGTAATATTGCTTATCTAGAGATCAGGTTATTTAAGATAGTGTATGCTCTGTTCAGTTACACACTGAGTAAAACTTTTTTTACGCTCTTCATGTGAAAGCGAGGAAACAGCTTGTTTTACTAATTGCATTTTTTGCTCACGTTCTGCTTTAGGTAAATGGGCAAGTTGCTCGTGAAAACAACCAAACAAGCCAAAATTTAAAGCAACATCCGATTGCATAGTATCTTCACCTAAGCACTTACCTAATTTTTCCGCTAGATTATTCTTATCCATCTTATTAATTAGGAAGCTTAATTGATAGTTTTCCTTGTCTGTCTTCCTTGTTTGATTACAGCTAAAAAACATGTCAGCAACGGCGACAACAGGGATCAGTTGTTGATGTTGTTCACTAAAGCGTTTTTTTAGCCACTCGTTATGCGCATCATCCTTTTTTTCACTGACATCAGCAGTAGTATTAGTTGATGTCAACCACCAAGCGTGACTTGGTAGAGTGAAACAAGCTAAAGAAATCAACAATAATTTTGACAAGATTTTCATATAATTAGGCTCTAAAGTCTGGTGGTAAAATGAAGGTAATTTCCTGAAGGATATTGTGCATCACAGCTGAAATTAAGTATAGTTAACTTACATATAAAGAATATAGGAAAGTGTATGCCCTTTTCCCTGAAAACCTTAGCCCTTTTATTACTGATGCCCATGGCTGTAATGTTTATTGGTAAAAGCGCACATGCCATTGATGCAGTGCACGAGTTTGAACAAATCATGGAGCAACATAAAGGTAAGATTGTTTATGTTGATTTTTGGGCTTCATGGTGTGTTCCATGCAGAAAGTCATTCCCGTGGATGAATGCTATGCAAGCTAAGCATCAACAAGACGGCTTGGTCGTGCTGAGCATTAACCTTGACGCTCAAGCTGAGCTAGCCGAGAAATTCTTACAACAAACACCTGCAAACTTTGCCATTATTTATGATGCTAAAGGAAAATTGGCTAAGAAATTCAAATTAAAAGGCATGCCCAGTAGTTATTTGTTTAACCGCCAAGGTAAATTGATTAGTGCCCATAGTGGTTTTAATGGTAAAAAACAACAAATATACCAACAAGAAATAGAAAAAGCGCTAGACCAATAAGTTCCTCAATAGCGCTAAAAATTTATACCCGTTGTAACCATTAACGCTGAGTTTTTGTCATCTCGGTGGTTGCCAATAAAAACCAGGTTGAATACAGTAACCCAAGCTGAATGACTCTTTAGCTTACGTTACTGCATATTCTTATACTGTAGTTTTAGTTACGACCAATGACTAGTTGGTCACAGGCATTGCTCGTCCTGCTCTTTTTTGATCAAGTGTTCGTGCGCGTACTTCAACACCACCATTCACCTTTACCGGCGCTTGATAAGCTTTCCACTGACCATCTTGCACTTTGTACTCGATAGGTAGACCTTTAATCGCACTATTGGCTGATAATATACCTGATGCTACTTTTGCCCCTACGGTAGGTACGCGATAAAATACGCCAGCAAGGTCTAGCTTAGCCAACTCTTTCTCACCAATGGCATGAGAAAAAGCTAACCATTGCTTATCACGTATTTGACGTAATTTATCAGTAAAGGCATTACTCTCTTTACTAAAAGTATCACCTTGGGTTTTATAAGGTACTTGCCAGCTTGCTTGATGCCATGCACGCTCAGCTAATGCTAATAATCTTGGATAAATCATATACTCAGCCTGATCATCACTACGCACTGTTTCACTCCAAAGTTGGCCCTGAATACCACTAATAGTAAAGTTCTTTGGTAACGGTCTATGTGTTACTTCACCTGCTTCATTCAGTTGTTTTTCATCGTTAGCAACGTAGTTATTACCTAGGGTATCAACACGAAACTCCGCATGAATAGGTAAGTTATCTGGCATGAAATTGAACAATGAGCGCGTCGTTACGCGTCTAGATGCCCAATGGTAACCACGTTCTTTTGGATCTATTTGGTAAGGGAAGTCAAAATAAAGTACATCCGGTGTTGCTAAGACAATGTTCCAATTACGGTGGGCTTGTTCACTCACTTGCTTATGAGCCCCCCAAGGTAATGCATCCCAGATGTATGAGTAAACATCGTTAGGCATTTTACTAACATTGGTTTCTTTTAAACCATCATTCCAACCGCCAACAGTTATGCCTTTACTCGCCACCATGTGTGAAACACGTTCAATAAAATGTGCGCCTAAATGTTTCGCATCGCCAAAGTCATTATTTTTATCAGCAACTAAGGCCTTACAAACAGGAGATTCGAGCCAAGCACCAGCCGTTTCGTCGGCACCAATGTGATAAAGTGATAACGGATGTTCTGCTTCTTCATGTAGCGCTTTCAAGTCCTCTAATACGCGGTCAACGAAGGCATAAGTAGACTCCATGCAAATATTTAAGGTGTTATCGTTATAATTTTGAATTGAGCTGTACTGAGTTTTATCATCAAAGTCCGTCAATAAATAACGTTTAGCCTCAACCTCATTTTCCTTACTCATGTAATAATGATATCGCGCTTCCATCGCTTTAATGGCCGCTCTTGAATGACCCGGCATATCTAAAGAGGGAATGACTTGAATATGATGCTTAGTCGCTAACCGAAGAATTTCTTGGTAATCACTAATACTGTAAAAACCATTTTTTTCTGCTACACCACCTAATTGTGGTTGCATGCACTGCTTGTCTGATAAATCTAAACAACGCTTAGCACCGACTTGCGTTAGCTCAGGTAAACTAGGTAACTCTAAACGCCAACCTTCGTCTTCAGCTAAATGAAGGTGTAATTTATTAAGCTTGTAAGCCGCCATTTGTTTGATCAACTTGAACATGAACTCTTTACTATGAAAGTTTCGAGCTACATCGACATGTTGTCCACGATAATAGTAATGCGGTTGGTCATTCACCGTTAACAACGGAATTTTTGTTGAGCCTAGAGTTACGAGACTAGCTAAACTTTGCAAGGCATAAAACGCACCTGAGCTATCTTGAGCTTCGACAATGATAGCGCTGTCATTAATAGTTAATTGATAATGTCCTTCGAGCCAATCAGCACTTTTCGCATCATTGAGCTCAATACTAACATCAACACCCGTTTCACTTTCTTTTATACCCAGTGACGCTAAACGTTCTAAAGCACCTGATAGCTCAGCGTATTTAATACCGCCTGCAAGTTTAATATTCAAACCAGACATTAATTCTAAACGTGCTGATTTATCCTTAATTTCAACTGATTTAGGCGTTGGTATAATAGCAAAATCAATCGAAATAGTATTAGCAGATAATTTAGATTCATTATCATATAACCATGCTGAGGATGCATACTGATTAATATCACCTGGCGCTGATTTGATTTGCTTAACCGTATCACTAAAAGGAACAACCCAAGGCTGCAGCTCTAGCCCTGTTTCAGGCTCAATGGTTGTTTTAGTACTAGCGATTATGGCTGGCGTTAAACCATCCATTGTCAGCCAATAATTAGGCATTAACTCTGACTCAGTAATTAAGGTACTTTTAACCCATAACTTTACTTTTTGGCTTTGTCTGGCTGTAAAGCCAGCAAAGGTTTCTTTGGGGGTGATTTGATGAATATCACCATTAATGTGCTGTAAGTTAAAGTCTTCACTACTGCTGGCGTACACAGGATACACCTGAGAAAAATTTAGTTGCCAAGCTTGGGCCTTAGCAAAATAATCTTGCTCTGTTACCGGTAAGTTAAAATGGATTACAGCACTATAACAGTGTTTAACTTCCTCACCTTTAAGTAGCGGGCAGTCTGTTTCGATATTACTTAGGAACTGATACTTCACATCGAGTGTATTTGCTAATTGCTCAAGTTGTTGCTGATCGCTTAATGGTAATAACGAACCAGCAGTTTTTTCTGTTTGTTTATCCGCTTCCCCACTGCAGGCTGCCAGCATTAAACTGGCACCAATAAGTGAAAATTTTGGAGTGTTGTTAATCATAGTCAATTTTCTCATTAATAAAGATTGGGCAACTAAGTTGAGGTTTAAGTTGAGGTTGATGAAGCTGCTACTTCATTGCCTTTAAATAAATTGATGGTTTTATTATTTACTAATAGCTTAGCCCAAAAAACCAATGGCAAATATATAAGCCAATGCGATATATACTACTATCATTCCGATACGTAAATCACCCGTTAAATCAGCCAGTAAAGCAACTAAAGGCGAAGCAAGACCACCACCAATGATACCAGAGCACAAAATACCTGCAAATGAGCCGTGATGTTCTGGTAAGGAGTTTAATGCGAGTGAGAATATTACTGACCACATAATCGAGATGAAGAAGCCAACTAATGGGAATGCCGTTAATGCGACATCAGTGCTACCAAATAATGCAGAGGTGAGCGAAACAATAGCCCCTAAAGAAAACACTTTTAAAATTAAGCGGCTATCAAGTATTTTTAATAAGACTAAACCAACAACACAACCAACAGTAAGAATTTGCACTACCTTGCTCTGCAGAGAAGGCTCAACGTACTGATAATCAATGTATATTTTCAGTAACAATATTAACTAAAACATCAGCAACAGCGGTTTTTCTCAGGAATTTATCAAGTAAGATTCTCTCGGGAATTTACATAACACAGTAAAAAGCAATAAAAAAGCCAACATCAAATGAATGAAATTGGCTTTTTAACGAATTAGCAGTACACATAGTGCTAATTATTGTTTTAAAAAATTAAACTTTTTGTGACTGATGAATATGCACGTCACGCTGTGGGAATGGAATACTGATATTTGCTTTATCAAATTCTATTTTCACTTTTTCCATCATATCAAAGTAAATTCCCCAATAATCTTCTGCATTCGCCCAAGGACGTACAAATAAGTTCACTGAACTTTCACCATGCTCACCCACCCAAATATCTACCGCTTGGTCTTTTAATACACGTTCATCGGCTTCAATTATAGAGCGTAACAAGGCTTTAGCTTTAGCTATGTCATCGTCATAACCAATACCAAAAACCATATCAACACGGCGCGTACCATTAACATTAATATTGGTTACACAGCCATTTGATAACAAACCGTTTGGAATGATAATACGTTGGTTGTCAAAGGTTTTTAATATGGTATTGAAAATTTGAATTTCTTCTACGCTACCCACATAACCTTGAGCTTTGATAGCATCACCGTTTTTAAATGGACGGAATAATAATATAAGAACACCACCAGCGAAGTTAGCTAAACTGCCTTGCAGCGCTAGGCCAATGGCTAAACCTGCAGCACCTAATACAGCAATAAGTGAGGCTGTTTGAATACCAATCATAGAGGCAAATACAATAATTTGAATCGCTTTTAGTAAGGTATTTAATATACTCAATAAAAAACGATGTAAGGTTACTTCTACTTTTTTCTTAGATAAACCTAATTCAACTAAATGAAGCACTCTTTTGATAATAAAATTACCAACGAAATAAACAACTACAGCTAATAAAAATTGCACGCCGAATTGCAGCCCCATTTCACCGAGCATTTGCATATAATGTTCTATTTTTTCTATATTGCTTTCCATGGAAATGATATCCTAACTTATGTTAAATAATGGTTAATCATAAAATTAACCCTTCATTTACAATTATAAGCCTTTTGCAAAGATGGTGTAAATTTTATTCCATTTTAATGCCCATTTACCAATACTCTAAACTTTGATACTCAACAAGGAAGATCCTAAATTATGGCAAGCCTGCTATCTTTTTTTACTCACAAAATTTTCAAAGCCTTATTAGCTTTATATTTGGGACTTTTTTTCTTGATTTGGCTGATATCTTCTCCCGTAGCTAAATACTATATCAATCCTATTTTAGCTGAGCACCAACTACAGCTATCAGATAACGCCAGCATTCGATTTAACCCTTTTTTAATGCGTATAACCCTGTCTGACATTAATTTATCAAGTACAAAAGACAACCAAGAAACAACGGTTTTTTCATTAGAAGAATTAAAACTGCAAGTCGCCTTATGGCAGTTAGCGTTTGATAAGGTTGTTTTAAGTCAATTTTCACTGACTCAAGGTACTTTAAAAATTACTCAACATGATGAACATTTAGTCATTGCTGGTATAACAATACCTAGCTCGGCTAAAGAAGCAGAGCAAGTTACTGAAGAAATTATCGTTCCAAGTACAGAAGAAACGGTTGAAAAATCAGGTAGTAGCCTTCCTTATCAACTAATAGTTCCTGATTTTCTATTAAGTCATTTTACTATTGAAATAGAAAAGAATATCCCTCAGAAAAAAAATCAAAGCCATCTCATAAAAATTGAGCAACTGGTATTAAACCAAGTCAAAGCAACTCAAAATGAACAGCAAGCTAACTTAGTATTGGCGGCATTAATTGATAAAACACACTTGGCACTCTCTGCAAATGCACACTTAATCGCTGGTAAAGGGGATATAAGCAGTAATATAAGTTTAGATAATTACCCAGTTGAAAAATTAACCCATTACGTTGAACAGCTTACCGAACTTAACGGTTCACTGTCTTTTGATAGTCAATTAACAATGACGCTTGCAGAACAAGGTACAAACTTTAGAGTTAAAAAAGCAAGCTTGAACTTGCAAGATATCGTAGTCGGTCTCAAGCAGCAGCATTTAACCCTTACTAAGCTGCAATATGATTTCCGCGATCTTGCTATTGATCTGCAAGACAACTTGATTACTCACTTAGCAGGTGAAAGCAGTATTATTTTAACCGATGCGATGTTTAATGATAACAAGAGTAAAGCCAAAATAGCCGCATTTAAGCAGCTGAAATTAGATGAAATGAGTTTTGTTCTAGACGATGAGCCAAGTATTGATATTGCTAATATTGTACTTGATGGTTTTATGTTTTCTAAAAAGGCGACCTTAGCAGAAGCAGTAGCTCAGAAAGCAATCGACCGAATTAATAAACTTTCAGCTGAAGATGGTATTGATATCGCCGCCAAAGAGATAGTCGAGCTACCACCCGTTATGCAATTAAAGCAACTCACGGTAAATAAAATACATATCCATGCAAACAGTATCGCCATTAATAGTATTCTTTTTGATACTTTAACAGGAGATATTATTGTTAAAGAAAACAAAGAGCTTGCCAATTTGGTGGCGCTAGGAGATAAAGCTGGCCAAGAAGATACAGTGAAACCCATAGCAACAGAACAAGCACCTGAAAATGAACAGGAGTCAGAAACTAAAAATGATAATTTCGTCTTTAGCTTCAATAAATTGAGTTTCATCAATGAAAATTCATTCGATTTTACTGATTTCAGTGTTTCTCCTATTTATCAACGCACCTTGTTTTTAGACACCCTTGATGTCGGACCTTTAAGTAATAGTTCAGAGAAACAACAAGAAAAAACCCCGTTCACTCTAGTTGGCCGTAGTAATAAATATGCCAATTTTAACCTCACAGGCTACTTACAGCCTTTTGCTAAGCTTGCTAGTTATCATCTAAAAGGAAGTTTCAAAGAGTTTTCTCTACCAGCAATTTCTTCTTATTTAAAAGCCTCTACCGGTCTTGAAATTAAGACAGGACAACTGAATACTGATTTAGACGTCACTCTAAACGGCGATATACTTGATGGTAACGTTATTGTTTTATTACAAGCTTTAGAAACCGGATTAGTAGATAGTGAAGAAGCTGGCAGCTTAATTGATCAAGGTGCATTACCACTAAATATGGCGATGGGCATGTTAAAAGATAGTGATGGTAATGTTGAACTTGATGTTCCGTTAAGTGGCTCTACCTCAGATCCAAAATTTGGCTTAAGCAGTATAGTTACCTTAATCACTAAAAAAGCTATTATTTCAGCAACACAAGATTACTTGCTAACCACCTTCGTCCCCTATGCCAACATAGTTTCTATCGCCATAACTGCCGGCGAAATTGCCTTAAAATTACGTTTTGATGATTTAGAATATCATGTAGCACAAATTGAGCCTGGTGATCACCAGAGCGGCTACTTAAACGACTTTATCGCCTTGATGCAAGAAAAAGAAGATACCCGTGTCACTATTTGTGCCATTAGCACACCCGCAGATATAGGTCTTAAGGGTGGAACTTCTGTAACCGACAAAGCAGATATAAAACGTCTCATTGATATAGGTGAAAAACGCGAACATGCCTTTAAAGACCATTTAATTGAGACGGGTAAAATCGACTCATCACGTGTTTTATTCTGTAAACCACAAATAGACAGTGATGAAGATGCAATACCACGTATTGCAATATCCGTTTAATTACTTATTTTTGTAATAACTGTCATTAATAATTCAGTGTAGTAATATCAACGAATTAGATAACAAAGGAATGTAAAATGAAAGGCTTCAATAAGATCTTGCTACCACTATTGCTACCATTACTTTTAAATAGTAATGCTTCAATAGCTGCGCAACCAGAACCAAGCACACAAGAAAAAATACAGAATCAGCATGGTAAATTAGTATGGGCAGATCTTTACACGGGTAATGTTAATGCTTCACTTAAGTTTTACCAAAACACCTTTGGTTGGACAGTTAAAGCATTTGCTAAAGATAACGCCAAATATCACATACTTTATGATAATGGCCAAGCAATTGCCGGCGTTCTTGCACGTGATTCTAAGCGCAATAAAACAGATAGCGCTTTGTGGGTTGGCAGTATAGATACTGATAATGTCGAAAGTAGGAGTGAACTCTCTGCTAAAAACAATGCCACAATAATATTACCACCTCATGAATTTAAACTTTATGGTAAAAGAGCTGTTTTGGCAGATCCACAAGGCGCTATTATTGCGCTGCTTGAATTAGACCTTACCAACAAAAATCATCAGAAAATAAGTACTAAATGGGACTGGGCACAGTTGTTCAGTACCAATACCCAAAAAGCCGCTTTGTTTTACCAAGATGCTTTTGATTATACGATAGAGCCACTCAACACTAACAAAGATAGCTTTTTTTTAATTCAATCTGAAAGTGTCCAAGCCAGCATTGTAAATCTACCTGAATCATTCGAGCAAAGAGACCGTTGGGTTAACTTTATCGAAGTTAATAACATCACAGCAGTATTATCAAAAGCCACTACACATGGCGCTACCATTATTTATCATGCAAAAGATAAAGGGCTGGCTATTATTAGTGATCCTCATGGCGCATTCATTGGTTTAACAGAGCAGGAGAGTGAGTAATGAATAAATTTAGTACCCTATTACTTACAGCTACTGTCCTTGTTAGCACCTTCTTTCTTACTTCGTGTGAGAATACTCATGTAAGTGGCTCGATGAGCTTCGGTATGGGATACGGTGCGGGTTACCCAATGTATTATGGCAATGGGTACCATAGCCATAATAGTATTGTCGTTGTTAAACCCCATAGAAATAACAGATCACGACCTAGCAAACCACAATCTCGTCCCGCTAGAGCGAAACGAAGATAACCTAAATTAAGATAATAACAGCGGGGTATGGCTGGTTATTTAATCTGCCTCCACGCCCGAATAAAGAGAAGCACTTTTGAAAACAATGACACGCCAAGATAATTTTATTTATCTCACTTTTGCTTTAATTTTATTATTACTTGGTACGTCATTAGCGCAACAGTTTTTTGATGACTCAGTGCCGCGCTTAGTACAATCAGCCCTCATAGTCACTTTATTAGTTGCTGTTTGGGGGGTAGATTCTAAAGATTTTGTTTTACGCAAAACCTTTATTTTCCCCTTGGCTATATTAGTCTTTTCTTTTTTTGGTGCTTGGTTAGATAATGCCGGTTTTGACCAGCTTTATTTACTGCTTTTATTAAGCTTTCTTATTTCTACTGCGCTACGTACAACCAAACAAGTGATGTTTACTGGTGATATTGATGGTAATAAAATTTTAGGTGCCATCTGTTTGTATTTATTAATGGGCTTGATTTGGGCGGTACTATACACCCTAGTACAACTAAGCTTCCCTGGCTCTTTTACTAACATCAGTAGTGATAGTGCATGGTTTACTTTGTTTCCCGATTTCATCTACTTCTCTTTTGTTACTATAACTACTTTAGGTTTTGGCGATATTTCGCCACTACTGCCTATCTCGCGATTTTTAGTTTATTTTGAAGCAATAGTAGGTCAATTTTACTTAGCTATTTTAGTGGCTAGTTTAGTCGGTTCACACATGAGCAATTTCGGAGCAAATAATGCTCCATCGATAAATATTCCACCTAAGGATTTGCCAGCTAAAAGCAAATCAGAAGAACATAATAATAAGTAATTAACGTAAGGAAGCCACCATGAAAACTTCACAAGAATTGACCAGTGATCAGGCATTTAACCGCCGGGTCATTGATATTTCCATTAAACTATCCGCCATGGCAATGATCATGCTCTGGTGTTTCTCCATTATTAGGCCCTTTATATTAATTACTGTTTGGGCTGCTATTTTAGCTGTTGCTTTATACCCTTTACATGAAAAACTGACCGCGCTACTTAAGGGTAATAAAAAACTCGCCTCAACTATTGTTGCCCTTGTCGGCATATCAATTATCGCCATCCCATCCATTAACCTTTCTTCATCTGCCATTGATTCTGCTCAGCATGTTTACAATGGTATTGAAGATGGCACCTTAAAAATCCCAGCCGCTGATGAAAGCGTTAAAGAATGGCCTCTGGTGGGTGAAAAACTGTTTAACCTTTGGCAAGATGCTTCACAAGACATCCAAAAAGTTGCAGGACAATACCCTGAACAATTAAAATCACTTTCAAGCACTTTATTATCTGCAGTAGCTGGTATTGGTGGTGGTATTCTACAATTTATCGTTTCATTAATTATTGCCGTAGTTTTTATGGCCAAGTCAGCATCTTTACATCTAGGTGTTAGTAAATTAATGCGTCGCTTAATGAATGATTCGGGCGATAGAACCATTAGTACCACTATTGCTACTATTCGTAGTGTTGCCACTGGCGTACTAGGCGTTGCAGTTATTCAATCACTCTTGTCTGGTGTTGGTTTAATGATTGCTGATATTCCCGGTGCTGGTATTTGGGCTATCGCCGTGCTTATTTTAGCAATAGCACAATTACCACCAATACTAATTTTAGGCCCTGTCGCAGCGTATTACTTCTCTGTAGCAGACACCACACCAGCCATTGCCTTTTTAATCTTTAGTATTATTGTAAGTGCAAGTGACGCTTTCTTAAAGCCACTGTTTTTAGGTCGTGGTATGAGCATCCCTATGATAGTTATTTTACTCGGTGCTATTGGCGGCATGCTACTTTCAGGTATTATTGGCTTGTTTGTTGGCGCCGTAGTCTTAGCATTAGGTTACGAATTACTGATGGACTGGCTAAGTCATACACCAGATGTTATACCAAGTTGATTAAGTTCTTTCCCACTCAGCGAGAATTAAAAGGCTTAAAGGCAAGGCATTGATTGATGAGAATGGTTATTCCCTTCTCGAAATCAATAACGCTGCATATAAGCCTTTTAAACTCGCCCTTGGGAGCTCATTGATAAACTGATAACGTCACAAAATTAACTAAATATAGAATGACTATGTTTAATAAATTTTGTTTGTTCTAAGCTCATCAATGTAGCTCTGAGTAGGGAAGAAATTTAATCAAATTGGTATTATAGTTGAAGACAAAGAGGCTGAGGCTCAACAGAGCTAACATCCTTATCTGTACAATATAAAAAACGGCATAACCAGTAATGGTTATGCCGTTTTTGTTTGTATGCTAATTAATGCGAGTTAATTTTTTAAAGTAACAGGTAACCGCCCTAACGCTTTACTTTCATTAACAATAACTGCCATACTGGCATTAAAACCAGGGCTAACTGCTTCTTTATTTTCACTCTCATAGATTCTATCGTCGAAGTTTAATAGCACAACATCGGCAAGCTCACTGTATTCATTGATTAAAAATGGCGAACCTTTCGCAATGAGAATGGAAGGCGTTTTGAACTTAGCTGCTAGCGTTAATTGTTGCTTTAGTAAGGTAGCGTAAGTGAGTTTTTGTTGCTGTTGAGTGGCGCTGCCATAACTTGGCATTAAATCATCCATACCACCCAAATCAACTAAACTCGCGGTTTTAATATCAAGGGTAGCAATAACCACATCAGCTTCACTTAATAACATATTCACTTTTTTAGTAGACTCGTCACTATCCGCAACTAAATAACTAATAGCAATATTGTCGACTCCTCCTTCTGGTAATACTCTTGCTAAGACACTTTTTGCTGCATTAGTTAAGGCGATTAATTCTTGCTGATTAGCGACAACAAAATGCAGTTTTTTTACATCAGTAACATTCAGCGGTAACAACTGCTTGTTTTTCAGTAATGTTACCGCAGCGCTGGCAAGGTCTTGTTCGGTATTCAAATGTTTTTCATTGGCTATAATTGCATTTGCTGCTTGCAGCTGTTGCGCTATGGAAATATTTTCAACTTCAACGTATTGTTTTTTATATCGGTTTAGCCGAGCAATCGATTGTTCGAATTCAGCGAGCTGATATTCCCCCTGTTCAACGCGTATCATTAAAGCTTTAGCAACATCTTTAATAAAGACATTAAAAGCAGCAATATCTTCGGGCGTTCTGACCTTAAATGGCATGACCGCCAAATCTGCACCGGCAATAAAGGTTTCAACAACAGCTTCAACATCGGTAAAAAAGTGAGTAACGCCCGCCATATCGAGTGCATCTGTAGCGATAATACCATCAAATCCCATATCCTGTCTTAGCAAGTCAGATAAAATTTTACGGGACATAGTGGCTGGACGAATAATTTTATCACCACTTTGGCTGACAAAAACGCTGTTATCTAGTGCTGGATATTGAATATGAGCGGTCATTATCATGGCGGGTTGGCTGTGCTTAATAGCCCAGGCAAAAGGAGCTAGATCAACGGCATCTATCAAAGCTCTATCATGATCAACTCGAGGTAAACCTAAGTGACTATCAACATGAGTATCACCATGGCCAGGGAAATGCTTCAACGTAGCCATTACGCCCTCTGCCTGTATAGCATTAACAGCGCTAGCGCCTAATTCGGCTACCTGCATTGCTGACTCACCAAAAGAGCGAGTATTAATGACAGGGTTATCAACATTGGTATTTACATCAACCACTGGGGCATAATTATTATTGATGCCCAATACTTTGAGCTCTTTAGCAATTGCGGCATTAACCTGTGCAGCAAAGTAAGTACCATGCTCAGGATAGCTAGCACCTATTGCCATATTCCCGGAAAAGCCAGTCATCTTAGCAAAGCGAGCTACTCGCCCACCCTCTTGATCCATTGAAATAATCAAAGGTTTAGCTTGTACTGACTTCATTGACGCTTGCTGTATATCATGAGTTAACTGAACGACTTGTGCGATCTCTTGCACATTTTCAGCGAACAAAACAATACCACCGACATTGGTTGAGCTAATCATCTGTGCAAGCTTTTCAGGTAGCTCAGTTACTGGTTGTCGGCAATGTTTTGATGTGGGCACACTGGGTTTGCCATTTATATCCGCACAAAAGTAACGTATATCGAGCGACATTTTTTCAGCTATTTTCTGCTCAAATGCAGTGAACGTTGAAATATTATTGGGCTTATGGGTCATGGTTTTTTCTGTTGCCTGACTTTGACAAGCGCTAAGCGCAATGGAAACTATCATTATTAGCGCGCTTGGCACTATGCGAATTCTCTTTTTCTTCTCAGAATAACGAGGAAAGTTGCTTGTTATAGAAATGGTTAAATTATCCATCAATACAAAACCTACTTACAAAATGCAAGAACATACTTTACCAGTTTATTAATACCCACTGCGGCTTCACTAATTGATTCAGCTAACATATAAGCAGGTGTAGTCACTATTTTATGAGCTTCATCCACCACTACGTCAGTCACATCACAATCAATATGCACTAATCCTTTGGCAGACATTAATTTCGCCGTTGCATTGTCCTTACCAATAGTACCTTTGACACCATTAGGATAAATTATAGGTAATAAAGCAGGTGCTATACACATAAATCCAGCCGGTTTATCTACACTAGCAAACGATTTAGCTGCGCTAAGTACTTGCTCATGCACAGTGTAATTATCATTATCTAAAGCGAAAGTACTCAGGTTTTTTGCCGCGCCAAAACCACCAACAAAAATGATGGCATCAAACTCTTTTTCAGTTAGCTCAGTTAAATCTTCTACATCACCACGACCAATACGTGCTGCCTCAACCAAGACATTACGACTCTCATCTTTACTCACTTCCCCTGTAAGATGATTAATAACATGATGTTGAGCTATATTTGGCGCAAAACAGCGATAAGTTGCACCCTGCTGGGCTATTGCCAACATTGTCAATACGGCTTCTTGAATCTCACTACCGTCATAAACACCACAACCACTTAATATAACTGCTATATTTTTCATTTTTATTCCTTTTATATATTCACTATAACCCGTTAATTGACCTTAACACGTTAAATTATGTCTTTAAATTGATTGTATTCAACTAGCTTTTATTACGAAACCATACCAGCAGTTGGCAACATAAAACGACCAACACAGCGAAGAACATAAGCAAAGCAAATGGCTTAGCGCTGCCATCATAAAAGAATGCCAAAATAGGCCCAGCTAATGCACCAATACCCCAACGAAGGGTGCCGATTACCGCGGTAACCGTACCTGAATGTTCTGGAAATTTAGTTAAAGTTAATGCATCGCTATTAACAGCTACCAGAGAAATGCTACCCATTAACGGAAATATTGTGATAACAGTAAAGATTAACGGTAGTTGTAATACATTTACTAACATCAATGCCGTTGCAGCTAACACTGCTAGCGTTAAGCCAAAACGTAACATAGTCCTTGAACCCATACGTACAACAAGCCTTGTGTTGGTAAAATGCGCGATCATTAACGCAAAAACATTTAGAGCGAATAACAAACTAAAAGTGTACTCAGATACTGAAAACACTTTTAAATATACATACGGAATTGCGGTCAGGTAGGCAAAGAAAGCCAACGACACCATCATTGAAGTCAGAATATCTAATCTTGCTTCAGCATTACTTAATACAATTTTATAGCGCTCAATAAAGCTCAATTGAGCCTTCACCTTGACTGACAAATTTCCCCCTTTGGCATCAGCGATATTGGCTGCATCAGGTAAGTATTTCATCACTAATAACAAGACGATAAAACTATAAGCTGAAAGCACGTAAAAAATAAGCTGCCAGCTATGGGCAAGTAGCAAAACACTACCAATACTTGGTGCTATCATGGGTGCCAGCATCATGATCATACTGACATAAGAAAGTCCTTTTGCAGTATCTTTACCGTAATATTCACGGACTGCGCCGGGTACCACTACGGTAGCAGCACTACTGACAAACGCTTGAAAAAACCTAACCGTCAGGAATTGCTCAATGTTACTCACAAAAGGTAACAATAAACTGGCGATACAAAAACCACCTATGCCTATCAAAACAAGATTGCGACGAGAATATTTATCCGCCATCGGACCGAATAAAATCAAGCCAAGTGCATAGCCCAGTAAATAAACACTTAAGCTATTTTGCACCATAGACATAGGAGTATTTAAATGCTCGGCCAGTGTTGGCATAGCCGATAAATACATATCTACAGCTAACGGAGATACCGCTAAAATAGAGGCCAATAAAGGTAATAGTAACTTCAACGATACTTTTAGCTGTGGGGGATTACTTGATACTGTCATGGTTTTTCCATCAGTTTAGCGGCTTTTTGTTGACAGGTGTATTCAAACACCAGCTCACCTAATGTTTTAATCGCCTTTTCAACATCCTCGCCCCATTGCACGCCAAAACTGACTCGCATATAGTTTTGATATTTCCCTGATGGCGAAAAGATCGCTCCTGGGGCAAAACTTACCCCTTGGGCTAGTGCCTGTTGAAAAAACTCACCGGTATTGACATGTGATTGACAGCGCAACCAGAGCACACTGCCACCTTGAGGTTTTGAAATACAGACTTCTTTAGGAAAGTGTTCCGCAATTAATGCTCGCATTCGCTCGCAGTTATAAGACAAAGTTTTGCGCAACACACAAAGATGGCGATCATAGTCGCCACTGAGTAAGTACTCATTTAAGGTCCACTGCTGCAACATAGACGTAGAACAAGATTGTGCACGCTTAATACGCTTGGCTTGCTCCTCAAACTTACCCGGTAATAACCAACCAATGCGATAACCTGGCGCCGCAGTTTTTGAAAAGGACGAACATGTCATCACTAAACCTTTTTCGGAATATAACTGCGCTGGCTTAGGTTTTTGTTCAGTGAAATGTATTTCGCTGTACACGTCATCTTCAATTAAAGGAATATCATGCAACTCTAATAGCGCGACCATAGCTTGGCGTTGCTCATCAGTTTTCATTGAGCCTAGTGGATTATTTATTGCGGTAGAGAACAAACAGGCAGTTATATCATGTTGTTCAATCGCCTCAGTTAATTCATCTAAACAAACACCGTCTTCAGTACAGGTATAAACTTCTAAGGCTTTCATACCTAAAGTTTCGATCAACTCAATAATGCCAAAAAAACAGGGAGACTCTATGGCAATGATATCGCCACGCTTGGCCACACACTGCAAGGCAATAGAAAGTGCTTCTTGTGCGCCATTGGTGATAACTATGTCATCTGGGTTGGCATCGACACCTTGATCTTGATATCTAAAGGCCAGCTGCATTCGTAATTTGGCATCACCAGTCACAGGACCATAACTAACTGCTTTTTCCGAAACTTTACTCAATACAGAGCGCATTAACCTGGCAAGGGTTTTATCTGTTGGATGCGCCTGAATGGGATTAGAGATGCCCAAAGCAACAGTATCTGGTAAATGTACTGCCGCATGCACTTGCTCAATCATGCTACGGCTTTGTACCTCTACCGGGTTACATTGTGCCCACTTTGCCGGACGTGGTTTTAACGTTCTGGCCTGGGCCGCTTGCAAGTAATAACCTGACTGTGGTCTAGCACTGACCCTACCTTGACGCTCTAATTCAATATAAGCTTGCTTAACCGTTGGTACACTGATCTCAAACTGGCGACTTAATTTTCGCAAACTAGGTAATTTATCGCCCGGCTGTAAAGCACCAATTTTCTCTTGATGCTCAATAAAATCAATGACCTGCTGGTACAAATATGCCGAAGAACTTTTGTCTAATAATTTCATCTTTTTTCTCATAGCAAGTGCTTTGATCACAACTTGAACTGTATAGGTTACATTTTCATATTTCTGTACATGTTATTAAATCAAACTATCACTACAATGTCATCTTTCCTGAGAAATTTCTTGATAGGGTGGTAAATTTAATGAGCAATAATTTTTTATATATCGTTACGGTAATTATTTGGGGGTCCACTTGGATTGCTATCAATTATCAATTGGGTGACGTAGCCCCTGAAGTATCGATCGTTTATCGCTTTGGCTTAGCTGCATTAATTATGTTTTTTTACTGTCGTTATAAGAAATTACCGCTGAAGTTTTCCGCTAAGCAACATGTGCAACTGTTCGCCTTTGGTTTAACTTTATTTGGCTGTAACTATTACTTACTTTATAACGCCCAAGCACATATTAACTCGGCCCTAACCAGCATTGCTTTTTCCACCTTGATGATCGTCAATATACTTAATGCTCGTCTTTGGTTTAAAACCCGTATCTCTAGCCAAGTCTATATTGGTGGTACGCTGGGTTTAATCGGTATTGTCACTTTATTTTGGCCACAGATAAGCAACGTAGAATTTGCTGATAGTACCTTATTGGGCCTAGGTTTTTGTATGGTTGGTGTGCTGTTCGCCTCAACGGGTAATATGATTTCAATAAAAAATCAGCATAATAATATGCCAGTACTACCTGCCACCGCTTGGGGTATGTTATATGGTGCTTTGTTTATGTTCGTACTAGCACTGGTTCAAGGACAAACCTTTAACTTCTCTTTTACCTTGCCTTATATAAGCTCGTTATTGTATTTATCAATTTTTGGCTCTGTTATCGCCTTTGGCTGTTACTTGACTTTATTAGCCCGTATTGGCGCACATAAAGCTTCCTATGCAACCATTATGTTTCCGGCAGTAGCGGTAGTTATTTCAACTTTTGTCGAAGGATTTACTTGGGATAACTATACTTACATTGGCTTAAGCTTAATGTTAGCGGGTAATTTAGTGGTATTGGCTAAACCGAAAAGAAGTAAAGAGATTGAGCAAACAGCTCCTTTAACAGAAGTACTTAAAAATTAGATTTAAACGACGGGGCAAATAAAAATGAGCATCAAAATGATGCTCATTAAATAAAATGACAGCCTATGGTAATAATTTCTCTAAATCTAAAAGTAGATAATAACTAATAACTACTTAACAATTTAGAGCGCGGCTGCCTTCAATCCTATTAACGCTTAAAAGTTGTAAGTTGCTTTTACGTAGTAGAAACCGCCGTTAAAACCAAACGGAGACGTTTCGTAGTACTTACCACCCCAGTTATTATCTGGAATATCATCTCCAGGGATGTCAATTTCAGTTGCTTGTTGATCAAGTAAGTTTTGTGCACCAACCGAAACGGTAAAAGAATCATTGATAAAGTAGCTTACTTCAGCATCAAGTGTTACTGCTGCATCGGCAGTAATAGCCGTTGCATCATAATCAACGTGAACACCTTGATATTCGCCGTAATAGTTACCACGGAGTAAGAAACTAACTTTATCCCATGATTGTGACCAGGTAGCGGTAGCACGATGGTTTGGTAAATCGTTTTCTAAACGAGATACTTTAAAATCACCGGTTACTTCAGAGTAACTATCAACTTCGGTTTTATTGTAGTTGTATGCCAAGCTGAAGGTCGCATCGCCATCAAATATTTCAGTAGCGTAGTTACTAATAAGATCAATACCCGATGTGGTGGTATCAAAGTCATTAGTAAAGAAGCTTACGCCATTAATTGAATCTACATTTACCACACCAGCATCTTTTAAGGCATCTCTATCTGCATCTGTTAAGGTATAACTATCAGACTTAGAAACACGGTCTTCAACTTCAATATTGTAATAATCTAGCGTGATAAACACGTCACCAATAGTCCAAACAGCCCCTAAAGTATGACTGAATGATTCTTCTGGTGTTAGTTCTTGAGCGCCCAATTGAACCGCAATAGGGTTAGTTGCCGGTAGTAAAGCAGTATCAACTAACTTACCCTCTTTTAATTCAGTTTGTACGTTAGAGTAGTTAGCTTGGCCAACGGTTGGTGCACGGAAGCCTGTACTTACAGAGCCACGTAAAGAAAAATTATCTGTGATGTTATATTGACCTGTTATTTTGTAGTTAGTCGTACTACCAAAACTACTATAGTCCTCGTAACGAACAGCGGTACCTATTAAAAAGTCCTGGGTTATTTGAGCTTCCATATCAACATATAATGCATAGTTTTGACGAGAGAAAACACCCGCTGATTCAGGTTTGAAACCTGGGAAACCATTTGAACCAATACCAAAACCTTGATCTGTGTACGGACCTGCTGTATATGATGGAACATCACCAGCCGTTACTTCAAAAGATTCAGCATGCCATTCATAACCACCAGCAATCATTAAGGCATCAATTGAGTCAACATCAATATCTTTACTGAAATCTAGGTTAAATGTTTTCTCTAGTTGTCTATGTTTACCAGGATTAAAGTCACGCGGCGTTTCAAGGCCTAACGAAGAGTTTACGGTATCATAAATCACATAACTTGATTCATTCATACCAACAGAGCCACTGACATCATACATAACGCCATTATCTAACTCACCACGAGTACCCATAGTGATTGAGGTATCAACAATATTACCACCAAAGTTCGGAGTAAAACCGCCTGGCAATAATTCGTTAAAAGCAAAACAATTAGGGTTGTTTGCCACATTATCTATATAATTTTGTTGCGTTAATACGTTGCCACTAGTAATAGCGACATCTTGACAAGTTCTTTCCGCTCCGCCAGCTTGCGCAATATCACCAATAAGTAAGCTCGCGCCATCGTCATTTGAATAAACACCACCACGTTTATGAGGATTACGGTAATAGAAACCGCCACGAACATCACGCTCTGAGAAGTTACCAAACATATAAGCTTCGTTATCGTTACCTAGATCTAAACCTACGTTAGCAAAAATGGTTATATCGTCATTTACTTCTGGAGAGCCCCAAATTTGTGCTAAAGAAGATACTGCGGTATTACCTGCATCAATTAACCCTTGAGCATCGGGACGTTGCAAACTTCGGCTAGTGGCATCAGAATTTTTATATTGGAAACTAAGATTAACAAAACCGTCTTTAGTAAGTGGCATGCCAACATTGCCTGATACTTCCATGGTATCGCCGTCGCCCTCGTAATAAGAACCATAACGAGCTGTTAAAGAGCCACCTTCTGCATCATCTCTTAATACAAAGTTCATTACACCAGCGATAGCATCCGAACCATACTGTGCAGCTGCGCCGTCACGTAAAACTTCTACTTGCTTTAATGCGGAGCTAGGGATAACTGAAATATCAGATCCTTGTGCACCATCGTTAATGCCGCCACCTAACATGGCAATAACTGATGCTTTATGGCGACGTTTACCGTTGACCAATATCAAGGTACTGTCTGATGATAAACCACGTAAATTTGCTGGTTTTACTAAACTAGCAGCATCTGAAATAGGGTTTTCGTGAACGTTGAAAGACGGTACAGTGCCTTTTAATAGCTCAAGCATATTGGTATTACCGCCGCGCTTTAATTCTTCGCTACCAATTAAATCAATTGGTACTGGAGAATCATTTACTGAACGTGGTGCGCCACGAGAGCCAACCACAACGATCTGTTCAATATCTTTCTTATCTATTTTACTTGTATTATCTTCTGCAGCATTTGCAGATACAGTACCTAACGCTATGCTAATTGCCAGCGCTAAAGTTCCCGTACGGAATTTATTAGACATATTACTTCTTCCCTATTTTGGATTATTTTTATAATTATTCATTTTTTTAGTGTTTTTATTATTTTCTTCGATTGTTTATTACCCTGTTCACAAAACAATTCAGACATTATTTATAAAACAGCGCTACATCGATTTCAATAGTAAAAAGGTCAAATCGTCTACAGTGTTTTGAGTAGAACTTAAATAGCACGTACATATTGATACACTTTAAAACGATACTAATGCCGAGAGAGCCAGAATAAATCTACCTCTGACGCAAATTTGTATACAAGAAAAATTCAACATTCTTTGTAAAAAGAATTTTTAAATATAATAAAAAAATAAAGCTGTTTTTTTTAAAAAAAACCTGACACAGATCAAGCATCAAATAAACAAGTATCACAATTAACCCATAATTAACACCATGGCAACACTGTATACAGTATAATTAATATTGTTCGTATAATTTAAAAGTGTACTTATGCCTTGTAGAATATAACCTGCGCGCACTGAAATGAATATTAACACACAAATAACGCATAAAAATACAGAGGCAACTTTATTCTATAAAAATTCTCTAGGTATAGACAACATATATAATTAAGGGACAGGCGAAAACTTTGGAGTTAATTTTAGGGCATGCAGAAATAGTTGAAAAAAGCCATATTATTTATTTAAGCAAGAAAGTCGTTTATTTAGATAAATAAACGAATAGGGATTTTCGTATATACTTTGATTATTTATACAGTGAATGGAGTACTCGTATTAAGAATAAAGACTTTCCACTACACACTAACCTGCATTTTACTGTTACAGAAAAAACTCATATTACTTCCTTAAATAGGCAGTCAGTACTGAACATCTAACAAATGATAGCTTCGCTACTATAAATCTATACCCAAGTAACTTGAAGATGCTCGTTTCAGGATGCCAGAGCTAATCATGACCAAGACGTCTATTTTTATTAATGGTTATTCTGGAGAATTACATCTCCTGCATTCTCTAATAAGCTACATCCATGTAGCGCCCTTAAAAAGGGGACAACGAAGTACATGGTTAGCTCAGACATCCCCGCAGGGCTGTTTTAAAAACGATTTATACAGCGTTATTGATTTCGACAATGGAACAACCATTCTCTTCAATCAAAGCCTTGTCTAAATACGTTTTTAATTCCAGCTGAATCCGGTATCTTTATGTTGCTTGGGTATATAAACACAAACGAAATAACAAGGAAACGCTACTAAGATCAGCTATAAGCTTGCTATAATTATCATGAATGTCATTCTTGATGATTTCATGAAAACTTTCACCCGTAATGACAAGCTACGGTGTGCCATTATTCTTGGCACATTTTATAAAGCATATAATTAACTTTAAAGTATTTTAGGTAACCTAATGCAACGACTAGCCCCAGCTTTACGTCAAGACAACGTACCTCTTGATTTAATTTCATTAATAAAAACTATTTTAGCTGCCACGAAAGAAATTTCATTTCGTGTTAGCCAAGGCCACTTAGGTGACGTAATGGGCTCAACCCTTGATGAAAACATTCAAGGCGAAGTTCAGAAACAATTAGATGTCGTTGCCAATGAGCTATTCAAAGATATTTTACTTGAGTCTGGTTTTGTAAAGGCTATTTCATCAGAAGAAGAAGACCACTCAGTTGCTGGTAATGAAAACGGCAAATATATCGTTTCTTTTGATCCTCTTGATGGTAGTTCAAACATAGACATCAATTCATTGATTGGTACTATCTTCTCAATTCATGAAGCTCCTGAAGATATCGCGGCTGGTGATGATGATATGTTCAAACAAACAGGTAACAGCCAAGTATGTGCAGGTTATGTGCTTTATGGCCCATCAACTATGTTAGTCATGACAACAGGTATTGGCACGCACTTTTATGTATTAGACAGAACCCATGGCGGTTTCTTATTGGTAGAGCGTAATGTACAAGTCCCTGTTGATACGCAAGAGTTTGCCGTTAATATGTCTAACCAGCGTTTTTGGCAGGCACCTATGCAAAATTACATAGACGATCTACTTGCAGGTGATACTGGCCCACGTGGTAAAAACTTCAATATGCGTTGGATAGCTGCCATGGTCGGTGATATTCATCGTGTATTATGTCGTGGTGGTATCTTTACTTATCCTGCAGATAGCAGAAAGCCTGAGCAACCATACAAACTACGTTTAATGTATGAAGCTAACCCAATGGCATTTTTACTTGAACAAGCTGGCGGTTTAGCAATGACTAGCCAAGGCCGCATTATGGATATAGAGCCAGAAAGTATCCATCAACGTGTTGAAGTGATTATGGGCTCTAAAAACGAAGTTGAGAAATGCTTAAGCTACTATAAATAAGCTTACCAACAAAATTAACCCCATAAAAACTAAAAAGGCTTATTGTTTTAAACAATAAGCCTTTTTTATAGGTGTACGTTTAGCTCAATCAAATTAAGTTAAACAGACAAAGTTCTTTAACCTTATAACTGAAATGCTTTACCATTAACAGTTAACTGGTTTTCTAGATATTTAGCTTCAAAGCTAATGTTATTATCTTGCTTACTTAAGTAACCTTGTTCAACAAAGCTATTAACCATAGGCGCCATGCCTAACTTAGTCAGGAATGCTATTGGCGCTTTCCCCTTAGCATCAGCTTCCAATGCCATAATAAAAGCCATTGAATTGACGTTACTCATATCGAATAAATCTTTATTGATAGTAAAGTTAAGCTCGCTGGCAATCTTTCCTTCATCTGTGACAATACTTAAATCAGTGACTTTTAAGCTTGGGTTATTAGCTAATACCTTTTCAGCTACCGCAGATAAGGCTTGTAAAATTTCTTCTGAGCTAGCTGAATCTAAAGCGTTAACTGGCATGTTAGCCATAGTAGTGTTCAACTCTTGCAGGGCATGAATGTCAATATTAGCTAACACAATATCTAAATTTGGTTTTTCAAAATTCTGGCCAGAAGCGCTAATACTTTTAGCATAATAACTTAACGTTAGCGCTAATAAATTATTGTCTAATGAAACGGTTGTTGTGAGTCCGGCACCATGCAACGAAAAAACGTGACTAGCCTGGCTATACATATCTATTTTTTCTACAATAAAACTCGCATCACCCGTTAAAATTGCTGTACCTTGTAAGTAGTCACCACTAACCACCTTTTGTTCCGTTGACATTGCAACCTTACCAAGAACAAAACGCTCACCTAACTCTTCAAATTTAAGACCACCCCATGAGAAATCTCCAGCAATACTCGCATTATCGGTTAAGGTAAATTGAGCTGAGGCTGGTGCAGAAACAAGTGTAGACTCCCCATCTTGATAGCTCATTTCATCCGTTTTAATAAAACTGGTGACATCTTTATTGAAACTTAGCAAGGCGCCAAGGTGAATTTTTTCATTAATCAGCTTAATAATTTCTTCATCAACTTCAACGGCAGAAAATTTAAATTTTACTGCTGAATAACCTAAACCTAAATGCCAACCTTGTGAGGTAATAATGACAGGTCCGAAAGTAAGCTCTTCTTCTAACGATAGCGTTATATCAGTTAAACCATCCTCTTCAAGTGCAATGGTTAATTCTGAGGTCACATCAGCGCCAAACCAACCCGTGTGATATTGACTGGTGGTTAAGGTAATACCGTCAGTTTCATTAAGGTTTACCAATACCTTCTCGCGTTCACTTTCAACCATAGCGCCAATAAATTTTGGCGCAATAAGTAAACTTGCTAGGATTAAACCTACGGCAATAGACAGATTTTTCATTTTAAAAATTCCCTTTTTTATAAATCATATACTCAAGATTAGATTGAGCGTTGGCGCACCATTTCAAATAAACAAATACCTGTTGCCACTGATACATTTAAGCTTGAAACAGTTCCTGCCATAGGAAGCTTAACTAATTGATCACAGTTTTCACGGGTTAATCGACGCATGCCTCTTCCTTCAGCGCCCATAACGAGTGCCATCGGTCCAGCCAATTTAACATCATACAAACAAGTATCTGTCTCACCGGCTGTTCCAACAATCCATACACCTTGTTTTTGAAGCTGTTTCATTGTTCGTGATAAGTTAGTTACTTGCACTAAAGGTACGCTTTCAACAGCTCCTACCGCAACTTTACGCACAGTAGGGGTAATTTGTGCAGCATTATCTTTTGGCACTATGATGGCTTGTACCCCAGCCGCATCAGCGTTACGTAAACAAGCACCTAGATTATGAGGATCAGTAACACCGTCTAAAATTAGAAAAAATGCAGGGTTACCTTTTTTTTCTGCTGCAAGAATGATGTCATCAATATCATTTTCTGTATAACTTTTCCCTGGTCTTACACGGGCAATTACGCCTTGGTGTTGCTCACCTTCACTTTTTTCATCAAGCGCTTTACGACTCGCCAATTGTGTCCCGATACCGTATTTTCTTGATAAATTAATGATTGGCATTATGCGGTCATCTTCACGACCTTTTAATAACCATATTTCAATAAAACGCTCAGGTGCTGCGTCCATTAAGGCATTAACTGCATGAATACCAAAAACTAACTCTTCATTTTTCGCCATGATCTTTCTCTATTTTATATGAACAACAGGCTGACAAGCCTTGTATTTAGCCAAGCTACTTGAATTTAAATCTTCAGGTCTCTTAGTTATAACTATTATTTAAGTACTGTCTTTCGAACTTTTGCGCGCATTTTTACCCGGGCGTTTTTTACGTGCACTGCGCTTTTTCGCTTTACTCTTTTCTTTTGGCTTATCTTTAGAACCACCTTTGGGTTTACTTTTAGGTTTGTCTTTTTTAGCTGTCGCTGCTTGAGTTCCAGTTTTAGCTTCTGACTTAGCATCAGCTGATTTTGACGTTGAGCGTCTTGCGCTTGTGCCTTTTGACTTCCCTTTAGGTTTGCCTTTAGATTTCCCTTGTTTTTCTTCTACTTCAATGCCTTCAAGTCGTAAATCTATTTTCTTTTCATCAAGATTTACTGCAGCAACTTGAACCCGAATTTCATCACCAACGCGATATTTCTTACCACTATTTTCACCGGTAAGACACATACGTACATCATCAAAATGATAAAAATCACGACCAAGAGAAGTAATGTGAACTAAACCTTCAATATGCAAATCTTGTAAGCGAACAAACATGCCAAAATTAGTGACTGTTGAAATAACGCCAGTGAAATTATCACCAACATGGTCCTGCATAAACTCACACTTGAGCCAATCAGCAACATCACGAGTTGCTTCATCTGCACGTCGCTCTGTCATTGAGCAATGCTCACCTAACTCAACAACTTCTTGTAAGGCATAATCATAACTACCTTCGTTAGCATCATTTTTAGCTTCTTTTTCAAGAATTGCTTTAATTACGCGATGCACCACTAAATCAGGATAGCGGCGAATAGGTGAAGTAAAATGGCTGTATGAAGGAAGCGCTAAACCGAAATGACCTTCATTATCACTTTGATAGACCGCTTGACGCATTGAGCGTAACAACATGGTTTGAATCAGCTCTTGATCAGGACGACCCGCAACTCTGGCTAGAATATCACCATAATCTCTTGGCTCTGGTGCTTCTTTCGATGGTAGTGACAAACCAAGTTCATTTAAATAGGTGACAAAATTACGGTACTTATCTTCATTTGGTTTTTCATGAACACGGAACAATCCTGGTTTTTCATGTTTTTCAATAAATTTAGCTGTCGCGACATTGGCCAAAATCATACATTCTTCAATGATTTTATGGGCATCATTACGAATGAGTGGCACAACACCGGAGATCTTCTTATTTTCATTAAAAAGAAAAATAGATTCTTGTGTTTCAAATGCGATAGCGCCACGTTTAAGGCGAGCATCGGTTAGTGCATGATACATTTGTTCAAGGTTTTTTAAATCAGGCACCAAAGGTTGGTATTCTTGACATAGCGCTTCATCACCATCAAGAATGGCAGCCACTTTAGTGTAAGTAAAACGAGCATGAGAACGCATTACTGCCGGATAAAATTTACTGCCCGTTAGTTTACCTTTCGCACTAACCGTCATTTCACAGACCATACAGAGACGATCTACATCAGGATTTAATGAACAAAGGCCATTAGAAAGTTTCTCTGGCAACATAGGAATAACTTGGCTGGGAAAATACACCGAGTTACCACGAGATATAGCTTCATCATCTAAAGCTGTGCCGTGTTGAACATAATAGCTCACATCAGCAATGGCAACCCATAAACGCCAACCGCCTGATTTTTTGGCTTCACAATAAACAGCATCATCAAAGTCTCGCGCATCATCGCCATCAATAGTAACCAATGGTAGGTCACGTAAATCTTTACGTGGTAATTTAGCTGACTCTTCAACTTCATCAGCAATGCCAGCCACTTCAGCTTGTACTGCGTGAGAAAATTGATGTGGTAAGTCATGAGCGCGTAAGGCTATTTCAATTTCCATTCCAGGCGCTAGGTGATCTCCTAAAACTTCGATAACCTTACCAATAGCATGAGAGCGTTTGGTCGGTCTTTGTACTAATTCCACCACCACCATTTGACCGTGACGAGCACCCATTTTTGTTTGTGGATCAATCAGTACTTCTTGTTTTATTTTACTGTCTTCTGAAACCACTGAACAAACATGATGATCGACATATAATCGACCAACTATTGGGGCTTTTCTTGGTTCAATCACTTCAATTATTTTGACTTCTTTACGGCCTTTACGATCAGTACGGTCAACCAAAATAGCTTGCACTATATCTCCATGAAAAACACGCTGCATCTCATGCGAGGAGATATAAAAATCTTTGCCTCTTTTATCAGTAATCGATGAGTCATCAGGAGAAAAGAAACCAAAACCGTCACGATGGCCAATAACTTTGCCGGTAAGCAGGCTATTTTTTTCCGGTAAGGCGTATTGTTTGAATTTATTAAAGATCAACTGACCACTGTTTTCCATGGCGCGCAAACGACGTTTCAAACCAATAAGCTGATATTCTTCATCATACTTAAGAGTTTTGACCATTGTATTGAAGCTTGGTGGTGGCGAGCATTTTTCGATGATTGATAGCAATAATTCGCGTGAGGCGACTGGCTTCTCATATTTTTTGGCTTCGCGTTTAGCGTGTGGATCGTTATAGGTCACTATAATGGGTCAGTATTTAAGGAAAACTACCTGCAAGTATACCATAAACTTGTTATTTACTGCGCTAAGGCTATCGCTTAATTTGTGTAACTATTTCTTTTCGCTTGCTCTATGACTTTACTTGGCATTTTACTGGCAAGATCTAAAAGTAAGCCACTGATTTTTTTGTGTATTACTTTATCTTCGGTTAAAGAGTGATGTAATTGAGAATACAATGCAGGGTAGTCTAACGGGCTGCCATAACCTTCTTCATAGATATCAGCTAGTCGCATTTGCGCGGGTAAATTATTTAAACTCGCCGCCGTTTTTAAATAAACAATGGCGCGGTCAATATCTATTTGCATAAATTTACCAATATGATAATAACGCCCTAGCTGCTCTAATCCCTCAGCTAAGCCCTGGTCGGCAGCTAAGTGCATGTAATGTAAACCTAGCGGAACGTCTTTTTTAACACAAACACCATAAGCTAACATATCACCCCATAAATATTGATACGAAGGCATATTAGCTTTATTCGCACGTGCTTCTATATCCTGCACTAACTGGCATTCATCAAGTACTACTTGGCTTAAATGCTTGTTGTCTTTAATCAGATCAAGCAATTGGTTATCAGTGTAAATCTGCACGGCTTGCATGTTTTGCTTTAGGGCGAATGCTGAAGAACAAGTAAATAAAAAAACAAAAAACAAAGGCAATATACGCATAACAATCCTAACTTGGCTGAATCAGTTGACTCTCCTGTATCGGCAATCAAACTGCATTGATGAGAGTTATTTAAAAATGATGTATATTTTAAAGCAATTTTAACGCCAACATAAAATTTTAAAGCTATAATGAAATTGAATTATACATTCATTATAGCTACTCTTATTTATCGCAGACTCGCAAGAGTAAAAAAATTACATATTTTAATGAATGATTAGAGTATTAACCCCTTAATAATGGCGTTTTTTCATGCTAATTGAAAAAGATCTTTCAGAGTTAACTATTGGACACTATGTAGTAAAGATCATTCAGCAAGAAGGTAATTGCTCTTTGATTGAATCTGGAAATATAAAAAGTAAATCAGTTATTGACCTTCTCAAGAGAAAAAATGTTTACCGTGTTTTAATTGATGATAGTAAAACACTCATAACGAGCAAGATAACCGATAACACTGATTCAACTAGCAACTCAGCTGTTAACCGAGAGAACCTTAAGCAAGCAAAGGCAATTTTTGACCAGTCTAAATCTATTCAAAAAAAGCTATTCAGTGATGCACTCAGTGGTAGTAGTTTAGACTTATCACCCGTTGTTGAAGTAACCAATAAATCTATTGATGCAATATTTAACAGCCCAGACTCACTTGCCTGTATGCTAAACATTCGTGAAAAAGATGAGTATTTATTAGAGCACTCTGTTGCCGTTTCTGTCTATATCACTATTTTTGCGCGTTATTTGGGTTTAACAAGGGATATTATTGAACAACTCTCGATTGGAGCATTTCTGCATGATATAGGTAAGATAAAAATACCTGATAAAATCCTTAATAAACCGGGTAAATTAACTGATGATGAATTTACCATCATGAAAACACATGCAAATCATTCTATAAACATCATTACACAAACCCCTGGAATTAGTTCACTTAGTCTTGAAGTGGCTGCCCTGCACCATGAGAAGCTCAATGGCTGTGGTTATCCTTTTCAATTAAAAGCAGAAGATATCAATCAATATGGTCGAATGATTGCTATTTGTGATATTTTTGACGCGTTAACAGCCACCCGTGTTTATAAAGAAGGTTTTGCTCATGGTAAAGCTTTTGCTATTTTACGGGAATTGGCAAAACAAGAACAACTAGACTCCCGGTTGGTTGACCAATTTATTAAATGTGTAGGTGTATTTCCCGTTGGCTCATTAGTACAGTTAAAGTCAAACAAATTAGCATTAGTTAAAGTTCGTAATGATGAAGATCCAACAAACCCACAAGTTCACTCTTTTTATAACGTACAACTAAGCCAGTTCCACAATAAACAAGAAATTGACTTATCATGCTGTGAAGACTCCATTTTAAAAGGGGTCAGAGCAGAAGAGTTTGATCTTGATATGAATACCATTGTTGAAATGTTGTTGATGGAGGGTTAATAAATTTAGCTAGAAATACATAACTCAATGAGAATAAAACCCCATTAAGCTATGTGTTAGACCATTCCATCTAAGCTTTGAAATTACACCAAGTAAAGACTTATACCAATTTGATTAAATTTCTTCCCAACTCAGAGTTATGCTCGATGTTCAATAACAAGGAAAATTTGTTTCGGTCTAGTCATTCTAAATCAAATAAATTTAACGACGTTAGTGGATATCGAGCAAGCTCCCAAAGGGCGAGTACCTAATAAAAGGCAAAGGCTTACATGCGGCGTTATTGATTTTGATAAGGACGCTACAAGGATGTAGCTTCTTAGAGAATGCAGGAGCTTATTCTCCTGAATAACCATTATCTTCTATCAATGCCTTGCCTCTAAGCCTTTTAATTCTCGCTGAGTGGGAAAGAACTTAATCAACTTGGTATTAAGCAGCGTTACTCACCTCTTTAATTTGCTTAGCTTGAACAGCTTCTTTTTGTAGGATAATTGTTGCAGTTGCCTGTTTGTCTTCCTTACGCTTATCTCTTAACACTAATAGACAAGGCGTTAAGACTAAAGTTAATACCGTAGCAAAAGCTAAACCGCCTGCGATAGCTGTGGCAAGCTGTGTCCACCATTGTGTTGATGGCGCTCCGAAAACAATAGTACGCTCAAAGAAGTCTAAGTTCATTTGCAAGACCATAGGTAATAAACCCAAAATGGTAGTTATGGTGGTTAACATTACTGGCCTTAGACGCTGTGCACCGGTACGTAAAATGGCATCAATCACAGGATAGCCTTCTTTACGCAAGACATTGTAGGTATCAATCAATACAATATTGTTATTCACCACAATTCCCGCTAACGAGATAACACCAATACCCCCCATAACAATGCCAAACGGTTTTTGCACCAGTAACAATGCTAAAAATACGCCTACGGTTGAGAATATTACCGCACTTAAAATCAATAAGGCCTGATAAAAGCTATTAAATTGGGTCACTAAAATCATTGCCATAACAAAGAGCGCGATAGCAAAAGCATTAACTAAGAAGGCTTGTGACTCTTGCTGATCTTCATTTTGACCTTTGACATCAATATCAACAGAAGGATGTAAACCCAGTGTAGGTAACTTCTCTTTCAACAAAGGTAACTCATTCAACAACTGAGCACCGGCAATTAAATTCGCTTGTACGGTAACCACTCGCTTAGCGTCAACTCGACGAATGGTATCAACCTTAGGTGCTGCTTTACGCTCAACAAAACTACCAACCGGCACTAGACCTGATGATGTTTTTAATCGTAATGAATCCAACCGGCTTATATTACGTTTATCTTCAGGAAAGCGAACCCGAATATCGAGTTCGTCATCAACATCGTCTGGACGATATTCACCCAATTTTAAACCGTTAGTAACCATTTGCACACTAGAGCCCACTAATGCTGCATCGGCGCCGTAAGTAGCGGCTTTATTTCGATCGATAATAAGCTGCCATTCTATGCCAGGTTTAGCCCCCGTATCTTCAATATCAGTGAATTTTCCAGAGGCTTGTAATGCATCACGAATTATTTTTACCGATCTATCCAGTTCTTCTGGAAAACGTGAACTCAGTTCAAGCTTGAGGTCTTTACCACTTTGTGGACCGTTTTCATTTTTCCTGACTTCAATTTCCAATCCGGCTAAATCATCTGTTAACTCATGGATATTAGCGACAATGTCATCCGCTGAACGTCTTATTTGCCAATCAACAAAGTTTAATTTAAAGGTACCTATTTGGTTATTACCACCCGTTCGAGTATATAAGGTCTCTATCTCTTCTAGTGGTAAAATACGCTCTTCTATAGAGCGCATGATTACATCTTTTTCTTTTACCGATAAATCGCCATGCGAACGTACTACCATAGTGGCACTTTGCGGTTCTACTTCAGGGAAAAAGCTTACACCAAGACCAGAAGCGCCATAAAGCCACATAACCACAAAAGATATAGCTAAGGTAGCTGCAACTATTTTCCAAGGATGTTTAATAGCTGTAGTTAATACGCGAATATAATTGCCGGTAAAGCCCGACAGCTTACTGAAATCGCCCGCTTCTGCATGCTCTATTTGCTGTTGTTCATTTTTACTGACAACACGCGCTTTACCTAAAACAGTACCTAAGGTAGGTACAAAAATGAGTGCCATTGCTAAAGAAGCGGTTAAGACGGCAATAAGAGTGAAAGGTAGATATTTCATGAATTCACCCATGATACCTGGCCAAAACATCAAGGGGGCAAAGGCTGCTAATGTTGTCGCTGTCGAGGCAATAATCGGCCATGCCATACGACGAGCTGCGGTGCCATAAGCTGCACTTTTACTGTGCCCTTCATTCATTTGTCTGTCTGCAAACTCGGTGACCACAATGGCACCATCCACTAGCATTCCCACTGCCATGATAAGACCAAACAACACCACGATATTAACTGTCATTCCAGCTAAGGCGATGACTAAAATTCCGGTTAAGAAGGCGCCTGGAATAGCTAAGCCAACCAATAAGGCTGTGCGACCACCTAAAGCGACAATAATAACGATAACAACCAATAATACCGCTGAAAAAACATTGTTTTGTAAATCTGTCAGCGTATTTTTTATTTCAATAGATTGGTCACCAACATAATCTACTTGCACTTGCTGTGGCCATTTAACACGACTTTCTTCAACAATAGCTTTAACCTTATCAACCGTTTCAATCAAGTTTTCGCCTGAACGTTTTTTAACTTCTATTGAAACAGAGCGATGGCCATTTAACCTGGCAAAACTAGTTGGATCTTTATAAGCTCTACGCACCGTTGATACATCTTGAAAAGTAATCACCCGGTCGCCATCGACCTTAATAGGCAACTCAAGTAAGTCTTGTATATTTTCAAAAACAGAAGGTACTTTGATGGCAAAACGTCCTTTGCCAGTATCCATTGTTCCTGCGGGCACTAACCGGTTGTTTCGTTCAACTAAGTTATAAATATCTGCTTGGTCAAGGCCGTAACTTTCCATTAATAACGGGTCGACTATGATTTCAACCATGTCTTCACGGTCACCACCAATATCAACTTCGAGCACCTCTTGCATACCTTCAATTTTATCTTTTACATTACGCGCTATGGTGATTAAACCACGCTCTGTAACCGCTCCAGATAAAACGACAGTCAGTGCTGCTTCTTGGTTAGCCATAGTAACTTCATGTACAACAGGCTCTTCGGTATCATTGGGTAGCTTAGCTTTAGCTAAAGTGACTTTATCACGTACATCAGCTAATGCTTCTTTAGGATCAAGACCGGCAATAAACTCTAAAGTCACAGAGGCGTGCCCTTCTCCGGCATTAGAACGCATTTCTTTTATGCCCGCGATAGATTTCAGCTCATTTTCCATAGGCCTTACTAACATGCGTTCGGCATCTTCAGGAGAAATACCATCATGCACCATTGAGACATATATAATGGGAATAGTAATGTCAGGATTAGCTTCTTTGGCAATATTTTTATAAGTTACTGCGCCTGAAATAAGCAATAGTACAAATAACATTAGTACAGAGCGAGTACGCGTTAATGCGGCTTCAATGAGCGTTAACATAATAGCTCCTAGTCTTGCACAGCGTGAGTAGAAACCGCTGGTTTGTCGTTTACTTGGTCATCGACTTTGTCGAAAATAGCGTCAACTTTATCTCCCGCTCGTACAAAGCCTTGCCCTAGCACAATAATATCGGCTTGTTCGCCAAGACCGGTTAACCATATGCCGTCACTTTCACTTTTAATTATTTCAATAGGGGTGAATTGCACAATAGACTCTTTGACCGATTTAACACCAATATTACCTTGTTCGTCTAAAGCGAGTAATGCTGGAGATATTTTTATCGCTGACATTTTGTCTAAATCGATAGCTAATTCACTGCTTAGGCCCGCTAATAGTTTTGCCTCTTTATTATCAATTGCCACTTCAATTTTAAAAGTGTTAGTTGCATCATTACCGACACTGGCTATATAGCGCAGCGTGCCTTGTGCTTGCTCGCCATTTAATAAACTGACTTGCGCCACTTGCCCAACAGACAACTGGCTTATTTGTAGCTCAGTTACATGTGCTCTAACAATTAACGGATCTAAATCAGCGATCATAGCGATATCATCACCCGAGGCAACATAATCCCCTACTTCGACATAACGTGTATTAAGCACACCAGCAAAAGGAGCCTTAATAATGGTATTAGCAATATCTAACTCTAATCTTTTTATTTCAGCATGAACCGATTCGAGTGCTGCGTAAGATTGCGCTAAATGGACTTTACCTTGATAACCTTGTTGGTTTAATTTTAATGCACCTTGGTATTCAACTTCACGTTGATTTAACAATGCTTTACTGCGTGTTAATTGCGCTGGTAAATCGTTTAAAGCAATTTTGGCAATAACTTGCCCTTTGGACACTTTTGAACCTCTTTTTGCTAACACTTCGATAATTTTACCGCGAACTTCTGCTTTTAGAGTGGTGATACGATCAGGTTCAGTACGGCCATACAACTCAATTGTTTTATGAATATGCTGTCCAAGTCGAGTTTCAACTTTTACTTTTGCTGTCACCTGCTTTTCATCGTGACTCGGGATTTTTGCTTTTATATCAGATTTTTGTTCGGCCACACTAGGACCAGAAGCCATCCATAAGACTAAAACGAAAGTAATTAATGCGGCAATAAGGTAAGGACGTTGTGCTAACCAACTAGAATTAGGGGTAAATTTCATCATAATATCTCCATATTTATGGCGAATATCATAGCGTGTTTTATAAAGAGGGGAGCAACTAACTTGCAACAAATTGTTAAGTTTTTTGTTAGTTTTTGTAAAATAAAGGTATGAAAGTGTAAGAAGCATTGACCAAGCTAATGACAACGCATTTTACTTTATTGGATTACTGAGTGGATTATTGAATGGATTAATAAGGTTTTACCACACTGCGAATAAAAGGTATAAAAAGAGGAGACAAAAATGCCGACAAACGGTCGGCATTTTTATTATGGCTTTTGAGCTGTCATCACAACAAAGCTTTCTACGCTAGATTGCAGTTATGACTCTATCTAGTTAGAAACTAAATAGAAAAAGATGAACCGCAACCACAAGTGGTGCTGGCATTCGGGTTGTTTACCACAAAACGGCTGCCTTCTAAGCTTTCAAGATAATCCACTTCACCATCAACAAGATATTGTAAGCTCATAGGATCTATAACCATCATAACACCCTGTTTTTCAATGGTCATGTCTCCGTCATTCACTTTTTCATCAAAAGTAAAACCATATTGGAAGCCTGAACAACCACCACCCGTAACATAGACACGTAACTTAAGTGCTGGGTTTTCTTCTTCTGTAATTAGCGATAAAACTTTACTCGCGGCAGAATCGGTAAATTTAATGGGTAATTCAGGGTTTGACATGGTGCTCTACTTAGTACAACAAAGTACGAAAAAATACGCTATAACGTGGAATGGATAACAATAAAGCTAATTATCTTAAACCTGACTAATTTAATCAAGTATTATTCGTTGCCATACTTAGACCAATTTATTAGTGTGATTGATATAAGTGCTATTGACTGACTTTCCATGACATGACTTTCTCTTTTTTGTCATATTTTTGCCAACGAGATTTAGTTAAAATGGCGGAAACTAATACCTTTTCTGGTGTGAAGTTAGCTGGCAAAGTAAATTCACCATTAATGATCTGAAAATATTGAAAGCTAAACTTCAAATCTTTCTTGTTTATCTTTGCAACGTCTTTCAGCTTAAGTTTTACCACTTTGTCTCCTTCTCTCCCTTCAAAAACCAATTCAATATAACCTTTACTATAACGACGCTTTAATTGCTGTTGCACTAAAGTTACTTGAAAATGATAGGTGTTAGAGACGTTACTGGCTTGAATTTTTACGTTTTCGACAAATAAACCGGTAGTTTGTTTTTCTGGCGCCATAACCTTTTCGTAAAAAGCTAACTGTTTTTTCACCTCAAACTGCTGCTCGGAGGCTTCTTTAAGTAAGGCTTGAGCTCTCTTATTGGCCAGTTGTTCTACTGTTAATTCAACTTCCAATGTATGAATGTGCGCTATATTTTCTTCTTGCTGTTGATAAAGCTGTTCCAACCTAAGCTTTTGTTTTTCGAGATTTGTCACTTGAAAGTGATGATAGTAATTTCCCAAGCGGTAGCCGGTAAACAAACACAGACCAATGACTGATAATAATAACAGAGCCGATTTAAAAGTCCCTAAACGCTCAATAACAACACCAAAATTTATTTTTGCTAACCATTTCATTTGTAAAGTATTATAATCCTGTAATGATAATATCAATCGCAGCAATAAGAAAACATCTAGCTTTACCAACAACATCTTGGCAAATCTGCTTACTTGCCATTATTGGTGGCTGCGCTTCAGCTTTGTTAGTTGTGCTATTTACCCTGACAATTGAACAAATTCAGCAACTCTACTTAATCAAGCGTGATGACTATAACAGTTTAGATGAGGTAAGTCGTTTTGATTTACCTATCATAGGCTCCCTCATTATCCTCTTAATTGCTTGGCTCACAGGTTATAAATATTTACGTACTGGCATTCCTTTTGTTTTACACCGATTGAAAGTTGCCCATGGCGTAATACCTTTTAAAAATACTTTGAATCAATTCTGGGGCAGCGCAGTTGCATTAGCTTCTGGTTTTTCTGTTGGTCGTGAAGGGCCCGCGGTACATCTTGGTGCCGCATGCAGTAGCTATTTAGGCAGTGTACTAAAACTACCTTATAATAGTATTCGCACTTTATGTGCTTGTGGCATCGCTGCAGGCATTGCCGCAACCTTCAATACTCCAATTGCCGCAGTAATATTTGTCATGGAAGTGATCATGCGCGAATACAAAGTTCATATCTTTGTACCCGTGATGCTCGCTGCGATCGTCGGCTCATTAATTACTCGCAGTGTTTTTGGTACCAGCCATAATTTTCAATACTTTCATACCATAGCGCTTGAGCAACACCATTACTTTTCTTTAGCTATTTTAGCCATATTATTAGGGATATTAGCCGCTGGGTTTAATAAATATCTTGTTCTAATCATCAAACAAAGCGTTAAATACCATATTGTGCCACGCTTAATGCTTGCTGCATTCATCACTGGTAGTTTAGGTTATTTGGTACCCGGTGCTATGGGTACTGGCACAACGGCAATCGATCTTTCGTTAACCAGTAATTTACCACTCGGTTTTTTAGTGAGTTTACTTGCGGCTAAATTATTAATGACTATGTTTGCCCTAGGGCTAGGTATACCGGGTGGTATTATTGGGCCCACTCTTGGCATTGGTGCTATTGCCGGCGCTTGTGCCGGAGCTATAGTGATACAAATATTACCTGGACAACACCTTGGCAGTGACTTTATTTTAATGGGCATGGCTGGCTTTATGGCTGCTAGTTTAAATGCACCACTGGCCGCATTATTAGCTGTTGTAGAGTTATCAGGTCAACTTGAGCTAGTGGTGCCCGCCATGATTGTCATCACGATCGCGAGCATAGTCTCCAGACAACTTTGTAAAAATAAATCTATCTTTACGATGCAATTAGATGCCCAAAACTTGCTTTATCGCAAGCCTCCCATTGAAGAATCATTGCAAAATATTGGCGCCTTGGCGGTAATGAAAGATAACTTATTGATTTTAGAACAAGCAAGTAATCGTACTATTATTGGCGAGTTACTTAATAGTCATGAGTCACAATTAATTATCAACAAAGAAATTGATAGCCACAATAATAAAGTAAGCAATTATTATTGGGCAGAATTTGATGCAGAGGTCAGTGATGATGAAGGTGAAGAAATTGAGCATAATCTGGCTAAAAAGTTATTAATGCACAAACTCATTCCTCTTAATCATCAAGCTACCTTGGCAGAAGCTTACTTGGCATTAGTAGAACAACGTTCAGGCGCGGTATATATTTACCAGAAAAATATTAATGACTGCATTGGCTTGGTCACTTTTGAACAACTTAGAATTTATTTGGTAGAAGGAAAACTCAATTAATGAGCACGTTTTTAATCAACAATATCCTCTGGCTTAAAGCATTTCATGTCATTTTTATGGTGGCTTGGTTTGCTGGTATCTTTTATTTACCGCGCTTATTTGTTAATCATGCAGAAACTGATTCAATTGAAGTGGCACAGCAACTAAAGGGAATGGAAAGACGTTTACTCTATTTTGTCACTCCTTTTGCTCTTTTCACCCTACTACTGGGTTTAGCAATAATTCATGCTTATGGCTCTGACTGGTTTATTGCCGCTAAGTGGTTACACATTAAATTAAGCTTAGTGATAGTGCTCTATGTTTATCATGGTTATTGTTTTAAGTTAGTTAAAACTTTCGCCCTAGATAAAAACACTCGTTCTGGGCGTTTCTATCGTATTTTCAATGAGGTCCCAGTTCTAATCTTATTTGCTATTATTATTTTGGCCTACGTAAAGCCAATGTAACTATCCTTTCATCATGACAAAATCAGGTTATTCATGCTCTATTTATATTTAGGTTATGTATACCCAAGTAACTTGAAGGTGCTCGCTTCAGGATGCCTGAGCTAATCATGCTCAAGACGTCTACTTTTATTAATGGTTATTCCCTTAAAAAAGAAGACAACGAAGTGCATGGTGGGCTCAGACATCCCCGCAGGGCTGGTTTAAAAACGATTTATACAGCGTTATTGATCTCCACAATGGAACGACCATTCTCTTCAATCAAAGCCTTGCCTAAATACGTTTTTAATTCCAGCTGAATCCGGCATCTTCATGTTGCTTGGGTATAGCTACTCAACTTTATGCAATTATCGGTGTTTTTACTAAGAACACCGTTGCCCCAAGTGCTATCTTTTTCTCTTTAATTGTCTTTGCCATTTGGTCGTTTATTCCTATATTAGGTTACGCTTTTGCTAAAGCCACCGACGCCCACGGGCATACCAATAGAGTCACTTTGCTTCTTGCTGGGATTAGTATTGCTTTAATAGAAAATGGCTTAACTTATTTCAACTTATTAACTCAGCAACAACATAATATCGGTACGGCTATCGTTTTTTTATTGTTTTTTCTCTGTGCCTTTTTACCATTAAAAATAAAAGAAACACTTAGGGATTGTTGATCTTTCGCAGTTAAATTTTGTTCACCTCTTTTTAAGAGAGTAAAACGTTTTAATCGCGGCGACTAGTGTGTAGGCTATTCATTACAACAATGCGAGGCTCTCCAATTTTACAATATTGTGCTTACGATTGATATAAGATAACTTATCTCAATATTGAGCAAATGTTAATTCATCAAATTTGCCACACTAGGGAACATTTTAATGAAGTACTTTCTATACCTTATTTTAGTCATATCGACATTTTTATCATTAGCACACGCAACGAATTCTTCTGAGTTAGATCTAGTAAAACCTAAAATTGTTGGTGGTGAAATAGCTCGCGAGGGAGATTGGCCATGGATGACAGCCTTAGTTTCTACTCAAAATGAAATATCGACCTCTTTAACTGTTGCTGGTACTCAATACAATAGTGACCCTTTTTCAAATGCCCCCTCAGGTCAAGCGACTGCCGCTATGGTTGATTGCGGTATTGGTGATACCTCATGTAATTTAGCTGAAAATAAAATTTGTTTAATTGCTCGCGGTGAAATTGATTTTTCAGTAAAAGTTGATAACTGCCAAGCCGGTGGTGGTATTGGTGCCATTATATTTAACAATACAACCGGCTCTATAAGTGGCACCTTAGGCGATAATTTTTCGGGTAACATTCCTGTAGTAGCTATTAGTCAAGCAGATGGTTTGATTTTACTTAATGAGCTAGATAGCCTTGCTACAATTAACATATCCGAACAATTCGCGATTACTCAAAGCGCTAATTGTGGTGCTAGCTTAATTGGTGATAAATGGGTTCTGACTGCCGCTCATTGTGTTGAAGGTGCCAATATAAACATATTAAAAGTTAATATTGGTGAGTTTGACTTAAGTGATGGTGCTCATAATGCCAAAGCGATTAAACATATTTATATACACCCAGATTATAATGAAGGCAGTAATTTAAATAATGATATCGCTTTAATTGAGTTGGTAGAAACAGTTGATCATTCTCCAATTAGCTTACTCGACTACGATACGAGTAAACAGTTAGCCCTTGCTAACAGCGCAGTTACCGTAATCGGCTGGGGTAATGTAAAACCTTATGGTCCAAATGATGAATCGCCTCCAAATAGCCAACCGGATGAATTACGTCAAGTTGAGCTATCTCTATTAAGTAATGAAGACTGCAAGGATATATTAGCTGACGCTTATACTGAATTAGACGTAGGCATAGAAAACAAGATCTATTCGTCAAATCAGGTTGGTATTACCGACAGCATGATTTGTGCTAATTATGTTGGTAACGATGAAAAAGGCTCATGCCAAGGTGATAGCGGTGGACCGTTAGTAGTAAATACAAATCAAGGCTGGCAGCAAATAGGGATAGTAAGTTATGGTGTTGGTTGTGCCGATGCAGACTTTCCCGATGTTTATGCCCGAGTTGGTCAGTTTACTGACTGGATTAATAGCATCACTCAAGGTATAGCCGTTGAACCTAGCCCTGACTTTGCTATTACCCCACAAAACACCGCCCAGACCCAACAACTAACCATAACTAATAATAGTAATATAACCGCAAGTTTAACTTTTACACTTGAAGCTGACAAAATGGGTAGTACCGGTTTTAGCTTAAATAGCGAAAATTGCAGCATATTAGCAGCAAAACAAAGTTGCCAAATTCAAGTTAACTTTGATGCTAAAACTGTCGGTCAACATAGGATGAAAATAATCATCGATAGTACTGATATAAATATTCCAGCCAGCTCATATTTTATAACTGCTGAGGCTATTGCTGCTAATAACGAAATCAATACTCAGTTATCCGGTGGCTCCACAGAGTTACTTTGGTTGAGCGGCGGAGATCAAAAATGGTTACTTGATAACACTGAAGCTGCAATTGTCAGTGGTGATATTAATGACAATCAGCAAAGCTCAGTAATGCTAACGTTTACTGGCGCTGGTAGTTTATCATTTGATTGGGCAGTATCTTCTGAAGAAAATACTGAGGATGCTAATGCACCGTTTGATGCTTTGTATTTAATTATTGATGGTGAGAAAGTCGACTTTATCTCTGGAGAAATCGCTTTTACCGAGGTCACCATTACAGATTTAACCGAAGGTGCGCATCAAGTGACTTGGCTTTACAAAAAAGATGAAGCTGCCAGTGAAGGAAAAGATCAAGGTTACTTAAAAAATGTTATTTTTACCCCGGTAGAGAAGCCTGTTGTTCAGCCTACTCTACTTACAGAGGAAAGCGCGAGTAAATCAAGTGGTGGTAGTGTCTATATTTCACTATTCATACTTGCCCTTGCCTGCCTTCGCCGCAGACAGCTTAGATAACCCCACTGAGTAATAATAAAGACTGTCTGACAGGTCTTTATTGTTACTCTTTCTGTGTTCACCACCATGTACCTCAGCGGTTTTTCATTCGCAAAGTCGCTATTTTATGCTATATTCTTGGCAAATTTTCTCCCTTTCAATGTAACAAATCAAGATGATGAAATTCCAAGGCAACCATATTCTATCGGTATCACAATTTGACCGTGAAGCTATAGCTAAAATTTTACAAATTTCTGCGCAAATGGCGCCTTATGCGTCAAGACAAAAACGTTGTCATGTGCTTGATGGTGCAATATTAAGCAACCTATTTTTTGAACCGAGTACCCGTACCCGTGTTAGTTTTGGTACGGCTTTTAATCTACTCGGTGGTTTTGTCCGTGAAACCGTTGGCCAGGAAAATTCCTCATTAAGTAAAGGTGAATCTTTATTTGATACAGCCCAAGTGATCAGTGGCTATTCTGATGTTATTGCTATGCGCCATCCACAAATGCACTCGGTAGAGCAGTTTGCTCAAGGAAGTAGTGTACCCGTTATTAATGGTGGTGATGGAGCGAATGAGCATCCAACGCAAGCCTTATTAGACCTTTTCACCATTCAGTCAGAGATGATGCATTTTCATAAAGGCTTAGATGACTTAAATATTGTCTTGATGGGTGACTTGAAACATGGCCGTACCGTGCATTCATTATCAAAATTACTTAGCCTATATGACAATGTAAAAGTGACTATGGTGGCACCAAAAGCCTTGCAAATGCCTGACAGTGTTATCTCAACATTAACTGACGCTGGCCATGAAGTTGTCTTAACTGAAACAATGGCAGGTAATTTATCCGCTGATGTTATCTATCAAACAAGAATTCAACAAGAGCGCTTTGCCAGTAAAGATGAAGCAGAATTATATCGCGGACACTTCAGCTTAAATAAAGATGTTTACCAAAAATACTGCCAAGAAAACACTGTGATTATGCACCCATTACCGCGTGATTCTCGCCCTGAAGCTAACGAGCTCGATACCGATCTAAATGACTTGGATAACCTCGCTATTTTTAGACAAGCACAAAATGGCGTTTTAGTACGTATGGCTTTATTCGCCTTAACGTTAGGTGTTGAAGATCAATTAACTCATTACGAAAAACCGGTAAACTGGTTCACAAATAAAAATACTTAATTAACATTATGGAGTTAGCCTGCATATGGGCTATTTCTTCGTATTATCCTTAGGTGTTGAAGATCAATTAACTCATTACGAAAAACCAGTAAACTGGTTCACAAATAAAAACGCCTAATGGCAATATTTTAGTAACGACTTTTAGAAGAAACAATTATGAATAAATCAGAACAGTTATTTGAACAAGCTCAAACTATCATCCCAGGTGGCGTTAATTCTCCAGTACGTGCTTTCAATGGCGTTGGTGGAACACCCTGTTTTATTAAACGTGCGCAAGGCGCATACATATATGATGCCGATGATAAAGAATACATCGATTATGTTGGCTCTTGGGGACCGATGATTTTAGGTCATAACCATCCAGCAATCCTTGATGCCGTTATAAATACAGCAAAAAATGGCTTAAGTTTTGGCGCACCCACTGAACTTGAAATTACCATGGCTGAAAAAGTACGTGAATTAGTTCCATCAATGGAATGTTTGCGTATGGTTAGCTCTGGTACAGAAGCAACGATGAGTGCCATCCGCTTAGCTCGTGGTTTCACCGGTCGTGACAAAATTTTAAAATTTGAAGGTTGTTACCACGGTCACGCTGACTCATTATTAGTAAAAGCAGGCTCTGGCGCATTAACTATGGGCGTACCAAATTCTCCTGGTATTCCAGAAGATTTTGCTAAACATACGCTTACGGTTAGCTATAACAACATCGAAGAAGTGAAAGAAATTTTCGCAAAATATGCTGATGAGATAGCTTGTATTATCGTTGAACCTGTAGCAGGTAATATGAACTGTATTCCTCCTGTTGCAGGTTTTCTTGAAGGCTTACGTGAGGTTTGTGATCAATACGCCAGCGTATTGATTTTTGATGAAGTAATGACCGGCTTTCGTGTTGCACTAGGTGGTGCTCAAGCGCATTATAACATTAAGCCTGATCTAACGACTTTAGGTAAAGTTATTGGCGGCGGTATGCCTGTTGGTGCATTTGGTGGTAAGCAGGAGATTATGGACTACATCGCTCCTGTAGGTCCCGTTTATCAAGCTGGTACCTTATCGGGTAACCCTATTGCTATGGCTGCTGGTTTGGCCTCATTAACTGAATTAGCTCAAGGTGAAAAGCATCAACAGCTTAGCGCCGCTACTGAAAAACTTGCTATGGGTTTTAAAGCTGCGGCTGAGCGCAACGGTATTAGTTTAAGTGTTAACTATGTCGGTGCAATGTTTGGTTTCTTCTTTACTGAAGATAAGAATACGATAACAACTTATGAACAAGCAACTCAATGTGACGGTGAAATGTTTAAACGCTTCTTCCATTTGATGTTGGCTGAAGGGGTATACCTAGCGCCATCAGCATATGAAACCGGTTTCTTATCAACTGCACACACTGATGATATTATTGAAAAAACATTAGTGGCTGTGGATAAGTGTTTCGCTCAGCTATAAGAAACTAACGCTTAGTTATATAAACTAAAAACGCTGCACGTATTACTACGTGCAGCGTTTTTTATTTTGGCTAATTCTTATTAATTTTGATTAACTATTCTTAATTTTATTTAACTTAATGCTGCGCTTTTCAATTCAACATGTAGCCAATCTAAACCATCTTGCCAACCTAAATTTAGGCCATCAAAGACTTTCAAATTCCAACCATCAATTTGACGTATCGCGGCGACATTCTCCACTGATTTTTTGCTTTCAGTATCATAAGTGACCACAGCAATTGCTTTAAGGTTGTCGTGTGAAGCCATACTTAACTTAGCCTCAAATGAAAAATCATATTGATTGATTTTATTTACCAATAAAGCAAAGTTATTCGAAAATATGTCAGCCAAAGCACGGTCATACTCTTCAGACATTTCTAAAGAAATGATAACGTCTTGGTTAACAATAACCTCTGCTATCTGCTCATTTAAAATATTAATTTTAGCAAAGCTGAGTTGGTGCTTATTCATAACATACTATCGCTTATATTTTGTACATAAGAACAACAATAGTACACCTATCTTTTTAACATAACAAATATGAAAAAATCTTATCTAATGTTTCTATAGGTTTATAGGTAATGATCAAATAATTGTACATTCACCATTTCACCAGCTTGCACCTTACCTTGTTCACTTGGCAGTATAATAAAACAGTTAGCGCTAGCTAAACTAGATAGGATCCCCGACCCTTGCGCACCGGTTGAAGAAACAACATTTTCACCAGCCTGATTCACTGAAAGTACACCGCGTTGAAAATCCATACGACCTGGTGATTTACGTAAATCGCTGCTACATTTTACCTTTAAATGTGTACGCTGTAATGGCATTGAGTTTTGCATCTTAGTAAGAGCCACTAGCGCTAATTGATGAAAAGTGACTAACGCTGAAACAGGATTACCTGGAAGTCCAAAAAACACACTGTTGGCTAACTTACCAAAAGCAAAAGGTTTACCTGGTTTCATCGCTATTTTCCAAAAACCAATTTCTCCTAATTCGTCTAAAACCGTTTTTGTGTAGTCGGCATCACCTACTGATACGCCACCAGAAGAAATCACCGCATCGGCCTGTTCATCGGCACTGATAAAGGCTGCCTTAATCGCTTCGAAGTCATCGCTAATAATGCCAAAGTCAATTAACTCAACATGAAGCGTTTTAAGCATAGCTGCCAAAACAAAACTGTTAGACTCATATATATCACCATCACGCAACGCTTGACCTGGTAATTTCAATTCGTCGCCCGTTGCTATCAAAGCTACTTTTAATTTACGGTAAACCTTAACTTCAGCCACACCCAAAGATGCTAAAACACCGATATCGACCGCTGTTATTTTATGACCACTTATTAGCACTTGCTGATCTAGCTTAATATCTTCGCCAGCATTTCGAACATGAGAGCCAAAACTTTTCTCTTGTAAAAAAGTAACTTTCTCGCCATCAACACTGATATTTTCTTGCATCTCGACAGAATCACAACAATCTGGCATTTTAGCGCCTGTCATAATTCGAATACACTCACCGGGCTGACATGCTCCTTGAAAAGGTGCTCCTGCCATAGAACGCCCAACGAGCGTTAAGGTTTTATTGGCTGCTAAGCAGTTAACTTTGAATGCATAGCCATCCATAGCAGAGTTATCATGAGGTGGCACATTTAACGGACTAGCAATATCTTGGGCTAAAACATAATGTAACGCTTGTTCAATTGGCAAGGTTAATGTCTCTGTAACAGGTGATACTTGCGATAACATATTGCTTAAGGCTTGTTCAAAAGGTAAAAGCCCTGGAGCTGAACAACAATCAGACATAAAAACTCTCTTAATGATTTTAGTAGATAAATTTCACTCTAAACTGAGCCAATTTGCAAGCCTGTTGAGGAGAAATTGATTGAATTAATATATACTCATGTTACCTCGAAATATGCGTTTCAGCGAGAATTAAAAGGCTTAGAGGCAAGGCGTTGATTGAAGAGAATGGTTGTTCCCTTGTCGAAATCAATTACGCGGCATATAAGCCTTTTAAACTCGCCCAGGGGGGGCGCCTGAGCAAATAATGCTCGTCGTTGCGTATGTAATTAAGGGAACAACCATTAATAAAATACGCGCCTTGATCATGAATCGCTCAGGCGTCCTGAAACAGACATTTTGAAGTATCATGAGTATAAAAAACAGATGCCGATAGTATCGCTTAAGTACCCACAAAATTAATAGTGATATAACGACTGTTTTATTGATTTTGATCAACATAAGGTTGAGCTAAAAAAATTACCATCTCGCCATAAACCTAATATACGCTCTAACCATTGCAAAATGCAGTATGGATCTTGACCGATAGCGGGTATATACTAATTATTGACCAGAATTTTATTTATAACACCGAGCTGTCATAGCTACCATGGTTTTCTTCTTTGGCTTTACCAAGCACTTTATTAGGAACCATAATGTTGTGATATGCCGTAACTAAGAGCATGTATATCTTGCCTTTTAGTTACCAGGGTTAACAAGGAAACGCGTTAGCCTCCCTACATTTGGAAAGGTGACATGTTAACAGACAACTTTGGCCGTAGGTTCTCTTACCTACGCCTATCCATTACTGACGTTTGCAATTTCAGTTGTACTTACTGCTTACCTGACGGTTACCAGTGCGATCAACCACGTGATTTCTTATCACTATGTGAAATCAAACGTCTCACTAAAGCTTTTTCTGAACTCGGCACAGAGAAGATCCGCATTACTGGTGGTGAGCCAGCGCTGCGTAAAGACTTACCTGATATCATTCGAATTTGCAAAGAAACACCCGGCATTAAAAAAGTTGCTATTACCAGTAATGGCTTTAAGTTAACTGAACACTTACCTCAGTGGTTAGATGCTGGTATCGATGCGATTAACATCAGTATCGATAGTTTAGACCCGCGTCAATTTCATGCCATAACTGGTCACGATAAGCTGCAGACTATACTCGATGGTATTGAGATGGGCTTAGCCGATGGCAGAGCAACAATTAAAGTTAACACGGTATTAATGCGACAATACAGTGGCAAAGATATTCAAAGCTATCTAGATTGGATAAAAGATACTCCTATTACCTTACGTTTTATTGAGTTGATGCAAACGGGTGATAATAAAGAATTTTTTGATGCTCAACATGTACAAGGTTCACGCATTAAACAGAACTTGATACTCGATGGCTGGCTTCCTGTGATTCAAACTAAGTCTGCTGGTCCTGCACAGGAATTTTACCATCCTGATTATCAAGGTAAGGTTGGTTTAATCATGCCTTATTCTAAAGATTTCTGTAACAGCTGTAATCGTTTACGCATTAGTTCAAGTGGAAAATTACATTTATGTTTATTTGGTGATGAGGGTTTATCACTACGTGAGCAATTACAAAGTGATGACATTGTGCCATTACAACAACAAATAGTGTCATTACTTGATGATAAAAAAGCGACGCATTTTTTACATGAAAAACTAACAGGTGCCACAAAACACCTTGCTATGCTGGGAGGTTAATCATGACTACTCAAGTAATAGATTGTTTAGGGGTAGTGCTTGCTGGCGGTTTATCTTCTCGCATGGGACAAGATAAATCTCAACTCAGTCGTCTAAAGCTTAATCATCAAAATAAAGCAGGAAATTCATCAGCTAGTTCAGAAATTTCTATGCTGGATTTTTCTAAGCAACTTTTATCTGATGCAGGTATAAAAAATATTGTCGTCAGTGGTGATAACCATCAGATCCCTGATCGTGTACCGCATTCAGGACCTGTTGGCGGAATCTATAGTGTTTTAGCTCATTACCTTGCCAATAGCCCTGAACACTTGCAACCCAAAGCCTTATTAATATTGCCTGTAGATTTGCCTTTAATGACTGCCAGTGATCTAGCTAAGCTACGTTTAAAAGGTGAATTGAGTCAAAAAGCGACTTTTTTCAGTGATAGCCAAAATCAAGCGCACCATATTCCGCTATATTTACCCAATAATGCTTTTTTATCGCTATTTTTAACACAAGCATTTCAACGGGAACAATTACTTGCTAGTCATAAAAAAAATAACAAAAACGGCCCTTCAGTAAGAGCCATGTTAAACAACATACCTCATCAAAGCATCACCAGTTTAAGCAAGAGATCACTCTTAAATACCAATACGCCAGAGCAGTGGCAACAAGCTCAGCAACAATTTTAACTTAATTTAATATTAAAAGATTTAGTAAAGGATAAACCTATGTCAGCACATGGCGGCAAAACTTTCGTTCCCTTAAATATCGCTGTTTTAACGGTATCTGATACACGTACTGAAGCAAATGATACCTCAGGCCAAGCCCTAGTCGAGCGTTTAACACAAGCAGGTCATAACTTGGCCGATAAAGCGATTGTCATCGATGATGTCTATCAACTACGCGCACAAGTATCAAAGTGGATTGCCGATAACTCAATCCATGCCATTATCTCAACAGGCGGTACAGGCTTTACTGAACGTGATAATACCCCTGAAGCCTTAACACCCTTATTCGACAAAGCAGTAGAAGGTTTCGGTGAAATCTTTCGTCATGTATCCTTATTGGAAATTGGTACTTCAACCATACAATCTCGTGCGTTTGGCGGTATTGCTAATAAAACCGTCGTACTGTGTGTACCTGGGTCAACCAATGCTTGTAAAACAGCTTGGGATAAAGTGATAAAGGAGCAATTAGATGCAAGTCATCGTCCATGTAATTTCGTACCACACTTGAATATTAGTGCTGAGCAATGTGAGACTCGCGGCTAATGACTGACTCAAACTCTACGAATAACACAACCCAATCAGCGCCAGAGTTAAGCCACCTAAACCAGCAAGGTGAGGCCAATATGGTAGATGTCACCGAAAAGGCGATGACATCACGCACGGCTACTGCGCAAGGTTTTATCAAAATGAACCGAGCGACCTTTGAGTTAATCACCACAGGCAAGCATAAAAAAGGCGATGTATTTGCTGTTGCCCGCATTGCAGGAATTCAAGCGGCAAAAAAATGCAGTGATTTAATTCCTTTATGTCACCCTTTGATGCTCAGTAAAGTGCAAGTAGATTTCACTCTTGATAGTGAAAACAGCCAAGTACAAGTCAATAGCTTATGTCGTTTAACAGGACAAACAGGCGTTGAAATGGAAGCATTAACCGCTGTTTCTGTCGCTTGTTTAACCTTATTTGATATGTGTAAAGCCGCGGACCCTGCCATGCAAATTAATGGCATTGAAGTATTAACAAAAGAAGGCGGTAAGTCAGGTCACTGGCAAACACCATCAGCTTAGCAATTGAGCTAGGCTTTTGAATTATTTTGAGAGAAACTTATGATTAAAATTGTTTTTTTTGCTGCCCTTAGAGAGCAATTAGGCTGTGCCGAGTTATCAATAACAGCTGACACTGTTAAAACAGTTACTGATATTAAGCAGCTATTAAGTGATAAAAGCGAGCTTTGGCAGCAAACTTTCGGTAATGCGTCACTCTTATGTGCGGTAAATCATGACATGGTTGATGGTAGTCATTTGGTAAAGCCTGGTGATGAAGTTGCCTTTTTCCCTCCTGTGACAGGTGGTTAATTCATGTCAAATCAAGTCACATTGAATAAAGATAAAGATCCCGAAATATCCATCCAAGCTAATGATTTTAGCTTGGCTGATGAAGTTGCCCTGCTTGAAAAAGAAAACCTTACCGATGGTGCAGTTGTTACCTTTACCGGCAGAGTTAGAAATAGAAATAATGGTAATGTCGTGACAACGTTAACGCTGGAGCATTACCCGGGTATGACAGAGAAGTCGCTCGCTAAAATTATACTTCAAGCCAAAGAACGTTGGGATATTGGCCGGGTAAAAGTGATTCACCGTATTGGCGAGCTTAGTATAGGTGATCAAATTGTCTTTGTTGGCGTAACAAGTGAACATAGACAAGATGCCTTTGCCGCCAATGAGTTCATCATGGACTATTTGAAAGTTAAAGCGCCCTTTTGGAAAAAAGAAAAAATTACTAACGCAGGGCAAACGTCAGAAAATTGGTTAGCAGCTAAAACGACTGATACCGACAAAGCAGATCTCTGGAGCTAGTTTGCTACGCTTTATTTTAGTATTAATCTTTGCAATTAGCTTACTCGGTATTAGTAGTAGCAAAGCACAGCAATTATCTAAGGGCAACAGCAAACCATTGCGTATTGCTGTTGCTGCAAATTTCACCCCCGTTTTAAAAATATTACTAAAAGACTTCAGTAAAAATACCGGTATTAAAACGCAAGTCATTAGCGGCGCTAGTGGTGCTATGTTCCTGCAAATTAAGCATGGCGCACCCTATGATGTTTTTCTCAGTGCCGACAGTCGCCGACCAAAAGAACTTGAACAAGCAGATTATATCTTAAAGAATAGTCGTAAGACCTATGCAAGGGGTCAACTCGCCCTTTATTCTTCCAGCCATTCCATGCATGCTAGTGAGCCATTATCTCTTGATCTATTAAGCAGTCCACCGGCACGCTTTGCTATTGCTAATCCAGACATTGCGCCATATGGAAAAGCAGCCAAGGAAGTATTAACTCATTTAGGTTTATGGAAAAATTATCAGTCTAGGTTAATAAAGGGCATTAATATAGGGCAAACTTTTGCACAAATACGCAGTAAAGGCGTTACCCTTGGTATTGTCTCTAATAGTCAATTAGTGTTGAACAACTTACCAGGGGTAATTATCCCCAATAATTATCATCAACCTATTAAGCAGCAGTTAGTTATCATTCGCGCCAGTAAAAACAAAGCTGCCGCGAAAAAACTAAGTCAATTTTTGCTCTCAGCCAAGAGCCAAGCTACTATCGTAAGTTATGGCTACGCACAAACAAACAAAGCAAAGAGTTAGATGATAAATTCAGACTTACAAGCACTTATCACCACCCTAGAAATGGCAGCATTAACCACTGTTATCTTATTGATTATTGGAACTCCTTTGGCATGGTATCTAGCCAAAATGACCAGTAGGTTTAAAGTTATCATTGAAGCTGTGGTCGCTTTACCGCTAGTATTACCGCCAACTGTATTAGGTTTTTACTTGCTTATCGCCTTTTCCCCCGAACACTTGCCCGGACAACTTTGGCAACAAACGACAGGTCAACAACTTGCTTTTAGTTTTTCAGCAATAGTTATTGGCTCCGTTTTATACTCACTGCCCTTTGTTGTTCAACCATTACAAAAAGCTTTTGAACAACTCGGGGATTCTTTATTAGAAGCAGGTGCACTACTTGGCGCCGGCCCGATTGACCGTTTTTTTTCCATTGTGCTGCCATTAACCAAAGCAAGTTTTATCACTGCTGCTAGCTTGGGTTTTGCTCATACGGTAGGTGAGTTTGGTGTAATATTAATGATTGGCGGTAATATCCCCGGTGAAACGCGGGTACTTTCAATCGCCTTATTTGATCATGTTGAAGCCTTTGATTATGCCAGAGCGCACTTACTGGCCATCAGTTTATTAATAGGCTCTATGGTATTATTGGCTGCTATTTATTGGTTAAATTTACCCAAAAGGCCCCAGGATAAAGCGAGAATGGAGCAAAAGGAGTCTTTAACTTATGAGTAGTACTCTTCACAATCATGCTGCTTTGAGTGAAGTATCTATAGATAGTCCGTCTCAACTCGACATTAAAATTAATGTCAACTATCGACAATTTACTCTAACTATACAGCTACCGATACCATTAAAAGGTATTACCGGTATTTTTGGTCACTCAGCTTCAGGAAAGTCAACCTTATTACGTGCCATTGCAGGACTAGAGCAGACACTTGAAGGTGAAATAACCTTAGCTGATAAAAAATTAGTCGATACCAAGCAAGGCCTATATCTTAAACCCGAACAACGACAAGTAGGATTGGTTTTTCAAAATAGCCGTCTATTCGATCATCTAAGCGTTTTGGCTAATTTAGAATATGCTGTCAAACGCTGTAAAAATAATAAGTTATCGTTAGATGAAATTATTAAGTTAACAGAGTTAACTGCATTACTTGATCATCGCGTGACTGAGTTATCAGGTGGTCAACAACAAAGGGCTGCCCTTGCCAGAGCTATTTTAGCAGAGCCTAAGTTATTACTACTTGATGAACCCTTAAGTGCACTTGACCAACATAGTAAAGCTCAACTATTAAAAATGATGCTTACTATTCAAAAAAAGCTTAACTTACCTATGTTATATGTCAGTCACTCTTTGGATGAATTACAACAAGTTTGCGATACCTTAATAGTCATGTCGAAAGGAAAGGTTATTGATTCTGGAAATATTCACCAAGTTATTCACCGGCTTAATAGTTACGGTGATGCTGACATCATGCATCAGCAAACCAGTTTATCACTGCCCATTAAACAATTTGATAACGGTCATGGCTTAACTACGTTAGCGTTAAATGCTAAACAAGATATATTTCTGCTCGCAAATGAGGATTTTGAACAACAAACCTTACTACGTTGCTTTATATTGGCGAGTGATATTAGTATTAGCTTAACAGAAGCCAGCGACAGCTCTATAGTTAATCATATTTGTGGCACTATTAAACAGATTAGCCATCAAAGAAATAATGTACTCGTGACGGTTCACTGTAACTCACAAGATTTTTTTGTCATGATAAGTGCTTTTTCCTTACAAAAGTTATCGCTCACCATTAAGCAGCAAGTTTACCTGCAGTTCAAAGCCGGTGCTGTCCGTACTTTTATCCATTAATTTAACAACCGAAAAACTGAGAACCCAAGTGTTAAGCAATCAAGAGCAACTCAAATACTCCCGCCAAATCATCTTAGACAAAATAGGTGAACAAGGCCAAATAGCACTACGTAATGCAAAAGTACTCATTTTAGGTGTCGGTGGTTTAGGTAACCCTGCTAGTTTATATTTAGCTGCTGCAGGTGTTGGTACACTATATATCGCCGACGGTGATTGTATAGAGCTCAGTAATTTACCCAGACAAATTCTATTTAGTGAAGACAACATTGATGAAAATAAAGCGGATGCCGCCGCTGAAAAATTACAGCAACAATTTCCTGATGTGACTATTGAAGCTATTGATGAAATGCTTGATGAAGAATTATGTGAATATTATTTGCCACAAGTAGACCTAGTCCTCGATTGCTCTGACAACATTCAAACACGCTACCTAATTAATCAAGCCTGTGTGCAACATAAAGTACCACTGATAGTCGGTGCTGCTACTGGCTTTGATGGTCAACAACTGACCATAGATCCACGTGATGAAAGCAGTGCTTGTTATCATTGCCTTTTCCCTGCTACTGAAAAAGCGCCCGCAAACAACTGTCAAACTATCGGAATTATTGGTCCGGTATTAGCCATGATTGCCGGTATGCAAAGCTTACAGGCAATTAAACTTTTAACGGGTAATAAAGTGCAGCTTAATCAACTTAACTTACTCGATGGCTTAGCGAATCAATGGCAACAATTTACCATGAAGAAACAACCGAGCTGTACAGTTTGCGGTTCAGCTGAGCGCTAATTTTATTTGGTTAAAGTTAATAATGTCCTAATACAAACTGACAACCGGCACTGTTTAACAACAATTCAGTGCCGTTTTCTATCTTCTTTTCTGTGGCAATATCAGCCCATTGGTAATATACATTTCGATGCACTTTCGCCAGCAAATTCCTTCTTACCGTAACATACAAGTCACCATTTTTATTAACGATCAGAGGGTGTTCTTCATCAAGGATAAACTCATCGTCTAGATTGGTACGAACTCGCATGACAGTCTCTTTTTCATCGAGCCAATGCCACTGAGTAAGTACAAAAGGCGCATCATCTACTTCAATTTTGACCTTTTCAACCGGTGTAACTAAAAAGTACTCATCAAGCTCATTATTTACTTCTTTGATAAGAACAGAAGCAAACATTTTCACCAAGGCTAGTCGCTTAAAGACACTACCTTCATGAAACCAATCGCCATTGGCTTTAATATGAATATCAATTTCACCACAATAGGGCGGGTTCCATGACTCGACTGGCGGTACTGATTTTTTACTACCCGCTAGCTGAGCTGAAATTTTATCTAATGACATATTGGCAGACTTCCCTTACAAAACGTTTTAACTGCGAAAACGGGTTAACTTAACTGTATTAAGCGACAAGTGTATTTGATTAAAATTAATATCATGCTAACTTATTATCGATACATTTTTTTAACATTTGAGCCCGTTCCACAAGTACTTGCTCAAGATAATACCAAGTCTATTAAGTTATTGCTCACTCTGCGAGAGTTTAATGTCATTGGTGTCCCAAGGAATAAATATGAAAATAGCGATCACTAAGACTAAGCTCAGCTTAATCGTCTCCTCTGCTCTGCTTATCGCAGCATGCAGTAACCAAAAGAATGAAGCAACTGATAACATGGCCGATTTAATAGCTCCTATCGCTAAAAAAGTACCACATAAAATGGTTATTCATAACCATACACGTATCGATGATTATTACTGGATGCGTGATGATAGCCGTACCAACCCAGAAATTTTAGCGCATTTAGACGCAGAGAATGATTACACAGCAGCACAGCTAAAACATACCGAAGCAATGCAAGAAAAAATCTTTCAAGAGATCAAAGACCGCATTGAGAAAGATGATAATTCTGTGCCAATTCAAAAAGGTGATTATTATTATTCTCGTCAAATGCAAGGCGAGAATGAATACCCTATCTACGTAAGAGCAACTGACTTTAAAGGCAACAACCTTGAAGTATTGCTTGACGTTAATGAGCTAGCCAAAGCACATGATTATTACCAAGTTAGTGGTCTAAGCGCGAGCCCTAATGGTAAGTTGCTAGCTTACGGTGAAGATACAGTTAGCCGTCGTATCTATACAGTTCAGTTTAAAGATATTGCCAGTAATACCTTGCTTGATGACAAACTTGAAGGGACTAATGGTGGTATCGTTTGGGGTAATGACAACAAAACGGTTTATTACATAAAAAAAGATCCGCAAACCTTATTAGGTTACCAAGTATTTCGTCACACCTTAGGCACATCACAGGCTAATGATGAGATGGTCTACGAAGAGAGTAATAAAGCATATTATACCGGTATCAGTAAATCTAAAGATGGTAGCAGCGTATTTATTTGGCATTCAAGTACCGAAGCCAGTGGTGTGTCTGTAATTGATGCCAGTAACGCCAAAGCACTACCTAAAAAGTTTATTGAGCGTGAAGAAGGGCATGAATACTCAATCACTAAAATGAACGATTGGTATTACGTAAAGACAAACTGGCAAGCAAACAACTTTCGTTTAATGAAAGTAAACGAAAAAAATCTTGGTGATAAAAGCAAGTGGCAAGATGTCATCCCTGCCAATGCAGCGGTAAAATTAGAAGATTATGAATTATTTAACGACCACTTAGTTTATCAACAGCGTGAAAATGGTATTAGTCGTGTAACAATTCAACAGCTTTCAACGGGCAAAGAGCAGACCCTTAGCTTTAACGATAGCGCTTATAGTCTTGAGTTATATGGAAATAATAAATTAAACAACAAAGCGTTGCGCCTTTATTACGCTAGTTTTACCACACCGGGAACACATTACGATGTAGATTTAACAAGCTTCAAAAAAACGCAATTAAAACAAACTAAAGTATTGGGTGATTTTGACAGTAACAACTACGCTTCTGAGCGTATCTTTGTTAAAGCACGCGATGGTAAAAAAGTGCCTGTTTCTCTAGTTTATCGTAAAGATACCTTCAAAAAAGATGGTACCAACCCATTATATCAATATGCTTATGGCTCATACGGCTCAACGATTGACCCTTATTTCTCAGTCAGTCGTTTAAGTTTATTAGACCGTGGTTTTGTTTATGCTATAGCGCATATCCGTGGCTCAGAAATGTTGGGACGCCCTTGGTATGAAGACGGTAAAAAGTTAACTAAAATGAATACCTTTACCGACTTCATTGATGTAACTAAATCATTAACTACGCAAGGTTACGGCGATAAAGACAAGGTATTTGCTGCTGGTGGTAGTGCGGGTGGTTTATTAATGGGTGCTGTGGTAAACATGGCTCCTGAACTTTATACCGGCATCGCCGCTGCTGTTCCATTTGTTGATGTGGTCACTACAATGCTTGATGAAAGCATTCCACTAACAACTAATGAATTTAAAGAATGGGGTAACCCAAAAGAGAAAGCCTATTATGACTATATGCTGTCTTACTCCCCTTATGATCAAGTAAAAGCACAGGATTACCCAAATATTCTTGTTACTACCGGATTACATGACTCACAAGTTCAGTACTTTGAACCAATGAAATGGGTTGCTAAGTTACGCGACTATAAAACAGATGATAATGTTTTATTATTTAAAACAGATATGGAAGCTGGACATGGCGGTGCATCTGGACGTTTCAAACGTATCCACGATACAGCGTTAGAGTATAGTTTCTTTATTGATTTACTTAATAAGAGTTAATTAACCAAAATTAATTCCATTAAATTATCTTCACCTAATACACACACCTGGGTGAAGATAATTTCTATAACTCCTGCCTTGTTACCATTGTTTGAATATAAGCTTATTAAGTCATAGAAATTTCTTATTATTATCCCTTTAATAATGACATTATCTATAATACTCTCTATATTAATATTAACTAAAAATTAACTTTTATTAAGTACTAATGAAGAATTTCACTTTACTCTTTTTCATTACCTTACTGTATCTCTGCCACTACAGTGCTGGTGCACAGCCCTCAAAAGTACTGCAAGTAAGAACCATAGCCATTGCCCCTTACGGTATTGAGACCAAGGGTGAATTAAGCGGTATATATTATGATTTAGCTAACGCGCTACTGACAAAAGCAAAATTAGAAAGTGAACATCATATATTTCCTTATGGCCGGATTATGCATGAACTGAAAATCGGAAAAACTGATTTAACCATCATGTTCAAATACAAAGAATTAGCCGATTATGTCGATTATATATACCCATTACCCACCCTAAAAAATGTTGTTATTGGTCGTAAAGGCACTGACTATCGCTCAGTAAAACAACTAGAAAAACTCAGTATCGCTTATTTACGCGGTGCAAAATTTAGTGATGATATAGATAACAACCCTAAAATTCTCAAACAAACGGTTAGTGATTTTCATCAAGGGTTATTGATGTTAGAAAAAGGTCGGGTAGATGCCATTATTGGACCTATGGCTCCTATTATTAGCGCTGCTAAGCAAATACACCTCAGCAAAGACTTTTTTGGTAAACCTTTAATCGTTTCAGAGCGAACCCCGTGGTTGCAATTATCTAAAAAGAGTCATAACAAAATTTCACCTGAACAGTTAGAGACTGTATTTAGGCAAATTATGGAACAGGGTGAACTAGAGAGAATCCAACAAAAATATCAGTAAATTGAGTTCAGTTACCAGTAACAGAAAGACACAAAGTAAAACGAAATAAAACCATACTTATCAATACAGTAACAAGTTAACCTAACATCCCCCTCTTTGCTTAATACGTTCTGTAAACTTATGTAAAATCTATATATCCTCAGAGTAACTTTTACTACACTAGTATTAGATAATTTATTTCAACAGAGTTACCCTCGTTATGATACGTCGATTCCGACATCTACTGCCCTTACTTTCAAGTCTGTTTTTATTGGCTTGTAGTAATACATCACAAATAGATAAAAGCTTAACTATGCCAACACTTCCCGGAAATTGGCAAGAAGACACACAAGCTTTCGCAGTAGAGAACAGCTGGTTATCCCAACTTGATAACCCGCAGGTGCAACAGTTAGTGTCTAAAGCATTAGCCACTAATCATCAATTCGCCATACAAGCCTATGCGCTTGAAATAGCTAAGCAACAAATGATAGTTTCAGGCAGTAAGTTCTGGCCAGAGCTTGATTTGTCTTTTCGTAGTGGTCGAAATAAAGATAACCAAAGTGATACCTATGCCGATAGCAATGCTATTAATTTAAATTTAAGTTACGAAGTTGATATTTGGGGAAAATTATCTGCCACAGAACAAGTCAGTAATTATAACTACCTTGCACAAAAAGCTACTTTCGAGCAGTACAAACAGCAACTAGTTGTTAATGTGGTTACCACCTGGTTTAAGGTAATTGAAGCAGATAAACTGCTAAGCCTTTACCAAAGTAGAGTACTAAACTCCCAACAAAATTTAGAGATTATTGAAGCAGGTTACCATTCAGGTTTAACCCCTGCTCTTGATGTCTACTTAACTCGAAACGATTTAAACAACGAACTAACACGCGTGTCTGAGCAAGCTACGGTTAAAACTCAATTCATCAGACAACTTGAGCGTCTTATTGGCGAATACCCCAAAGGCGATCTATTAGTAAACGCCAATTTACCACTATTAACCAATGATATTCCTATTGGCTTACCATCAGAATTAATCAGTCGAAAACCTGAGTTAAAGGCAAGTTGGTATCAACTCTTATCCCAAGATTCCAGCTTGGCGTATGCCCATAAACAACGTTTCCCAAGCATAGTATTATCTGGTTCAGTGGGTGACTCTACTGCTGATATAGGTGATTTACTTTCAAGTTCATCACTCGCATGGTCATTACTAGGCAGCGTCTCAGCGCCTATTTTTAATGCTGGTCGTCTTAAAGCTAATGAAGAGAAGGCCCGCATCGAGCTTAAACAAGGTGAACAGTTATACCTAGATACTTTATACGATGCCTTTAGTGATGTGGAAAATGCCCTCACAACCGAGAAGAACTTAAAAAATAGTTATTACACTATGTTAGCCGCACAAGAAAACGCTCAAATAGCATCCACATTATCTTTTGAACAATATCAAAGCGGATTAGTGAGTTATACCACGGTACTTGATGCGCAAAATCGTTCGTTTGAGGCGCAAACCACTTTAATCAAAATTAAAAACCAGCTCATCGCTAATCGCATAAATTTACATCTTTCTTTAGGTGGCGACTTCTCCGTACCGTCACTTGCGCCATCACCTACACTAAAGGCCAAATAACATGTCTACTTCCTTCAAGTATAAAAAAATATTAGTGCCTGCTGTTATCATCATTACCACCATAGCGATAATGATGCTTATCTTTAACAATCCACCAACAAGCAAGCGTGCTAAACCGTCCAAAGCAGCACAAATGACGGTGGCAACGACGACATTAACACCACAAACTTATCAAGTTGTTGTACAAAGTTTTGGCACAGTTAAACCAAGAACCCAAAGTGTGCTTTTTGCACAAGTGTCCGGACAAATTAATCAGGTAAGTAAACAATTTAGATCGGGTGGATTTTTTGAGCAAGGCGACATTCTGATACGACTTGATGATAGAGATCACCGAGCTGAAGTGAAAATTGCCCAAGCAAGCTTAATGTCAGCGAAACAAAGTTTACAAGAAGAAAATGCACGGGTGAGACAAGCAAAAGCTGACTGGAAAAGACTGGGTAATGGTAAAGCACCTAATGCCTTAGTGCTTCGTCAACCCCAATTTGAAGCAGCCAAAGCACAAGTACTATCAGCTGAGGCACTGCTTGATAAAGTAAAACTATCACTAGAGCGCACAAAAATAGTCGCTCCATATGCAGGTCGCATCTTAAAGAAAAATGTCGATATTGGCCAAGTTGTATCAAGCAATACCCAGTTAGCCGATATCTTTGCCGTTGATTATGTCGAGATACGCCTACCGATTAAAAATAAAGACTTGCCGCTGATGAAGTTACCTGAAGAATATCGCAATGCTGCAGAGCAGTTAGAGGCGAACGATAATAATGATGAACAACATAATTCAATGATCAGTAATGTCATTATTTCCTCAGACTTAATGGGTGAGCAAATCTGGCAAGGTAAAATTATCCGAACGGAAAGTGCCATTGATGAAATGTCTCAACAGCTTTTTGTCGTTGCACAAATTATTCGTCCTTATGATGGTGAATATAACCAAGGTGCTCAAATTAAAATGGGCCAATACGTAACGGCGAAAATTACTGGCCGTGAAGTTGAAAATGCGCTTGTAATTCCCAGCAGTGCAATCTATCAGGGTAGCTATGTCTACATTGTTGAAGGCGGTTTACTCATGCGTAAAGAAGTTAAGTTAGGCTGGCAAAATGGTACTGAATCTATTGTTACTCGAGGTTTAGTCGCCGGTGATGAGTTGGTACTAACATCACTTGGACAAGTTAGCTCAGGCACTCCTGTAGCCATTGCAGGGCAAACACCTGCCAAAAAGATTATTAAAGCAGCCGATGAAAAAATAGAAAAAATGTCAAAAGAACGTCTTAAAAAATTAGAGAAAAAGGCTGCTGAGCGAGGAATTACCGTTGAAGACTTGATTGCTGAACGTAAAGCAAGACGAGCATCCAAGGCTCTGTCCCCTCAGTCAAGCCAATCAAGTAAGGTGAATAACTAATGATTGCTTGGTTTGCTCGAAATCACGTTGCTGCAAACCTGTTATTGATTACCATATTAATAGCAGGATTATTTAGCCTTACTAACCGAATACCATTAGAGGTATTTCCCTCTTTTGCTACTGACAGAATTAATGTAAATGTATCACTGCGCGGCGCGACACCAGAAGATGTCGAAAAAAGTATCTCTATTCGCATTGAAGAAGCAGTCCAAGATTTAGAAGGAGTAAAACAAATTGCTAGCCGATCATCTGAAGGATCCTCTGCCGTTAATATAGAAGTAGAGTCTGGCTACGATCCACGTGAAATGCTTGCTGATATTAAAAGCCGTGTTGATGAAATTAATACCTTTCCAGCAGATGCCGAAAAGCCAGTAGTATCACTAGCAACCCGTAAACGTGAAGTCATCGCCGTTACCATTGCCAGTATTTACAGCGAAAAAGAAACCCGTGAATATGCGGAAAAAGTACGCGATGATTTACTCAAAATCCCTGCAATCACCCAAGTAGAATTGAGTGGCGTGCGCGACTATGAAATATCTATTGAAGTACCGCTTGATAAGTTACGCCAATATAACTTAACTATTGCGCAAATATCTTCTGCCATATCTGATTCAAGTACCGATATTTCTGCCGGTAATTTAAAGACCCAAGGTGGCGATATTTTACTGCGCTCAAAGGGTCAGGCTTATCGCAAAGATGAATTTGAACGAATAGCCATTAAAACTAATGTAGACGGCTCTATTATACGCTTAAGTGATATTGCGCTAATCAAAGATGACTTTGAAGAAACCCCTGTGCGTACTCGCTTTAATGGTAAACAAGCGGCTTTTATTGATGTTTATCGTATAGGCCAGCAAAGTGCTTTAGATGTTGCAGGGGCGGTAAGAACTTACATTGATGAACAACAAAGTAATCTACCCGTAGGTGTGGAATTAAGTTTTTGGGATGACGATTCTCAAATTGTTAAAAACCGTATTTCTACGCTAACGACTAGCGCCTTACAGGGCGGTATTTTAGTACTAGCCTTATTAAGCCTATTTCTCAGACCTTCCATTGCCTTTTGGGTATTTCTTGGCATTCCCATCTCTTTTATGGGCGCCTTTATCATGATGCCTTTTTTTGGTGTTACCTTAAATATCATGAGCTTATTTGCTTTTATTCTGGTACTTGGCATAGTCGTTGATGATGCCATTGTCACCGGAGAAAACATTTATACCCACTTAAAAACCTCTGAATCGGGTGAGATGGCAGCGATTCGCGGTACCCAAGAAGTTGCCACGCCAGTAACCTTTGGTATTTTAACAACTGTGGCTGCATTTCTACCACTGGCCTTTATTGAAGGAGCGCGTGGGGCCTTATTTGCTCAAATTCCGGTGATTGTTATTCCGGTACTTATTTTCTCCTTAATCGAGTCAAAATTTGTTTTACCTTCGCATTTAAAAAACTTAAAACTGCGTACCGAAAAAGATAAACAATCTAACTTCAGTCGAATGCAGCAAGGTTTTGCTGACGGTTTTGAACGGGCGATTATACGTTTTTATCAGCCAATTTTAAAGCGGGCACTCAGTAATAAAACCACCACCTTAGTCGGTTTTACCGCGGTATTTTTGGTGATATTGGCCCTAATTATGAGCGGTTGGACAAAGTTTGTTTTCTTCCCACGTATTCCCAGTGAGACAGTACGATCCACGCTAACCTTACCTGCTGGTACACCTTTTGAAGTGACCAATAAGTACATTATCAAAATGGCCGAAAAAGCTGATGAGCTGAAACAAAAGTACATTGAGCCTTCAACCAATAGCAGTGTCATTATTAATATTTTAGCCACCACAGGTAGTCGTGGCGGTGCATCGAATAAAGGTAGTGTCCGTTTTGAGATCACCCCGCCTGAATCGCGAGAACTTGCTATAACTTCTCGAGAATTAGTGCGTGAATGGCGTAATTTAATTGGCCCTATTCCCGGTGCTGAAAGCATTACTTTTAGAGCTGAAATAGGTCGTTCTTCTGATCCTATTCATGTGCAATTTAAGGCTAGCTCGCTTGAAACATTAAAGGAAGTCACCGATAAAGTAAAAATACGTCTCGCAACTTACCCTACAGTATTTGATATTGCCGATAGCTTGTCTAACGGTAAAGAAGAGCTGCAAATTGAATTAACCGAACAAGGTAAAGCACTCGGGTTAACACGTGTAAGTATTTCCAACCAAGTGCGTCACTCCTTCTTTGGCTCTCAAGTGCAACGTATACAGCGTGGTCGAGACGATGTGCGAGTAATGGTACGTTTACCCCTTGATGAACGGCGTACTATTGCCGACTTAGAAGATATTTTGGTTGTAACACCCAATGGTGGCTCAGTGCCATTATCACATGTTGCCAAGCTCATCCCCGGAAAAAGCCCTTCAACTATTTCAAGAATCGATCGCTACCGTACCGCCAATGTCAGTGCGGACGTAGAGAAATCGAATACCAATATGACAGTATTACAAGCTGACTTAAAAGCCTATTTAGATGAGCTTATTGTGCACTACCCTGGGGTTAGTCACTCACTAGAAGGTGAAGCCAAAGAGCAAAGGGAATCATTTGGCTCCCTTGGTTGGGCACTGCTGTTTGTGTTTTTTATCATTTATGCACTGTTAGCCATACCATTTAAATCATACTTACAACCCATTATTGTGATGAGCATCATTCCTTTTGGCATGATAGGCGCTGTAGTTGGCCATTGGATCATGGGCATGGAGTTAACTATCATGAGCTTATTAGGCATGTTGGCGTTAATTGGCGTAGTGGTGAATGATTCACTAGTGCTGGTAGACTTTATTAATAAGAAGCGCAGCGAAGGCGGAGAACTAATGGAAGCAGTATTAACCGCAGGTGCAGCCAGATTTAGACCGGTAATGTTAACCAGCTTAACCACCTTTATTGGTTTAATGCCGCTATTGTTTGAACAATCTACTCAAGCACAGTTTTTAATTCCAATGGCAGTATCATTAGGTTTTGGTATTTTATTTGCTACCTTTATCACCTTGATACTAGTACCAGTGAATTATTTAATTGTTGAGCGAGTAAAAGCACTGTTTTCTTCTAGGTTACCTAACGACCATCAAGATATGGCCTCACAAGCCTAGCTTTATGATCTCTGTGAAGTGTACTTATTAGGGTCAGTTGCTCTTTCGAGATTACTGTTACAGCAGTTTGTTTGAGATGTAGGCAAGGCAGAGCACATGAATTGTAGCTGGCTACATGAATGTTCGATAACGCAGTATGCATTTCAAAAAACGCTGCCCTTTGGCTTCATTTAAAACGGCCTTGCTCATTGTTGCTCGTTTTTACATAGAATAACTATGCTACAAAACTCGCGCCGCGATTAAAGCCGTTTTAAATTGAATAAACTTTGACCCTGAAAGATCAACAGACCCTAGACTAAGCTAATCGTAATTGGTCAAAACAAATACAAGAAGTGTTTGTTTTGTACCATAATCAATAACTTTATTAATTAATTACTAAAATATTCAATAAAAAGTCATTTTTCTCTTGTCAACACGAGGCGAAATGCAATACAATCGCCGCGCTGTTAAAGAGCAGCACACATATTTCTCGCAATTAGCATTAAATATGTATCAGTACACCTCAGTGGTGGCTATAGCTCAGTTGGTAGAGCCCCGGATTGTGATTCCGGTTGTCGAGGGTTCAAATCCCTTTAGCCACCCCATCTTTTACTTCTTCCTGAAGTAGTAGATAAAAAGTTATATATGTCGGTGATTAGCGCAGCTTGGTAGCGCACTTGGTTTGGGTCCAAGGGGTCGCAAGTTCGAATCTTGCATCACCGACCACTTTTATTCTAAATCCAAAAATTCAGTTAGTGTATCCTCAAATTCAGTCAAATTTTGAATATTTCATCACCAACCTCCTTTTAAATATCTATTCTAAAGACACACGCAATAAATTAGCACCTCATATTCCCAACATCGACCGTAACTGATTCACTTTAATTCTTTAGGAGTTTACTGTCTAGTTCCTGTATTAGTGCTATTAAGTTAAAACTACAACCTGCCATAGAAACAAAAAAATAGAATTAGTTCAATCACTTAACAATAATAATTATCTAAAAAGCATCAACGATGGGTTAGTTATATAGTTCCCATCGTCGATTGGTAAGCTAGTTACATACATGGATAACTAACGGGTCGACTTGAGTATCATCCGTTTGATAATAATGTGTAAAGAATGGTAAATCATCATTAACAGAAAACTCAACTTGAACTTGTGGTGAAGGTCGCACATGAATTTCTCCTGTTGCTGGCAATGATATCTGAACTGGCTCTTGATCAATATCAAGCTCAACACTGTTGACCTTGGGAAATTGCATATTATCAAAACCAGAGTTAAGTTGATAAAAATAGGCAAGTAGTTTTTGAGGGCCGGTATACCCTTGACAAGCCTGTAACGATACATCTAGTCGTTGCAATACTGGCACTTTAACTACTCCTAAGTTAAGCGCTTGCTCGCTTGTTTCCGGTATACTTAAAAAGGTCGCCGGAATATTATCGCCTAAAAATCTAAGGTACTCTAGTCTCGCATCCTGCTCTTTACTAGTGAGTAATACTTCAAAATATCCAGTAGAATCAGAGTACACTTTGGCTTGTAATATGCCACCAATCTCAATATCTACTAAGGGAATACCTAACTCATCAACTAACTGACCTGTAACGATCAACTCTTTCCATACCTCGGGGGTATAGACAATATTAGTTGTCTCTGGTATTGAATCTTGAATACCATCATTGACCGTTAACTGTACTGTATAAGTTCCAGGGGTTGTGATGTCTAATAATGCAAATGCTAAATTATTATCTGTTAGAGTTCCATCATGCCCTTCTGGAGCTTGGCTCAACAGCCAACTATAACTCAAAGAGAGGCCTTCAGGATCATAACTTCCACTGTCAAATATGGTAGCCATCTCTGCATAGTTGACAATAATGTCCTCTGGCAATTTCGCGACAGGACGCTGGTTATCAGTGACGATTATACGTACTTGATCAACTAAGGAATGCTCAATGCCATCGTATACTTCTAACGCAAAAACAAACTCGCCAACGACAGCTGGCACAAGAGACAATATACTAGAGTCAACCAGTTTAGGCTCTGATAGTGCATTATAACTACTTGATGCTGGTCGGCTAACAAGGCTCCATTGAAATTGTAACTCTTCTCCATCTGCATCTGAACTTGCTGCGCCGTTAAGTTCTAACGGAAGACCTAATATCGCTATCTGATCTGGACCTGCATCAGCTATTGGGGTGACATTTTGATGGGTAACATGAATAATTTGTTTTTGTTCACTCGTTAACTGACCATCTGATACCGTCAATATAACTTCATATTCACCTTCTGTATCCGCTAAAAACTCAATAAATTGCGAACTGTCTGCTATTATTTGTGCGTTACTTGCAATAGGCGTTTGCTCAAATCGCCAATCATAGCTAAGTTGATCATTATCACTGTCATAGCTATTACCACCATTTAACTTAACAATTTCGTTAACTGCATAGTTCACCCTTGGTACACTGATAACCGCTTGTGGAGGACTATTAGTAAGTAAGCCATCAATGTTTACAGTAAAGTCATTCTGAGCAGTAAGCTGGTTCTCAACATTAGTAACTGTCAACAATATTTCATATGTACCCGTTTTATCGGCAATAAAATAAGCCTGTAAGCTCGTTTCGTCCCCTATAGAGCTGTTACTTAATGCGGGTTTGGACTTAAAAGCCCAGTGGTATGATAAAAGTTGCCCTACACCAGAGGTACTTTTTTCCGCACTAAACCAGTGGGTTTGGCCCACTTTATTATTACTACCTCCACTGGCAACAGCTACAGGAAAACTTTGTGAGTTGGGCTCTACTGCAATAGTTGCATTTACCGCTTCACTGGTATGTTCAGCATCACTTACTGTCAAAGTGACCTGATAGTTGCCGAATTCTTCCGGTGTAAAATCAAATGATCCACTATGTTTATTTGATAAAGGTGATTCTAGACCGTCACCATCCGTAATGCTCCATTCATAATATAAAGCATCATCATCAGGGTCACTACTTTCTAGAGCACTAACATTAACCGATTGCCCCAGCTCTATGGTTGAATTATCCAATTTAATACGAGCAATTGGGGAGTAATTATTCTCTGGAGGAGGATCAGGAGAATCACTACAACTAGCTATCAAATTAACTAAACAAAAGCTAATTATACATAAAAAATACCTTTTCATTTGCTGTCCTTTATTATTGCTATGATTACTAGTATAAGGTTGCTAATAATCTTGATATTACATTCAGCTATATGGGAGCCGCTCCCAACTTATAAATATCTTATACAAAAACAATGCATTAGCAGTATCAAAATGGCGACAAATAATAGTACTTTGCTGACAAAACGAAAATACCCCCTCTTTTTAGTTAGTATGAAGGCACTTGCCTTGCTTATTTTTTCACTAATGACAGGCTATTTATTCAAGTGGAGAAAACTAGCCTGCCTTTCGATATTCATTTGGGGTTTTACCGTACTTAGCTTTGAAACAACGGACAAAATAGCTACTAGAGCTAAAGCCCACTTGATCAGCTATTACAGCAATCTGCTCTCCTTTATTTAGTAAACACTCTCCTTGGGTTAATCGTATATCGCGCAGTATGTCACTAAAACTACAGCCGCAAATAGCCTTTAATTTCCGTTGTAATTGTCTGTCACTCATAGCAAGCTGACTTGAAACGCTCGTGAGTGATAACTCAGAATCGGGGTATTGTTCATTCATATAATTTTTGAAACGCAGATAAAACTGTTGCTCTTTGTCGGTCAAATTATCACTAGTTGAGATTGGTTCATTATGTTGCTTAAGGATGTTTATGGAAGAGGGAAAGCCAGAAGACGAGTTAACATCATTAAATCTGCGCTGTAAAATAACTCTAATTGCCAATAAGTTATCTATTCGCGATAGTAACTCTTGAACATCAAAAGGTTTGGTTATGTAATCATCGGCTAAACCTGATAATCCTTTTAGCTTGCTCTGCTGATCTCCTTTGGCAGTTAATAAAATAACGGGAATATGACTTACTGTTATTTCATTTCGTATCGCGTTAAGTAATTGAAAACCATTCATTTTTGGCATCATAACATCAGAGAGAATAACGTCAGGGCTATACTCACAAGCTAGCTTAAAACCCTGCTGTCCATCACAGGCCCAGAAGACCGCATAACTATTTTCAAGTTGACTAACGATAAATTCGCGCATTTCTTGGTTATCTTCAATAACCAAAATGCTTACTTTACTTTCCTCTACAGCAGCTGAAATATGATTAGTCATAGACAAGGGTGTTAATGCTAACGCCATCGACTCAGCTGTTTGTTCCGAAAGTGCATTATTAGAAGCAAGCGCTAACGTCTCTTGTGGATCAGCTTTAGGTAAAGTAAAAATAAAGTTTGAGCCCTTTCCGATATCACTTTTTACACTTATTTCTCCACCTAAGGTATTAACTAACTCTTTAACTAATGCTAAACCTATGCCAAACCCATCAACTAAATGGTGGCTATTTTCAAGGCGAGTAAAACGTTCAAATATCCTATCTTGTTCTTCTAGAGCAATACCACAACCGGTATCTGAGACTTCAAACTCTATCCATTGAGACTCTTCTCTCACTGTAACTGACACTCTGCCCTGTGCATCGGTATGTTTAATGGCATTGGCGATAATATTAGACAAAATTGTCTCTAAGGCATTTTTTGTGCCTCTCACCCACCATGACTCGTCAATGGAATTATCAAATTCAAGTCTAAGCCCTTTGTCTCGAGCGCTCACCTCAAAAGAATTCATAATAAAATAAAAAATTGCTGATATTTGTTGTGCTGACTCTTTATCTTTTTGCTGTTCTTTCAATTGCGCCAACTGCAATAGTTGATCAACCATAGACAACAAACGTTGCGCATTACGCGTGATTAAGCCAGTGTTGTGCTTAACTTGTTGATCATCGGTACTGTCTTCAATAGCTTTGGCAGGACCTAAAATCAACGTTAACGGCGTTCGAAATTCATGGGATATATTGGCAAAAAGTTGCTCTTTGGTTGCTGCTAACTCCAACGCCGATTGGCGTTGTTTTTCTGCCAGTTTTACTCGGTCAAATAACCAGAAGAGTGACAATACAGCAAGACAATAAATACTATAAGCCCACCAGCTTTGCCACCAAGGTGCCTGAACAACAATACCAAATGAAATGACTTTGTTTTCGCTTTGCCAATTCCCATTTTCATCACTAGCTTTTATTTTAAGTGTATAACGTCCTGCAGGTAATAGAGAAAATACCGCCTCAGCGCGTGTGGCATCAGTATATATCCAATCCTTATGCAGCCCTTTTAACTTGTAAGCATAGTTAATTTTTTTAGGATGAGCAGTACCAACCAAGTTGAAACTAAAAGAAAAAAATGCAGTGTCAGGAGGTATTAAAAGGCTGTCACTGTACTCAATATTGTTTTTTATCAGTGCATCATCTTTATTCGGCTCAGGTAATACCGACTTTCCCATCACCTTATAATCTGTTAATAATAATTGAGACTCTTTCTTCCTGTTCACCTTTTTATTAACAGAAAATCTCATTAAGCTATTATCAGCGCTAACGATAAACTCATCATTAGACATCAAGAATCCATGCTCGGTTCTTACTTGACCATGGTTCGGATGGGAAATTTGCAATGCACTGATAGGCAATGCACAAGTTATGCAACGCTTAACAATTTTGCCGTTAGTAATGGAAATTAATTGATAAAGCTTCTGATTAATATTCATAAATAAAGCATCGGCGTTTAAATACAATCCCGATATTTTATAATCTTCCTTTTGGCTGACGAGTTGCCATTGCTCGGAATTAATATTAATACTAATGAGCCCGAGTTTTTCGGTACTAACCCATAGTTCCTCACCCCATTTAACCGCCGCATAGACCATTCCTGTTGAAATAGGTAAGGCCTCAATAGTTTGCTTACCTTTATTAAACCAATAAAGTTGCTCCGATTTTCTAGAGTAGCCTCCTATCAGTAGCATTCTATTCTTATCAAGATCAATCAATTCAGTGATTGCGATATCGATATTAGTTTCAAAATGAGAAAAGCTATCATTCTCTAGGCTGTACCGAAGTAAACCAGTTCGCTTTGTGACTGGAAGCTCTTGTGATATTGCATAGATATCTCCATTGATACCTGGTCGCATTACTTCAATAATATGCGTAGTACTTGTGTCATCCGCATCATGATTTAATCCGTAGCGTTTAACTTTTTTAGCTGTTAAATCATAACGATAAATATCACCACCAAGAGTCCCTAACCATATGAAATTATCCCCGCCCTGATAAATGGACTCAATTAAATAAGGAATCGTTGTAATATGAACTATTTGATTATTTTTATATTCATAGACTGCTTTACCGCAAGCAAAAAGAAAGCCTTTTTCCATTTGTTGTGTTTCTTTGGGAAAACAACCCTTTTCATTGATATTTTTCCATAGTTGGATATTTCTAGCTTGTTGAGTTAGTTTACTGAGCCCATTAATTGTCGAAATCCACAACGTTTGCTGGCGGTCGATAACTACCCCCCCCCAATAAAGACTATCTGTCGAAATGGTTGAATCGATATTATTGAAGTGACTATAGTGCTCAAAAAGCTCAAGTTCCGGTTGAAACTTCACTAAGCCTGAATTCATTAGCGCTAACCACAAATTTCCGTTACCATCTTCAACAATATTTAGTAAAACATTTGCACGTTCTGCATGACTAATATTTGATTGAGAACCCGAAGTTATAGGTTGATAGTGCTTAAAATTATCTGACTCTGCTTGGTATAGTTCTAATCCAGCGACAGAAGAAAACCAAAGTCGTTCTTTACTATCTTCAAATATATGAAATACCAAACCAGCACCAATCGTTGTATCATCATCGGGTTGATGTTCATAGCTTCGTATCCCAGCTTTATTAATTCGGGTTACACCTTTACCGTGTAAAGAAGAAAACCAAATATCACCATTTTTAGTTACTGTTATTCGAATAACATAGTCATCATCGCTAATGGGCAACTCAATGGTTCGCTCTAAAGAAAAGTTTTCTTCATCAATGACTAATAACTGTTGACCAAGCACAACATAAAGCAGCTCATTTTTATACGCTATTTCTGGAGCTGGCTTTTTTTCAATATTAACGCCTAAATTGACACCAAACCTTTCTTGAATATTGATAAAACTTAATCTTGATGTCTTGCGATCAAAGACAGCAATCTCTTTACCTAACTTACTATTCGCAATCCATAAACGTCCTGCCTGCCCTTCTATGACGGAGCTAATTTTTAAGTCATCTATGTACTCAGTTAAAGGAAAATTTTTTATTTCAGTACCATCAAAACGGAATAGAAGGTCTTCATTACCTAACCAAAAGAACCCCAAGCTATCTTGCATAAAATGAGTTAAGTTTGCTAAATCATACTGGCCAATTTTTTCTATATTTTCAAACGGGGGACCTGAATTTATAAAATTGACTGAATATGAGCTTAAAGGATAAAAATAGGCAAATAATGCAAACAAAAAAGATATGCACTGAAGGTGTGACTTATACAACATAAACTTTAGATAGCCTTCTCAATAACAACACGAGGGGGAGGAAAGATTTTCACTATAACTGAAAGTCATGATTAACAATAGAGTTAGTTTTTATCGTACTATATGCTAAAAACAACTTCACAGCTCAAAAAAAAACAATTATAAAACAGGTCATTAAGGCTAAAGACCTAAGATCACAATTAAAATAATTTTTGACCATTACCCGTCTGTAAATACCTATGCTTTTCTGCCCTTATCTACCTAATATCATCTAAATTTACTAGTTGATTCATTTGGGTCACTGTATTGTATTCCTACCGATAATTTTCTAACTCATTAGGACTTATCGTTACGTTTCAAAGATGAAACTTAGAGTATTATGTGAATTTACAAAGCTATTAAATCCAAGCTATGGCATGAATAACACCTGTAATATCTAGCTTGTTACACGTAAATACAACTAAATCCTACACCGACAACCGGATTGTGATTTCGGTTGTCGAGGGTTCAAGTCCCTTTAGCCACCCCATCTTTTACTTCTCCCTGAAGTAGCAGATAAAAAGTTATACATGTCGGTGATTAGCGCACTTGGTTTGGGTCCCAGGGGTCACAAGTTCGAATCTTGCAACACCTACCAATTTTTAAATACCTCCCTGAAAAATTTACAATAAATATACCTCTCATTGTCTGGCTTATTTAAATTCCCAGAGGCTTTGTTTGATTCCTCTTGGCTAAGCTATTATCATCTGAAATTATTGGCTGAGAGCTTTCATCCCCTTATGGCCAATAATATTAAAAATAAGGCTCTGCAAGAACATAACCAGCTAGCCTATCTAACTTAGCGATAACAATACTGAGAAAAATAATTTTAAAAGGAATACAAAATGAAATCTCTTAAGAACATAGTATTAAAAAGTATTTTGGCTGCTTCGCTTGCCGTTTCAGCAACGCAAGTAAGTGCTGACGGATTCTATATTGGTGCAGGTATTTATAGCCCTGAAACTGACTATGAAGCGATAGAAGATAGTGATACTACGCCAGCATTTTTTGTCGGTTATCAGTTCATTGATACCAGCATTTTTATGTTCTCTGCCGAGCTCGGTTATTACGATTTAGGCAGTGTTGGTAATAACGGCGCTAAGGTTGACTCCGATGCTTTAAGCCTATCTGCTGTTGCATATTTACCGATAGGTCCTTTTTTTGAAGTTTATGCCAAAGCGGGTGTTGCACAAACTAACATAGATTACTCTTTTGAAGACTCAACAACTGATTTAGGTGGAACTGAAGGTTTTGGCGGTATTGGTGCATCGTTTGATATTCTGGATACGGTTGATATCTATGTTGAATATCTAATTTTTGATACTGAAGTTAAAACTGAATCTTTAGGTGTTGGTGTTCGTTTCGACTTCTAAAGTAGAGTAACACTGCTGATTTTTTAGTAAAGTGGTTAGAAGTTCTTAGCCACTTTATTTCCTTTGCTATTTTCTTCGATGGGTTTAAAATCGGGGAAAGAAACGCCTCACATCTTTATCCATTACTGAAATCAATTTGCATAGATATTGTCTGTTAAATAAACTAAAATAATCATAACGTTACTTTTTTTGTTACATCTGCCCCCTTGAGTTGTAATAACCTTGAAGTCTATGAAATGTAGTTTATTGCTTTTTAATCGCTTTATATTTTTTGCTATCTTATTTGTTGGTCTTGTTATGCCAGCTTATGGTAATGACCCTCTATCAGAGATGGCAAATGAATACTCTGTTGAGATGTTAACAGAGGAAGATGGCTTTGTTTCTTCTGAAATTTATTCGATCGTCCAGGACACCCAGGGATTACTTTGGTTTGGCACCGCAGAAAATGGTGTTATGCGTTACGATGGCCGCAAAGTAACCCTCTTTGAATTTGATAGTATGAGTTCAAATGGGTTATCCCATAATGATGCCGGAAACCTCATGTTAGATCGTGACGGAAGAATATGGATTGGCACTTGGGGGGGCGGAGCTAACCTTTATCAGTCAAAAACAGGTAAATTCCAGCACTTTATTCATGATCCTCTACGTGCTAATTCTATCTCATCTAACCGAATACAATCATTATTTCATGACCAAGATGGCTCTATTTGGTTAGGCTCATATGATCATGGCTTAAGCCGATATCTTGGTAATAATAGCTTTGAACATATTGAAAAAATTGACGGAGTTGAGTCCAGCTTATCTCACAATAGAATATGGGATATTGAAGACAATGATAGTGAAAGTCTTTGGGTTGCAACAAGCTTTGGCTTAAATTTATATCATAAACATTTAAAAACCTTCTCTCATTTTTATCCTGATCCAGATAACCCTACACCTACCGGTGCAAACGAAATTAGAAATATTTTAAAAACCTCCCAAGGTAAAATTTATGTAGGTACACAAAAGGGTCCGTTCAATTTTGATCAGGTAAATGGGCTTTTTACGCCATTAAAAACTGTTGATGATGAATATATTGGTCAAGTAAACTCAATGATTGAGGACCAAGAGGGTTATGTATGGTTTGTCTCCAGTAGTGGCTTGTTTCGACAATCTAACATTGGATCTCAAATTGAAAGATTTAACCTTGCACACAATCGTGGCCTAAGAATTATTTTCGAAGATAGCTCGCATACCATCTGGGTTACTAGTGAAAACCACGGCATATATAAAATAGTACCACACCGTAAGTTCAAATCGCTCAATAACCCTGCTTTAACAGCACCCAATGGCATAGCAGTAGATGCTAATGGAGATTTGTTAATAGTCTCTTCGTCTTCGCAATTGTATAAGTGGCAAGTATCATCACAACAACTAGAAACATTATCTGATCCTATTTTTAGAAATGACAATGGTTACGGGGGAAACAGGTTAGTCGAAAGACCAATTATATATCCTGATGACAATAATATATGGATTGCCCAGGATGATGGTTTAGCTAAGTTCAACTCAATAACTAAAAAAATTGAATTATTAAAATATCCTCAGTCAGATCCAAACTATAGCGAATTTAGAGAGTTACGTGCGCTTAGTACTGATAAAAAGGGCAACCTTTGGATTGGCACTTATAAAAATGGTATTTATCAATACAATATTTTGACTAAGTCTTTTACACATTTAGATGACTCTTTAGGATTATCTCATCCAGAAGTGTTGGGGATATTTAAAGATAGTGCACAAAATATTTGGGTTGGTACTGGCGATGGGGTAAATCTTTGGGATGATATCAATCAAAAGTTTATTTCATTTAAAAGTGATAATACTAAAACAGATAGTTTACTGGGGAAGATAGTTCAAGATATACATCAAGCTAGCGATGGTAGTATATGGATTGCCACTCAAAAAGGCCTTAACTTATACCTCCCTAAAACAAACAGCTTTAAACATTTTGATAAAAGACATGGATTACCTACCTCTTTAATCCGTGCAATTGAAGATGATGCCAATGGTCATTTATGGCTGACAACAAATAAGGGCATTTCAAAGCTAAATCCTAGTTCAGGTGAGGTTACTAACTTTGATAGCTACAATGGTTTATTAGGTTTAAATTATTATGCAAATAGCCTAGTAAAAGGTGGTCAACAAACCCTTTTCACTAGCAGCCAAAGGGGCATTGAATTTTTTAACACCTCAGAAATAGAAGACGATAACAGCGAATATAATGTTGTTTTAACTGGGTTTAATAAAATGGGGCAATCGGTAATACTTGAAAAGCCTTATTCTTATGTCACTGATATCCAATTATCTTATCTTGATTACTTTTTTTCTTTTGAATTCTCTGTATTAGACTTTGTCTCCCCGAGTAAGAATCAATATGCTTATAAATTAGAGGGGTATGACAATAACTGGATTGATATAGGCAATCGTAATGTCGCTGCTTTTACTAATTTAGATGGCGGCACCTATAAACTTTTAGTCAAAGCAACAAACAGTAGTGGTGAGTGGGGTGAACGATTACTGTCAATCAACTTACATGTATCTCCTCCCCCTTGGAAAACTTGGTGGGCATATAGCTTGTATAGCTTAATAGCCGGGCTTTTGGTAGTCATTTTTACCTACTTTAGAACACGCCTACAACAGTCAGAGATTGTCAGACAGAAAAAATTTGTACTGGCACTTGAAGAACAAGTTATTGAAAAAACAGCATCCTTAAATACGCAAGCTAATGACTTAATATTGGCAAATAAGCAGTTGGAAGTGCTTACTTATCAGGATGGATTAACTGAGCTATATAATCGCCGGTACTTCGACAAAAAACTGACAACAGAAATCAAAAGACATTATCGTCAAAAACAACCTTTGTCTCTTATACTTTGTGATATTGACCACTTCAAACTGTATAACGATTATTATGGTCATCAGCAAGGTGATCTTTGCTTAAAAGAAGTCACTCAATGCATTTCTGCTAACGTAGCGCGAGCAACAGATGCAAACTGTCGTTATGGCGGTGAGGAGTTTGCCCTTATTTTACCGAATACATCGACACAAGAATCAACGATTGTTGCGCAGCGTTTATGCTTGGCAATTGAGGAAATGCGCATTGCTCATAAAAAGTCTGAAACTAGCGCGTTTGTCACTATGACTTTAGGGATTGTCACCATTGCACCCGAGCAAGAAACATCTGTTGATGCCATAGTATTGAGTGCGGATAAGGCATTATATCGTGGTAAATCAAAGGGACGAAATCAGGTTGTTCGAGCTAATTAGCTGTTACATCCTATGTTAAAGATAATCAAACCAACAGCTATTGACTGTTAGAGAAGTAAATTAAAGAGAAATACAAACTACTTTTTTGTATTAACAAAGAACTCTTTAGTATTGTCTACAAAAAGCATATATTAAATTAATTGTTCTACCTACCCCCCCCCTCACTAGTTGGATGATATTTTTGCACGAGCAACCTCAGGTAAATAATTTAGATGATGATGAACTTCAACAACCTCATGTTGTCTCTTTATTTTCATTAGTCGGCATGTCAATCTCTGCCATCATGGGACTTATTGGGTTATTTAACAGCGACTTCGTTTTAGCTGGTACCTTGTTTTTCGCTTCCTTTGTCTATTTTCTTGGTTATTATGCTTATAATAAATTCAACAATGTAGCATTAAGCTCAGCTATTGTTCTCTATTCTCTCTATTTGTTAATGTTCTACCTAATATTCACTGGCGGTGTTGAAAATACCGGTCCTTTATGGATATTTATTGTTGCGCCTGTTTCAGTATTTATTCATGGTTTAAAACGTGGTTTGATTGATATTGCATTATTCGTAGTAATTTTCAGCTCCATAATGTTTATACCAATCGATATTATTGCTCATGCTAGCTACAGCATTGAGTTCAAATTACGTTTAATCTATTCTTTTTTAACGGTTACGTTTCTGTCTGCTTTGTATGAGTATTCAAGAGCAAAAACTTATCGACAAACCTTAGAATTAAGTAAAAAGTATCAACAACTCGCTCATTTTGATCCCCTAACACAATTATCTAACCGCCGTGATGCACTTCATATTTTACAAAGAGAACAAGCGAGAATAGTGCGGAATAAAGCACCATTCACTGTAATTTTATGCGATGTAGATCATTTTAAAAAAATTAATGACCAATATGGACATAATGCTGGCGATGCTGTTTTGATAGACCTTGCTAAAATATTTACAGCTAACATAAGAGAGCAAGATTGCATTGCTCGGTGGGGCGGAGAAGAATTCTTATTTATTTTGCCAGATACCCTTGCGATAAATGCCAATATATTTGCAGAAAAGATACAAGCAATATTACAGCAGCATTTAGTGCGTTTTGAAAGTGCTACAATTAAAGTTACCGTAAGTATGGGGATTGAACAATTCAATGAAAATCAAAGTATTGATGAAGCAATCAATAATGCTGACAAATATTTATATCAAGCAAAAAATGCTGGAAGAAATCAGGTATTTCCAAAGTTTAAAGATCATAGCTAACGCGACAAAACATAAGTTATTCTGCCACCGCCATACAATCTCTTAGCCAAATAGTAGCACTTAAATTATCAAAGAAAAATTGATGTCTCACCCCAGACTCCGTATAAGCTTTTTTACACATATCCTGTGTGATTGAAGGCGTGTCCGCATATTGCAAATTGATGGCAACCGCACGTACCTGAACAGTTTTTAAATAACCAGTGAAGTATGCCATTGCTTCAGGTGTTGCTAGTGCTTCATTGCGAAGTATAACTAAACCCGTATAGTTATTTATATTAACCTGAGGTCTTATTAATGCTAATTGTTCAGCCATGCGTTCAAAAAATTCAGTATTACACGGCCCTCCAATATCTATAATAATGACATCATTATCTACTGTGATATTGATACTTCCGTGTGATAAAAAAGAACGTTTTTTCATTTTTTATTCTGATTAATATCCGATGAGTAACTTCATAATATCAAAAAAACAGTATTAATGCGCAAACATCTCATATTAACTCGTTGCTTTATCTACTAAATAAAGGATGGATTGATAGTCTATTCCTGCATGATGCGATAGACCTATTTCACAAGTTCGGCTATTGCTATAACCAACCGCACAATCTTTAGGTACTTGTTCTTTTAAGGCTGCCAAAGCATTTTCGTTTAACTCTGGCGTAGTAAAACCTTTATCTCCAGCAAAACCGCAACACTGAATATGTTCCGGAACAACAACATTATTACTGCACAATTTGGCAAGCTCATGCATTTTATCGGTTAAGCCCATACGCCTACTGCTGCAAGTAACATGCAGCATGATAGTCTCGCTTAATGGTTTAAAGGTTAAGTAATCCGCCAATACCTCAATAACAAATCCTACAGGCTCGTAAAGGGATAAATTTTCCGTAGTCTCTATATCTTCAAGTAGCATTGATTTACACGGGCTAGTATCAATTAAAATAGGATGTTGACCCTTTTCACTCAGCTTCGTTAACATGATTAACAACGAGTTTCTTTTCTGCTCGGCTTCATCAAACATACCTTTGCTATTAAAGGGCATGCCGCAGCACTCACCAGTAAAATCAGGACTAATCACCTCAAAGCCCGCCTTTTCTAACACAGCATAAGTCACTTCGGTTAATGAACGCTGCTCTGCAGCATCAAGGGCTTGTCCCATACTTCTACTGGCACAACTGGGAAAATAGACAACTTTAGGTTTAGCGCTATTGCTGTTTGAAATAACTTTAGCTTGATAGCTAGCTTTATTGGGTAGGTACTTTGTCCATAGAGGGATTTTATTCGCATTTTGTTTAGTTGAGAGTTTGCCTGATAATTGCCGCACAGCGCCTGTTAACCCGCCCATTGCTTTATTACCAATCAAGCGTTGACTAAAACCTGCAGCTGCTAATGAAAGACGCGTAATTTTTTCTATACTGGCGAAATTATTAGCCAATTTTTTTGATAGCCCTTGGCATTTAGCATTTTTAACGTGACGTAGCTCTCGAACCAGATCACCGGTGTTGATGCCAACTGGGCAACGCTCTGCACACAAGCCTGTTGCTGCGCAAGTATCAATACCTAAATAGTTAAAATCTTTATTAAGTTCACTTAACAATTGAGGATTATCAGCTGAGGCTGTTAAACGGCTAATTTCACGATATGTGGTAATACGTTGCCTTGGTGTCAGGCTTAAGCCTTTTGAAGGACACACTGGCTCACAAAAGCCGCATTCAATGCATTTATCAACAATGTCATGTGCTGCTGGTAAATTTTTTAAATTTTTAATATGGGTTAACGGGTCGTCATTAATAATCACGCCGGGATTGAGTAAGTTACTTGGATCAAATATAGCTTTTATTTTTTTCATCAAGGCAAAACCTTGTTTCCCCCACTCTAATTCAATAAAAGGCGCCATATTACGGCCAGTGCCATGTTCAGCTTTCAATGAGCCTTGATAATCTACCGCAACAAGTTGGCACACATCATCCATGAAAGCCTGATATCGATCTACTTCTATCTGTGTAGAGAAGTCTTGAGTGAACACAAAGTGCAAATTACCATCAAGAGCATGACCAAAAATAATCGCTTCATCATAATGATATTTTGCAAAAAGTGCCTGTAATTTAGCAACAGCACCGGCAAGTTGCTCAACAGGAAAGGCAACATCTTCAATGATAACTGTGGTGCCCGTTTCACGCACTGCACCAACAGCCGGAAACGTGCCTTTTCGAATACCCCACAGTTGAGAATATTCACTGGCTACATCAGTAAATTTAATAACGTTAGTTTGTTTAAAGTCGCTTAATAACGCCTCTAACTCTGCTATTTGCTGGGTTAATAACTGCTGGTTGGCAGCGCAAGTTTCAATCAGTAATGCGCCAACCCTGTTATCGAGTGTTTTTATAAATTCAGGCAGTCCTTGCATATCACTCACTGAAGCTAATGAACGTCTGTCCATTAATTCAACCGCAGATACATTAGCGTCAGCTAAAGCACTCACCGCTGAGCAGGTTGTTTGCATATCAGGAAAAAACACTATCGATGAGGCACGGTATTTATGTTCAACCACAGTGTTATAGGTGATTGAAGAAATAAAACCTAAGGTACCTTCTGAGCCAATCATTAAGTGGGCAAGAATATCAATTGGGTCTTTGAAATCAACTAAGGAGTTAATGGCATAACCGGTAGTATTTTTTAAACGATATTTATGTTTTATTAACTCCGCTAATCTTTCATCGCAGCGAGTTTCAATGGCAAGTGTCTTTAGCTTTTCTAATAACTGTGCATGATTTTTTTTAAAAGCAGAAATGCTAACTTCATCTGCAGTGTCTAAAACGCTACCATCATGTAAAACAAGTCGAATCCTATCAAGGGTGTGATAGCTATTTTGTGCGACACCACAACACATACCACTGGCATTGTTAGCAGCAATGCCAGCAATTTTACAGGTATTTATTGAAGCGGGATCTGGGCCTATCTTTCGTCCATAGGGTAATAAATAATTATTAGCATCAGCGCCTATTACCCCCGGCCCAAGTTTGATTTTCAGGCCTAGATCTAATATTTCATGGTCGCGCCAATTATTGGTCAGCATAATTAATATGGAGTCAGACTGCGCTTGCCCCGAAAGACTAGTGCCCGCCGCTCTAAAAGTCACCGGTAACTGGGCTTTTTCTGCCGCTTTAATTACCCTAACCACCTCAACTTCGTTATCTAAAATGAGTACTAATTGCGGTATTAAACGATAAAAGCTTGCATCAACGCCATAAGCTAAACGCCGAGTATAATCGGTTATAATGCGTTTTTCTGGCAGGAAGTCAGCTATTTCTTTAGCAAAAACCTGATAATACTCGGATAACTTAGATAGCTTTGATAAATCAGGTGTCTCAGATAACATATTCTCTCTCAAATTAACGCTTATTTTCTAACTTCTTAGCTATTCAACAATAAAACAATCAACGCTTTTGGGCCATGAGCACCATAGGCTAAGGTTTGTTGAATATCGGCTGTTTTCGATGGCCCTGAAATTAATACCACGTTAGTTGGTAATTTATTCTGCCACTCTTTTTCTGCCATCAAGCGCGCAAAGTCTGCATATAATTTATTAGCATCAACAATAACAAAGTGCACTGGCGGAACTAGCGATAAGCTTCTTGGTTCATTCTCGTCTGGCCATAGAACAATGCTGCCTGTTGCTGCAATTGAGCAGCGTGAGCTTGATAAAGCTGCAGGACATTCATTAAAGAGCAATTCTTTATTATTATCAATAGAAAAATCATAGGCTTGTAATTCTACTTTGCTAGCCTTTAACTGAGTTAGCACCTCATGGTAAGCATCGCCTTCACCATGCAGTAACTTATCGATCTTTAGTGCTTTAAGCTGTTCCCTAATCACTTCAGCCATAAGTCTTTTCGTTGTTTTAATGACTTGTGCATGATTTTTTTCAAGTTCAGCAACAAATTGAGCAAGATTTTCTTGGTGACTAAATTCAGGGTAAATATAGGGGGATTCTTCGGGCAACTTATCATAATGTGCACCTTTTACCTCAGCTTTCAATTTAGCTAATATATTGCCACGGGCATTGCTACTTACTACTTTGATATCTGCTACTGTTGCTTTAGTCATAAGGTTAACCTTGCCCATTTTTTAATTGCTTATCTTGCTTGGCCTGTTTGGCTTTTATTTGTTCATGTAAAGTAGTCGCTGCTGGCTTAGGCGCCGTTCTAACACTCGTCCAGCCACCTAATTTTTTCGGCATTAAAAAGCTAAAGCGAGTTAAGCCCCACATTGATAAGGCATACAATTTAGGTGATTCATGCACTTGCGCCCAAGCTTTCCAAATTAGCGCTTCGACATTGCTGCGACCTGCTCCCTGCCCTTGCATTATTTGAGGTTGATCACTTTTAGGTTTTACGCTCTCTTCTCGCAGACGTAGTAATATTTTAGGAATAGGAATTTTAACCGGACACACTTCACCGCAAGCACCACATAAGGTAGATGCTGTCGGTAAATTACTAGTCGCATCAAGCCCTAACATGTGTGGTGAAATAATTTTACCGATAGGACCGGGATAGACAGTGCCATAAGCATGGCCACCAATACGGGTGTAAACAGGACAATGATTCATACAGGCACCACAACGAATACACTGCAAGGTTTGCCTTAGCTCTTCATCAGCAAAAGCTTGGCTACGACCATTATCGAGTAAAACTAAGTGCACTTCTTTCGGGCCATCTTTCTCGCCCGTTTTGCGCGGTGAGCTGATCATGTTGAAGTAAGTTGAAATAGCCTGGCCAGTCGCACTGCGTGTTAACAAACTTAACAAGGGTGGCACGTCTGATAAGTGCTCTACCACTTTCTCTATACCTGTAATCGCAATATGTAAATCAGGTATTGTGGTACACATTCGACCATTACCTTCATTCTCTACTAAGCAAAGGGTGCCTGTTTCAGCTACCGCAAAATTAACACCTGAAATGCCCACATCTGCCTGGCAGAATTTGTCCCTGAGTATTTCTCTTCCCTGTTGAATCAAGGTATCGACATCAGTGCTGTACTCAAAACCGTCAATATTATCGGCAAATAATTGTGCCACTTGTTGCTTGTTTTGATGGATTGCCGGCATGATAATATGAGACGGATGCTGCTTGGCCAATTGCACTATATACTCGCCCATGTCTGACTCAAGGCATTCTACATTGCGCTCTTCAAGGTAGTCATTAAGTGCCGTTTCTTCTGACACCATAGATTTACCTTTAACCACTGTTTTACCGTTTTTTTGGGCTATCAGCTGGGCAATAACCTCATTGGCTTCGGTGATGGTTTCAGCCCAGTGTACTTTAATACCATTTGTCTCCAGCTTATCTTCTAATTGTTCAAGTAAGTGGGGTAATTTTACTAAACAACGCTGTTTAATTAATTTGCACTGTTCGCGCAGTGCTTCCAACTCATCCGCTGATGAAAAAGCGCTTTTACGCTTATCCATCAAATAATTCATCGCTCCTCTAAAGTTAGATCTTAATTCTTCATTGCCAAGGTCGCGGGTAACGTTCTCTCGAAAAGCTTTAGCAGAGGCGGCATATTTACTTTCTTCTTTGTTAAACTGTTTCATAGCACAGCCTTAGTGGCTTTGCCTTTGATACGATTAAGTAAATAACTGGCGATATGTTCGCCGCGTAATGATTCGTTTTGATAATCAAGCGCGCCATTTATATTCATCATGCAACCATGGTCAGCGCTGACATAACGAACAACATCACTAGCTACCAAGTGGTTACTTTTATCAGCGACCATAACAGCAGAAATATCAGCATGCTTAACGGCAAAGGTACCACCAAAACCACAACATTCACTTTCATAATCATGTAGCACTAATTCAACATTCGCTAGCTGAGAGATTAACTTATTACCTGTAATGTGCACGCCCATTTCTCTTCTGGCGGCACAAGAGGTATGCAAAGCAACGCGCTCGTTTGGACCTTGATCGATTGGCTTTAAACGCAGCACATTGACTAAAAATTCGGTAAATTCGAAAACTCGCTGACAAAAATCATGAATCTCTACATCATCCCCTAGTAAATCAAGATAGTGGTGACGCATCATGCCACCACAAGATCCCGAAATAACAACAATAGGAATATCCAGAGGGAATTGTTTCACTTGGGCTAATGCAACCGTTTTGGCTTCATCTTTATAACCTGAATTATAAGCCGGTTGGCCACAACAACTCTGCCCTTGTGGATAGATAACCTCAATGCCTTCGCGTTCAAGTAATTCAATAGCATCCATGCCAGAATCGGGGAAAAAACTATCGACAATGCAGGTGCCAAATAAGTAAACCTGCGCTGGTTTTTTAGGGTAGTTACGCAGGTGCTGAGTATTGACTTGTTGCATAAGTTTCTCTCTATTTTTGTCGATTATTTTTCAAGGAGTTGCTTTAAAACGATGATGACTTTTTACTTAGCCTTTTTTGCTGGCCAATGAAGACCTATAAGTAATATTGCCGACAGGGCAATAGGCATAAACGCGAGTAAAGCTTGTAGTGTAATTGACATATTTCTCTCTCCCCTACTTTTATTTTTAGTAGGTGTTTTGTTACATTTTTATTCAATCTACCCCTAACGACATTATTAATGAATAGCGCTATAATGAATTCATTATTAACTAAAGCTACATAATATATGCCTAATGCTAGTGAATTAGCCTTGTTTTCATTAATTGTTGAGGCTAAATCCTTTAACAAAGCAGCAAAATTGGCAGAAATATCACCTGCAGCCCTAAGTAAGAAAATTTCTAAATTAGAGAAAACCTTAGGTATACAGTTACTGTATAGAACAACAAGGCGACTAAGCCTAACCGAGGCTGGTGAAGTACTTTACAGCCACACTAAAGAAATTAATAAGCAAGTAAATGATGCGGTTAGTGCGGTGAGTAGTTTCAGTGAAGGTTTGTCAGGCACTATTAAAATGACAGTGCCTACTATTTCAGGTGAACTAATACTTGCGGAGGCAGTTGCTGGATTTTGCCAGCTTCACCCGAAATTAAATGTTGAAATGCGCTTAGAAAATGAGTTTGTCGACTTGATTAAAGAGGGACAAGATCTAGCAATTAGAACCGGTGTATTAACTGACTCGAGTTTAATAGCAAAACCTCTATTGCAGTCAAATTGGATAGTGTGTTGTGCACCAAGTTATATTGAAAAACATGGCACACCACAAATACCGCAAGAGCTATCTAGACATAACTGCATGGCATACACCTACCAAGATAAAGGTGCCTATGATTGGTATTTTAGTCAGGCTGACGAAGAGTATTATGTAAAAATATCAGGGAACTTTGCCACCAATAACTCACAAGCATTACGTAAAGCTGCGCTAGCCGGATATGGCATAGTTTATATACCACGCTGTAGCGTTTATGAAGACATGCAACAAGGTGATTTAGTGCAATTATTACCTGAATTTCATGGACGACAATTGGGAATTTATGCTGTGTATCCTTATACCAAACACCAGTCTCAAAAAGTACGCCTGCTAATTGAACATATAAAAGATTGCTATCAACATAAAGCAGAGTATTTCTAGGGTTTTTCATGCCATGGCTAGACTTGCTTTATTATTTTGGAAAATAGCACCACTTTCGACATCCTTATTTTGTATCTTAGCCTAAATATAAGAATTTAAACCTTGAACTAACACATCTATTAAATTTAATTTTAAAGCCCATAAATGTTCAGATAAGCCCTTGTAAAACCTGGTTAATAAATAACCCGCACCACAATTAATCACTTGATTTTAAACGATTTTCATTTGAAATTAATTTACAAGTATACTTTACTTAATTATACAGCATTTACCTTACACAAGTATCTGGTTGATAATGAGCTATATTCAAAATTTAAATTTAAAAGTGAAGTTCACCTTATTATTTATCTTAATTGGACTTATTCCTGCAATCATTATTGCGACAATATCTACGTCAAACAGTTCAAGTGACGTAACTACTAAGGTTTACAACCAATTAACGGCAATAAATCAAATTAAAAAACAGGCTATTATTACCTATTTTTCCGAACGCCAAGCAGACATGGGTGTTTTAGTAAATATTGCTGATACCTTAAAAACAAGAGCATTCGAGCAACTGACCGGAGTTAATACCTTAAAGAAATCGCAAGTACTCGATTACATCAACACCAATAGTAATCAATTGAGAATACTCGCTGATGCGCCTTCCCTTCATAACTCATTAATTAAACTAAATAAAAACTTCTCCAATAAAAAAAAATGGCAGCGAGTTTTAAGTGAAAATGATAAATCGTACAAATCACTACTCACTTATTTTGGTTGGTACGACTTTTTTATCTTAAATAAAAAAGGTGACATCATTTATTCTGTCACTCGTGAAAGTGACTTAGGAAAAAACGTCATTAATGACCTTAGTAAGACGTCATTTAACCGAGCATTTTCACGGGCAAAATCATCATCAACTGATGATGTTAGCTTTGCTGATTTCTTGCCATATCCACCAAGTAATAACGAACCCGCCGCATTTTCAGTAAAAGCCGTTATCCAGAACAATGAGCGCATTGGCTACATTGCCTATCAACAACCGCTTGAAAAAATGAATGCTATTTTAGGTGATAGAACAGGCCTTGGTACTTCAGGAGAATCCTACCTAGTGGGTGCTGATCATCGCATGCGCTCTGATTCTTTTTTAGACCCAATAAACTATTCAGTGAAAGCTTCTTTTGCCGCAGATAATAAAGTTAATACCACAGCGACACTAAGCGCTCATCAAGGTAATAAAGGCACCGCAATTATTCTAGACTACAACAATAACTCAGTGGTCAGTAGCTGGGACTATATTCAGGTAGGAGAGCATATTAGGTGGGCGATTATTTCAGAAATTGATGTTACTGAAGCGCTAAACCCTGTATCGGCTAATGACACTGAATTTTACCAAAGCTATATAGAAAAGTATGGCTATTATGACCTATTTCTCATTAATCCTGATGGCCATATATTTTACACAGTGACCAAAGAGGCCGACTTTAATACCAATATTCTCAGTGGTAAATATTCAAGTTCAAATTTGGGCAGCTTAGTGAAAGAAATCCGTGCAAGTAATAATTACGGCTTTGCTGATTTTGCCCCTTATGCGCCAAGCAATGGTGATCCAGCCGCATTTATTGGACAACCTTTATTAAATAATGATAATCAGCCAGCAATGTATATTGCCTTACAACTTCCCCTTGAAGGTATACAGAATATTATGGGTATACGCGAAGGTATGGGCGAGACAGGTGAGAGTTACCTTGTTGGTGAAGATTTAAAAATGCGCAGTAATTCATTTCTTGATCCAACAGGGCATTCAGTAAAAGCTAGCTTTGCTGGCTCTGTAGCCACCAATGGCGTGGATACCGACGCAGCCAAGCGGGCACTAAATAAAGAAAAAAACACTGACATTATTATCGATTATAACGGTCACCCCGTACTCTCCTCTTTTGATTATATTGATTTTGGTAACTTCAAGTGGGCAGTATTATCTGAGATAGATGAACCTGAAGCTTTTGCTTCTATCTATGACAACACCTACTTTATGATTGTACTGATGTTTATACTTGCCGGTGTCGTTGCCTTTATCGGCTTATTCGTCGCCAAGAAAACCGCCACACCAATTATTGAGATAGCAAATGTAGCCAAAGCTGTTGCTAATGGTGAACTTAATATCGAGGTCAAACAAACCTCTCACGATGAAGTTGGAGTACTGCAACTCGCCATTCAACAAATGATTTTGAACCTCAATAAAATGGTGACAAATATTTCTAGTGTTGCCCTGCAACAGTCATCAACATCGGAAGAGCTCGCGGCAATCACCACACAAACCAGCTCTACGGTAACTGAGCAACAGTCAATTTCAACGCAGTTAGCAACGGCCATGCAAGAGATGGGCGCAACCATTAATGAAGTAGCACAAAATACAACTAGCACAGCATCAGCGGTAGATGAAATTCAATCTATGGTTGTTGATGGCTCACAAAAGCTGGAGGGCACCTATAACTCTATTGTCGCAATGTCAGAGCAAATTCAAGGCTCGGAGCAAAGCGTGCAAAAGGTTAGATCAGATTTTGAGCAAGTCGTTAGTGTGTTAAATATCATTAAGAGTATCGCCGATCAAACTAATTTACTGGCTTTAAACGCAGCTATTGAAGCCGCGAGAGCTGGAGAGCAAGGGAGAGGTTTCGCAGTGGTGGCTGATGAAGTTCGACAACTGGCAAAACGCACCCAAGATTCGACCACAGAAATTGATGACATGATTTCAAGTATCACCCAAGGTGCAGATTCATCTGTTGAAATAATGGCAAACAGTGTAAAACAAGCCAGCGATGTGCAATCGAATGCCAAAGAAGCCACTGAATTAAATAAAGTTATTTCAGATAAAATGCAAAACATTAATGATTTAAGCATACAAATAGCTAGCGCAGCAGAAGAACAAGCCGTGGTCGTTGAGCAAATACTGAATAATGTCGAAACTCTTAATTCAGGCGTTGCAGAGACAAGTCAAGCCACTGATAATATTGCCGAATCGAGTGTCGAATTAGCCCGGTTGGCCAGTGAATTAGAAAGTGAAATGTCATTTTTTAAAGTGTAATAATAGAAGTTAAAATATTAATATAAAGAAAAAACCAGCTGATAACAATCTGCATAATAAAGGGTTCACATCTTTATGCAGATTGCCGTGACTAATTGTTTTTACATAATCACCTTGTTTAAATATCAACCAGAAAAGTTAAGTACGAAACCGTTCAACAGATTTGTTAAAACTAACCGCTAGTTCAGTCATTTTCAGTGAAGTATCTCGACTCTCCATACTACCTTGGCAAACGGCATCGCCCACTGTTTTAAAATCTTCGACCCATGAACGCATATCAACAACTTGATTATGAGAGTGTTCAGCTTGGCTGGCAACTTCAGAACTTACACTGCTTAAACTTAAGATACTTGATTGAATGACTGACAAAGAGTCCACCGTTTCTTGAGACAGAGAAACCGCTTGATCAGCCTGTTTTTGATTATTTTCCATCGAAGTGACGATTTGAGAAATAGCACCTACAATACCTGCTAGCATAGTATTTATTTCAATGGTCGACTGATGGGTACGTGTGGCAAGTGTTCTAACTTCATCAGCAACAACCGCAAAACCTCGACCAGATTCACCCGCTCTTGCTGCTTCTATCGCTGCATTGAGTGCTAATAAATTTGTTTGATCCGCAATACTGGCAATAGTACTCACAACCGTTGAGACTTGATCACCCGATTTACGTAGCTCAATTAACATGCCCGATGACGCTTCAATATCGTTAGCTAAGGCAGAAATACTTGTCGACGTTTTTGCCACCTGTTGTGCGCCATTCTCAACGGCTTGCGCGCCTTCTTTAGCTTGCTCTGATGCATTATGTGACTGTTCAAATCCCTGCTCTATTTGGCTCTCTAATGTCATCATACTTGATAACAACTGCTCAATTTTTTCATTTAATAAATTGACTTGCACATCGGCATTTTCAGACGTTGAACCAAGTACATCCACCAGTTCATTAATATTATTCGCGATATCTCTGACATCAGTAATACCACTATTAAACGATTTAAGTAGACGATTAACACTTTGTGCAGCTAGACCAATTTCATCATTAGAAAGCGCTGGCACAACTCTGGTTAAATCATAACTTTTGGCGACATGGTCTAATTCTTCAGCAAGCTCTCGAATGGGTAAGGCTATTTGTTTATGTGAAAGCATATAAGCAATAACCGCTACCGTTACTATGCTGGCAAGTAATGCGAGTACCAATAGTTGAATGTCCGCGATTTCAGTATCAATTGCTGTCGAGCTAGTGCCTGCATTTAAACTAACCTTTTTACCAATTTCGGTTAACTTTTCTGAGATGTTTCTGGAGTGCGCATCAACTTCAACTAAGATATCTCGGGCACCATCCCAGTCAACGTCGTCGGCTGTCATAACCTCCTGAAGGCGAGTCATTACAGTAACCAACACACCAACTTCTTCAACGATTGTTTGGTGTTCTTGATGGGACGCTAAGTCACCACTGGCGACCAGTAGTTGTTCAAAATGTTGTCTATTTTCACTCATAACAGAAGAAAACTCATCTGCTTCAATCATAGTGCCATATAAACCATAAGCTGCAATTTGTATCGCATCTAAAGATTGTTTGACCTGTTGTAAATCATTCAACTCAGGCAAGGTTTCGCCAATGAATTGGCTAGTCCGTTGCTTTACCTCACTAGCAGCACCAAATAAGGTTATTGAAGCCGCAATAGCGACAATTAACACTAGTAAGTAACCTAGTAAAACTTTTTTACTGATAGAAGCCATTCACTTCTCCCGAGTTGAATATGATGAAAATAGTTTACTGAATTAGTTATACACTAAATAGCAATCATGTATAGGATATTCACCATAAAAAGCCCGTTCTCTCAGACATTTACAGTGGCTCACTCTTTATCTAAATAGCTAATAAGTAATGACATAAAGTAGATTAATAATAATTAAAACTAACCCAATAATTTTAAAATGATTAAATTCTGATTTTTCCAACCAGTTTAAAAATGCGATAAGAATTACTGCCCCTTAATTTTTGTCTAAATAAACAACGAATTTACTGTAGCCATTTCACCAATAAAGGTTTAACTTAGACAACTGGTACAATCAGTTATTTCCTAAAAGAGGTCGAATAATGACAAGCACACAGACAGCATTTGATTACATTATCGTTGGCGCCGGCTCGGCTGGTTGTGTACTTGCTGCGCGCTTATCGAAAGATCCTAATGTATCTGTGTGTCTCTTAGAAGCAGGTGGCCCCGATAAAAGTATTTTTATTCATGCGCCAATCGGTTTAGCGGCTATGTTACCTACTAAACTTCATAATTGGGCCTTTAAAACTATCCCACAGCAGGGCTTAAATGGCCGAAAAGGCTATCAGCCTAGAGGTAAAACCTTAGGCGGTAGTTCATCTACCAATGCCATGTTATATGTCCGTGGCAATAAGTGGGATTACGATAACTGGGCCGCGCTTGGTAATGATGGTTGGAGTTATAAAGATATACTGCCATATTTTAAAAAATCTGAAGGCAATGAAGCCTTTCAAGATAAATACCACAACGTAAGTGGGCCCTTGGGCGTTTCCAATGAAACCGATGCCAGTGACCTGAATAAAATGTTTATTGATGCCTGTGTACAGCAAGGCATTAAACATACCCAAGATTGTAATGGTGCCGAACAAGAAGGCGCTTTCTTATATCAACGTACCATTAAAAATGGCGAGCGATGCAGTGCCGCCAAGGCTTTCTTAACGCCAAATATCGCGCGTAAAAACCTAACCATCATTACTCATGCGTTAACTGAAAAAGTACTCTTTGAAGATAAAATCGCTGTCGGCGTAAGGTACAAAAAGAATAATAAATCCATCGAAATACACTGCAACAAAGAGGTTATTCTCAGTAGTGGTGCCTTTGGCTCACCACAAATATTAATGCTCTCGGGTGTAGGTGATAGTGAACATTTAAAAGAGAAAGACATTGCCCCTATACATGAACTACCAGGCGTTGGTCAAAACTTACAAGACCATATTGATTACATACAAACATTTAAAATAGATGGTAAGCACGATACTTTTGGTTACTCCGTTAGGGGTAGCTTAAGAATACTTAAATCTATGTTTGAGTGGAGAAAAAAACGAACAGGAAAAGTAACCAGTACTTTTGCTGAATCAGGTGCTTTTTTTAGTACTCAATCAAACTTAGTCGCACCTGATGCGCAATTAATATTTGTCCCCGCGATTGCTGATAACCACGCCAGAACCATGAACTTCGGTCATGGTTACAGCTGTCATATAACTTTACTACGACCCGAAAGTATTGGTGAGGTAAAGCTTAACAGCAATAATCCCAAAGATTCACTAGCAATAGATCCTAAGTTTTTCAAACATGAAAGCGACATGGCCATAATTAAAAAGGCCGCTAAAAAGATGCAAAACATTCTCGAGGCTGCACCTTTCTCAGCTATTCGTAAAGATATGCTTTATCCGGTTGAAAATGGTAATGATGCTCAGCTTGAGCATGATATTCGCAACCGTGCTGATACCCAATATCATCCGTGTGGTACCTGTAAAATGGGACCTAAATCGGATGGTATGGCTGTAGTTGACTCACAACTAAGAGTTCACGGTATGGAAAATTTAAGAGTAGTAGATGCTTCTATTATGCCTAAAATAATCACAGGCAATACCAATGCACCAACCATAATGATTGGTGAAAAGGCTGCGGATATGATTTTAGCAAAATAACAAAGAAACCAAAAAATCTTGCTAGTCATTTTACTTTATCAATATCTCGCCCTAAACATAAATATTAACGGATATTAATAAGCCACGGTGAAACGCTTTTTACTGTGCTTATATTGCTCAGCTTCATCAACTAATGCGATAGCAAAATCTTCTAAAGAAATAGACGAGTTTCCTTGTTCGTCAACCAGTAATTCGTCACTGCCCAGTCTAAAGGTTCCAGTGCGATCGCCTGGTTGTATCATCGCTGGTGGGCTTAAATAGCTCCATTCAATTATTTCGTCTTCCTGACAAAGTTGGTGTTGCGCTAAACATGCTAAGGCAATATCACGCCAAGCCAGCGACACCCAATTAGTATCATCAACCACTAATGTATCCGGCTTATTAGGTACCGTTAAACTTGCCGCACCACCGACTAACAATAACCGCACTTTGGTTTGTGCAAGCCCTGCTAATAACGACTTAGTTGTAGTAACTAACTGGTTTTCAGCACCTTGAGGTGGTCTTGTAGCGCTGATAACAAGATCTTGACCCTCACTAAACTTAACTACATCACTCACCTTATCGGCATCACCAATGACAAAGTTTACTGCCGGATTCAGCTCATCAATACGTGATGAATTTCGTAAAACAGCCGTCACTTGATGACCGCGCATTAATGCTTCATCGATGACTCTTTTACCTACGTTACCTGTTGCGCCAAAAACTGTAATTTTCATGTTATCTCTCCATTGCTATTGATAAAGTACAAACCCGCCGTACTCACTTGATAAGCGCAGTCTAGCAGCAGCTATTATTGAAATAATTAACCTAGGTTTAGTCAGTAAAAATTAAACGAACAAGCTGGGACTGCCATACGACATATTTTTCTAACTAACCTGAACTCTGGATAATGAGTGCTTGATATTTAAGTAAAAACAGTAATTAAATAGCGATATAGTTTATCAATGTTTCAATTTATTCGATTATTAAGGCAAAACGTTTATGAATAACAGGTTATTTATCGACGTTTTAACGCTGAGAGTCGGATAAAGAGGAATATTGAGCAAGTGCTGCTTATCCAGAATTCAGGTTAACGACTAAACCTAGGTTAATTACATCGTATTTTTTCTTAGATAAACTGCAGTTATTAATCGATACCCTTTCAATTTTAGGTATCTACACATTAACGACAGGAGAACGTAAATGAACCACTCTTCACTTACACAAGACTATTTAGCTGATCTCAACATTACCAATAAAACTCTGGATATGGCCTTTATCAATGAGCTACAAAGTAAACATATTGCTCAATATAGCTTTAATAGCCTTAGTGTAGTTTTAGGACAGGAATTGCCACTCGATGTTGAATCATTATTTACCAAGATTGTACAAAGGCGTCGTGGTGGTTATTGTTTTGAACACAATAAATTAGTATTTAACGTATTAGCGTCATTAAATTTTGATGTGCGATTGTTGCTCGCTAAAGTTATTTATAATCAAGAGGTTGAAGTGGCCAGAACTCACAGAGTAACACTGCTTTCTTTCGCGGGAGATGATTATATTGTTGATGCTGGTTTTGGCCACTTAGGCGCACGATTTCCAGTAAAAATTGAACTTGGTTTAGTGCAACATCAAGGCGATGATCAATGGCGAATTATCAAAAATAGTAACGAAGAGTATTGCTATCAAGTCTTTAAAGATGGTGACTTCTTTACCTTATATACCTTTGATTTTCATAACTATACCGAATCAGATTGCTTGCTATCTCACTACTATTCACACAAGCACCCTAATGCTGCCTTTGTTAACAATTTAGTGGTTTGTCGTAAATTTTCTGATGAAATTAAATCGTTACGCAATGCTGAATATCACCATATCAAAGGTGGGGTAACCAAAACGACTCAAGTAACAAGCATTGCGCAATTACATCAATTATTAACCGAGGTTTATCAACTTGATATAGACATTGCTATTTCAGAATTCTTATTTCACAAGTTTGTTGAAAAATCTCCGACTAAGTCAGCGGCTAAGTCTGCATAATAATTGAGTCTACGAATATGAAACAGACACTTACAGATAATCTTATTTTGCTCATTTGGGTTAGCTTAATGGCTTCTTCCTTTGTTGTTTCTGAGCAGCTATTACCTTTTGCTAACCCTGTTGCGAGTACGGGGTTACGATTCATATTGGCCACCTTGATGATGTTCGCTCTTGTCAAAGGCGCACCATTTAAGCTGCTTACCCGAAAGATATTATGGCATTACAGCATCATCAGTTTGTGTTTAGTATTATTTTTTCTCGGCTTATTTGAAGCACTGAAAACCACAACGGCAATGAAAACCTCGGTTATTTATACTTTATTACCACTATTTAGTGTCGTATTAGCTTATTTAACCTTGAAAGTGGTGACTCCACCCAAATTAATACTGGCCTTTATCATGGGCTCTGTCGGCGCAATATGGGTATTAATAACCTTTACTCAACAAGCTTTTAGTATTGAACAATGGCAGCATGGCGATAGCATATTTTTAGGCGCTTGCTGTTGTTTAACAATGCATGTCATTTTAATAAAAAAATGGACCGCTGATGTACCTGCAAGGTTAGGCGCTTTTTATATTATGTTGCTGGGAAGTATACTGTTACTGCCATTTTTACTGCTGTTTGGCGACTTAAGTAATATTGCATGGCAACAAAAAGAGTTTTGGCAAACCTTATTATATTTAACGGTTTTTACCACAATGGCGACCTTTATGTTGCAGCAATACCTGTTAAAAAAAGTGGGGCCAAACAGATTATTGGCTTTTACTTATTTAATTCCAACGTTAGTGGTCATTCCACAAGGTATAGAAAATATTTACAATTTAAACAGTGCCTTACCTGGAATCCTGATGACGATTCTGGCACTCTACTTCATTTCCAAAAAGCCTACTAATAGGATGTAATAACGTAATGAGCCTGCAAGCCCCGATGGAAGACTTTGTACAATTTTTTTCTGGTAACGAACTAAATGTTAACAGTGCTCTATTTGCTAAGTTTGGCTTAAAAGCCAAACTTAAACATTATAAAAAAGGGCAACTATTAATCACGCAGGGAGAAGCGGCCCCTAAGCTTTTCTTTCTGGTTAAAGGTTTTGTTCGTTATATGAGTATTTCTCCCGAGGGAAAGGAATTTACTCAATCTTTTGCTAGTGCACCCAGTATTAGCGGTTCAACTCGCGCGATGACACGCAATGTTGCCGCACTGTTTAGTATTGAAGCCTTAGAGGATGTTATTTGCTTAGAGTTTGATTGGCTTAACTTTTTTGAAAAAATGAAAACACAACCTGGTTTTATACAGGCCTATAATAAACTGCTAGAAAATATGTTTATTAAAAAAGAAGAGCGTGAATACGCTTTTGTCCAACAGAGCGCTGAGCAACGATACTTAACTTTTTTAGATGCTAACCCAGAATTGCGCGATAAAGTTCCTCTGAAAATGATCGCTTCACATATTGGCATCACACCTATAGCACTTAGCCGTATTCGTAAGAAATTGAAATAAGCGATAGATAAAGTCAGTTAGCGTTATCACTCAAACTAACTCGCCTTTTATTCGCTTAGTTAAGGACTAAGGATAATATTTTAAATTGACCAATATCCTTAAAGTTGCCAATCAGATTCACAATATACTAAATGGGCTTTAGGCTCTGCACCTAACTTGATTTTTCTACCTGATAAACTTGCTTGGTACTGGCCTAAACGTAACTCATCTTGTGGCTGCCAGAGCTTGTTTTGGTTTATTTTAAATTGATTCAATACGCTAATAGCCTGTGCGACAGCATCTGTCTCATAATATGCCCGCGCCAAAAATACCGCTTGTAGACGGGTAGTAATTTTTTCATCCGCCATCGCGATGACTGCGTTAAAGTCGCCTCGCTCAAGATGAATACGCATAATTGAGTAGTTGCTATAACCCAAAGTAGTTTGCATATTAAGTTGTGCATTAAGCACTTTAGCTCTAAGAAGCTGTGCAAGTGCCAACTCAAAATGACCCAATTCAGTATTTGCCCAACCGAGAAAGACTAATGCACTGCCATGTAAATCAGGGCTAGGCTCACTCGCAATAAAACGTTCTAGGTGAGTGATAGCTTGCAGCAGTTTGTCTTTATCCTTGCCATGTCGGCCTAACTCACTTTGATCTAAGCCCTGATCCAACAAAGAAAAAGCGAGAAAAAACTCACTAATTTCTAATAATGATTTAGCGCCCAGTGTTTCAGCAATATCGCGAGCTTGTGAAAAATAATTATTCGCGGTTTTACCGTCATGCAACTGCATATGATAAAAACCTGCGTAGTTGAGTGCTTGAGCGAGCTCATAGGGCTGGTTTAATTGTTTATACAGGTTAAGGGTTTCTTGTAATGCTAAAGCTCGAGTGGTTAAGTCAAAAGTATAGTTTTGTGCGATAGCAAACTGACTCGCGGCAATCATGCTTTGATTACCTAGTTGTTGATAAAAGTTAAGCGCTTTAAGTAAGCGTGATTGATTTTTTTGTAAGTCATTCTCTGGGGATTTTTCTAGGCCTGAGTTACTTGGGCTACCCAAATAAAATAACTTGTCTGCCTCTAAACTAAGTTCATTATTTACTGAAAATAAAGCTTGAGCTTTTACTGACCAAACTCGATGTTCTGACCAGTTTTGTTGTTGCCAAGCAATGTTGGCTTTTAACCGATAACTACGCGCCATTTGCTTAGCGTCACTTGCCTGCTCAGCTTTCTTAATGGCCGTATGGACATATTCATCGACATCAAGCTCTCCTCGCCTAAAAGCAATTTCTGCCAGCCAATAGTGAATAAAGGCATCTAAGCTGGGATCATTGACCAAAGCTTGTGCGGTAATACTGTTAAAAAGAAGTTCAGCTTCATGCCACTGTCCTAGGGCAAAAGAGCTTCTTGCACTGTATGCTTTGGCCCAGTTATTTTCTTCCTCAAGTAAAAGTACCGCTTGAAAGTATTTTATCGCGCGTACTGGCCCTTCTTGCTGTAAAGCTTGCATGCCTTTTGCCAACGCCAATGAGGTAATGGGATTATCCTTTTTTCGCGTTGCAGACAGTGATTGTTTTGGGTTAAGTAAATGCAGTAGTTGCTGACTAATAGACTGTAATGCCGCAGGTAGTGAAGGGTAACTAATACTGCCTTGCTGTATCGTTCCTTGGGCATGAATTATTTGAAAATCTAATACTTGCTGTTTTTTATAGAGCCTTACGCTAGCAAAAATTGCCGTATCAATGTCGTGTTCACGTAACAAGCTGCGGATATGCACAGGTAAAGTCGGCCAAGATAATTGCGCATCAAGCAACATGGCATTGGCTACAGCAGGTGGAGTCACATGCAATTGCTTATGGCTCATAGCGTCATTTCGTTGAAGGTCAATCGATAACATATCTGCTAACCCTAACTCCAACCACCCCATACTAGGATCGTCCGTTGCATTAATAAAGGGTAAAACTAGCACTGATCTTATCGGTGCTGTTAAATCACTGCTTAGCTCCTTATTTACATCATTGCCTTGTACATACTGATCCCCCTGATAAAACCAGAAAAACAGGCAAACGAAGAATAAAGTGATTGATAGTAAAATAACGTTACGCACTTTGCTTGGGCTATGATTATGCAGCGATTCTTCACTTACCTCACGAGCATTCATTTCAGGAGATTCAGCGACTTCATTTGAGCCAGCGCTGCTTTGAGTTTCACTCTCTTGCTGAGTAATGATTAAATTGTCGCTATCACCTTCATCAGCAGATGTTTGGCTGGTGGCTTGTATCCACTGATAACCACGTTGTGGGTAGGTCTTTATAAAGCTTGGCGCTTTCGCCTTATCACCAAGTGCCGCTCTTAATTCTCTTATACTTTGTGTTAATGAATTTTCTCGATATTCGCCATGCAGCCATAACTCACTGAGAAGCTCTTCTTTACTGATAATACGGTGTTGATTAGCAATCAAATAACTGAGGAGGTCTGCCACTTTTCGTCGTAATTGAACTTGCAAACGTTCAGCTTGATTGCCCTTCGCACTTTCAGTTCCTTCTTCATTTACCTTCAATACTTGCTCTTCAAGGTTACTTTGATCTTTAACCACAATAAGGCTACCGCTACGATCATCAAAACTAAATTGAGCAAACAGATAAATGGACATTAGGCAAAATAAATACAAGAAAAGTTGTTGTTAATTCTACGTGATAGCACAAGTAAATAACAACTTTCTTCAATCATTGGAAAAACAACATAAAAAATTACTCAACTGTTTTTAAAAGACTTTATTTAAAGGTGAAATTATTTCATAAAGATTTTATAACTATTTCACTTAAATTATAGGGCTATTTCATAACACCCCGTTTGCTTTTACGTATAACTATGACAATAAATTTTTATAGCCGAACACGATAAATGCAAAGACAACAACGCAGTCCGCAATCGGCATCATTTGGTGTAGGAAACAAATAATGGAAGCTATCATTCAGTCGGCATTAATAGACGGACAACAGTCCTTATATATCGTTGCGATAATATTTTTCACCGGTGTACTGACCAGTCTAACCCCTTGTGTATATCCGATGATCCCTATCACTGTTTCAGTTATCGGTAATCAAGCTAAAAATCGCTTGCAGGCCTGCATACTTTCACTTGTTTATGTTTTGGGATTAGCATTGATTTATGCTGCTTTAGGCATTTTAGCAGCCAGTACTGGCCAGCTATTTGGCTCTGTAGCCAGTCACCCAGCAACCTTATTAGTCGTGGCTAGTTTTTGCATAGTAATGGCCCTGTGGGTATTGCAATGGATTACTTTACCTACCCTACCCTTCATGTCTTCAGTTACTTCAATCTCTGATAAAATACAAAAGAATAACAAGTCTGTTTATCTCAAAGTATTTGTCGCTGGCTGCTTGTCTGGCTTAGTCATGGCGCCTTGTACTTCCCCCGTATTAGGTATGTTGCTGATGTATGTTGCCGGTGAAGGCCAACAATTGTGGGCTGCCTTATTAATGTTTACTTTTGCTGTTGGCATGAGCTCATTACTTATTATTGCCGGTAGCTTCAGCGGTTTTTTAACCTTATTACCACGTTCAGGACATTGGCTAAATACCATAAAGTGGCTAATGGCCCTGCCTATGTTTGGCGTAGCTTTCTACCTAATTAATCAAGCTCTTTTTTAGCACACCTATCTACACCATTGTTCGAACACTTAAAATTTTTATCAACAATAAATAAGGAAATAATAATGATTTCTCCTCTAACTGCTTTACAAAAAAAAATATCCAGTAAACAAAAACAAAGACTTAACAAGAGCCCGTTAGTAAAACCATTAGTCTTCGCACTAAGCCTACTGACAGTCCCCTTGAGTACTATGGCCGCCAACTTAACCATAGGTGACAAAGCGCCGAACTTTCAAGCAGTAACAATTGCTGGTAAATCGGTTAACTTAGCGGACTTTATCAACAAAAAATCCGTGTATTTAAAGTTTTGGGCTACATGGTGCAGCTACTGCAAGGTAGAAATGCCACACCTACAGGCTATTTATGATGAAAATAACAGCCAAATTGAAGTGCTAACCATTAATGTCGGCATGAATGATTCCATTGCCAATATCGAACGTTTCTTTCAAGGTGAGGGTTTTAACTTACCAACAGTTTTTGATCAAAAAGGTGCCATAACCAGTAGTTATGGTGTGGTTGGCACGCCATATCATGTGTTGATAGACAAAGAAGGCAATATTGCCTATCAAACTTTTCTCGCGACCGATCAGTTAGATGAAAAAATCACTGAGTTTTCACACCTAGTCGATAACTCAAGACAAGCTAACCACACGACTGTGGCAGGAGTAGCACAATGAAATTAACACTCTTTATCATTATTACCATAATCCAGTTACTCGCATACTCACAAACAGTAAAGGCAAATGAAGCCATGCTTGATGACAATATTTTAGCAGGGCTCAGTAACTTTAACGGCCAAGCTATAACGCTTGATAACACTAAAATAACCCATCTTGTATTTATTGATGTTTGGCGAGCGTATGCAGGGCAAGGTGACGATAAAATCGTTGCAGCCTTGCCAACAGGGTTCCTAAAACAAAGTCAGCAAATTTGGATACAGCCCGAAATAAATGTGACTAAAGCACAACTAACTGAATTTCAGCAATATCTTGGCCATATTACTCCTATCGTCTTAGATACTAACTTTAGCTTAATGCGCTCCTTAAACATTTGGAGTTCACCATTTCATGTGCTCATACAAGATAACAAACGATTATTTTCTGGTGACGCAACCGCATTAACTACCTTTGTAGGCAACCGCTTTGGCTCACCTGAAGATAAATTTAAGCTAGCCTCTTTGACCAAGCAAACAAGTACTGAAATAAGCCCTAAGAAAACGCCTAAAAATGACAAAGGTAAAAATAAAATTGCCGAAAAACCACATAAGCCACTAATGGGTGATAACGCACCAACATTTTCAGTGCAAAATCTTAAAGGGGAACAAGTTACCTTATCTTCTTCGCTAAACGCACTATCAGACAAGCAAGCACTGAATTTAGTTTTTCTTGATGCTTTATGTCCTATGCCGCAGTTCCCGGAATGTGAACAAAAAATAGCGCAACTTAACAAACTCGTCAAAGAAGATACCAGTAAACAATGGCTGGCAGTGATAAATTCATACTATGTAAACGAAGATTATGTAAAGGGTTTTATTGATAAATTTGCCCTGGAACTGCCCATATTATTTGATCACAACAATACTATTTATCGAGCATATGACGTTTATGCTTCGCCATATCTGATTAAAGTGAATCGACAAGGAAAAATAGTGTCTAGAAGCGATCTGATTCAGTAAAACACCTATTGAGCGCTGCTCGTTGAATAGCAGCGCCGTTAACTGGATTCTATTTTTTAAAACACAAAACCTATCAACGGATAATAACCAGTAAGGGCAACCTTGATGCCAGTAATTAAAAACACAAAAGAAAGCATAACTAGAATAATACATTGGAGCTTGGCTATGTATTTAATAGTCATGTTAAGCATCGGTTTTTACATGAAAAACACCCGTTATAACCCTGAACTTTATCAATTACATAAGTCTTTGGGTGTGCTCATTTGTCTGCTGATAATAGGTCGATTATTTTGGCGTTCAAAACATGCTTGGCAATCTAACGCACTTGGAACCAGTAAAGCCCCTTTAGTGCGTTTTTTTCATTTAGCCCTAACCACCTTAATGATATTAATGCCAGTTACCGGGTTAATGGTAAGTGCCTTTAGTGGCTTTGGTATTCATCTATTTGGGACTTTTATTGTGCCAGAATTTTTTGATATCGAAGGAAAAATAACGCCACTAAACTCTTATATTTATCAATTATCTAAAGAACTTCACAATATTTTTGCTTATACTTTTTCGCTGTTGATCATTTCACACATTTTAATAGCACTGAAACACCATTATATTGATAAAGATGATACCTTAATTCGCATGCTCTCTAAGAAACGATAAGTAATATTTATTACTAACCTACATTATACCTAAAGTATTCATGGGCATTGATAATGGTTATTCCCTTATTAATGCCTACCAAAAATACTTTTAACTCTCGCTGAGTGAGAAAGTTAAATCGCTCCCTCTCCAAATTTGTTGGAAACCTATTAAACGGTGGTCAATTTCACTCAACCATAACACTTAGCAGATGCAGTGCATCTAGCCCAAACTAACCGTATAATGCGATACCACTCAAACTGTACCAGCAAGACCCTGTTTCATGCCAACCACCAACCACCAACCAAACCACTTTAACCGAACTCACTAAGTCAAGCGTAAGTAAAAGTCATCAGCACTTCAAAATATGTAAGCCCTATGGCTTTTTAAGTCAGTTTGTACCCGAAGCACGAAAGAAAAAACATCTATTAGGTGAGGTATTTAACTTCCCCGATAAACCATGGCAATTGGACGATTAGATCAAGACTTTGAAGGGTTATTGTTACTGAAAAACGACGGTATGATGAGCTACAAAGTCAGAGACAAAGCGGTAGAAAAAGAGTACTACGTGCAAGTTGATGGAGTGATCACTATAGAAGCAATGTCACAGCTGAAAAATGATGTTGAGATTAGTATCAATGGCACTAAATATCAAACCCTGCCTTGTAAAAGTTTTAAGCTAGACGATGAGCCGCAACTTCCCACTCGCGGTGGTAAAATTCGCGGTCCTAAACATGGTCCTACTAGCTGGATATCTATCACGCCCTGTGAAGGCAAAAATCGTCAAATAAGAAAAATGACAGCAGCGGTGGGCTTTGCCACATTAAATAGCTAGTGCTGCCAAAGTGAGACAAAATTAACGATCACCATTACCACAAAGAAGAAGTTAGATTTTACATTCCTAGCGTCAACTTGGAAGCCTAAAGGGGACATAAGAAAAGTTTATTGAAGGGGTGCAGTAGATTAAATTTACATGCCAATCGATGTAATAATGGTCATTGATATTAGGTGATAAAGCTAATATCAATGCGTTTATCATTTATTCTCTAAATACTGCGTTAGAGATAAATATTATTACAAGCAATTCGTTGCAATTATTTCTGAGATAAGTTGTGAAATATTTTCAGCTACTTCATCCTTGAATATTATGTATTCGGCACCTGCTAATTTTGCACAATGTAAAATCATATCAGTAAATGAACTTCCTGACATTGCTAGTATTGGTGTTGGGCTTACAGATTTAATATATTCAATAAACTGAAGTCCATCAAAATGAGGCATTTCTATATCAGTAATTACAAAGTCGGGTAAAATATTTAAAAATTGTCCTTTTGCAAGTGTAGGGTCGAGAAAAGGTAATAATTCAATATCAAATATCACCTCAGTATTAATTATCTCTTCAATAACACTCAGCATTACGGATGAGTCATCTACTAACATTATTTTAATCATTTACTATCCTTGTCTTGACTGAGATGAACTTAAAAGTATTGAAAGGTAATTAACTATCACAATGCTAGATTTATTCTATGTTTTGAATTATGTCTAAGACAACTTCCGGTAACTCAAAGGCCAAATCAGATTTACTGATTGCATAGTCTGAACCAACAGCCATTGCTAAGGTATTGTTTGTATTATTAGAACCAACAGTTGCTGAAGAAAGTGCAATTATGGGGATTTCCTTGTGACTTTTGAAGTGTGTAATCAACTCAAAACCATCAACTTTAGGCATGTATATGTCAGTGATAACAATGTCAGGGTCTATTTCTTCGAAGGTATTCATGGCTAAAACACTATCACCATACGTGCTTATATCAACTTTAGAATCAAAGACATCTTTTAAAACTATTGCTATATAATCTAAAAAGGTTTTTTGATCATCTATAACCATAATTTTAATCATTTAATATCCCTATTAAGAAATTCCATTAATTCAATAAAATACTGCAATCGAACATACAGTATAGACCAAATTTTTATGGCTGTTATTTAGACTAAAAATCCATTGGTACTAAACATTATTAGAGAGCGTACTAAGTTACTTTGTTATTTTTTTGGCTCAATTGAATTAGTCTATATGTAAGTTGAACAGAATCAGTTTAACCACAATGTCATTAAATTAACCTTAAGTTAATGGCATTGTGGTGCGCTAACCGGAATAAGAGTTTTGAAATTGTTTGTGTTGGTCGAAGTCGACTGTACACCTGTTAGTTGACTTAAACAGGTCGACAGCTAACTTAATAGTCCTTGGTTTAGCGGACGTTCCAAAAATAATTTTTGAGACTAATTTCAAGTTCAAAAAAACAAAATACAGTTATAGATCGAGAACAATAGCTATGACTGGTTCAAGCTCAAAGTGATCTTTAAGATGGATAATTTCCCCTCATCTATTACGACAGTTTAATGAAGATATTTTAGCTAAATTTTTTTGATGCATTTTCTGATACATACACAACTATAGTACTAATGAAAATCGATAATACCTTAATCCCCTCCCAATAAAGTGTCCTTAATTGTTAATAAAAAGTCTTCACTTGCCATTTTTTTTTAAAAATTAGGGGCTACTATTAAGACAATTAAACTTCAGTACGAGCTAATAAATCATTACTCTTTTGGATATATCACTAATGATATGAATTGGCAGAACAGAGTTTATAAACCATATATAAATAACTAATAAGGTGTAATGTTCATGGAAGATGTTAGTAATAAATTTGTTGCGCGCCAAGCTATTTTTGACCATAAAAAGAATACCTATGCTTATGAGCTTTTATATCGTAATAGTTTAGATAATTTTTATAGTTGCCCAACACCAGAACAAGCAACTTCGCAAATTATCCTACACAATCACATTTTTGGTGACCTAAATAATCTTTGTTCTCAAAAAAAAGCATTTATAAATTTTGATGAAAAATCCTTATTGGAAGAACTACCATTAGTATTAGATAGAAACGAAGTTGTTTTGGAATTGTTGGAAACAATTAATGTTACGCCTGATGTCATAAAAGTAGTATCTACTTTATATAATAAAGGCTATACATTAGCATTAGATGATTATGATTTCTCACCGAAATGGGAACAACTGTTTCCATATATTTCCATTATTAAAGTTGATAGAGAAGACATTTCATTTGAGCAAATAGCAACCTTAAAAAAGAGCCAGTTCATCGCAGATAACAAGATAAAAATTGTTGTCGAAAGAATTGAAACTCATGAACAGTTTAATATGCTAATCCAAATAGGAATTGATTATTTTCAAGGTTATTTTTTTCACAAACCAGAAATAAATGTAGGTCATTTTATTAAGCCTGTTAAATTAAATTTATTATTGTTATTTGCCGAAGTTTGTCAGCAAGATATGAATTTTGATACTTTATCTGAAATAATTTCTCAGGATGTAAGCTTGGTGAATGGAGTTCTAAAATTAGTAAATTTAGAAACAGAAAAGAATCGTGTAAAAATCACTTCTATAAAGCAAGCAGTTACTTTCTTGGGAACCCAAAAAATCAAACAATTTATAGCTATTATCGCTATGTCAAAGTTATCATCTGATTCTAATAGTGAGCTTTTAAGAGAGTCATTAGTGCGTGGTAAAATGATGGAATATATATCATTTTCCCCAGCCTTTTTAAAAATCAGAGGGGTAGCTTTTATTACCGGTATGATGAGCCACATAGGTGCAATCCTCAATTGTCCTCTTGAAAAAATCATTATGGACTTACCATTAGCAGAAGAAATAAAAACGGCTTTAGTGAGTAATAGAGGGTTATTATATGATGCACTTGAAATAGTTAAGCATTATGAATTCTCGGAAACTAATGAGGAAACCTGTCCCATCATGGCTAAGCACGATATATCAGAAGATGCATTACTTATGCACTATAATGACGCACTAAAATGGTGTTGTTCAACCTGCCCATAGGTATCAAAAAAAGTGAATTTTCCGCTTAATATTAGAAGATTTCACATTGTTGAGGATGCAAAAAATAACATTGTCTCATTTCAGCCTGATTTGATTATTACCGATATAGAAATGCCTAATATTAATGGCTATGAACTCATTGAGTTTATTAGAAAAATAAGTAATATCCCTATAATAGCTGTTTCAGGTAGTTCTTTTGGCGATAACAATACAGAAACTGTTTTACATGTTGCTAGTTTAGTTGGTGCGAATTTCACTTTAACTAAGAATAATATCCAAAATAAACTACCTGAGCTAGTGACGTCTATTCTTTAAGATAATATATAGAAGTATGACTTTATGCTAGGTTTATAAACTTAAAGTTAACCTTGATATTCGAGTTGGCTTTATGTTTTAAAAGGTCATAAAGTGAAACTTTTTTCTAATACTAATAACGTCCGCTTCAGGTTGTTGATGCCACTTTAGAATCGAGTCTAATGTCCGAAATGTGGTAGTAGTTAGCATTAGATCATTTAGCGAAAATAAGTCATAGGGTAATCCTCGATGCTGGCGTCCGCTTTATTAGTAAAGCAGACGTTAGCATAACAACCGCTATAGTCCGCAATGCGCACAACAATGTCATTAACTTAAGGATTTAACACATACGTTTATAATTCATTGGGTACTTATTTGTCTTGTTTCTACGGTCTTGTCGAACAAACTTACGGTTGGGACGAATAACACTTAAA